>OGKG01000866.1_pt1 | contig 38423 bp, 31 predicted proteins | sample 1572201 | NCBI WGS metagenome assembly OGKG01 (sample SAMEA2582146, study PRJEB24529) | metagenome | biome: Human gut stool | place: China | collected 2011 | reverse complement strand
CTTGTGCTTCCCAAGAGCCACACCAATGACGCTCTGGCAATCGCACAGGGGAAGCGCGGCTTCAACGTTGGATACCTCCCGGAAATTGCGCAAATCGATAAGATTTGCACGATTCGTCCGGTGAGACATCACAACCGCCAGCTGTACAAAGCGGCCATTCTCAAGGGAGGCATCCGTAAATCCAATCAAGCAGAAAAGTACGTTTTTGGATATTGTCTTTTTGACAAAGTCCAATTTAACGGACAGGACTGCTTCATTTGGGGAAGAACTACCGGAATCTTTACCATTAAAACGATAAACGGGAAAATGATAAAGGACGGTATCTCTTTCAAGAAATTAAAACCCGTAGAAAAATCCACGAGTTATTTAATTGCTTGATTTTAATACACGAAAGGAGGGAACGGCAATTCCTCACCGCCCAATGCTTCACATTGGACGGTGTACCCTTGCCGTAACAATGGATCTCACAGAGCGCAAGATCACGAAAATCGCACGGGAGGCCAGCAAGCTGGCCGTCCGGACGCTGAAGGAGGACGGCATCGGCACCGCGGAATACGATTTCATCCATCTGGTGCGCCACCATCCCGGCATCACGCAGGCGGAGGTCCGGGAGCAGCTCCGGGTAGACAAGGGAGCCGCCGCCCGCCGGGCGGCCAGTCTGGAGGCCAAGGGCTACCTGATCCGGCAGGCCAACCCCAAGGACGGCCGCAGCCAGCTGCTTTTCGCCACGGAAAAGGCGGAGGGCCTGCGGAACTCCAAGGCGCAGGTGGAGACCACCTTTTATGAATGGCTGCTGGCGGAACTGCCGGAGACGGAGAAGATCGCTTTCTGCAAAACGCTGGACACCATCTATCGCCGTTCCAAGCAGGAGAGCCGGGCGGGGTTCCCCCACATCACGGCCCTGACGGAGCAGGGGGAGGGGGAGCGCCATGAGTAAGCGGCAGCTTCCGCCGGACCGGGTCAGCTCCTATTTCCGGGCGGAATCCGGGGTGCTGGCGGTCATCACCGTGACGGGTCTCCTCTATAATATCGGTCTGGTGGCAGGTCCGTGGTTCGAGGGACAGATGACGGAAGCGCTGGCCCGGATCCTCTTGGGAGAGGGCAGCTTTTCCGCCATGGTCTCTCTGGCGGCGGGGTACATCGCCGTTGTCGCCGCGGTGCAGGGACTTCGGTTTTTGAAGCGGTTCTATGTCCGGCGCTTTGCCAACAAGGTGAACCGCCGCATGAAGCGGGTCCTGTACGGCGCGCTGGTCCGGTCGGATCGGGAAGACTTGGAGCGTGAGGGCGCGGGAACGGTGCTGACCAAGGCCATTTCCGACGTGGACGACTGCGCCGAGGGGATGCGGAAATTTACCACGGAGGTATTCGACACCGGCGTGGCCCTGGCGGCCTATGCCGGGATGCTGCTGTGGTATGACTGGCGGCTGGCGCTGCTGTCCATGGCCTTTCTGCCGGGGAGCTACGCGCTGGCGGAACGGATGAAGCGGCCCGTCCAGCGCACCGGCGCGGCCTTCAAGGAGCAGGCCGGGGCCTTGAACGCCGCCACCATGGATCGGGCGGTCAACGCCTTGACCTACCGGGTCTTTGGCCGGGAGGAGGAGCGCCGGGCAGCCTATGAGGAGCACCTCACCGCTTACGAACACGCCGCTGTAAAGGCAAACCTGTGGACAGGGTCCCTGCCGCCGCTGTACCGGGTGCTCTCCATGATCGGGGCGGCGCTGATCCTGTATTTCGGCGGGAAAAACGTGCTGGGCACCGGCTGGACGGTCTGGTCCATCGCGGAATTCACCACGTTTCTGGCCTGCTTTACCAAGCTGGCCACCAAATCTTCCAAGGCGGCGAAGCTGTTCAACGCCGTCCACAAGGCGCAGGTGTCCTGGAAGCGCATCCAGCCCCTGATGCGGGAGATCCCCGCTGTGCCTGCCGTCTCCGCCGGCAGGGTGGAGCGGCTGGAGGTCCGGGACCTCGCCTGCGGCTATCCCGGTGACGCACCGCTGTTCTCCGGGCTGGATCTGACCGCCTGCCGGGGGCAGATCATCGGCGTCACCGGCCCGGTGGCCTGCGGCAAATCCACGCTGGGCAAGGCATTTCTCTGCGAGCAGCCCTACGGCGGCAGCATCCGGCTGGATGGCCGGGAGCTGGCGGAGCTGTCCCCCTGGGAGCGGACGGGCCTCGTGGGGTATCTGGGCCACGATCCGGAGCTGTTCAGCGGCACGATCCGGGAAAATGTGCTGCTGGGAGACACAGGCGATCCCATGGATTACCTCCGGGCTGTGTGTCTGGACGGCGAAGTGGCGGCCATGACGGAGGGGCTGGAGACCCGGGTGGGCACCGGCGGCGTCCGGCTTTCCGGCGGTCAGGCCCAGCGGCTGGCGCTGGCCCGGACGCTGGCTCACAAGCGGCCCCTGCTGATTCTGGACGATCCCTTTTCGGCGCTGGACCGGACCACGGAGACGGAGATCTTCGCCCATCTGCGGCGTCTGGCGGCGGACAGTGTGGTGATTCTGATTTCCCACCGGCTGTACTTGTTCCCGGAACTGGATCGGGTGATCTGGCTGGAAAACGGGGAGGCCAAGGTGGGGACCCACGAGGAATTGGTGGGGAATACCCCGGATTACGCGGCGCAATTTAACGCGCAGAGAGGAGAACAGCCATGAATGACCGCAAAAAAGCAGTCCATGTGGGGACGGTGGTACTGGAAACGGTGAAAGACCACCTCTGGCTGTCCCTTACCATTCTGGCGGTGGTGGCAGGGGCCGTAGGCGCGGCGCTGGTGCCGCCGCTGGTGCTGGGCCGCATTGTGGACGGCCTCACCGCCGGGGAGGGGCTGACCCTCCGCCTGCCCCTGTGGTATCTGGCCTTCACCGCATTGGCGGGAGGGCTGGAATCCGCCCGGGAGAGCGCGTTGACGGTATTCGGCCAGAAAACCACTCACGCCCTGCGGAGCCGCCTGATGGAAAAGGAGGGCCGTCTGCCCGCCGACGAGCTGAACCGTCAGGAGCCGGGGGCGCTGGTGTCCCGGTTCGTGGGGGACGTGGACACGGTGGAGACCCTGTTCACCGCCGGGATCATCAGTATGGCGGCGGACGCCTGCCGGATCCTCAGTATTCTGATCGTGGTGTGGCAGTGCAGCCGGGGACTTGCCTATCTGCTGCTGGCACTGCTGCCGGTGCTGTTCCTCTTTACCCGGTTCGTCCAGAAGCGGATGCTGCACAATCAGCTGAAAAACCGGAAGGCGGTGAGCCGGGCCTCCGGATATGTGCCGGAGACGGTGCGGAACCTCCGCACCATCCGCACGCTGGGCAAGGAGACCTACATGGAGACCCGGTACGATGGCGCGCTGGGGGAGAGCTACCGGGCCATTGAGGGCACCAACTTCTATGACGCCCTGTATTCCCCGGTGATCCTCACGGTGAACGCCGTGGTGGTGGGCGCGGTTATGCTGCTGTCCGCCTCCGGGAAGCCGGCGGTGCTGACGCTGTTCGGCATGACCGCCGGTACCGCCGTGACGGTGATGAACTACATCAGCCAGATCTTCTCTCCTCTGGAAAGTCTGGGCATGGAGATCCAGACCATCCAGTCCGCCGTGGCGGGCGTTCGCCGGATCAATGACTTTCTGGCCCAGCCGGAGCAGGAGACAGTGGCCCCGGAAACGGAAAATCCCGCCGCTCCCATGGTGGAGCTGCGGGATGTGGACTTCGGCTATGAGGCAGGGCAGAACGTTCTGCACCACTTAAATATGGAGATCCGGGAGGGAGAGCTGGCTACCCTGTCCGGCCGGACCGGCGCGGGAAAGAGCACCGTGTTCAAGCTGGTGCTGGGGCTGTATGCCCCCCGGCGGGGCACCGTCCGGATCCAGGGCGTGGATCCCCGGTCCCTCACCGGCCCGCAGCGGCGGGCGCTGTACGGCTATGTGGAGCAGCGGTTCCATCCGGTCCCCGGCACCGTCCGGGACCAGATCACCCTGTATGATGACACCATCACGGAGGGGCAGGTCCGCCGGGCCGCGGAGCTGGCGGGACTGGCGGAGGCCATCGGCGCCCTGCCGCAGGGCTATGACACCCCCTGCACCCCGGACATTTTCTCTCAGGGACAGTGGCAGCTGTTGTCCATCGCCCGGGCGGTGGCGGCGGACCCAAAGCTGCTTCTGCTGGACGAGATCACCGCCAATCTGGACGCGGAGACGGAGCGGGCGGTGCTGCGGGCCTTGAAGCGGGCCGCGGCGGACCGGACGGTGCTCTCCATTTCTCACCGGGTCGGGGCGGACACGGGACGGCTCATTCCCATTGGGGAGGAGCCATAGCCAGAAACCGGGCCAGCGCGGGGTTGGGGTTGGTGGTCTGCCACGCGGCGATGATCTCCTCCACCTCTCCCTCGCCGATGAGGGGGACAAACACCAGATTGTCGGCGTTGTAGAGCTTTTCCACGCAGTAGGCGGGGAGGATGGAAATGCCTTCCTCGGCGGAGACCATCATGAGGATGCTCTCCGTGTCGGCGGAGCGGAAGAGGATGTTGGGCTTGTAGCCCGCCTCGTTGTAAAGCTGCATGAAAAAAGCGTCGCCGTAGGAATCGTCGGCGGCGTCAGGGGACATGTAGAGGATGGTCTCTCCCCGCAGCTCCTGCCGCCGGAGCTGCTGCCGCTGGGCCAGCGGGTGTCCGGCGTACAGCGCCACCACCAACCGGGCCTTTTCCACGGTGCGGCAGGCCACGCCCTCCTGGGTTTTCAGGTTGGTACTGTCCCAGGTGAAAATGATGTCATATTCATGGTGCAGCAGTCCCGCCGCCAGCGCATCGGTGGAGCAGCGGTAAAAGGTGATGAGCACGTTGCTGTTCTGCTGGTGAAATTGGCGGATATGGGCGGACAGGTCGCTGCGCTCGTACCCCCGGACGTAGCCCACCCGCAGCGTGCCGGAGAGTCCGGTGGAGGCGTCATGGACCCGCTCCTGCGCCCGGCTCATCCGCTCCAAGATCCCCTTGGCCTCCCGGAGGAAGATGGTCCCCGCGGGGGTCAGGCTCACGGGCCGGGTGCTCCGGTCAAAGAGGGGACAGCCCAGCGCCTCCTCCAGCAGACGGATCTGCTGGGTGATGGCGGTCTGGGAAATGTAGAACTGCTCGGCGGCTTTCGTGAAGCTGCGGCTCTCCGCCGCGGCCACGAAATACTTCAGCTGATTTCGATTCATAACGCCCTCCCATGACACAAAATAAGTTTTTCTTATTTTATCATGAAAAAATCCCCCTTGTAAAGGGGGATTTTTTCCGCTAAGATAAGTGCATATTTGTTGTGTGTAAGCGAGGTACTTAGAAATGCAAAGAGAATCCTTCGGCTCTCGGCTGGGCTTCCTGCTGGTGAGCGCGGGCTGCGCCATCGGCATCGGCAACGTGTGGCGCTTCCCCTATATTACCGGTAAGAACGGCGGCGGCTACTTTGTCCTGTTCTATCTGGTGTGCCTGCTGCTGTTGGGCGTCCCCGTGATGACCATGGAGCTGGCGGTGGGCCGCGGCGGCCGCAAGAGCGCTGTGCTGGCCTACAAGAATCTGGAAAAGCCCGGCTCCAAGTGGCACCTCCACGGCTGGTTCTGTCTGGCGGGCTGCTATCTGCTGATGATGTATTACACCACCGTCACCGGCTGGATGGTGAACTATTTCGGAAAATTCCTCACCGGCGGCTTCCACGCCGGTATGACCGGCGACGAGATCTCCGGGATGTTCGGCACCATGCTGGGCAGCCCCGGCTCCATGGCCATCTTCACGGAGCTGGTGGTGGTCACCGGCCTGATCGTGTGCAGCTTCGGCCTTCAGAAGGGTCTGGAGCGGGTGACCAAGGTCATGATGATCTGCCTGCTGGCACTGATCGTGGTGCTGGCGGTCCACAGCCTGACCCTCTCCGGCGCGGCGGAGGGCATGAAGTTCTACCTGCTGCCCTCCGTGGACACCATCCGGGAGCACGGTCTCGGCAGCCTCATCACCGACGCGATGAATCAGGCGTTCTTCACCCTGTCTCTGGGCATCGGCGCCATGGAGATCTTCGGCAGTTACATGAGCGACGAGCAGACCCTCCCCGGCGAGGCTGTCCGCATCTGCATTCTGGATACCTTCGTGGCCCTCATGGCGGGCGCCATCATTTTCCCTGCTTGCTTCACCTTCGGCGTTGCGCCCGGTGAAGGCCCCGCGCTGATCTTTCAGACCCTGCCGCCTCTGTTCGTGAACATGTCCGGCGGTCGCTTCTGGGGCACGCTGTTCTTCCTGTTCATGGTGTTCGCCAGCTTCTCCACGGTGCTGGCGGTGTTTGAGAACATTCTGGCCGTCTGCATGGACACCTTCGGCATCAGCCGCAAGAAGGCTGTGCTCATCAACGGCGTGCTGCTGGCCCTCCTGAGCCTGCCCTGCGTGTTTGGCTACAATATCTGGAGCGATTTCCACCCCATTCTGGGCAAGGACGTGCTGGACAGCGAAGACTTCCTCGTGAGTAACCTGCTGCTGCCCATCGGCTCTCTGGTGTATCTGCTGTTCTGCGTCAGCAAGTGGGGCTGGGGCTTCGACAAGTATGTGGCGGAGGCCAACAAGGGCGAGGGCCTGAAATTCGCCAAGTGGCTGAAGCCCTATTTCCAGTTCATTCTGCCGGCGCTGATCGTTGTGATCTTCCTGCAGGGCCTGCTGTAAAGCGGAACAATATTACAGCAATAGAGGGGAAAATTTCCCCTGTACGGGACATTTTCCCATCAGCCTGCACGGTGAAATGACCGGAAATGCAAGAAATATAAGAACATAGGAGGCGTGTCAACAGACACGCCTCCTATGACTTTTATTGGGGGAATTTACAGAGACCGACTCATGCGATGTTACAGCACCAGCGCTTCCTTTAACACCCGGAGGGAGGTCAGGTGGCCCTCCAGCATGGGCATGGTCAGGTCCTCCATTTCCAGAGACACGTCGCCGTCATAGCCGGCCATCCGCACGGTGGAGAAAAACTCCTTCCACCACTGGGCGCCGTGGCCGCAGCCCACAGCCACGTAATTCCACGAACGCGTGCGGAACTGGTCGATGGGCTTCGTGTCCAAAAGGCCGTTTGGCCCGGCCATCCGCCGCTCCGGGCGGGAGTCCTTGCCGTGGACGTGATAGAGAGCGCCCTGCTCACCCAGCACCCGGGCGGCCTCGATGGGGTCGCCGCCCATCCAGAACAGGTGGGAGGGGTCCAGATTCATGCCTACCATGGGGCCCACGGCCTCCCGCAGACGGAACAGGGTCTCCGGGTTGTATACCAGCTGCATCCCGTGGTTTTCCAGCGCGATCTGACAGATGCCGCAGTCCTCCGCCATACGGACCAGCTCCTTCCACTTGGGGATGGCCACCTCGTTCCACTGGTAGTCCAGAATGTCCTGGGTCTCCGGCGGCCAACTGGTGGTGATCCAGACAGGGGTCTTGTCGCCGGGACAGCCGGCGGGCAGGCCGCTCATCATCACGATCTTCTCCACGCCCAGCAGCTTCGCCAGACGGAAGGTTTTCTCCGTCACTTCCCAGTCCTTCTGGAAGGCAAGGGGGTTGCCGGAGCAGTTCAGGGCGCACAGGGCGATATCCCGGCGGCGAAGCTGGTCCATCCAGCGCTGCCGGGCCGTTTCGGAGCCAAGCAGTTCGTCCAAGTCGATGTGGGGCGCACCGGACCAGTTGCCGGTGCCGATCTCCACCGCCTGAACGCTCTGCGCCACGCAGAAATCCAACATGGCTTCAAAGGGCATATCCAGTGTGCAGGTTTTGATAGAAAGCCGCATAGGGGTGACCTCCTTGGTCATTGATCTTTTTGGGGGGGCGCTGCGGGGCGGCGCATGAAAATCGTCTTTTTCGTGGGGAGTTGAGGGACGCTATTCCTTGGTGAACCACAGGTCCAGATCCACAGGACCCTCGATGCCGTCCACAACGCCGCTCTCGCTGTACTGCCAGAGGGTCACGCCCCGGTCCAGCGCCGGGACCGGGCCGTAGCTGGCCAGCCAGACCGGCAGGTGCGCCAGCTCCTCCATGCCGTACATACTTCCGGCCCAGTGGAGGTTCATGTAGACCACCGGCTCATAGCCCGCCTGACGGATCACGTCGCAGAAGGCGATGGCGTTCTGGGTGGCCTGTTCGCCGGTGAGATCGTCGGTCCGGGCCTCGTCCGCCGTGTAAAATTCCAGATCATAGGCAATGGGGCCGCTGACGTTCGTCCCCCGGAGCCGCTCCACCACGAACCGGGCTTCCTCGGCGGCTTCCTCCTCCGTGACGGCCTGAGAGTAGAAGTAAACGCCCACCGTCAGCCCCGCATTGGCGGCGTCGGCGGCGTTCTGGGCGAAGGCGTTGTCCTCCACCAAAGCCCCGGTGCCGTAGCCCCGGAAGCCAACCCGCAGCATGGCGAAGTCCGCTCCGGCGGCCTTCACGGCGGGCCAGTCCACGACACCTTGATAGCTGGAAACGTCCACCCCGGCATAGGCGGTGACGCCGGGGGCATCATATTGATAAAACGGCTCGCTGCGGGTCAGGGCTTCCTCACTGACGGCGACGCCCGGCCCCGGCGCGGTATGGGCCCGCCATTCCAGAATACCCCAGATCCCCAGGCCCGCCAATACCAGCGCCACCAGCAGCCAGCCCCGGCGGCTGGGCGCGGCCCGCTTGCCGCCTTTCTTTTTCTCTTCCATATGTTTCTCCCTCTTTTCTGCTCATAGACTACCACCGGCGGCGCTGCCTTTGGTGAACAAAGTCTGAATTTGCCGCAAAAAGGGGAGGGGACGGCTCAGGTTTCCTGCGCCAGCATCCGCAGGGCGAACAGGGTGTGAAGGGCCGCACCGGTGGGGAGAACGTCCTCATTGAACACCACCGCCTCGTTGTGCATGGGCTTGCCGTAGCGGGGGTCCTCCTGCGGCGTTCCGGCACCTAACAGCAGATAGGCGCAGGGCAGCGCATAGGTGAAGGAGGCGAAGTCCTCGGAGCCCATGCCCCCCTGATCCAGACGGTACACCTTTTCCTTGCCTGCCAGCTCCTCCGCCCAGCCGGAGACCTGCTCCATCAGGGCGGGATCGTTCACCAGCGGCGGCGCGGAGGCGATCTCCTCCACCGTGGCGCTGCCCCGGAAGGCCGCCGCTGTGTTCTCCGCGATGGCTTGGATGCGCTCCATGATCCGGGCGGTGAGTTCCCGGTCAAAGGTGCGGATGGTGCCCTCCATCACCGCTTCCTCGGGGATGATATTGGGGGCCTGTCCCCCCTGAAAATGCCCGATGGTCACCACGGCAGGCTCCTTGGCGGAGATCTCCCGGGCAGTCAGCGCCTGCAAGGCAAGATAGATGTGGGCGGCGATGTTGATGGGATCCACGCCGGTCTCCGGCATGGCCCCGTGGCAGCCGGTGCCCCGGACGGAGATCCGGAACAGGGTGCAGCCCGCCATGAACGTCCCCCGACCGCAGAGCACCATGCCGGAGGGGGTGCCGGAGTTGACATGAAGGGCCAGCGCCGCTTTGGGCGACGGCGCATCCTTCAGGACCCCGGCCGCCAGCATGGACTTGGCCCCGGTGAAGCCCTCCTCATCCGGCTGGAACACCAGCCGCACCGTGCCCTTCAAGTCCGCCTGATGCCGCTTGAGTAAAGCGGCGGCGCTTAACAGCATGGCGGCGTGCATATCGTGGCCGCAGGCGTGCATGGCGCCGTTTTCCGACTGAAAATCCAGCCCCGTGGCCTCCCGGACCCGGAGAGCGTCCATATCCGCCCGGAGCAGCACGCACCGGCCGGTGTCCTCACCAGTGATGTCCGCCACCACGCCCCCGGCCAGCGGGCGGGGCGTATACCCCAGCGCCGTCAGCCGTTCCGTCACATAGGCGGCAGTGCGGGGCAGGGAGGGGCCCACCTCCGGGTCCCTGTGCAGGGTCCGGCGATCCGTCAGAAGCTGGGGCTTCAGGGCTTCCGCCTCCGCCAGCAGAGCTTTGGTATCCATGGTCATAGCACGTCATCCTTCCTTTGAACTGCGCCGTTTCCGGCAGATTTATGATAGGGTTATTATACCGCAGGGCGGGGCGTTGTCAAACACCGCCGGAGAAAAAACGGAGCTGCGCCAAGTATCTTTCTTATTTTCCTGATAGGACTTCGGCGAGAAAAGTGAGCGCGGATTGTCTTGACAGCTGCTGGCGGCGCTGGACTGAGCGGCAGAGGCACTTGCCGCAAAGGGCAGAGCTTGGGCGTGCAGATCAACCGGTTCTGGTGATACAGGTCGGCCAAGCTGTGGAGTAAGCGGGACAAAGTGTTTAAATTTTTGCCGGGCAGAAATTGAGACTTGGAAAATTGATTAATAAAAGGCGCACACCTCTTCCAAAGCAGTTTGGGAGGGGTTAGCCTTTTTCCTTACAGGAGGCTGTGATCCCGGGACTGAAATTCGGACAGGATTACTACGATGATCTGCTGGCGAAATACACCCACAAGAAGGAGCTGTTCCTCAAGGGACTGGATGATCTGCACATCATCCACAACGATCCGGAGGGGGCGTATTATGTCCTGCTGGACATTTCCGAATTCGGCTATGACAGCGATCTGAAATTCTGCGAGGATCTGGCCCGGCTGGTAGGCGTCGGAGCAGTGCCCGGCTCCAGCTTCTTCCGCGAGCCGATGAATCATCTGATCCGCTTCCACTTTGCCAAGAAGGACGAGACGCTTCTGAATGCCCTGAACCGACTGGAAAGCCTACGGGCAAAAATCCCCTCCCGCAAAAGGACCTGAAAGAGACCAATCTCAAGAGGGAAGCCTTGCAAGAGCAGGGCGTATCTGTCAGCCGTGCTGCGAGAAACCCGCGCTGTCCGAGATTGCAGAGATATTACCCCGGCGTGGTATTCCTGCCGTCCATGACCGTGGGGGCAACGGACGCCCACCATTATGAGCAGATCTGCGACACCTGTCTGCGGTGCAGTCCCTTCATGGCGGAGCCGCAGGAAGCGGTCACCGGCGTCCACGGGATCAACGAGCGCATCCCGGTGCGGGCCTACTTGCAGGGCATCCGGGTCCTCATCGACCTGATGGAGCACGTGAACCTATCCTGCTAATGTGCTAAGGCATGTATGCGCATCCGAGACCGCACTTCAGAAATTGAACGAGTGAAAAAGCTGTCGGGGAGTTGATCTCCCCGGCGGCTTTTTTGCGGTCAGCAGAAGGTTGGATTCCCGCAGAAAAATGCCCGAAGGAGATGTTCCTTCGGGCATTGCGTGTATTCGGCAGAAATCAGCTGCTTTTTCCCAGATACGCTTCCTTCACCCGGCTGTCCGCCAGCAGCTCCGCGCCGGTGCCGGACATGGTGATGGTGCCGGTCTCCAGAACATAGGCGAGGTCCGCGATCTTCAGGGCCATGTTGGCGTTCTGTTCCACCAGCAGCACCGTGACGCCCTGCCGGTTGATCTCCCGGATGATGGAGAAGATGTCCTGCACCACCAACGGGGCCAGGCCAAGAGACGGTTCATCCAGCATCATCAGCTTGGGGCGGGACATGAGGGCACGGCCCACGGCCAGCATCTGCTGCTCGCCGCCGGAGAGGGTGCCCGCCAGCTGCCAGCTCCGCTCCTCCAGACGGGGAAACAGGCTGTACACCCACTGGATGTCTTTTTCAATCTCCGCCTTGTCCCGGCGCAGATAGGCCCCGATCTTCAGATTTTCCAGCACCGTCATATCCGGGAAGACCCGGCGGCCCTCCGGACTCATGGCGATGCCGGTGGAGATGATCTTGTCGATGGACTTGCCCAGCAGCTCCTGCCCGTCCCACTGGACGGAGCCGCCGGAGGCCTTTACCAGTCCGGTGATGGTCCGCAGGGTGGTAGATTTGCCTGCGCCGTTGGCGCCGATCAGCGTCACGATCCTGCCGTCCGGTACTTCCAGAGAAATGCCCCGGAGGGCCTGAATGCCGCCGTAGTGGACCTGGAGGTTTTCAATTTTAAGCATCGTCAGCCACCCCCAGATACGCGTCGATGACGCGCTGATTTTTTTGGATCTCCGCCGGTGTGCCGTGGGCGATCAGCTTGCCGAAATCCAGCACATAGATGCGGTCGGAAATGCCCATGACCAGATTCATGTGGTGCTCGATGAGGAGGATCGTGATCTTGAATTTCTCCCGGATCTCCCCGATAAAGGCCGTCAGCTCCTCTGTTTCCTGAGGGTTCATGCCGGCGGCCGGCTCATCCAGCAGCAGCAGCTTCGGCTCCGCCGCCAGTGCCCGGGCAATCTCCAGCCGCCGCTGCTTGCCGTAGGGCAGGCTGGTGGCCAACTCGTTTTTCACGTCGGCCAACCCTACAATCTCCAGCAGCTCCTCCACCTGCGCCCGCTGGGCCGCCTCCTCCTTCCGGTTCAGCCGGAACGCGGCGGAAAACACGCTGCTGGTGGAGCGGCAATGCTTGGCGATGAGCACATTGTCGAACACCGTCTGGGTCTTCCACAGGCGGATGTTCTGAAAGGTCCGGGCCATGCCCAACCGGGTGATCTTGTCCGGGGTAGGGGAGAGAGTCTCCGTGAAAAGTCCGTCACACTGGCCCTTGTACTGCTTTTTCATTTTGCCCTGGGGGTGGTTTTCGATGATCTTTGCCCCATCGAACCACACCGCGCCGTTGGTGGGCTGGTATACGCCGGTGATGACATTGAAGGCGGTGGTCTTTCCCGCGCCGTTGGGTCCGATGAGGGCCACGATCTCCCCCTCGTTGACCTCCAGCTCCAGATCGTCCACAGCCACAACGCCGCCGAACTGCATGGTGATGTGATCCAGCCTCAAAAGCTGCTCACTCATGGCTGTACCGCCTCCTTCTTCGCTTTTTTCTGCCGCTTTTTCAGGAGATCCGGCAGCTCTTTATCTCCCATGATGCCTTTTCGGAAGAACAGCACCACCACCATGATGATGACGGAGAACACCACCATCCGGAAGCCGGTGCGCAGGAAGGGGACCTTGAAGTTGCCGATGTAGGTCTCGGCGTCCAGAAACCGCAGCCACCACTCACTGGCCGCCACATACAGGAATGCCGCGATGCAGCTGCCGGAGATGGAGCCGATACCGCCGATGACCACGATCAGCAAGATCTCGTAGGTCATGGCCGTGGTGAACACCTTGGCCTGCGCCTGATTGGCGAACATGGCGAACAGGCCGCCGCCCACCCCGGCGAAAAACGAGCTGATGCAGAAGGCCAGCCGCTTGTGGCGGGCCAGATTGATGCCCATGGCCTCTGCCGCCACCTCATCGTCCCGGATGGCCTTAAAGGCCCGGCCGTAGGTGGAGTTGATCAGCAGCACGGTCACCGCCACACACACCCCCGCCAGCAGAATCGGTACGAAGGTGGATAGCCGTAGGATCACCTTGCCGTCGGCATTCTGGATATTGAAGCTGGAGAAGGTGGGGAAGTTCTTCAAGGCGTTGGCACCGTTGGTCACAGGGCCGAGGGGGTCCCACTGGAAAATGGCCCGGATGATCTCCGCGAAGCCCAGCGTGGCAATGGCCAGATAGTCGGATTTCAGACGCAGCACCGGCAGGCCGATGAGCCACGCCACCGCTGCCGCCACGCAGCCGCCCAGAAACAGGGCCAGCAGAACGCCCAGCACCAGCCCCACAGCCCCGCCGCCGAACAGCTCCGGCAGGGAGAAATTCACGGCGGAGCCGTTATAGAGATAGTACACCGTTTCCCGGTCCGCCGTAGGAATGGTGAGAATGGCGTAGGTGTAAACGCCCAGCAGCATGAAGCCCGCCTGTCCCAGAGAAAACAGGCCGGTGAAGCCGTTGAGCAGGTTCATGGACACCGCCACCAGCGCGTAAACCGCGCCCTTTTTCAGGATGGTGAACAGCATCCCCGTGGGCTTCATGGTGTTTTCCAGCAGGACGACCAGCGCCAGCAGCGCCAGCGCGCAGAGCAGGGCGATCACCGTGCCCCGTTTGCTTTTCTTTTCGTTCAGCACAGTCGATTCCCCCTTACACTTTGTCCGTGACCTTTTCGCCGAACAGACCCGTGGGCTTCACGCAAAGCACCACGATCAGGATGGCGAAGGTAAAGGCGTCGGAAAAGACGCTCCAATCGGAGCCTTTGATAACACTCTCGCAGATACCGATGAGAAACGCCCCCACCACGGCGCCGGGAATGGAGCCGATACCGCCGAATACCGCCGCTACGAAGGCCCGCAGTCCCGGCAGGGAGCCGGACAGGGGGACGATGGACTGGTAGTTGGTGAAGTACAGCAGGGAGCCGATGGCCGCCAGCAGAGAGCCGATGATGAAGGTCACGGAGATCACGCTGTTGATCCGGATGCCCATGAGCTGCGCGGTTTCAAAATCCCGGGACACAGCCCGCATGGCCATGCCGATCCGGGTGTGGTTGATGAGCTGGGTCAGGGCCGCCACCAGAAGCACCACCAGCACCGGCGTGACCACCGTCACATACTTGGTGGATACCCCCGCGATGGTCAGCTGGTTGGACAGACCGGGCAGGGCGGGGTACATCTGGGGCAGGCCGCCGGTGACATAGGTCGCCAGATTTTGCAGCAGATAGCTGACGCCGATGGCGGAGATCATCACCGACATCCGGGGGGCTGTCCGCAGAGGCTTGTAGGCCGCCCGCTCGATGATGAAGCCCAGCAGCACCGTCAGAATGATCATCAGGGGAATGGCCGCAGCCAGCGGCAGGCTGGCGCTGAGGTAGACCATCATCAGACCGGCTACCATAAATACATCGCCGTGGGCGAAGTTGATCAGCCGCAGGATGCCGTAGACCATGGTGTAGCCGATGGCGATGAGGGCGTACTGCCCGCCCAGCGATATGCCGGAGAGCAGAATGGAGATGCCGTATTGCACGGGGAACCCTCCCTTTTCTTTCAAGTTTTACGCGGAAAAGCACGGGGCGGAGCCGTCTTGAAAAAAGCCGCGGAGCGGCTGCTTTCGGGGCGGCCCCAGCCTTGGCGCGTTCACGCGAACCGTCTGTAAACGGTAAGACCGCCTGGCGGGGGAGTCCCCGCCAGGCAGGTCGGCAGGATCGGATCAACCGGCTTTCTGCATCGTTTCCAGAGCCCAGGCGTTGTTGGCGGTGTCAGCCACCTTGATGTAGGCAGTGTTGCGGATAGCGTCGCCGATGTCGTCAAAGACGATGTCGCCGGTGACGCCGGTGTAGGTCACACCGGGCAGCGCGGCCTTTACAGCGGCGGGATCGGTGGAGCCGGCGGCCTTCAGGGCCTCCAGCGCCACATAGTAGGCGTCATAGCCCATGGCGGTGACAGCTGCGATGGTGTCATTGCCGCCGTTGTTGGTCATGGCGGTGGCGTCCTCGTTCAGCCAGGCCTTGATGCCCTCGTCGAATTCGGGAGAGCCGCCCTCCTGATAGAACGTGGAAACATACAGCTGCACATCGGAACCGGCAGCCGCCTCCAGCACCTTGTTGCTGTCCAGCGTATCGGAGCCGAGGATGGGGATCTCCAGCCCCATGGACGCGGCCAGCTTGATAATCTGTGTCGCATAGGCAATGGACACCGGGCAGAAAATGACCTCAGCCCCCTGATCCTTTGCCTTGGCAAGATACGTGCTGAAATCGGAGGTGTTGGTGGGGAAAGCATCGGTGATGACCTCACCGTCAAAGGCATCGGTGAAGTATTTCACAAGGCCCTGATCGTAGTCATTGCCCAACTCGCCCAAGCAGTAGGCCTTCTTGGCGGAAAACTTATCCTGTGCGAAGTTGGCCAGCACCGTCCCCTGGAACGGGTCAAGGAAGCAGATACGGAAATAATAATCGTTGCCCGCGGTAACATTGGGGTTCGTGCAGGTCACACCGATGGCGGCAAGACCCGCTTCACCGAAAATGGGGCCGCCGGCAATGGCGGAGCTGGAACCGTAGGTACCCAGCACCAGAGAAACGTCCTTGCTTACCAGCTCAGAAGCGGCGGTAGGAGCCTTGGCGGAATCGGAGCCGTTATCGGCATAGACCAGCTCCACCTTGTAGGTCTCGCCGCCGATGTCCACGGTGGGGGTCATGTGGTTGGCGTACTGCATACCCATCATCTCCTGCTTGCCGCCGGCGCCGGAGTCACCGGTAGCAGGCTCAAATACGCCGATCTTTACAACTTTTTCACCGGAAGCGGCGTCAGAACTGCTCTGGCTGTCGCTGCTGGCATCGCTGGAGCTGTCAGCGCCGCAGGCCGCCAGACTCATGGACATAGCCAGCGCCAGCGTGATGGAAACAAACTTCTTCATTCAATTCCTCCTCCTTGCGAGATCCGGACTGCTCAAAGCGTCCGCCTCTTGTAGATGGATTTTTTTTATGCAGATACAATACCGCCCGCAAGAGAAAATCCGCACAAAATTTTTCCTGCGGTTTTCGCAGGCTTTTCACCAAATGACCATGAGGCGTAATCAAATGTGTTTGATACACGGACAAATTGGCTGATTTCAGAAAATACAGCTTTTTTCGCTGTCCGTCAGAAACGGACAGTGCCTCTGGTAATTTTGACTAAAAAAATTTGAGTTTCTAGGACGAAACGTAAAAGCAAAGGGCGAACAGCACTTTGTGGACAGTGTTTCTGGCCATGAAAAAAGGGCGGCAGATGCCGCCCCTTGCGTTTGAGATCCTTTGCGTGTCTGAAACCCCGCGATATGGAAACGGACATTGCCCTCGTATCTGCCGCCTGCGAAGCAGGCCTTCCAATCACGGCTGCGGCTGATGGACGATGCCCACAAACAGCGGCAGGTCGTCAGTCCCGGTGATGGCGAACAGGAAGGGACGGTTCAGAACGAAATCCACTTCCTCCTCCGGCGGGGCGGCTTCGCCGCACACCATCATAACGGTATAGGCCGCGGCGGTGACGCCTTCCTCGTCAACGGTCACGCGGGCGGCGTGCTTGGCCTGAGAGAGATAGGCCGCCGTATCATCGGTCATGGGGGAAAAGTCCGAGATCGCCGGATCAAAGACATCCGTGATGCCCAGAGCCTTCAGGCTGTCGGCCAGATCCAGATCCGACGCTATGTCGAACTTCGGCAGAGCGAGGTTGACGATGAGGTATTTGCTCTCCGCGCTCTCGCCGCCGCTGAGTAGGAAGTCCATCGTCGGCTCGTCAGCCAGCAGCTCCTCCGGCGCAACGCCTTCGTCCGGCAGTAGGAGCCACATGGCGCCGCTGCCCTCCAACCGCTTGGAGACCGCGGAGAAGCGGTCGCTCCAGTAATAGGTGTTCGTCCCCCGCTGGCGCATGAAGTCACAGGTCACGTCGCCGCTGTCGGCGTGGAAGGTATCCGGCGCGGTGTTGGCTTCGGAGAACTCGCCGTCCCACTTGGCCCGGAAATAGATGGTGGACGCCAGCGCGAGGATCGTTTCCTGATCCATCGTCAGGCCGGAGTCTTGCTCCTTCAAAAGCCCGCCGGTCTGCTGGTCGATCCAGTCCTGAAGCGCCTTGTCAAAAGCGGCGGAGCCCATTTCACCCCGGAAGGACGAGGCGTAATCATACTTTGCCAGTGCGTCCATAGTTTCCTGCTTGAAGCTGATTTTGTCGCTGAGCCACAGGGAGTTGGCCAGAATACTGGTCACTGCGCCGTCGTCGCAGTAGTTGGCGTTCCAGACAGCGGCGGCCTCGGCCCGGAGGGCGTCCACATCGCCGCTGCCCAGCAGGGCGAGGATCTGCTCCCGGCTCTCGCCGCCTGTCACCTCCGCCAGCATAGCGAGGGCCATGTAGAGATTGATAGGGGAGCAGACCTTGTTCTCTCCGCTGTTGCCGGTGAGCAGCTGGGGAATGGCGGCGCGGAGGTAGCTGTCGAGTGCGTCCGTATAGCCCTCCGGCTGATCCGTCTGCTTTCTGCGGTCTGCCTGCCATGCGTCATAAACCTGATTGAAACCGTCACTGTCAAAGTCTCCGTTGGGTCTGCTGAACCTGGTCTCGTCCGGGTACTGCGCCATTTGGGGATACTGCGGGGCGGCCAGCTGGTATTTGCTGACGGTTTTGGCTTCGGGCTGCGCGCAGGCGGTCAGGGAAATCAGGCTGACCGCGGCAAGGAGAAGAGCGAAGATCCGTTTCATGAGAAGCACCTCCATCTGAAAAAATGAAAACGACCGTCTATATTGATATAGACGGTCGTTTTTCAAAAAAGTTTCACAAAATGTCAGTTTTCGTACCGGGTCCAGTCGGGGTTCTTCATCAGCTTCGTCCAAGTCTCGTAGTTGCCGGCCTTGTGCTCAAAGTCGTGAGAATTGGTAGCCTCCTGAACTGCCAGATAGAACCAGTCACCGGGGTTGCAGTCCGGCCAGACATTCATGCCGGGCAGCAGGTCGCTTTCATCCTCAGGAATGCGGTTCAGCACCCGGTTGATCATGGTCATGGCCTGTGCGCGGGTGATGTAGGTATCAGGACGGAAAGTGCCGTCCTCGAAGCCCTTGATCCAGCCCAGCTCCGCGGCCCGCTGGATGTACTTCTCCGCCCAGTGGCCCTGAATGTCGGAGAAGGTCTGCTCGCCGCTGGTCTTGCCGGTGTCGAACCGGGCGCAGATGGCGGCGAACTGCGCGCGGGTGATGGGCGCCTTGGGGTCGAAGGTCGTGGTGCTGCGGCCCTGCACGATGCCCAGACCGGTCATGGTGGAGATGGCGGTGTTGGCCCAGTAATCGTCCGCCACATCGGTGTAGGTGTTGCTGGTGAGCAGATTGCCGTCACGGACGGAATCCTTCAGCAGACGGAAGAAGATGGTGGTGGTTTCCGCACGGGAGATCAGACCGTAGGGCCGGACGTTGCCGTCCATGTAGCCGATGACGTAAGCAAAGTGGTCGCTGTCATTCAGCAGATCAGGCGTGGTGCCGCGGTAGTTCCGCACGGTGTCCGCGTATTTGACGGCGGTGCTGAGGCTGTCGGAGAAGTCCTTGTGGTTGATCTCGTACTCCGTCCGGTCCAGAACGTAGCCCTCGGGGGCGGAGACCTCGGCGTAGTACCAGATACCGTCATAGGAGTTCTTGTTGTCCACGCCGAACAGGGCGATGCCGTTTTTGCTGCTCTGCTGTCTGGTTGTGGTCACTCTGCGGTTGACGATCCGGTCATTCTTGTCCAGCTGATACAGCTCGAACTTCGCGCCGTTCAGGGCGTGGCCGTCCTGCGCGTCCACCTTCTGAATGGCGAAGAAGTACTTGTCGTCATCGTCGCCGCCGTGACTGCTGTTGCGCGTCCACTGCGCATAGAGAACGACATTACCGAGCATCTTGATGGAGACGCCTTCCGCGTAGGATTTACCGCTTCCGTCCGGCTCGGTGTTCCAGCCGGTGAAAGTATATCTGCTGCGGGTAAAGCCGTTTGTGAGAACTGTAGCTACGGCCCCGTCAGCATAGGGACTTTTTTTGTCGGTCATTGTGCCGGAGCCACCGTTTGCGTCATAGGTCACGGTGTAGGTGGGCACGGCAAGCTTCAGCTTGGCGGTATTTTTGGCAGTCTTGCTTTCAAGCTTGAGCGCCCGCCCAGAAATCATGATCATACCGTCGATGTAGCCCTCGGACGTAATGGTCATAGGCGTGTCTCTGCTCAACTCGTCCTGCGCGGTATCGGTCAGGGACAGCGAGACGCCGGAGAGGGTGATGATGGACTTGCTGGTATCAGGTGCGTCCTCTGCATTTTTGATCACGCAGGGGATCGTCCAATAACCGGTGCTACTGTTATAGGTCGGCTTGTTATTGTTATTCTGATCAAGCTTAAACCAGCCGCTTTTAAGGGTGATGCCGTCCAGCGTAGCCGGGTTTACCAGCTTGTCGCTGAACTTGACATACAGGTTCACCTTGCTGCCGGCGAACGTGGTGATGTTCTTGCCCTCCATGAACTCCCAGAGAGGACCGGTTCCAATCATTGCCTGAATAAAAGAAACGTCGTCTGCATGCTCAGGATTAGCACCAAATTTCAGGCTCTGCATATCCAGCGTGGCCTGATAGGAGATCTTGGCGTTCTTTTTGACAATGTGCGCGGTGGAATCGTCACCGTCCGCAGGAGCGCCATTGACGCCGTGCGTAATGGTAATGTCATCGTCGATCAGATCCGCGGTGATGGGCTTCCACTTAGCATAGAGGACCGTATCTTCAGATACAGTAACCGTTTTTTCAACCTTGTGTTCGCACGCCTTCTCCGTATACCAGCCTCCGAAGACATAGCCCTGCAGCGTGGGAACCACTTTGCTCACCGGGGCGTTCCAGTTCGGCAGGTAATACGCAGAATCGGGGACCGTAACACTTGCCGTCACACCGTCAGGCCGATTGGCGTCATAGGACAGCTTATAGACATTGACCTTGCCGTCCAGGTGCCAGGCCTCCGTGCCAAATTCCACATAATCGGCCGCGCCGTTTTCCTTATGAGGGGCACCCCAGGATTTGATCAGGCTCAAGTCGAGCCTGGAGTTAGAATCGTGGCGAGTGAAGCCGGTTCCTGCAATCACTTCGTTGCCAAGTTCTTCCGCTGACGCTGTGGCCACGTTGGTTGCCGTTACCAGCTTGCCCAGCGTTGCCCATTTTTCGCCGGTATTATTGTTACCGGTATTATTGTTATAGGTAACGCCATCGCCATCATTTACCCTTACATTTCCATCCTTGGAATGCACCGTCTTAAAATAGACATATACAGGAGTGGTCTTCGGCACGGACTCAGTATACTTAGAACCGCACTTCGTGCAGGTATATTCTGTTTCTGTCCCGATGGATTCGGATTTGAATTCGCATTTTTCTGTAATACCTTTTTCGCTGCAGCGCTTGCAGACCTGCTGATGCTGGCTTTTCTCCTTTTCCGTGCCATCAACATGCACCCAGTCACCCCATTGATGGCCGAGAGGACCTGTATAATCGCACTTTTCTGTTTCAGTACAGTAGGCGCACTTGTACACGGTATAGCCCTTTTCCGTGCAGGTGGGGGCAACAGTCTCAACGAACTGGTCGAACTGATGGTGCGCGCTGGCTTCGGTGTGCTGCACGTTGTAGCAGAAATTGACGCCGCTCTTGTTGCCAAGCAGAACCTTCGTGTTGTTAAAATGCGCATAATACCACTCACCGGTGTCACGCTCATACCATACGTCGGTAAGCTTTATACTTGAGCTTGCACCTGGGTAAGGGATCTGGCGGGCATAAGAGAAGTCGTACGTCTTGCCGCCGACCGTCAGGAACCGGTACTTCTCCGTTGCGTCCGTCAGCTCAGTGTTGTCAATGATCGCACCCTTTTCCAGCTTGTTGTTCTCGACGATATCGAGGCCGTTGACTTTGATGTTTGTGCCCCACTTGGCGAGGATCGTGCCATTGTTATAATACTGGTCGATGGTAATGACATTGCCCTTCGGCGTGTAGGTCACGGTAATGACGGAGTCCGCATCTACATGCTTCACGTGAAGAAATCCAGCGTCAATTGAACACTCTGCATTGCCGGAAGTTACCTTTGCTGAATGGTTATAACCGGGTTCCTCTACCCTATAAGGCGTAATCGCACCTACGTGACTGGCAATAGTCTTTATTACATAATCAGGTTTGCTTTTCGAACTGTCGTCTTTAAACTCATACTTAACTGTCACACTGTGCTTATCATACCACTTTACGGCGGCGGCCGAAACAGGCAGCAGGGAGAACATCATGACAAGAGACAAGAACCATGCGGATAGCCGTTTGCATTTCATAAATCTATACCTACTTTCCACGCGATTTCTTTTGAGTCCCATCCGGGACCCGGGTTCAGGGGGATGCGATGGGGTTCAGGGATGTTTGCTGATTTGCTTGATAGGCGTTCACCGCTTTCCACCGGATATGGATCATATTTACAATTGCGGTAAAACCCCGCAGAAGCTACGGGGAAATTATAGCATAAAGTCGGTTTGCCTGCAAGGGTCAGCTTGGTCAAAACGACAATTTTTTTCGCGATTGCAACAGGTCTGAAACGGGCGGCGCCGTCATGGTCAGGTCGCTCATGACGTAGACCGTCGCGCCGTCCTTTGCCACGTCGACCGCCTTGGGCAGCGTGGCGAAGGGCTTGTCCGCCGAGCCGTCACCGGTCCCATCATTGCCGCTGCTGCTGACATAGACCGCCGTGCCCCCGTCGGCATAGGCCGCTGCCGGAAGGAGTGTGAGACACAGCACAAGTGCCATCAGGGATGACAAAATCCTTCGTTTCATAAGTTTCTCTCCTCCCTTAAATGTAGGAATATAGAAGAAGTTCAGCCAGGGGTTTGTCCTGGCTGAATTTATACCGCGGCGGTGCTGCCGCCCTTGAAGCGGAAGTGAATTGTTTGGCAGTGATGGCCAAAATCCGTCAAAATGCAAAATAAATGCGGGGGGAGGGGGATTGGCTATTTGTGTATTTTACCATATGCGAACATGAAAAACAAGGCGTTTGCAGAATTGACAGACAGAGTTTGCGCTAAGTGAGCTTGTTAAGAAATTGATGATCCGCTGCGGAACCGGGGGGGGGTGCCTCCTTACCTATATAGGATACGGGCTGAAAGAGGAAAAAAACAAGCGAACGCGCTCGAATGACCATGCCAGATTTTCGGCACAAACCGTGCCAAAATTGTTGGCTCGTGCGGATAGCTGTCATATAATGGAGAAAAAAGCAGAGAGATCACCATGTTTGTCGAACGATTTGACGCACTGATGAATATTGCGGAACTTTCCAACAGCCAGCTGGGACGGGAGATCAGCATGAATCCCTCCCGCATCGGACGGCTGCGCTCCGGTGCACGGCCTCTGCCGAAGCACCACGAGTTTCTGCCCGGGATGTGCGCTTATCTGGCAGCGCACCTACCTTGCGGGAATGATCCGGTGAGAAACCGCACAGCGGGGCAGAACTGTCCGATTCCGTAATAGATAAAACCCCCGGATACCTTGCTCCCCTGACAGGGAGGATAAGGTATCCGGGGGGTTTATTTCTGGGTTTGCGGGCTTTCCGTATGGCGGTCAACTCTCTTTTCTGCCTGCAGATGTCCTTGCGAAAGAGGGCGTCTGCCATACCAGGCCTGCGCCGGTAGGCAGATAGGCGGGCACTGTTTGGGCAAAGACTTCCAGACCCATGGGGCCGGTGCAGTGACAGACACCGGCACAGGTGATGGAGCTGTGCCGGAAATAGTCTGCCGTCCGGGCAATGCGTTCCGGGTCCGGGGGTACCAGGTGGGTACCGCCGAAAACGGCCTGGATGGGCCGCTCCGGGAAGCGCCGTTCCACCGTGGAGAGAATGTTGCGGATGCCGTTGTGGGCGCATCCGGTGAGTACCACCAGCCCTGCTGGGGTATCTACCACACAGACCTGCTCCTCCGGGAAGGTATCCAGGACAAGGCGGCCATCCGGCCCCTCCATGACCGAGGAGGGATGCACCGCCTCCTCTGGTCCGGGGACGGGGAAATTCCCCAGGAGATACACATGCGGAGCGATCTGTATACAGTCATCTGCCAGACAGCGGAAGCCGGTCAGCCCCTGCTGGAAGAACCAGGATGCCTCCATGGGCGGGCCTACCAACTCCAGCGTCTGGGAATAGGTTTCCTGCTGAGGCGGGTCGCATCGGTGATCCCACCACTTCCGGATGAAAAAGCCGCTATGGGCATAAATGGGTACGTCCGGTGGAAGCTGCTCCGCCAGGCGCAGAAAACCACCGCAGTGATCCCGGTGGTTGTGGCTGAACGCCACGGCAGTGACCCGCCGGAGGTCGATACCCAGCTTCTCCGCGTTCCGCAGGCAGGCGTCCCGCTCCCCGGCGTCGAACAGCAGGCGGGTATCTCCTTCCTCCAGGTAGACGGACAGGCCGAATTCCCCCTCAAGGCCGGGGTACAGAACGGCGTTTTCCGATAAGACAGTCAGCTTCATGGCAGGCTCTTCTCCTTGTCAGTTGTTTAAAAAACGGAGGAAACGCCGGGGCGTCTCCTCCGTTTCTGCGGATACTTTGATAGGTTACTGAACAGCAACGGTGCGCTGGAAGGTATCGATCCAGGCTTCCTTGTTGGCGGTGATGTAGGCCTCGTCAAATTCCTTCAGGGCGTTCATGGATTCGTCGCCGAAGGCCAGATAGGTCTTCAGAGAATCGTCCATGGTGGCGTTCTTGTTCACGGGGGCCTCGTTCATGACCTCAGCGATCTTGTCCTGGGTGTCCTTGCTGATGAGGTATTCCACAAACAGCTGGGCCAGCTCAGGGTTCTTGCAGTTCTTCACCACGTTGGCGGTGGCGGGAGCGGAGAAGGAGCCCTCGGCGGCGTCCACCCAGACCATGTTCAGGCCGCTGTCGGTCAGGCTGGGCATATTGATGTCCATGAACACGGCGATGTTGGCCTCACCGGTGGTGAAGGCGTTGACAACGTCGGAAGAGGTGGAATACCACAGATCGATGTTGTCCTTCTTCTCCTGCATCAGCTCCATGGCGGGGGTCACATCCTCCTGGCTGCCGCCCATGGCCTCGGCCATAGCCACCAGCATGTAGGGGCCGGCGGTGGAGGTCATGTCGGGCAGAGCCACCATGTGCGCATACTGGTCATCAAACAGACCCTCGTAGGAGGTGGGGGCGGGCAGACCGGCCTTCTCCAGAGCGTCGGCATTGTACATGATGCCGTAGCGGCACAGGGAGTAGCAGGGACCATAGCCGTCGGCGTTGACAGCGATATCATACAGGTCGCCGAGGCTGGTGACGATGCTGGTGTCGATCTTTTCGAACAGGCCGGATTCGTTGCCGGTCTGGGCAAAGCTCTTGGTCAGCAGGGCCACATCGGCGGTGGGATCGTTCTGCTCAGCCATCAGCTTGTTAAGACGGTCGCCGTTGCCGCTGGTGGGGTCCACCACGATGGTGCAGTTGTACTTGGACTCAAAGTCGGCGGCCAGGGTCTTGAGACCGGCCTCGGCCCAGCCCCAGGTGGCGACGACCAGCTCGGCGCCGCCGAAATCCTGAGTATCGCCAGCTGCTTCGCCGTTTCCGGCGTTATCAGCGGGAGTTTCCTCCTGCTTGCTGCCGCCGCAGGCGGCCAGGCTCAGGGTCATGACCAGAGCCAGCATCAGTGTAAAAATGCGCTTGCTTTTCATTTTGTTTACATCCTCCAGATTTTATTTGATGTCTTTATATACACAGAAATGCTGGGCGGGGAAGTGAAGCAGAACTTCACTGCCCTCCTGCACGTCCGCATATTCGTGGATAGCGGGATACACCATTTCCTCAAAGCAGCCGGAGACCTCCAGCCGGGTGGTGTGGCCCTTGTAGGTGGCACTTTTGACGGTGCCCCGGACGGTATTGACACCTTCCTGCTCCGCAGTCCGGATGTTTTCGGAGCGGATGGCCAGAATGCAGGCATCCCCCTCAGTCAGCTCCTGGGCGGCCTCTGCCGGGACCTGGAGCGTGTGGGCACCGCAGCGGATCAGGCGCATATCTCCCTCTGCTCCGGCGGCGATGCCGTGAAGAAAGGTGGAAAAGCCCATAAAGTCTGCAATAAAGGGAGAGGCGGGCCGGTCAAAGACCTCCTGGGGCTTGCCGATCTGCAAAATGTGGCCGGCATTCATGACAATGACCCGGTCTGCCAGGGAGACGGCCTCCTCATGATCGTGGGTCACGATGATGGTGGTGATGCCCAGCTCCTTCTGGATGCGCTTGATCTCCACCTGCATCTCTACCCGGAGCTTGGCGTCCAGGTTGGAGAGGGGCTCATCCAGCAGCAGAATGGAGGGACGGGTCACCAGAGCCCGGGCCAGGGCCACCCGCTGCTGCTGACCGCCGGAGAGCTGCCGGGGATAACGCTTGTCCATGCCGGTAAGCTTTACCAGAGCGAGCATGTGCTTCACCCGCTCACGGATCTCGTTTTTGGGCAGCTTCTGGAGCTTCAGACCAAATGCCACGTTTTCAAAAACCGTCATGTGGGGGAACAGCGCGTAATTCTGGAAGAAAATGCCGATATTGCGGCGGTAGGGGGGGATAGTGGAAACGTTTTTGCCGTCCACCAGGATCTGTCCGGCGGTGGGTTCAGTAAAGCCGGCGATCATGCGCAGTGTGGTGGTCTTGCCGCAGCCGCTGCCGCCCAGCAGGGCGATCATCTCGCCTTCGGCAGCCTTCAGGTTCATGGAATCCACCGCAGTGAACTCGCCGAATCGCTTGGTCAGTCCCTGTAATTCCAAAGTAGCCATAGTTTACACCTTTCCGTTCTCACTTAACAAACATGTCCAACCCTACGAACTTCTCCATCAGCACGATCAGAACCAGGGACGCCAGGATCAGCAGTGTGGAGATGGCGGCCAGAGTGGGGTCGAAGGTCAGCTCCATATAGTTCATGATGCGGATGGGCAGGGTGATGAACCTCGGGGTGGAGAGCAGGCTGCTCAGGGCCACCTCGTCAAAGGAATACAAAAAAGCCAGCAGCGCACCGGCCATGATGCCGGGCCGGGCCAAGGGAATGGTGATCTTGAAGAACACCTGAATAGGGGTGGCTCCCATGGAGGTAGCCGCATCCTCCAGCGTCCAGTTGAACACATGGAGTACAGACACCGTGTTCCGCACGATGTAGGGCAGAATGATAATGAGATGGCCGATGAAAATGCGCAGCATACCGGACACACCGCCGATCTGGCTGTAGACCTGCAGCAGAACAAAGGCGAAGGCCACACTGGGCACATACATGGGAGAGGTGTAGTAGTTCAGCAGAGCGTCCTTGCCCTTGAAGCTGTACCGGCAGACGGACAGGGCTGCCGTGACGCCCAGCAGAATATCCGCCGCTGTGGCCAGAATACCGATTTTCAGGCTGTTCACCAGACCATCCATAAAGTGGGTGGAGGAACCGAAAATATTGGCGTACCATTTCAGGGAGAAGCCCTGGGGCGGGAAGGTGATGAGGGCTGTGGGCGTGAAGGAGGCGATGACGATCACCACCAGAGGCGCCAGCAGGAACAGCATCACCAGAATGGCAAAGATCCGGCAGGGCAGATTCACATCTTTTTCGCGCATATCACTTTCCTCCTCCCATACGTTTCATATATCCGGAGGTGCACAGCACCACAGCGATCTGCACCAGCAGGATCACTGCCAGCAGAATATAGCTGATGGCGGAGGCCGCACCCCAGTCGAAATTCACATTGATCTCCTGGACCACCATGGTGGCCATCATCCGGAACTTGGAGCCGCCCAGCAGTTTGGGCGTTACGTAAGAGGTCATGCTCATAGTGAACACCAGAACGCAGCCGGAGATAATGCCCGGCAGGCTCAGGGGGAATACCACCTTGGAAAAGGTCTGCAGAGGAGAGGCACCCAAGCTGTAGGCCGCGTACTCCACGTTAGGGTCAATGCTCTGGAGCACACCCACCAGAGAGAGGACCATATAGGGCACCAGCAGGTGGATCATACCGATGATGACCGCCGTCTCCGTGTTCAGGATTTTCAGAGGGGCGGAGATAAGCCCCAAGGACTGGAGCAGCTGGTTCAAAAGGCCGTTGGTGCCCAGAATGACCATCCAGCCGTAGGAACGGACCACGGCGCTGACCAAAAAGGGAAACAGGATCACAATCATCATGACCTGCTTCATACGGGACTTAGTCCGGGCCATGTAAAAAGCCGTGGGATAGCCCAGCATCAGGGAGATGGCGGTGGACACCAGGGACACCCGGAGGGTGACCCAGAGGATGTTGCGGTAAAAGGGATCTCCGAAGAAATCCACAAAATCGGAAAAGCCGTTTTCATGCAGGGTGTGGACCAGAATGTAGACCATGGGCGCCACAAAGAAAAACAGCAGGGTCAATACGGTAGGCAGCGCCAGCAGCAGTGCCCGGTGTTTACGTTCCATCCGAACTTATCTCCTTTATCTCGTCAATCAAAGGCAGAAGCCGCTTGTGCAGCGCATCCACCAGACCCCGGTCCGTGCATTTCAGCTCCGGCGAAACCGCCAGCGGCATAAGGGTGAAGAACGTCAGCAAATTTTGATGGTTGAAGCCCATGCGGCGGCAGTCCGACAGGAGCTGTTCCATCTGCTCCAGCAGTACCTCCGGAGGCAGATCACACATCAGCCCCGCCAGAGGCAGCGGGATGAGGGTCAGTACCTTGCCGTTTTCTACGGTGCAGAGCCCACCCTGGGATTCCCGGAGGGTGTTGGCCGCCAGAGCCATATCAGCGTCATTGCCGCCGTAGACCGTCAGGTTGTGGCAGTCGTGGCCGTAGGTCAGGGCGGCGGCGCCGGTGACGCCGTCCATGCCCGTCAGCAGGCCGATGCCGTGCTGGTCCCGGCCGTAGCGGTTGAATACTGCCATTTTTAAGTAAGGAGCTGCTTTCAGACAGGCAAAGCCGTCTCTTTCAGCGGACAGGGGCAGGGTCTTCCGGACCCGCTGGGTGCGAATGGAGACGCCATCCTGGCCGATCAGATTCACCACGGCGGTGCCGCCGGAGAAGCCGGGGCGTACCGGCACCCGGACGGCAAAATCCGCCTCTGTCACGGGACGGAGATGAACAGAGCTCCGCAGATGGTCCGGGATCTGGTAAGGGGTGGTATGGGGCAGATAGCTGCCATGGTCCCAGACGATTTCTCCGGCCCGGAGCACCAGTTCCGGTCTGGGATGGCGCAGATCCTGCACCAGCTGCATATCAGCCTCCATGCCGGGGGCGATGCCGCCTGTATGATACAGCCGCAGCCGGACGGCAGGGTTGATGGTGGCATACCGGATGGCCCGGATGGGGTCAAGACCCAGTTCGATGGCCCGTTCCACCACAAAGTTCAAATGCCCCTGACGCATCAGCCGGGGGAGGGGAACATCGTCCGTTACCAGGCAGATGCGGTCCTGGACCGGTGCGTCGTTCATGGCCTGAACGATCTCCCGGTTCAGCATGCATTCCTGTACCTGCACCGTGAAGCCCAGAGCCAGCTCATCCCGGAGCTTTTCGGCGGAGGGGGTGGTATGGTCGCTGTCGATGCCCATGGCCCGGAAGATCTGCAAGCGGCGGCCGGTGAGGGCGGAGACGTGGCCATCCAGAAAAACGCCGTGGTTGGCGGCAGCTTCAATGACGGAGAGCATCCGCTCATCCCCGGCGGCGACGGCGTTGAAATCCATGACCTCGCCTAATCCAGCCACGCCGGGAATATCCAGCAGGGCCTCCATCTCAGCGGGGCCAACATCAAAACCGGAATCCTCCAGACCGGGAGCGGAGGGAACGGTGGAGGGGGCGGTGAGGAGCACCCGCAGGGGCAGGGACCGGCAGGCATCTGCCAGGCCCCGGACGCCCTCAATGCCAAGGACATTGGCAATTTCATGGGGGTCGGCGCATACCGTGGTTGTGCCGCAGGATAGGGCCACCTGAGCAAAATGCTCCGGCGTCAGCATGCTGCTCTCCAGATGCATGTGAGAATCCACGAAGCCAGGCAGGGCATAAGCGTTGCCGCCATCAATGCTCCGGCGGCTGTCCAGCGCTTCTTCCGGGCCAAAGACCCCGGCGATATGACCGTTGACAATGCCGATAGATCCGCTTACAATAGAGGCGCTGAACACATTGACGATCTGCACATTGCGGATTACCAGGTCAAAGGGGCGTCTGCCCAGCATAGCTTCGGCGATATCTTTCAGCATAGCGGTGTCCCCTCCGTTTCGTATGTCAAAAATAAGACATTCTAATGATATCTTTCTGGGGAAAAAAGTCAAGGTCATACCATACCATAATTTTAAACGGGAATTGCGGTTGTTTCATACAAGTTGAACGATTGAAACACCCCTTGAGAACAGGAGTAATGAATATGATTTCAGAAGAGGTCCTGGCGCTTGAGCCTGATATAATCGCCTGGCGGCGCCACATGCATCAGAATCCGGAGCTCTCCTTTCAGGAGGTCCATACAACGGCTTACCTGACGGAGGAACTGAAAAAGATCCCGGGTCTGACGTTGGAATTTCCCACAAAAACAGGCGTGGTGGCAGTGCTGAAGGGGGTCCAGCCCGGTCCGGTACTGGCCCTGCGGGCGGATATTGACGCGCTTCCCATCCAGGAGGAGACTGGGCTGCCCTATGCCTCCACAGTGCCCGGTGTCATGCATGCCTGCGGCCACGATGGCCATGCGGCCATGCAGCTTGCGGCGGCTAAGCTGTTTGCGGCGGAGCGGACCAGCCTCAAGGGCGAGGTGCGGTTCCTGTTCCAGCACGCGGAGGAGCTGCCTCCCGGCGGCGCGGTGGAAATGCTGAAGGCCGGCGTGATGAAGGGGGTAGACGAGCTGTACGGCATGCACCTGAGCTCAAACTTCCCTACGGGCACCTTCGGTGTCCGGCCCGGGGCCCTCACCAGCGCCACGGACCGTTTCGATATCCGGGTCATCGGCAAGGGCGGTCACTCCGCGTTCCCGGAGACCTGTGTGGACCCCATCGTCATCGCCGGTGAGATCGTGGGAGCCTTGCAGACCCTGGTTTCCCGGCGTATCCAGGCGGTGGAGCCTGCCGTAGTGTCCGTGTGCATGATCCACGCCGGAGAGGCGTATAATATCATCCCCGGTGAGGTGGCCATCACTGGTTCCACCCGAACCTTCAGCAAGGAGACCCGGGAGCGGCTCCCCAAGCTGATGGAGGAGCTTGCCCGCGGCATCTGCGCGGCCCACGGTGCGGACTGCGATTTCAAGTTCACCCTGGGCTATGCCTCCGTAATGAATGACAAGGCCCTGACGGCTTCCAGCCGCAAGGTCATTGAGGAGCATTTCGGCGAAAGCGCTGTGCTGGAGATCGATCCCCTGATGCCCGGTGAGGATTTCTCTGCCCTGCAGGAAAACTGCCCTGGCTTTTTTGTGGAGCTGGGAGCCCGCAGTGAGGAAAAGGGTATTACCTTCCCCCATCACAACTGCCGCTACCTGATGGATGAGGATGCGCTGAAATACGGCGTGGAGTATCTCTATCAGCTGATCCGCAGCCGTTTGTCGATCAGCTGAATCAAAGCGTGAGGCCTTGACAGGCACAGCGAAAAACAAAATATAGACCAAACTAAAAGCGGCGTTCCTAACTTCCGAGCTGGAAGAATAGGAACGCCGTTTTTTGCTGTGCAAAATCAGAAATGTGCCATTTTCTCGCCCCTGTGGGGCAACCGGAAATGGTGCACAACAACTTCATGCACCGGCATTTGCGCATTTTTGCGGTGCGGTACTCATGCATGAAGCTTGATACCTCAGTATTTACAGGCTGATGGCGCCGTCGGCGCTCTGAGCGTCCGTTAGCAGGGGGGCATACTCCGCCAGCAGGCGCTCCACCTGCTCTTTGCAGCGGCCGATGTACAGGGACGGCTCCATCACGGCGTCCAACTCCGCACGGGTCATGCCAAAGGCCGGGTCTGCGGCCAGACGGTCCAGCAGATCGCAGGATTCGCCCTCCTTCATCCGTGCGGTGGCGGCCATGGAATGCTGGCGGATCTTCTCATGCAGTTCCTGGCGGTCGCCGCCCCGCTTCACCGCCTCCATCATAATGTTTTCCGTGGCCAGGAAGGGCAGATATTCCCGGATGGCCCGGTCCACGATCTTCTCGTTGACGTGCAGCCCGTTGGTCACGTTCTGGCACAGCCGCAGCACCGCATCGGCGCAGAGGAAGCCCTCCGGCAGGGAAATGCGGCGGTTGGCGGAGTCGTCCAGCGTCCGTTCCAGCCACTGAACGGAGGCGGTCATGGGGGCGTTGGCGGCGTCGGACATCAGATAGCGGCTGAGGGAGCAGATCCGCTCGGAACGCATGGGGTTCCGCTTGTAGGCCATGGCGCTGGAGCCGATCTGGTTCTTCTCGAAAGGCTCCTCCACCTGACGGTCATGCTGCAGGAGCCGGAGGTCATTGGCCATGCGGTAGGCGCTCTGGGCGATGGAGGACAGTACATTCAGAATCCGGCTGTCGGTTTTCCGGGGATAGGTCTGGCCGCAGACGGAGAAGCAGCGCTCAAAGCCGAAGGCGGCGGCGATCCGGCGGTTCATCTCGTCGATCTTCACCCCGTCGCCCTCAAAGAGATCCATGAAGCTGGCCTCGGTGCCGGTGGTGCCCCGGCAGCCTAAGAAGCGCAGGGTGGCCAGCACGTGATCCAGCTCTTCCAGGTCGGACCGGAAATCCTGCATCCACAATGCCGCCCGCTTGCCCACCGTTACCGGCTGGGCGGGCTGATAGTGGGTGTAGCCCAGAGTGGGCGTGGCGGCGTACTGCCGGGCAAAGGCCGCCAGATTCACCAGAACGGATAAGATCTGCCCCCGCAGATACCGCAGACCGTCCCGGTAGAGGATCAGGTCCGCGTTGTCGGTCACATAGCAGCTGGTAGCGCCCAGATGGATGATCCCCGCCGCGGAGGGGGCCGCCAGACCGTAGGCGTAGACATGGGCCATCACGTCATGGCGGACTTCCTTTTCCCGCTGCTCTGCGGCAGCGTAGTCGATGTCGGTGACGTGGGCTTCCAGCTCCGCCACCTGCTCTGCGGTGATGGGCAGACCCAGTTCGTGCTCCGCCCGGGCCAGCTCCACCCATAGCCGCCGCCAGGTCTGGAACCGCATATCCGGAGAGAACAGGTGCAGCATATAGGGGGAGGCGTAGCGGGAGGACAGGGGGGATTCGTAAATATCCTTGCTCATAAAGGCTCCTTCCAGCGTTTTTCCAATAGTTTACAGGAAGCGGGACGTTCTGTCCAGATTTGATGGGTCAGCGGATGATGAGGCTGTCCCGTTCCGCACCTACGGACACATAGCCGATGTGACAGCCGATGGCCCGCTCCACATACTCTACGTAGTTCCGGGCATTTTCCGGCAGCTCGTCCCAGCGGCGGACCTTGGAGATGTCGCACTTCCAGCCGTCCACGTACTCGATGACGGGCTTGGCGTCCTGAAGGCAGACGGGGAAGGGGAATTCGTCGGTCTGCTGGCCGTCCAGCTCATAGTGGGCGCAGACGGGGATCTTGTCCATATAGCTGAGAATATCCAGCTTGGTGAGGGCGATATTGGTGGCGCCCTGGACCTCCACGCCGTAACGGGTGGCCACCAGGTCGATGGGACCCACCCGGCGGGGCCGTCCGGTCTTGGCACCGTATTCCGCGCCGGCATCCCGGAGCTTCTGGGCGTCCTCCCCGAACCATTCGCACACAAAGGGGCCTTCGCCCACGCAGGAGGAATAGGCCTTTACCACGCCGACCACATCGTCCAGCTTGGCGGTGGGCAGACCGGAGCCGACCGGCGCATAGGCCGCCACAGCGTTGGAGGAGGTGGTGTAGGGGTAGATGCCGTAATCCAGATCTCGGAGCGCGCCCAGCTGGGCCTCAAAGAGGATGGATTTGCCCGCTTTCTGGGCGTCCCGCAGGAACGCGGTGGTATTTGAAATGTAAGGCTTAACTGCTTCACAGTACTTGTCTACCCAAGCTAACAGCTCGTCCAGCGTGTAGCCCTTGGCACCGTAGACCTTCTGGAGGGTCAGATTCTTCCATTCCAGCAGATCCGCCAGATGCTCCTTCAAATGCTGGGGGTGGAGCAGCTCTCCGGCCATCACCGTCTTTTTCTGGTACTTGTCGGAATAGAAGGGGGCGATGCCCTGCTTGGTGGAGCCGTACTTCTTGTCGGCCAGCCGAGCTTCCTCCAGACCGTCCAGCTCCCGGTGCCAGGGCAGCAGGAGGGAGGCCCGGTCGCTGATCTTCAGATTCTCCGGGGTAATGGACACCCCGGCGGCCCGGAGGGTGTTCATCTCCGCCAGCAGGTTTTCACAGTCCAGCGCCACGCCGTTGCCCAGAATGTTCACCACACCTTCCCGGAAAATGCCGGAGGGCAGCAGGTGGAGGGCGAAGGTGCCCCTGTCATTCACCACGGTATGTCCGGCGTTGCCGCCGCCCTGATACCGCACCACTACGTCAAAGTGGTTGGTGAGATAATCCACCATGCGGCCCTTGCCTTCGTCGCCCCAGTTGATCCCTACGATTGCGCAGTTTGCCATTTGAATTGCCTCCCAAATTACGTGCGGAAGCTCCGCACGGCATACGATTGCTTTTTTTGACCGGGTTATTATAGAATGGTTTTTTTTACAAGAAAAGAATGAAAATCAAATATTTACTATAAGAAGCGCTGATGCACCCGGATAAAAAACAGTTGCGGGGCAGAGCGTTTTTCTATGAAAAACAAACCGTCCCTCCGCATTTCGGAGCGCCGGAAAAAACGTCCCGGACCTTTTTAAAAGGCCCGGGACGGTGGGGAAAGATTAAAATTTGTACTCCACGAACAGCTCCCGGACGGCGTTGGGGTCGGCGGGAGGGGCCTTGGGTGCTTCAGCAGGCTGGGCCGGGGCCTCGTGAGGGCCGTCCCGCCAAGCTAAGAACTTGGGGGCCACCTGGGGGAACAGGGCCAGAGACAGCACATCCTCCTCAGACTTGGCGATGTCCTTGAACTGCTCTTTGTAGGTTTCCAGCTCCGGGGCGATGTTGTCCGCCGGACGGCAGGTGATGACCGCCTCCGGGTCGATGCCCGCCAGCGCCCGGACCTCCGGGTTCACCTCGCCGGGCAGCGCGCCGTACTCACCCCGCAGCAGTCCCTTGGACTCCTTGGGGAAGGTCTTGTACTTGCCCACGATGACGTTCATCACCGCCTGGGTGCCTACGATCTGGCTGGTGGGAGTCACCAGCGGGGGATAGCCGAAATCCTTGCGGACGCGGGGGATCTCCGCCAGCACGTCGTAATACTTGTCTTCCTTCCCAGCCTGCTTGAGCTGGGAGATCAGGTTGGACAGCATGCCGCCGGGGACCTGATAGAGCAGGGTGTTGGTGTCCACCCGCAGGACCTTGGGATCCAGGATCCCCTCGTTTTGCAGACGGGCCGCCACCTTGCGGAAGTGGGCCGCCGCGTCGCTGAGCTTGGACTGATCCAGTCCGGTGTCCCGGACGGTGCCCTTCAGCGTGGCCACCAGAGACTCCGTGGCGGGCTGGGAGGTGCCGTTGGCAAGGGGGGAGAGGGCGGTGTCCACGATGTCCACGCCGGCCATGGCGGCCATGAGGTTCACCATGTCGCCGGTGCCGGTGGTGTTGTGGGTGTGGAGGTGGATGGGGATGGAGACCGTCTCCTTCAGCCGCTTGATGAGGGAGTAAGCGTCCATGGGCAGCAGGAGGTTGGCCATGTCCTTGACGCAGATGGCGCTGGCGCCCATGTCCTCCAGCGTCTTGGCCAGCTTCACGAAGTAGTCCTCGTTGTGGATGGGGGAGACGGTGTAGCTCATGGTGGCCTCCACCTCGCCGCCGTACTTCCGGGTGGACTTGATGGCCTGTTCCAGATTCCGCACATCATTCAGCGCGTCAAAAATGCGGATGATGTCGATGCCGTTTTCAATGGACTTGCGGCAGAAAGCGTCCACCACGTCGTCGGCATAGTGCTTATAGCCCAGAATGTTCTGGCCACGGAACAGCATTTGCAGCTTCGTGTGCTTCACGTGCTGGCGGATGGTCCGCAGCCGCTCCCACGGGTCCTCGTTCAGGAAACGCATACAGGCGTCGAAGGTGGCGCCGCCCCAGCACTCCAGAGAGTAGTAGCCGATGGAATCCAGCATTTCCAGCGCGGGGAGCATATCCTCCGTGGTCATACGGGTGGCCGCCTGAGACTGGTGAGCGTCCCGGAGGATGGTATCCGTAATGAGCAGGGGCTTGTTCGATAAAAATTCCATATCTGCCTCCTATCAGCCGTACAGGGAGATCAGCACACCCGCGGCGATGGCGGAGCCGATGACGCCTGCCACGTTGGGGCCCATGGCGTGCATCAGCAGGAAGTTGCCGGGGTTGTACTTCTGGCCCACCATCTGGGATACGCGGGCCGCCATAGGCACGGCGGACACGCCGGCGGAACCGATGAGGGGATTGATCTTCTCCTTGAGGAACAGGTTCATGAACTTGGCAAGCAGGACGCCGCCGGCGGTGCCGAAGCTGAAGGCCACCACGCCCATGAGCATGATCTTGATGGTCTGGAGGGACAGGAAGGTGGTGCCGGTGGCCGTTGCGCCCACGCTGACGCCAAGGAAGATGGTGACGATGTTGATGAGCTCATTCTGAACGGTCTTGCTGAGCCGCTCTGTGACACCGCACTCCTTAAAGAGGTTGCCCAGCATGAGACAGGCAATGAGGGGGGCGGCAGAGGGCACCAGCAGGGCCACAAAGATGGTCACCACGATGGGGAATACGATCTTCTCCTTCTTGCTGACTTCCCGGAGGGGCTTCATGACGATCTGGCGCTCTTTCTCCGTGGTCAGCAACTTCATGATGGGAGGCTGGATCACGGGGACCAGCGCCATGTAGGAGTAAGCCGCCACGGCGATGGGGCCTAAGAGGGCCGGTGCCAGCAGAACGGTGACGAAAATGGCGGTGGGGCCGTCTGCGCCGCCGATGATGCCGATGGCGCTGGATTCCGGGCCGGTGAAGCCCATGAAACGGCAGCCCACGAAGGTGATGAAGATGCCCAGCTGGGCGGCCGCGCCCAGCAGCAGGGACTTGGGGTTGGCGATGAGGGGACCGAAGTCCGTCATAGCGCCCACGCCCATGAAGATCAGGCAGGGATAGATGCCCAGCTTGACGCCTAAGTAGAGAATGTCCACCAGACCCGGAGTGATGGTGATGTCAGAGAGGGTCATGCCGTAGTAGGCAGCGGCCTGCTCCGCCTGCACCAGCGCCTGAAGCTGCGCTTCCAGAGCGGTGATGGCGGCTCCGGCCTCCTCCGTGACGGCGGCGATGGCCTGTTCCACCATCTCCGGGGAGAAGGTGGTCTGGGCGGCGGTCATCAGCTGCTGGATGTAGGGGGCCAGCACATTTTCCGCCACGCCCTGACTGTGGAGGTCCGCCAGCAGCGACGCCGTGACGGGCTGCCCGCCGATGAGGTCCCAGTGGATGTGGCCCCCGGCGAAGAAGATCTCGTGGAACATATTGGCACCGGGGAGGTTGGTGATGAGCATACCGAAGGCGATGGGCACCAGCAGCAGCGGCTCAAACTTCTTTACAATGCCCAGTTACAGCAGCACGCAGGCGATGCCCAGCATGATGAGGCAGCGCCAGTTGCCGTCCTGGGAAAAGAGGTAGAAGCCGGTGTCCTGTAAAAAGCGAATGATCGCGTCCATATCGGCCCTGCCTTACTGGAGGACGCACAGCAGCGTGCCGGACTCCACGGAAGCGCCCTTGGAGGTATTGACGGAGGCCACCACGCCGTCCCGGGGGCACATGATCTCGTTCTCCATCTTCATGGCCTCCAGAACCATCAGCACGTCGCCCTTTTTCACGGCCTGACCGGCGGTGACGTTGACGGCCAGAATGTTGCCGGGCATGGGGGCGCAGATCTGCTCACCGGCAGCCGGTGCGGCAGACGCGGCAGGTGCGGGGGCAGCGGCGGGAGCCGCCGGGGCGGAAACGGGGGCGGAGCCGGTCAGCTCTTCCAGTTCGACTTCATAAACCGTCCCGTTGACGGTGACTCTGTACTTTTTCATGTGTGTTTCTCCCTCTCCTTACACTTTTTTCATGGAAACGATGCGGATGCCGGTGATGTCGGTGCCCAGCTCCTCCGCCAGCGCGGCGGATACGGCGGCTACCAGCTCCGGTGTTACCTCACCGGCGGTCTGGGGCGCAGCCGGGACCGGTGCCGGGGCGGCCTTTTTCCCGCGGCCCACCACGGCACTCATGAGATAGGTCAGCACGATCAGGCAGATCAGCCCGAAGAACACCGTGCCCATGCCCATGAGACAGACAAAAATGCTGCTGTACTCCATACGATACTCCCTTTCGTGATTCCCCCGCCGGGAAACAGTGCTCCGCCGCTGACGGAGCGCAGCCCGGCTTGTGTCGGGGGCAAGGTATTGTGGCTATCATACCATGCCGGCGCGGAAAAGCAAAGAGTCTTGTGAAAAAGGACGCCGATTTTTAGCGGATGTTTTCTGAAAAATCTGTCAGAATCTACACTCAGACAGCAGGGGGAGGGGCTGCTTGCTCTCTTTGCTGAATCGTAAAACGATTACGGAAAAATTGAGGCAGAGATCCGCTGCGGACTGCAAGAATGGCGTTGCGGAGAGGGGCTGCTTGTGATACACTTAACAAAAGGTTCATTTAAATGCAAGAGGTAGGGCTTTAGCCTTATGTTACCCCGTATCGAATGCGGTGTTTAGGAATCCAACGAGGTAAACACCCAGCTTTTCAAGGGAAAATGAACCAAAGACAACGGTAAAGAACCCCGTAAATTTGAAATTCTAAAATCAGAAAGGACTCTTTGACAATGAAACCTAAATTTGACGGTTATGCGGCACAGTACGATGCCTGGTTCATGGAGAATGAGAACCTGTTCCAAAGTGAGCTTCGCCTGTTCCAGAAGGTGCTCGGTGATATTCAGGGGAAGCGCGTGCTTTCCGTGGGCTGCGGCAGCGGCCTGTTCGAGAGCATGATCGATTGCAGCGGTATCGAAGGCATTGAGCCCTCCCGCGACATGGGCGCCATCGCAGAGAAGCGTGGTGTGAACGTGGTGGCCTTCGGCGCGATTGAAGATGCGGAGCTGGAGGAGAACGCCTATGACATGATCTACCTCAACGGCAGTTCCAGCT
>OGKG01000864.1_pt1 | contig 38505 bp, 32 predicted proteins | sample 1572201 | NCBI WGS metagenome assembly OGKG01 (sample SAMEA2582146, study PRJEB24529) | metagenome | biome: Human gut stool | place: China | collected 2011 | reverse complement strand
TCGCTTTGCGATTATCTAAAAGCCGTATTTCATCCGGTGTTAAAAGTTCCCTTCCTGTCTGCTGATAGTTCACCGAATAGCTGCCGCTACGCCCTTTTGTCTGCCGTTTGTTGTCCTTTAGGCATAGCTTCCCATTTGGCAATCTCGGCACCGCTCATCTCTTTCGTGTCGTTGGTCGGTACTACGGCAACTCCCGGGTTAACGGTTTGGAAGCCTTTCTCGCTCACGTCGGAAGCCCACGCGAAAGTGTACCCGTTATCGATAGCGTTGTCCATAACTTTGATTAGTTCATCCAACGGCAAGTTGTATGACAATCCCCACAACCAGTTGTCGGGTACTTCGATAGCGAATTGGGTATAGAACGGGTGGTGAGTGAATGAAGTCAAGCTCACGTAGTCGTCCATGTTCAAACCTACTACCTCGTCAGCGAAGGTTCTCGGGGTATATTCTTTTCCTTTGTATTCGAATTTTTCAGGTTCCGGACCGAGATACGCGTCCAAAATACCTTCATATCCGTTTTTCCACGCGGTACTCAATTTTTTGTTTGAATTTTTGATCACGGCATTGATATATCCGGCAAGAACGTCGTCGATTTCACCGAAAGCGTGATTCGGTTCGCCGTAATTCAATCCCATGTACACGTCCATCGGAACGATACCGTAATTTTTGATCACGTGCATCACGTCGCAAAAAGCTCCACCCACGGCAAAGTTCATGTTACCATGCAAGCGAACGAATTTGTCGGCCTTGTCGCTATACGCGTGTCTTACGATGTACATGGCAGAAAGATCGATAGGCTCTTTACCCATGCGAATCATTTCAGACTCGAAGAAAGAAATTCCTGACCATGACCAGCAAGTACCTGCACGAGCTTGATCTTTTACTGAAGTTGTCGGTAATCTTTTGATATCCGTGAATTGATATCCTTTCGGTTGGTCTTGTTTCGTGTTTTGCGCGTTACCCAAGAAAGATAATGCAAAGACGAAAACAAACATGAATGATGTAATTTTTCTCATTTTGTTGAAGCTTCGATTTATTTGATTAATTAATTATTTCTATTTTTTGAACGCTGCCAAAGATACTATTTTATTTGCAATGTAATCAATCCCTCTCGAGTATTAAGAAAATTTTAAGAGTCGAAAGATTCATCCGGTTGCTCCACTTTTCCCCACAGGTTGATTTTCGAGAGGAATTTATATTTCCGGTTACATACCCAAATGAAAATGATTCCGCACGCGAGCATCACGAGGGTATCCATGTGCGAGGCTTGCGGGTTGATATCCCGGAACAGGGCGTGAGTTTGCAGGGCGGAAGATTCGTGCGTTACGACGATGGATGAAATGACATTGTTTGATAAATGTAATCCCAAGGCGAGTTCAAGACCGTCGTCCATGATGGCCACGAATCCCAGAATCAGTCCCATGAGGATATATTGCGGCATGGCAATCCAGAACCCGAAACGTTCCACCTCGGGATTGCTGGCATGAAGCAGTCCGAATATGCAACCCGTGATCAGTAAGGCTACCCACCTGTATTTGAAAAGTAGCACGCTGCCTTGCATGAGGTATCCCCGGAAGATAAATTCTTCAAAGGCGACTTGAAAGGGTATGAATATCAGGATCACGATGCACATCATGAAAAAATTGAACGGTTCGAATTGGAAAACCAAGTTGGAGGTATCACCGAAACCGTATTGCGCACCCAGTAACACGAATGACAGTATCCCCCAAATCAAGGCGCCGAAAAGAGTACGTTTTATATCAAAGCGGTTGCGTCCCGTGAGAATATCCAAGGGTTGTTTGTGATGAAGCCACTTTACGCAAAAAAGTAGAGCGATAACTCCCGCCGTGAAAGTAAACAGCATGAGAGCTAACCCGAGGTTCGTGTTCGTGATGGCTAACAGGTTATTGGCATTTCCCGATAAGGCCGCTTGCGGGTCTTTGAGAATGTAATACAACGCGAGCGGTAAGGATGCCAATTGCACTGCCGCGAAAACGATAATCAACGTGAGCAGGTAAAAATACCATTTGTTGTTTCCTCTGTACGCTTTCTCTAAAAACATAACGTGTTAATTTTGGATTTTAAATTTTAGATTTTAAATTGTATGATTCCCGAAGCAAGATAGTATTCATTTTAAATTTTTAAAACTGTTCTTGAACGGTTTTGAGTATATGTTCCAGACTGTACTCGTCGGGAATCAGTACTTGACGGGCTTTACTGCCTTCGAAGGGACCCACGATTCCGGCGGCTTCCAGTTGGTCGATAATTCGTCCGGCACGGTTGTAGCCGATCGAGAAACGACGCTGTATGGATGAAGTCGAGCCTTGCTGTGTGTTCACAACCAGACGGGCAGCTTCCTCGAACAAGGGGTCTTTCATGCCTAGATCTACGTCACTGTTGATACCGTTCTCCGTGTCGGAAACGTACTCGGGAAGCATGTAGGCTTCCGGGTATCCCTGTTGGTCGGCGATAAATTTCGTGACTGCATCCACTTCCGGCGTGTCGACAAAAGCACATTGCACGCGTACCATCTCGCTATCCTTGGAGATCAACATATCTCCCCGACCGATAAGTTGGTTCGCTCCCGGTGAGTCGAGAATCGTGCGCGAGTCTATCATGGAGGCAACCTTAAAGGCTACACGCGCGGGGAAGTTTGCCTTGATTACACCCGTGATGATATTTGTCGAGGGACGTTGCGTGGCGATGATCATGTGTATTCCCACGGCACGGGCTAATTGTGCTATACGGGCAATCGGTTGTTCCACCTCTTTTCCGGCGGTCATGATCAAGTCGGCAAATTCGTCGACCACGACCACGATATAAGGTAGATAGCGGTGTCCGTTGTTCGGGTTCAGTTGCCGTTTCACGAACTTCTCGTTGTATTCCTTGATATTTCTCACGTGAGCCAGTTTCAACAAGTCGTAACGGCTGTCCATCTCGATACACAACGAGTTGAGCGTGGCGACCACCTTGTCGTTGTCCGTGATGATAGCTTCTTCCGCGTCCGGGAGTTTGGCAAGAAAATGTTTCTCGATGACCGAGTAGATGCTTAACTCTACTTTTTTCGGGTCTACCATGACAAACTTCAATTGTGACGGGTGTTTTTTGTACAGTAACGAGGTGATAATCGCGTTTAAGCCGACGGACTTACCTTGTCCCGTAGCCCCGGCAACCAAAAGGTGGGGCATTTTAGCCAAGTCGAAAGTGTAAGGTTCGTTCGAGATGGTACGGCCTAAGGCGACGGGAAGGGCGTATTTGGATTCTTGGAACTTCTTGGAAGCGATAACACCTCGCATGGAAACGATTTCCGGCTTTTGGTTGGGAACCTCGATGCCGATTGTTCCCGCCCCGGGGATCGGGGCGATAATGCGAATACCTAATGCCGCCAAACTTAAGGCGATGTCATCTTCAAGGTTTTTGATTTTGGAGATCTTGATACCGGGGGCGGGCACAATCTCGTAGAGAGTGACCGTGGGACCGATTGTTGCCTTGATTTTAGTGATTTCTATTTTATATTGCCGTAAAGTTTCGACAATGGTGTTCTTGTTCTCTTCCAGTTCCTCGGCGGTTACCTTGGAGGCATTGGAGGCATATTCTTCCAGCAAATCCAGTGGCGGGTACTGGTAATTGGATAAATCCAATGTCGGATCGTATTCCGTGTCCGGCATCAGGTTTTTGGTCAATTGCTCTTCCAGTTTGTCCGCCATGACGGTTAATTCGATATCGTCGGTCGCCGGTGGGGTAATCGTTTCCGTGTCTTGCCTGATGTCCTCGCGGTTTTCCTCGTTCAGCGGTAATTCCACTTGATTGTTGACGGTTACAAGAGAGGTGATTTCTTCCGTGTCGTCCTCTTCGATGGGCTCTTTTTCCGTGACATTGGAATAGAACTCGTCTTCTGTCGGGGCTTCCGTGATGATTTCATTTTCCGGAGACAAGTTTGTGTCCTCGGTTTCGTTTTCCGGCTGTTCTGTTTTCATTTCCCGTTGGGCTGCCGCGGCCTCTCTGGCCATCCTTCTCTCTTCTTTGCGTTGTGCCTTGCGGGCGAAATAAGCCTTGACCATTGTCACGCATTTATTAAAGGCATTTTCAAACCCGAAGAACAGGATAACGGCAAACGATACCAGTAAAAGGAAAAGAGTCCCGATTTCACCGATAAACGAATTTAACCAGAAACACACGAAATAACCGTGTGCCCCGCCGGGGAAGACATAACCGGATGGAACGAAATTAAAGATATATCCTAGTAATAAGGAGATCCAGATGACAAGCACGAAGCTAAGGATGATTTTCTTCCCGAGGCTTTTCAACGGACGTCCCATGATGCCCAGACCGATGATAAACAGCAGGTAGCAGAATATAAATGAAGACACGCCGAACCAGCGGTTCACGAGCAAGTCGGAGAGATAGGCGCCCAGCTTCCTGCCGGGATTCCCCACGACAATATCGGGATTCGTGACGAGTTCCCGTGTTTCTTTGTCTATCAGGCTTTGATCCATGCCGCCCGTGAAGAAAAAGCCCGCGAGTGACACGAAAAGATAGACGGAAAATAACATGAATATCAACCCTACAACTACACGGGTCCGGGGATCTCTGAGGAAACCAAGGGAAAGCGAACCGCGCGTCTTTTCGTTCTTTTTACTGTTTATACGTGTTATCATTTTGAATAGAAATTAATCGAATATCGCAGGTACAAATGTATCTATTTTAGATTTTAGATTTTAGATTTTAGATTTTAAATTTTAGATTTTAGATTGAAATGATGAAAGAATCGACAAATCGGACAGATGAGGATAACTTGCAACTTGTGAACCTGTAACTTGCAACTCGCCGCGGGCGAAACAAGGTTAAGGTATCTTAATTAAGAATTTCTTAATATAGAGTTGGCAAGGATATTGCTAATATTGTAGTATCCAAACAAATTGAATAGTATTTACGTTTAATGAATAAAGGAGATAAAGATATGACCATGAAGAAATCATTAACGAATTTAGGCTTGGGAGTCATTGGCGGTTGTCTCGCTTTCGTGGCGATAGACGCCTTCCGTGGAGAGAGTGAAAATACGGTTCCGCGAATGGAGATTGCTTCTCCGGCGGCAGTGCGCCCCGTGGCGTTGACTTCCGAAGCTGCGCTTCCCGTGGGAGGTGCGGGTAGTGTCGATCTGAGGGAGGCTGCCAAAAAGACAGTCCCGGCTGTTGTTCATGTCAAAACGGTACAAATGGGACGAGAATATATAGGCAATCCTTTCTGGGATTTTATATACGGGAACGCACCGCGTACACGCGAAGCTCCCCAGAGAATGGGTATAGGCTCGGGGGTAATCGTTTCGGCAGACGGGTATATTATCACGAACAATCACGTGATTGATAATAGCGATAAGATTGTAGTGACCTTGAATGATAAAAAGGAGTACGAGGCACAGGTTGTCGGTACCGATCCGAACACGGATATCGCTTTGTTGAAAGTCGAGGCAACCGGATTGCCTTACCTCGAGTACGCCAATTCGGACGACGTAGAGTTGGGCGAATGGGTGCTGGCGGTAGGTAACCCGTATAATCTGACTTCAACCGTTACGGCGGGTATTATCAGTGCCAAGGCGAGAGAGTTGGGTATCAATCGAAACCGGATGAGCCTCGAATCATTCTTGCAGACGGATGCTGCCGTGAACCCGGGTAATAGCGGGGGGGCGTTGGTGAATGCCAAGGGGGAACTGATCGGTATCAATACGGCGATAGAATCGCCCACGGGTTCCTATTCCGGGTACGCTTTCGCGGTGCCCTCGAATATAGCGAGAAAGATAGTGGGTGACTTGAAAGATTTCGGTACGGTACAACGGGCTATGCTGGGAATTTCAATGCCGAACGAGGAATTGTCACCTTCCGTGGCGAAGAAGTTGGGTATAGAGGAAACGAGCGGTATTTACGTTTTCGAGGCAATCCCTGACGGGGCAGCTGCTAAAGCCGGGATGAAGAAAGGTGACGTGATTAAGGCTATTAATGGTATCGAGGTGAAGACTCGTCCGGAATTTCAGGGACAGTTGGCTAAATACCACCCGGGAGCCACGGTGAAAGTTACCGTGAGTCGGGGAGGCAAGTTGAAGGACCTTGACGTGGTATTGCAGAACACGTATGGCGATGTATCTCTCGTGGATAAGAACTACACGGGTATTTTGGGTGCAACTGTCGAACCGCTGAGCCGTGAAACGCGTTACCGTTACGGTTTGAACGGCGGCGTGCAGATTACCGATATCAAGAACGGTCCGTTTAAAGCGATCGGGCTGGATAAAGGGTATATTATCCTGAAAATTAATAACACGGTTATTTATGATAAGGATGACTTGGTACGGGCACTTAAAACGGCCGAAAACGAGGGTGTTCTTGTGACAACTGTTTCGCCGAGAGGACGCATCGAGTACTATGCTTTACCGCCACAAGATTAAAAAAAGTTAATAATAGAAAGGTGTCGATTTTAACATATTGGTATATGGATAAATTGTTCTACCTTTGCGACATATTTGGGGGAGAATTTAAGAACGACTATGAGACAGCTAAAGATAACGAAATCTATAACGAACAGAGAGAGTGCTTCTCTCGACAAGTACTTGCAGGAGATTGGTAAGGAGGATTTGATTACCGTGGAGGAAGAAGTTGAGTTAGCTCAACGAATCCGCAAGGGTGATCAGAGAGCGTTGGAGAAATTGACGAGGGCGAACTTGAGGTTCGTGGTTTCCGTTGCAAAACAGTACCAGAATCAAGGGTTGAGTTTGCCTGACCTTATCAACGAGGGGAACTTAGGTTTAATCAAAGCAGCTGAGAAATTTGATGAGACGAGGGGATTTAAATTTATCTCCTATGCCGTATGGTGGATTCGTCAGTCTATTTTGCAAGCGTTAGCGGAACAATCGCGTATTGTACGTCTGCCGTTGAACCAAGTAGGCTCACTGAACAAGATCAACAAGGCCTTTTCCCGCTTCGAGCAGGAACATGAACGCCGTCCGTCGCCGGAAGAGTTGGCGGAGACATTGGATTTGCCGGCAGAGAAGGTGGCAGATACCCTACGTGTTTCCGGACGCCATATTTCCGTGGACGCTCCTTTCGTGGAAGGAGAGGACAACAGTTTGCTCGACGTGCTGGTAAACGACGACTCGCCTGTTGCCGACAAAACGTTGATCAACGAATCTCTATCCACCGAGGTGGAACGTGCTTTAGCAACGTTGACTGAACGTGAACGCGATATTATCCGTCTTTTCTTCGGTATCAACTGCCAAGAGATGACTTTGGAGGAAATCGGCGAGAAGTTCGGTTTAACCCGCGAACGTGTTCGCCAGATTAAAGAAAAGGCTATCCGCCGCTTGAGACATTCGTCAAGAAGTAAATTACTGAAAACTTATCTGGGATAAAAGAAAGGTATCCTTTTTTTAGACAAGTTTATAAAAGCATAAAAAAGCCATTCGGGAAGTAAAATCCGGATGGCTTTTTTCATTCTCATAGACTTCTGTAATTTTTTTCTTAACTTTGGAGAATCAATTAAAACTAGAAGAATTATGAAGAAATCATTTTTATTTTTGGCAGATGGATTTGAGGAAGTGGAAGCACTTGGAACGGTAGATGTATTGCGTCGGGGGACGGTAGAGGTAAAGACGGTTTCGATTTCCGGGAAGAAAGAAGTAACGGGAGCGCATGGGGTTCCTGTAGTTGCCGATCTTTTGATAGATGAGGTGAAGGAAGAAGAGGCCGAATTTTTGATTTGTCCGGGAGGGATGCCGGGTGCGAAGAATCTGGGTGACTGTCCGGCTTTAGTGCAATTGATACAAAAGCATTTTGATAAAGGGGGATACGTGGCTGCAATCTGTGCCGCTCCGGCTTTGGTATTGAGTAAGATCAAGATGGACCGGAAACGGCAGATGACTTGTTACCCGGGATTCGAGGAGTATTTACCGGAGGCGGACATGCAACCTCATGGTGTCGTTGTGGATGGAAACCTGATTACAGGCAGAGGTCCGGCGTATACCTTTAAATTCGGTTTGGCAATCCTTGAACAATTGACTTCGAAGAAAGTCGCGGAGGATGTGGCTGCCGGAATGTTACTTGACTAGATGAAGTATTTTATACTTTTCGGGATATGCTGTTTATTTGCCCTGCAAGGGGTGGGACAGGGAACAACACTTGGAACCCGGATCGCACCACCTTCGGGGTATACCAGAATAAACGCGGGGGAAGATTCTTTCGGGGCTTATCTGAGGAATCTTCCTTTGCGTCCTCGTGGAACCAAGGTCCGTTATTTTGATGGGCGGGAAAAACGGGACACGGGGGTATACTGTGCCGTGGTCGATATGGAGATCGGCAAGCGGGATTTGCAGCAATGTGCGGATGCCGTGATTCGTTTACGGGCGGAATATCTTTACAAGCAAAAAGCGTATGATAAGATACATTTCAATTTCACGAACGGTTTCCGTGCGGACTATACCAAGTGGGCGGAAGGATATCGGATAAGCGTGAAAGGAAATCAGGTTTCGTGGTACAAGGCGAAAGAAAAGGATTATTCTTACAAGACTTTCCGGGCTTATCTGGATATCGTGTTTGCTTATGCCGGAACATTATCTCTTTCCAAGGAATTGCAGCCCGTACCGGTTTCTTCCATGCGGATCGGGGATGTTCTTATTCAAGGCGGTTCGCCCGGTCATGCCGTGGTTGTGGTGGATATGGCGGAAAACCCTTCTACCGGGGAAAAGCTGTATCTGTTGGCACAGAGTTATATGCCGGCACAGGATATACAGGTATTGAAGAACCCGGGAGAACCCAAAATCTCACCTTGGTATTCTTTGAAATCCACGGGGAATATCATCACTCCCGAGTGGGGATTCACGTCTTCCGATTTGAAACGATTTAAGGAGTAATGTGATTATATTTTTCAAAAGCCCCCAATCCGAATAAGGAAAAATCATAGCGTATCGGGTCTATCGGGTCAAGTTCCCGAAGGCGGGCGGTAAGTTCTTCCACGGCTTTGCGGTCGTTCTGGTTGCGGGTGAGCAGACCGAGTTGACGACTGACGTTGCCGGTATGGAGATCCAGCGGGATGAGTAGGGCAGAGGTGGGAATGTTTTTCCATAACCCGAAGTCGACTTCCCCATCGCGACGAACCATCCAGCGCAGGAACATGTTTACTCTTTTGGCGGCGGAAGAACCTTTGTCCACGTTGGCAATATGGCGTAGTACACGTGGTTCGGCGGGGAGAGAGGTAAAGACGGTATGCCATTCCCGCAAAACGTCGAACATATCCCCGTGTTTCCGGTAGGCTTCCGTGAAGACGTTCTCCAGTCCCCCGCGGTTACGATAGATGTTGGCAAGAGATTGAAGAAAATAGACACAATCATAGCTGTTGAACGTGCGATGTTTGAAGTTACGGAATCGTTCGTAATCAGCGGCGTCGGCGTGCATCACGAAATCGTACGGGGCGTAGTCCATGAGTTGCATGAGTTCCTTGCATTTCTTGATAATCGTGGGGCGTTGTCCCCACGCGAGAGAGGCGGCAAGGAAGCCCGCTATTTCAATATCTTCTTTCTCTTCAAAGCATTTGGGAATCTGGATCGGGTCAGTCTCGATAAAAAATTCCGACTTGTTGTATTCTACGTATTTTTCGTCCAGTAACTGTTTTAATTCCTTGGAAAACATAATCATCAATCGTAAATCGTAAATCTAAAATTTCCCGGCTCTCAGCATCTCCCTTTTTCCCGGTGGTCCCGGAAGACGTTTCAAGCTGAATCCGACTTCCCGTAAGGCTTGTTTAACGATTCCTTTCACGCAATATGTCACCAGAATCCCGTTAGGTTTAAGAGCTTGATAGAATTTGGACAGGATATCCGCGCTCCACAAATGAGGTTGGACATCCGGCGCGAAAGCATCAAAAAATACGATATCGAATTGTTCGGTGAAACAGACGTCTGAAAAGTCGGCCTCGTGTTTATGCAACGTGAAGTAAGGGGTGATTTCAACTTCTTTTTCCCAAGGGGAGCTATGTATCTCTTTGAATAAGGATGCATCTTCCGCGGGAAAAAAAGTCGTGTAGTTCAAATTAGCCAGTTCTTCTTCGGTTAGCGGGTATTTTTCGAAGCTGTGGAACACGACATTCCGTTGGTTATCCTTTGCGTTCAGCAGGGTTAAAAAAGCATTTAACCCGGTACCGAACCCTGCTTCAAGGATGTGGATGCTGTTTTGCCCGTAATACTCGATTCCGGCTTGGATAAAAATATGGCGGGATTCTTGTATCGCGCCGTGGACGGAATGGTAGTGTTCATTCAGTTCCGGTACGTGTAACGTGGTACTCCCGTCTTCCGTTGTGATAATCTCACGGTGCATCATTAGCACAATTCCTGACGTAATAGGTTAGCAAATTCGACGATATCGTTTTCCGTAGTGTCGAACGAGCATACCCATCTCACTTCGGCGGCATCTTCATCCCAAACGTAGAAGAAACATTCGTCTTGCAGTTTTTGGATTTTATCTCTTGGGATAATGGCAAATACTTCGTTGGCTTCCACTTTTTGAGTAAGGGTCACGGAAGGTATTTGTTCCGCCGCGTTTGCGAGGTTCTTGGCCATGGCATTGGAGTGGGCAGCGGCTTTCAACCAAAGGTCATTTTTCAGCACGGCAGAAAATTGTGCGGCGATGAATCTCGTTTTGGAATGCAGTTGCATCAATTGCTTGCGGATATACTTCACCTCTTTCGATATTCGCGTGTTGAAGAAGATTACCGCCTCCCCGAACATCATCCCGTTTTTCGTGCCCCCGAAACTCATGACGTCGATACCGACTTCTTTCGTTATGCTTGCCGGGGAACATCCCAAGTGAGCGATGGCATTTGCCACGCGTGCCCCGTCCATGTGGACGTACATGTCGTGGGCGTGAGCGAAGTCACATATCTCTTTTAATTCGTCACGCGAATAAACGGTTCCTAATTCCGTGCATTGCGTGAGTGAAATCACTTTGGGTTGCACGTGATGTTGGTCACCGAAGTGGTGCATATGGTTCTGGATTAACCCGACATTCAATTTCCCGTCGAACGTGGGCACGGTCAGTAATTTGCTTCCTGTTTGTTTTTCGATAGCCCCGCATTCGTCCACGTTGATATGTGCTGTTTCGGCACAGATGATGGCGTTGTATGAATGCGTGAAGGCGGACAGGCTCAAGATGTTTGCCCCGGTACCGTTGTACACGAAATATACATCGATGTCTTCCCCGAATATCTCTTTGAAATCGGCAACAGCCTTTTCCGTGTAAGAGTCTTCTCCATAGGAGTGAGCGTGCCCGTAGGCGGATTCTTCCAGTGCTTTGAAAACCTCCGGTAGTACACCTGAAAAGTTGTCGCTACCGAAACCTCTAATACCCATAATTGAACTAATTTATTTATAATTGTTTGGACAAAAATAGTGATTATTTATATTATCGGGAAATAAAATGAGGCTATCTCATTTTTATTTGAGATAGCCTCTGTTATTTTGAATATTGATTGTCTTATCCCAAGAACGATAACAGGATACCGGCGGCAACGGCAGAACCGATAACTCCCGCCACGTTTGGTCCCATGGCATGCATCAGCAGGAAGTTGCCGGGGTTGGCTTCTTGTCCCACGTTTTGTGACATGCGGGCTGCCATCGGAACGGCAGAAACTCCGGCTGAGCCGATCAACGGATTAATCTTGTTTTTGGTAAACAAGTTCATGAATTTTGCCAGTAATACGCCACCGGCACTACCCATGCTGAACGCCAAAATACCGATTACCAGAATTGCCAACGTCTGGAAATTCAAGAATGCTGCCGCGGTAGTAGTCGCTCCCACGGAAATACCGAGGAATATGGTAGTGATATTCATTAACTCGTTTTGAACGGTTTTACTCAATCGATCCACGACACCGCTTTCACGCATCAGGTTACCCAACATCAAACAACCGATTAGCGGGGCTGCCGATGGCAATAACAAGGACACGAAAATAGTTACCACGATAGGGAACACGATTTTCTCTTTCTTGGAAACTTTACGCAATTGTTTCATCACGATTTCCCGTTCCTTTTGAGTTGTCAACGCTCTCATGATGGGTGGTTGAATCACGGGTACCAGTGCCATGTACGAGTAGGCCGCAACCGCGATAGGACCGAGCAAGCCCGGTGCCAGTTTCGAGGTCAGGTAAATTGCCGTCGGTCCGTCAGCACCCCCGATAATCCCGATGGAACCTGCTTCCGCATAAGTGAATCCTAACGCGATAGCACCCAAGAAGGTAGCGAAGATACCGATCTGCGCGGCTGCCCCCAGAAGAAAACTTTTCGGGTTTGCCAACAGCGGACCGAAATCGGTCATGGCACCTACGCCGATAAAAATAATACAGGGATATATGCCTAACTTAACACCTATATAGATGTAGTCCAATAGCCCGACATTGTTAGCGTCCGCGAAATTTGCCCAATGTATATGCCCACCGTCGAAAAGTTCCGGGTGATACAACCCGGCTCCGGGTAGGTTGGTCAGCAACATACCGAAGGCTATAGGTAATAATAACAAAGGCTCGAATTTTTTCACGATAGCCAAGTAAAACAGTACACATGACACCAGTATCATGACGATACAAAGCCAATTACCGTTTGACAAGTGTGCGAAACCCGTGTCATTTATAAACTTCATTACCTTTTCTCCCATATCAATCTCTTCCGCGCTTGCGCTAAACGGAAGAATGAATAACCCGAGTAATGTCGCTATGCTTAAAAGATATTTCTTTAATTGTTTCATTGTTAACAAGTTTACGATGAATTAAGCCAAATCAACAAGCGAATCCTCTTGGGAAACAGACTGTCCGACAGTCACATGGATAGCCTTCACCTGTCCATCGTTGTTAGCCATGATGTTGTTTTCCATCTTCATCGCTTCCATCACGAGTAAAGTATCACCGCGTTTCACGCGGTCGCCTACTTTCACGTTAATGGCAGAAATCGTACCGGGAAGCGGGGCTTTGATTGAAGTTTTGTTAGATGAAGTGTTGGAGGATGAATGATGTACCAGCGTGGCGGCAGGGATGGCTGCAGCCTTACGAGCAACGGGTGTTGACGTTGTGTTTTTGCTCTCGTAAAGTACATCATATGAAATCCCGTTTACCTCAACAGTAGCCTTGTTATGATCTGTTACGCTCACGGTGACATCGAAATTATTCTCGTCTATAGTGATTTTAAATTTGTTCATAATCTTTAATTGTTACTTGGTAAGATTTCTCATGCTATAAATTTTAGAACTCCACGGGGAATAGCGTCTTTCTACCTCCTGTATCGTGATGACGTGGGGTTCTTCATCATGCGAGTCAAAGTACAGGTGCATTGCCATGGCAATGGCAGCCTGTTCATGTGGCGTCGGATGAGCATCGGTTGTTACCGCGGGTGCCGTAACACTGGGTTGGGGTTTCACTTGGTCTTCCAAACGATCCGTGATTTTTGTTTGTAAATTAATGATCCAAATCAAAATAACCAACAACAAAAACACGGTACCCATCCCTATCCCGGTAACGAGGAGCGCGTAGCCCCAATTGATAGCTAACATGGTCATATCTTAAATTATAAAGGTATATTAGAATGTTTCTTCATCGGGTTGGTAACACGTTTGGTCTGTAATGACTGGAAGGCTCTAATCACGCGGAAGCGAGTGTTACGCGGCTCGATAACATCATCAATATATCCGTAAGAAGCAGCCTTGTACGGGTTGGCAAATGCCGTGTTGTACTCTTCTTCTTTTGTCGCGATGAATTTGGCTTTCTCTTCGGCGTCAGTGATAGCCGCCAACTCCTTACCGTACAACACCTCGATAGCACCCTTGGCTCCCATAACGGCGATTTGTGCCGTCGGCCAAGCGTAGTTGAAGTCACCTCGCAATTGCTTGCATGACATCACGTCGTGAGCCCCACCGTAAGATTTACGCAAAGTCACGGTTACTTTAGGAACGGTAGCTTCCCCGTAAGCGAACATCAGTTTCGCGCCGTGAGTGATGATTCCACCATACTCTTGCACGCGTCCGGGCAAGAATCCCGGCACGTCAACCAACGTTAATACAGGAATATTGAAACAGTCGCAGAAACGCACGAAACGTGCAGCCTTGCGTGATGATTCTATATCAAGCACCCCGGCATAGAAGTTCGGTTGATTGGCGATAACCCCGACAGAACGTCCTCCCATGCGGCAGAAACCGACAATAATATTGCGGGCATAACGTTTGTGTACTTCAAGGAATTTGCCGTTATCCACGATAGCCTCGATAACCTCCATCATGTTGTACGGGTGGTTTGGGTTGTCCGGTATCAAGCTGTTCAGCTTGTCTTCCAAACGGTCGATAGGATCATTGCATATCACCATGGGAGCCTCTTCCAAGTTGTTGGAAGGTAAATAAGACAGTAAATCGCGAATAGTAGCGATCCCTTCTTCTTCGTTCTCCGCCAAAAAGTGAGAAACACCGGATTTGGTAGAATGAACTTCAGCACCTCCCAGTTCTTCAGTACTGATGTCTTCTCCCGTTACGGTTTTTACTACTTTAGGTCCGGTCACGAACATGTAGGACGATTGATCGGTCATCAGGATGAAGTCCGTCAACGCGGGAGAATACACCGCACCTCCGGCGCAAGGACCGAAAATGGCGGATATCTGGGGAATTACTCCCGAGGCCAAAATATTGCGTTCAAAAATTTCAGCATACCCGGCCAAAGAGTTTACACCCTCTTGAATACGGGCACCACCGGAATCGTTCAACCCGATAATCGGGGCACCCACGGTCATGGCTTTATCCATAACCTTACAAATTTTTTGTGCCAACATTTCGGAAAGAGCACCGCCGAAGACCGTGAAATCTTGGGCAAACACGAACACGAGGCGTCCGTCGATAGTACCTTGTCCGGTAACGACACCGTCGCCCAAGAATTTGGTTTTCTCCATGCCGAAGTTGTAACAACGGTGTGTTACGAACATGTCAAACTCCTCGAAACTATCTTCATCCAGCAACATGGCGATTCTTTCCCGCGCGGTATATTTCCCTTTTTTGTGTTGGGATTCGATACGCTTTTCACCCCCTCCAAGTTTTGCCTGAACTCGTAAGTCGATTAATTCTTTGACTTTATCTTGATTTGTCATATTGTCATGATTTATGTGAGGCCGTTCATTAAAATTATTTTGTTCCGCAAAGTTCAGTCAATACTCTGAATGTTGATTTCGGGTGAAGGAATCCGATTCTCAATCCTTCAGCACCTCCGCGCGGAGCTTTGTCGATCAGTTGACAGCCGGCGGCTTGAGCGTCATTTAATGCTGCTTGAACATCTTCTACTGCAAACGCGATGTGATGCATACCACCACCGTTTTTTTCCACGAATTTACCGATAGGACCCTCGGGGTCTGTAGATTCGAGTAATTCGATCTTAGTTTGTCCTACCTTGAAGAAAGCGGTTTTAACTTTTTGATCTTTTACTTCTTCGATAGCGTAACATTCTAATCCTAAAACGTTTTCATAATACGGGATTGCTTCATCTAAGCTGGCAACTGCGATGCCGATGTGTTCAATATGTGTCGGTTTCATAACAAAAAACATTAAAGTTATATATTATATTATAATCATTTAGCATATATAATTGACGCAACTTTCACAAGGATATTCCTTGTTAGATAATCAAAGCGCGAAACTACTCATTGTTATTGCGATTTTCAAGTAAAAGCGATAAATAATTTCAAAAAAAAAGAGTTTATACTTGTTTTAAATAAAGAGGGGATAACCTATGTGGTCGAATTGCGTAAAACTTGTAGTTTTTTGAACGAATATTAGGGATAAATCTAAAATATTGAAGTTATGAGCAAGCAAAAATTAGTAGTTTTTATTATCGCGATTATCGGTATGATCGCCACTTTTTTACCGTGGTACGAGATGGGAAATTCGGGTATGATTATGGGATACCGGACATCCGGTTGGTTCACGTTTATTATGTTCGCTTTGGCATTCCTGTTCGGGCTGCGCGGAAAGCAAAAAAACGATATGACCGGGGGATTGTTATATTTGGCTTCGATATTTTCCTTGCTTGCCGCTTTCGCGGTGATGTGGCAATTGATTGCTCTCGGGTTGAACAAGGAAGGAGCCCAGATGACTGTTGCCGGAAATATGATGGCACAACAGACACGGGTCCTTTACGGTGCTTATCAGGTATTGATCGCCGGAATATGTTTGCCGTTCGGGGCATTTCTGTTCAGGAATAAAAAAGTGGCACGTTAAATTGATTTTAAATACAGCTACCCGTGGGGCGAAGTCTTATACTTGATTGTGCAATGTACTACCCATGATTATAGGGTATATCCCATATAAGTGGTTCTTTAAATATACTTTATAGGGTAAATCTTCTATTATACTCCCATGAAACTTCCATCTATACTCTATCGCGATAAAAAATGGATGGTGTTTTATTTGGAATTGTATGAAATTTGTGGTATGAAAAGTACCTGTTGTATTTATTCACGATAATTATTCGGGATTGTAATTCCTTGTGTACACACCGAGTCTTGAAGATATACTCCCTCGGTTTACGACAAATGAGAATATCAATAGATTCAGGGATTTAAAAGATTGCCGAACGGGTAATTAAATTTTAAATTTAAAATCTAAAATTAGTAGGTTGTGACATTGAAAAAAAATTTCTACCTTGTCAACTCGTTTTTGCAGGAAAAAATTAATAATTAAATAATACAGATATGTTTGATAAAAACGTGTATATCAATAGAAGAAAGAGACTTATCGAGAAGATGAGCGGTGGTTTAGTGTTAATACTCGGCAACGAGGAAGCGCCGGCAAATTATACGTCGAACACGTATAAATTTCGTCAGGATAGTTCTTTCCTTTATTTCTTCGGTTTGAATCACCCGGGGTTTGCCGGGTTGATGGACGTGGATTCCGGGGAAACCTGTCTGTTCGGGAATGACGTGGATATGGACGACATCATCTGGATGGGACCGCAACCGAGCGTGAAGGAACTGGCCGCCGGAGTCGGCGTCACTCAATCGGCTCCTTTCGCTAAATTGGCTGATGTGCTGAAGGAAGCGATCGGGAAAGGTCGTAAAATTCATTTCCTGCCGCCTTATCGCTATCACAATATGTTGTTGCTCGAGGATTTGTTGGGCATCAATCATTCTCTATTGAAAAGTTATGCGTCGTTGGAATTGATCAAGGCTGTCGTGTCTTTGCGTTCCGTGAAGGAAGAGTGCGAGATAGAGCAGATAAATCTGGCTTGTAACATCGGTTACGAGATGCACGTCGCTGCCATGAAACACGCTTTGCCGGGACAGAAAGAGCAGTATATTGCCGGGTTGATCGAGGGAATTGCCGCTTCGTACGGGAGTATGGTTTCTTTCCCCGTGATTCTTTCCCAGAATGGCGAAACGTTGCACAATCACGATCATAGTAAAACGTTGACCGTGGGACGGATGATGCTGACGGATGCCGGCGCGGAGAATAACATGTGTTATTGTTCGGACTTTACGCGTACGGTTCCCGTGGGCGGGAGATTCGACCAGCGGCAGAAGGACGTGTACAATATCGTGTTGGCGGCGAACAACAAGGCGATGGAAATTGCCCGTCCGGGGGTAACCTATCAACACGTGCATCTTGAAGTTTGTAAAGTGTTGGCTCAAGGTTTGAAGGATTTGGGATTGATGAAGGGTGACGTGAATGCCGCTGTTGCCGCGGGGGCGCACGCTTTGTTTATGCCCCACGGTTTGGGACACATGATGGGATTGGATGTTCATGACATGGAAGATTTGGGACAGATTTATGTCGGGTACGATGATGTAACCCGTCCGATCGACCAGTTCGGTACTTCTTCTTTGCGCATGGGACGGGAGTTGCAACCGGGATTCGTGGTAACGGACGAGCCGGGTTGTTATTTTATTCCCGCTTTGATAGACCAATGGAGAGAACAGGGTTTGCATCAAGAGTTCCTCGTGTATGATAAGATCGAAACGTATAAAGATTTCGGCGGTATCCGTTTGGAGGATGATATTCTGATCACGAAGGACGGGTGCAAATGCATGGGTGACCGTCGTGCCCCGATCACGGTAGAGGAAGTTGAGAACACGATTAATGGGTAATGGATAAAAAAGTAAGATAATGAGATTTGTAGTATCAAGTAGTAGTTTTTTGACGAGGTTGCAGGCGGTGAGCAAGGTGATTAGTGGAAAGCCCGCGCAACCGATTTTGGATAATATTTTATTGGTCGCTAAAGACGATACGCTTTACGCGACGGCTTCCGACAAGGAAACCACGATGGAGGCGAAGGTGGAGTTGGAGAATCTGGAAACCCCGGGGAGTATCACTATTCCCGCCAAGTTGTTGCTGGATATCTTAAAAGAGTTTCCCGAACAACCTTTGACGTTCGATATTAATACCGGAACGAACGAGGTGAAGATTATCTCGGACAAGGGAGAATTTTCCGTTCCGGGCGAGAGTGCCGAGGATTACCCGGTGCAGTCTGCCATGAGCGAGAGCGTGACAGCGATTAATACCAATTGCGGCATGTTGCTGGAGGGTATTACCCGCACGGTTTTCGCCACCGCGAATGATGATCTGCGTCCGGTGATGAATTGTATTCTGGTCGAAATGAACGCGGATAATTTCACGTTCGTGGCTTCGGACGCTCACAAGCTGGTACGTTACAAACGGTTTGACGCCAAGACGGACGGGGATCAATTCTCTTTGATATTACCGAAGAAACCGTCTTTGCTGTTGAAGAATATCTTGCCGAAGGACGAGAGTGAATTGCAATTGCAGTTCAATGAGAAGATGGCTTGCTTCACGTTCGGGAATTACAAGATGGTTTGCACGCTGGTAGAGGGACGTTTCCCGAACTACAATTCCGTGATCCCGCAGAATAACCCGAAGAAGATTATTATCGAGAAGAAAGAGTTGTATAATTCGTTGAGACGGGTATCCGTGATGGCTAATCAGGCAAGCAATCTCGTGAAGTTGGATTTGAGTAACAACACGATCGTGATTTCCGCACAGGATGTGGATTACGCTATGTCCGGACACGAGACGATCACTTGCCAGTACGAGGGCGACGAGATGGCTATCGGCTTTAAATCTCCTTTCGTGCAGGAAATCCTGTCCAATTTGAACACGGAGTCTTTGGTACTTGAATTGTCCGATCCGAGTCGTCCCGGTTTGTTCTTGCCTTACGAGAATGATAACGAGAACGAGGATTTGTTGATGTTGTTGATGCCGATGATGGTTTAATAATTTTAGATTTAAGATTTTAGATTTAAGATTTCCCCTTGTGCGGGCTTGCGCTTTGGACGTTGTGGTGAGATTTATAATCTGAAATCTTAAATTTTAAATCAAAAATTGATAACTTGGAATTAAAATTGAATAACCCGATCGTGTTCTTTGATTTGGAAACGACGGGTATTAATATCGCGAAGGACAGGATCGTGGAGATTTCTGTTCTGAAAGTGATGCCGAACGGGAAAGAGGAGCAGAAGACGGTACGCGTGAACCCGGGGATGCACATTCCGGAACAGGCTTCAGCTATTCACGGGATATATGACGAGGACGTGAAGGATTGCCCGACATTTAAGGAGATTGCCAAGGATTTGGCTCGCTTTATCGAGGGGTGTGATTTGGGTGGATACAATTCAAATCGTTTTGATATTCCTTTGTTGGCGGAGGAGTTCTTGCGTGTGGACGTGGATTTCGATATGCGGAAACGCAAGTTCGTTGACGTGCAGACAATTTTCCACAAGATGGAACAGCGTACGTTGAGTGCGGCATACCGTTTCTATTGCGATAAAAATTTGGACGATGCGCATACGGCTGCCGCCGATACGACAGCTACTTACGAGGTGTTGAAAGCCCAGTTGGACCGGTATCAGGACACGTTGGAGAATGATATCGCTTTCTTGAGTAAGTTTTCGACGCAGAATAACACGGCGGATTTTGCCGGGTTTATCGTGTATAACGAGGATGGGGTAGAGGTCTTTAATTTCGGTAAAAATAAAGGCGTACCCGTGGTTCAAGTCTTGAAAGAGCAACCCGGTTATTTCGCGTGGATGCTGAACGGGGAGTTTCCGTTGTACACGAAAAAGATTCTGACGGAGATTCGGTTGAGGACGGCGGGGTTGGTGAAGTAATGTCCATATAATTATTAGTATAAAAAAGAAGGCTATTTTTATAGTCTTCTTTTTTTTGGGGGCAGGGCTATTTTTATTGTATTTGCGGTTCTCGTGAAATAGTCGTGTTGCTTGATGAACCTTGTCCGCTTTTTTCCGTATATGTGTCAGGTAAAGTGATTAATAGGTGGGGTTAGATTGTGGGGTTGGGGATTTTGGCATGATCCTTGCTGTATAGCCTATTGTTGGAATGATTTATAATTAAATAGTCAATGGATTTATGAGATTTACATGGATGGTTTGCATGATACCTGCTTTTTTGTGGGTGGGGTGTAAAGGGAAAAAGGAGACGTATCAGGATATTGTTCGTCCCGTGAGAGTTGTGAACGTGGAGTCGTTGGGGGCGATTAATAAGTTGTACACGGGAGTGGTGGAAGCCGAGGAATATAGTAATCTGGCATTTAAGTTATCGGGGCCGCTGGTGGCAATGAACGTGGACGAGGGGCAGAAGGTGAAGAAAGGACAAGTGATTGCCGCGGTAGATCCGTTGGATTACAAGTTGCAATACGAGGCGAATAAGGCGGCTTATTTGACGGCAAAATCCCAGTTGGAGCGGAACAAGAGGTTGTTGTCCATGCAGGCTATTTCCAAGCAGGAATACGAGATTGCGGAAGCGAATTATATAAAAGGGAAGTCCGCTTACGAGACTTCTGCCAATACATTGGAGGATACCAAATTGCGGGCTCCTTTTGACGGGTTCGTGGAGAAGAAGTTCGTGGAGAATTACCAGAAAGTGATGCCCGGCGAGTCGATTATCAAGTTGGTGAACCCGAATAAGTTGGCAGTAGGTTTTACATTGCCGGAAACGAGTGTCGATCTGACTCGTACGCCGATGACGGTAACCGTGGAGTTTGACACGTACAAGGGGATTTGGTTCAAGGCGAGGGTGAAGGAATTTATAGACGCTTCTCCCGACGGGACGGGTATTCCCGTGAAACTGGTGATTGATGACAGTCGTTTTTCTCGTGACATTCATAATATTTATCCCGGTTTCTCTTGCAAGGTGAACTTGAAGATTGAAACGGCGGAGGGCGATGGTTATATCGTGCCGATGAGTGCGTTGTTCAAGAATCCGACGACGAATGCGACTTCCGTGTGGGTGTATGATCCTAAAACCGAAACGGTGAAGAGCAAGACGGTTGAGATCGGACAATTGTTCGGGAGTGACAAGATAATGGTACAGAAGGGGCTCGCGAACGAGGATATTATTGTCGTTGCCGGGGTGAATTATATCACGGAAGGACAGAAAGTAAAGCTGTTAAAATAAAGGGGAGTTATGAATATAGCAAGATATTCGCTGGATAACACGAAAGTGATTTATTTCTTTTTGGCTATTTTGTTGGTCGGGGGAGTGCTTTCCTTTGATTTGTTGGGCAAGAAGGAAGATTCGCCTTTCGTGATAAAGACGGCAGTTATTATAACGAAATACCCGGGGGCGACGCCTGCCGAGGTGGAACAATTAATCACGGAGCCTATCGAGCGGGAAATACAGTCGATGCGGCGGGTGAAGAAGATTAAATCGGATTCTTATTACGGGATGTCGAAGATTCAGATTGAATTGAATCCGGCAACCCCACCGGACGAGATGCCGCAGATGTGGGACGAGTTGCGGCGCAAGGTGTTGAATATTCAACCGGCTTTGCCGCAAGGGGCATCGACGATCAGCGTTTCGGACGATTTCGGTGACGTGTTTGGTATTTATTACGGGTTGACTGCCGCGGAAGGATTTTCTTATCACGATTTGAGGGAGTGGGGGCAGAAGTTGAAAACTCAACTGGTGTCGGTTGACGGGGTGCAGAAAGTCGCCTTGTACGGGGAGCAGACGGAAGTGGTAAACGTGTATATCACGATGTCGAAGTTGGCGAACTCGGGAGTGGATCTGAACTCGTTGATGCAGACGATCAAGTCGCAAAATTCATTGATAAACACGGGCGAGAAGCGTGCGGGAAATCTGGAATTGAAGATATTGGCGGACGGGACGTACAAGACATTGGATGATATCCGCAACCAGTTGATTGTGACACAAACGGGACAACAGGTGCGGTTGGGGGATATTACCACGATCGAGAAGGGATATCTCGATCCGCCGGGTAGCCTTATGCGGGTTAATGGAAAGCGGGCTATCGGGATTGGTGTTTCGACTGATCCGGAGCGGGATGTGGTGAAGACGGGGGATAAGGTGAAAGAACGTTTGAGCCAGTTGGAAGAGTTGATGCCCGTGGGAATAGAACTGGTGACGCTTTACCCGGAAAACGAGATTGCGCGGGAGGCGAATAACGGGTTCCTGTTGAATCTAGTGGAATCTGTCGTGATCGTGATTTTTATTATTTTGTTGGTGATGGGGTCCCGTGCCGGATTGTTGATCGGTTCCTCGTTGATCTTTTCTATCGGGGGCACGATGCTGATCATGCAGTTTATGGGTGTCGGGTTGAACCGGACGTCGTTGGCGGCATTTATTATCGCGATGGGTATGTTGGTGGACAACGCTATCGTGGTGACGGATAATGCCCAGATACTAATCAAGAAAGGGATGCGACGGCGGGACGCATTGATACGGGGGGCTACTGTCCCGCAATGGGGATTGTTGGGTGCCACGTTGATTGCCATATTTTCATTCTTGCCTTTGTATTTGGCTCCTTCTTCGGTGGCGGAGATGGTGAAGCCGTTGTTTATCGTGTTGGCGATATCCCTGTCCTTGAGTTGGATTCTGGCATTGACGCAGACGACGGTTTTCGGTAATTTTATTTTGAAAGAAAATTCCGGGGGCGAGGGGAAAGACCCGTATGACACGAAGTTTTATAACAGGTTCGTGTCCGTGTTGCGGGGCTTGATTCGTTACAAGGTGGTGACGATCGTGTCGGTTGTCTGTTTGTTTCTGGCTTCGATGTATATCATGGGGGTGATGCCGCAGAATTTCTTCCCGAGTATGGATAAACCTTATTTCCGCGCGGATTGTTTCCTGCCGGAAGGTTTCAGTATCCGGGAGTCCGAGAAGATGATGTCGGATATCGAATCTTACTTGATGAAGCAGGAGGAAGTGACGAATGTTTCCGTGACGATCGGGGGGTCGCCGTTGCGGTATTATCTGGCAAGTACTTCTTTCGGTCCGAAAGCGAATTTCGGCAACTTGTTGATCGAGGTGGAGAAAAAAGAGCAATCCCCGGTGGTTGAAGTGCGGTTGAATACTTACGTGCGGGAGAATTACCCGGATATGCTGATCCGTTCCTCGTTGTTCAAGTTGTCGCCGGCGGTGGAAGCGGCTATCGAGATAGGGTTTATCGGGGAGAATATAGATACACTGGCGGCATTGACGGAGCGGGCAATGGGCATGATGCGGGAATGTGACATGGTGACGGATGTACGCGGTAGCTGGGGAAATAAAGTGCCCGTGTGGGAGCCTGCCTATTCGCAGGAACGGGGACAACGTTTGGGTATTACCCGTCAATCCGTGGCTTATGCTTTGAAAATAGCGACGAACGGGTTGGCTCTCGGTGATTTCCGCGAGAAGGATTTGTTTATGCCTATCCTGTTGAAAGAGGACGGGTTCGATAGCAAGAATCTGGATAACATGAAGACCTTGCCCGTGTTTGCCACGCGGGGGTTCACGGTCCCTTTGGCACAAGTCGTGGATAGTTTTGCCTATAATTATCATTATAACGTGATTAAACGGTACAATCGCGACCGGGTGATGATGGCACAATGTGATCCGAAACGGGGAGCTAACGCGAAAGCCGCTTCCGCACAGGTATGGGATAAGGTGAAGAAGATGGATTTGCCAGAAGGGTACACGATGAAGATATTCGGGGAGGACGAGAGTCAGGCGGAATCCAACGAGGCGTTGGCAGCCAATATGCCGTTGACGTTTATACTGATGTTTATCGTGTTGCTGTTGCTTTTCAGGACTTACCGGAAACCGACGATTATTTTGTTGATGGTGCCGTTGATTTTTATCGGTGTCGTGTTCGGGCTTCTGGTGATGGGCAAGATGTTTGACTTCTTCGCTTTGCTGGGAGTGTTGGGATTGGTCGGAATGAATATCAAGAATGCGATTGTGCTGGTCGATCAGATCGGTATAGAGCAGGAGAACGGGTTGGCTCCGCTGGATGCGGTATTGCAAGCCACGAAGTCGAGAATCGTTCCGGTGGCAATGGCATCGGGGACAACGATATTGGGTATGTTGCCTTTGTTGTTTGACGCGATGTTTGGGGGAATGGCGGCTTGTATCATGGGCGGTTTGCTCGTGGCGAGTTTGTTGACGATTGTCGTTCTTCCGGTGACGTATTGTTTGATATTTAGAATTAAAGCCGATTAATTTTAGATTTGATGATTTTAGATTTTAGATTGATGAAAAAGATACTTTTAATAATAGGGGTTTTGCTGGTATTGGCGGGTGCGGTGACGGGACAGACGTTGACCGTGGAGCAATACCGGGCGAAGGTGTTGGAGTATAATCAGGATATAAAACAGGCGAAGGAGGCGGTGAATGCTGCCATGTTTGCTTTGAAAGGGATTAAGACGGGATTCTTTCCCAAGTTGCAGGTCGGGGGGAATTATTCGTACCAGATTGAAGACGTGGAGTTTATGCAGGGGGTGAATATGAAGCACGATAATTACACGGCGGAGGCTACGCTTTCGCAAAATGTGTATGCCGGAAGCGCGGTTCGGAAGCAGAAGGATGCGGCGGTTTTGCAGGAAGCGATAGCTCGTTTGGGCGAGGATTTGACCACGGATAATATTGTCTATGCTGCCGACGTGAATTACTGGACGGTGGCGGCGAACGAGAGCCAGTTTTATATAGCCCAAGAATTTGTGTTGATCGTGAACGAGTTGGATGGTATCGTGCAGAAGCGTTTTGACGAGGGGGCAATCAGTAAGACGGACTTGTTGATGGTGAAAACCCGTTTGAAGGAAGCCGAATTGCAATTGTCCACGGCGACGATGAATTACCGGATGGCGATGCAATCTTTGAAAATCATGATGGGTACGCCGTTGGAGGAAAACGTGGTGCTTGTGGATTCTATCCAGAAGCCCGTGATTGTGCCTGCCTTACAACCGTTGGATGTCGCTTTGCAGCGTCGGGCGGATTACCAGATCGCGACACAGAATCTGACTTTGGCACAGCAGCAGACGAAAATCATTCGTTCAAAATATTTACCTCAGTTTGCCGTGGGGCTGAAAGAATCGTGGGGAACCCCCATGATTAACGTGGACGGGAAAGAGAAATTTGCGACAACGGCTTTTGCCAAATTGAGTATGCCTGTCTTTAATTGGGGTGAAAAGCGTCAATATGTTCGTCAAAATAAAGCCATGGAAACGAGCAAGGAATTGGAGATAAGTAAGATGCAGGATCAGGTGAAGCAGGAGTTGGCTAATGCGTGGGTGAAGCTCAACGAAACGTGGAAACGAGTGGAAATTGCCAATTCCACGCTGGAAATAGCCAAGGAGAATCTGAAATTGAACACGTTCAGTTATAACGAGGGAAAATTGCCGATATTGGATGTACTTTCTTCTCAAGCCACGTGGTTGCAGGCGTACACGAGTGTGGTTGCGGCAAATTACCAGTATAAGGTGGCTTACGCGGAGTACGTGAAGATATTGGGAGGGTATTGATTTACGATTTTGGATTTTAGATTTATGATTTGGTGATTCGGGGATTCGGGGATTATTGATTTTGCGGACTTAAGGAATTGGGGCGTGTTTTGGCACGCCTCGATTCGTTTTGTAAAAATGTATAATAAGCGGGTAAATTTTCAAGCTTTTACGGGTATTTCTTCCAATAAATTGTATTTTTGCAGACTAATGGATATTAGTATTTAAAAGATTAGAGCGATATGACGATAGAGAAGATGCTTACTCAGCAAGTGCTGGAAGCCGTAAAGGCTTGTTACGGGGTTGAATTAACAGAAAAGGACGTTCAATTGCAGGAAACCCGTAAGGAGTTTGCCGGAGATTTGACTGTTGTTGTTTTTCCGTTTACCCGATATTCCAGAAAGTCGCCGGAAGAGACAGCGAAAGAGTTGGGAGAGTATTTGAAACAAAATATTGAAGAGGTGGAAACCTACAACGTGATCAAGGGATTTCTGAACGTGGTGATTTCCGCCGCTTATTGGATTGAGGTGTTGAACGAGGTGGCACGGGAAGAGAAGTACGGGTACGCGAAAGAACCGAGCGGGAAAACGTACATGATAGAGTATTCTTCACCGAACACGAACAAACCGTTGCATCTCGGGCATATCCGTAATAATTTCTTGGGTTGGTCGGTATCGGAGATACAGAAAGCGAACGGGCATCATGTGATTATGGTGAATCTGGTGAACGACCGCGGTATCCATATCTGCAAGAGTATGATTGCTTGGGAGAAGTTCGCCAATGGTGCTACTCCGGAAAGTACGGGAACGAAAGGCGACCATTTCGTGGGGGATTACTACGTGCGTTTTGATAAAGAATATAAAGCCCAGACGAAGGAGTTGATGGAGAAGGGCATGACGGAGGAAGAGGCAAAGAAGCAAGCCCCGATATTGCTGGAAGCGCAGGAGATGTTGCGTAAATGGGAAGCCGGGGACGAGAAAACGGTTGCCTTGTGGCGGAAGATGAATGACTGGGTGCTGAAAGGATTCGAGGAAACTTACAAGATGATGGGTATCACGTTCGATAAGGTGTATTTTGAATCGGAGACCTACAAGAAAGGACGTGATATCGTGTTGAAAGGGCTTGCCGACGGCGTGCTCTATCGGAAGGACACGGGTAGCGTGTGGGCGGACTTGACGGGTGACGGGTTGGACCATAAACTGTTGTTGCGTGACGACGGGACTTCCGTGTACATGACTCAAGATATCGGTACGGCTTACGACCGCTTCAACGAGTTTAACATGGACCAAGAGATATACGTGGTGGGTAACGAGCAGAACTATCATTTTCAAGTGTTATCGTTGGTTTGCAAGAAACTCGGTTTCGATTGGGCGGATAAGATTAAGCATCTCTCTTACGGTATGGTGGAACTGCCGGAGGGTAAGATGAAATCACGCGAGGGAACAGTGGTGGATGCCGATGATCTGATTGCCGAAATGATTCACACGGCACGGACGACTTCCGAGGAACTGGGAAAATTGGACGGCTACTCGGAAGAGGAGGCGGAAGACGTGTACCGTAAAGTGGCTCTCGGGGCGTTGAAATATTTTATCTTGAAAGTAGACCCGAAAAAGACCATGATGTTTAACCCGAAGGAATCTATAGATTTTAACGGGAACACGGGACCTTTTATCCAATATACTTATACGCGTATCCGGTCGGTATTGCGCAAGGCGGAGGAAGCCGGAATACAAATCGTACTGGGTGATATACATACCGGGTTGACGGAGAAGGAACAGAACTTGATTCGGTTTATCGCCAAGTTGCCCGCTGTCGTGAAAGAGGCGGGAGATAATTACAGTCCGGCTTTGCTTGGAAATTACGCTTACGATTTGGCGAAAGAATTTAATCAGTTCTACCACGATTATTCTATACTGAAAGAAGAGAACGAGCAGGTACGGAACTTGCGTTTGTTGTTGGCTCAGCAGTGTAGCGTGGCTATCCGTAGTGCGATGGGAATGTTGGGCGTTGAGATGCCGGAGAGAATGTAGACGGATTTTAGATTTAGGATTTATGATTTAAGATTTACGATTTAAGATAATGGAGAAAATTGAGCCTAAAGATATAAACGAGAATGTAATCCGGTTAATCGGGGACGAGTGGATGCTGGTGACGGCAGGTGACCGGGAGAAGTTCAATATGATGACGGCGAGTTGGGGAAGCATGGGCTTTCTTTGGAATAAACCGGTGGTGATGGTGTTCGTGCGACCGCAGCGGTACACGTTCGAGTTCTCGGAGAAACGCGATACATTCACGTTGTCGTTCTTTGACGAGAGGTATCGTCGGGCATTGAACGTGTGCGGTTCTGTTTCCGGTCGGGACACGGATAAGGTGAAGGAAAGCGGGTTGACACCTTATTTCACGGAAGCGGGGAATCCTGCTTTCGAGGAAGCATCTCTCGTGTTGGAGTGCCGGAAGTTGTATGCCGATTTCTTGAAGGAAGAGGCTTTCACGGAACGGAAGATTGTGGATGCCCAATACGGGCAAAAGGATTTCCACAAGATGTACGTGGCTGAAATTATTAATGCTTGGGTGAGGAAATAACGAATGGATTTATGTACATATCATAGTCATTGTACCTTTTGTGACGGTAAGGCTCCTGTGGAAGAGTTCGTGAAAGCGGCTATCGAAGCCGGGTTTCATAGTTATGGGGTATCTTCACATTCCCCGCTTCCGTTCGACACCCGGTGGTCGTTGAGCGAAGGAGATGTTGAGGCGTATTTGCAGGAAATGGAACGCTTGAAGAAACAATATGCCGGGCAAATCGAGTTGTACGTGGGGTTGGAGATTGATTACCTGAATGACGGCTGGGGACCCGCGAGTGATTATTTCCAGCGGATGCCGTTGGATTACCGTATCGGTTCCGTGCATTTGGTGACGAATGGGGAAACCGGTGAGATGATGGATATGGACGGTAGTTTCGATGATTTCCGGAAGAATTTCCGGAACGTCTATCACGATGACCTGAAACATCTCGTGCGGGATTATTTCCGTTCTTCAGCCCGTATGGTTGAACTGGGAGGTTTTGATTTCGTGGCGCACTTGGATAAGATTTCCATGAACGGTTCGTTGGTGGAGCCGATGCTCACGGAGCAGGCGTGGTATAATGAATTGTTGAGGGAGTATTTGCAACTGATAGCCGAGAAAGGCGTTATGGTGGAAGTGAACACGAAAGCGTACACGAAAAAGGGATTGATGTTCCCGAATGTAAAATATTTCAACTGGTTGAAGGAGTTGAATATTCCCGTGATGGTAAATTCGGATGCCCATTTGCCTCAATTGGTGAATGATAACCGGGAATTGGCATTCCGCTTGTTGCGGGATGCGGGAATAAAGAGTACCATGCGCCTGCATTGCGGGGTATGGGAGGAAGTACCTATGTCGGAAATTAAAAATTGAAAGATGAATAAATGTCTGGTCATTTTAGGTTGTTTTTTGACCTTTGTGTTGTGTGGTTGTTCCGGGGAAGTAGAGGACGATTTGATTGACGTGCTGGCTAACGAGAAACAAGCCATTCATGATTATCTGAATCAGCACGCTACCGGGGAGGTGCTGGCAATCCCTTATTACAGTCGTAAAGGGATGTTGATTGATTCTATTTTTATTTTTAATCATAGTAGCAACGGTGACGTGGCTAAGGATTCCGGATGGGTGGTGATGGATTATGACATGTATGATCTGAATGATAAGGTATGGGATACCACGGATCCGGAAAAATGGAGTGAAGAGTTTACGCCGGGATATGCTTACGGCGGACCTGTGCTGCATCGGGTGGATACGGCGAGATATAATTTTTTAGGGGAGGCATTTCGGCATATCGGAGTGGGTGATGCCGGGGGAGAGGTGATTATCCCGTCGGTCTTGGGTGCGGTAGACGGGAGAACTTTGCGTTACAAGTTGACTTCTTATAATGTTTTCGATGATATTGCGGAGCATGAAAAAGAGTTGATGGATGCTTATATGGTTCCGTTTTCATCCGCCGACACTTTGCATGTTCTCCCGGGAGAGGTAAAATCGGATACGATTACCTATATTATATTTCTGGAAAGAGAGGGGGATACCCGGAAGTTGCAAACCGGGGATTCGGTTCTGCTGAATATGGTTTATGGGATACTGGATGAAAAAGGATTAAGTACTCGGACATTTAGGGCAATAAGGGAGGATACAACAAAGATATTGTTTAATGAACGGTGGCAAAGAGATATTCCCTCCGGGTTGACTAAAGGGTTGCAGCGATTGCAGCAAGGTGATTCGGCTCATATTCTTATCCCTTACGGGATGGCATACGGGGCAGCCGGGAGAACGCAGAGCGCACAAGGTGGTGGGAAGTATTATTTGGAACCTCCTTATTGTACATTGTGGTGTTGGGTAAGGATAAAGGAGATATTTCCACAAAATCAAGAAGAGTAGTATTTTTATAACAGCTAAATAAAAACGGAAAATGAAAAGAAATTATTGGATGATGGTGCTTTGTCTGTTAGCAGGCGGTATTGCAGGTTGCTCGGATGATGACAATGGGCCGAGTTGGAAAGAGCTTTTTGATAAGGAGCAAGCCCTTATAAGGGAATTTATGAAAGATAAGAGTCCGAAGGATTCTGTTGTGTTTGATGTGGAATACAAGAAGAAAAAGTTTCAGGATGTAGCTTATGTGTTTAATTACAGTACGGATAATAGCAAGAAGAAACCTAAAGACGGGCAATTTATTCTTGTGAATTATACGGACAGAGCTCTTAATAATGTGATTTTAGATGATACCAGATTATCGACTGTTGGAGGAGAAAAAATTGAATATCCCAAATATCCGACGGGAGGACCTGTTTACGAGCAGGTTATATCGGATGAGGAAGTTTATTCCCGCTTTTTCAAATATTTCTCGGAAGGAACTTCTGGCTCTATCATTTTGTCGAGTTTGCTTAGTGCTTCTTCGACTTACTTATATCGTGAGTATAAAGTAGAGAAAATTATTGAGGGAAGTTTGTTGGATTATGAATACGAATTGATGGACGAATTCTTAAAGGCGAAAGGTTTTGATAGAAAGATTTCGATTGAAGTTCCTTCGAAAATGCTAAACGATACGGTTACTAAAATTGTAAAATTCGAAGAAATAGAAGGAGAGGCGATTTTAGTCACGGATAGTATTACCGTACATTGTAATGGGTATATATTGGATGAGTTCAGTAATAATTTTGATGAAGGGAAACTTCGTGCAGTCTTGAAAATGGACGAGGAGAAGAAAGAAACATGGAAAGTTTCTGATTTGATAGAGGGATTGAAAGTCGGTTTGACTGAAATGAAGGTGGGAGAGAAAGCGTATATTCTTATACCTTCCGGTAGGGCATACGGGAAAGGAATTTTAAACTATTACTATCAATACGTCATGCCGCCTTATGCAACTCTCGTGTACGAGATTGAAATTTTTAATAGAAAACCTAATGCCAAGTAGCGATTAGTTTATGGATATTTGTTTGGAAAGCACCTTGGAGCTTGCCGTGGCTTGGGCGAGAGAAGTGGGGGAAGTGCAACGTTCTAATTTCAGGAGTGGTCATTTGGATATAGAGACGAAATCGACCGTACATGATGTGGTGACGAAAGTGGATAAGCTGAGTGAATCCATGTTGTTGGAGCGTATCGGGAAGCATTTCCCGGATCATAGTGTATTGGGAGAGGAGAGCGGTGAGCATGACTTGCATAGTGATTATCTGTGGGTGATTGATCCTTTGGACGGAACGAATAATTATAGCCAAGGACTGCCCGTGTACACTGTTTCTATCGGCTTGCAATACAAGGGTGAAACGGTATTAGGTGTCGTTTATGCTCCTTATACGGATGAGTTGTACACGGCTGTTCGGGGTAAAGGTGCTTTTCTGAACGGTAAACAGATTCATGTAGCTACTAAGACGGATTTGAATCAGAGTGTGTTAGCTACCGGGTTCCCGTATGATAAAGGGATAAATCCCGTTAATAATATTGATAATTTGAGTCGTATATTGCCGCATTTGCGAGGTATCCGGCGTATGGGTTCTGCCGCTTACGACCTTTGTAACGTGGCTGCCGGATTCTTGGACGGTTACTGGGAGCTCGGTCTGAAACTTTGGGATGTATGTGCCGGGGTTCTGATCGTACAGGAAGCCGGAGGAGTGGTAGAGCATTTCCGATATGATCGGGGAATAGCGATTATGACAGCGAATCCCAAGCTATTGGAAAAGATAAAAGATTTTATACGATAAAAGGGACGAAAGTCCCTTTTCTTCTTTAGCAAGGAAATCTTGTCATAATCGGGAAGCATTTCTGTTGAAATAGGCTCCTTCACTCGTTTTTCTCTCGTTGTTCAGACGCTGTTGAGATACTGCCGATAAAGTGAACAACGGTAGTGTGAGAATTGTAGGACATTATGCGGGGAGGTATCAATCCTAAATGGTTACACTATTCTAGAGTTACCCTTGCTCTACCTTAAAAGTACAGCACTCTCGCACCGCGAACGTATCATAAACGGCGGCGTGTGTTTATGCTACGTTCATGCTACGTTTATGCTACGTTCATGAGGTAGGGAAGCGTGGGAGAAGGTATCCTGTAAGGGGGAGGCGGTTTGCCCGATAGAGCCTTCTTTATCTCGCTATGTCGATTTTGGTCTTCATGTTTTTGATTTTTTCGTTTCGGATGCGGGAGAGTAGTTGACGGATATTGCCTCGCCGTACCGCGACAAAGGAGTGATAATCTTTGACTTCTATTTTACCGATATACTCTTTTTTAAGTTGTCCTTTCTGGCAGAGGAAACCCACGATATCCATTTTGTTCACTTTGTCTTTTTTGCCTTTTCCGATGTACAGGGTTGTCCAGCGGGGAGTCGCTGGGGAAGAGTTTTTCCCTGTCAGGGAGAATGTTTCCGGTGCTTCCGTCAGGTATTCCGGTAGTTCGTCTTCGTCGTCGAACAGGAGAAAGGCGGTACCGGAAGCGTTCATGCGTGCCGTTCTGCCGTTGCGATGTATGAAAGCGTCCTCTTTTTTGGGCAGGTGGTAGTGGATAATGTATTTTATTTCCGGGATATCCAAGCCGCGGGATGCCAAATCGGTGGATATGAATATGTTCGTGCTTCCGTTGCGGAATTTGCATAGAGCCCGTTCCCGTTCGTCCTGTTCCATTCCCCCGTGAAAGAATTGATTGTCCACTTCCCGCTCCCACAAGTAATCGCTGACTTCCTCTGCCCGTTCCCGGAAGTTACAAAATATAAGAACGGGTGCTTCGTCCAGTTCGCAGAGTAATTTGTATAGCGTGTCGAGTTTGCTCTCTCCTCGCGAATAGACCGATTTGACGGTCAAATCGGGAGCTGCGTTATGCTGGAAATCCAACGTGCAAGGAGAAACGACTCCCGTGAAAGCCGGAATGTCGACCACGTTTGTGGCGGAAGTGAGAACCCGTTTATGGAGGTTCGGGAGGTATGAAAATATACGTTCCATTTCACAGAGGAAACCGAATTCCAACGATTTGTCAAATTCATCCAGTATGATGGTGGAAACGGTACTGATATTTATTGTTCCGTGTTCGATGTGGTCGAGAATACGCCCCGGGGTTCCGATAAGTAAGGCGGGAGCGTGGGCAAGACTTCTGGTTTCCACGTTGATGTCATGACCGCCATAGCAACAAACCACTCTTAGACCGCTTTTCAAGGAGCGGAAAACGTTTTCTATCTGCATGGCGAGTTCCCGTGCCGGGGTGAGAATCAAGGCTTGTATATCGTTTTTTTCAGTGTCTAATGACTCTATCAAGGGAAGTAGAAACGCGAGCGTTTTACCCGAGCCGGTAGGAGAGAGCAGGATGATATTATCTGATTTCTTGTAGGCTCTCAAGGATGCTTCCTGCATCTCGTTCAAAGAGGTGATTCCGATATTTTCGAGTAGTTCTTGAGTATTCATGATTAAAAGTTCAATAAAAAAACTCCCTCCCGGCTTCGCCGTATTGAGTTATCGCTCGAACTGGCTCTCGCTCGGTAACGGGGAAACAAGTTTCCCCACTACTCTCGCTTACTCGCCAGTTTCCCTCTATAAACAGAGGGAGAGCTTAGTTACTCACCATCTTTGGCTAAAATTACCAGCTCCTCCTCTGTTTATAGAGGAGGTGGCGGCGAAGCCGACGGAGGAGTTTGCATTTTCAATTTTCAATTCTCCATTTTCAATTTCTTCTTGACTCTTGGACGGTCGAAGACTATTTTGGCTTGTTTGTAGCCTTCTTCCATGATGTCCTCGACGTTGTTGAGGTCGAACATGCTGAAACGGCTGATATGCCGGGGAACGATGACGATATCACAGAGTTGGGTGTCGATACTCATGTTAGACAGGATACCCATGTGAAACGAACGTTCGGCAAGATGCACGATGTTTTTGATATGGTTGCTGGGTTCCAACGGGTCGATATGCACCCCGATGACGATGTCGCAAAGGTCACGAATTGGGCGTACGGGAAAATTCATAAAAACACCCCCGTCGGAATACAGGTGGTTGTCAATATTGACGGGTACGAACACGATAGGTATGGAACAGGATGCCAATACACGGGGTACAAGCTCGCCGCTATTGAAGTGCGTGGGTATTCCCAAGTTCATGTTCGTGGCCGTGACGACCAGCGGTATTTGCAGGTCTTCAAATGTTTTTGCTTGAATAAATTCGGATAATCGTTTTCCCATTCCGTTCATGTTCATTATCCCGGTTTTAGACACGAGAGGACGGGCAAAGTCGAGAAGTTTTTTCCCCTTGAAAAAATCCACGCCTTCCTCTGCCGTGTGCCCGGAAGCGAATATGACACCCGCTATTGCTCCCGCGCTGGTTCCGGATATGATGTCCGGTTTGATCCCTAACTCCTGCATTGCCTTGAACACTCCCAGATGGGCGAATCCTCGGGCTCCTCCTCCGCTTAATGCCAAACCGATATGGAATGGACGTTTTTCTTGATTCATTGAGTTTGTAAACTTTATGAACTAAAAAAGGGGCGATAGCCCCTTTTTATTATTTTACAGTAGCCATGTGAGCGATTAACTCGAGTACTTTGTTCGAGTAACCCCATTCGTTGTCGTACCAAGATACGAGTTTCACGAAATTGGAGTTCAATGCGATACCTGCTTTCGCGTCGAAAATAGAAGTGCGGGCATCTCCCAAGAAATCTGATGATACCACTTCTTCTTCGGTGTAACCGAGGATTCCTTTCAATTCGTTTTCAGAAGCCTCTTTCATCGCTGCTTTGATTTCGTCATAGGTAGCTGCTTTTTCCAGACGGCAGGTCAGGTCAACCACGGATACGTCCAACGTCGGAACGCGGAATGACATACCGGTTAATTTGCCGTTCAATTCCGGGATTACTTTTCCCACGGCTTTCGCTGCCCCGGTAGAAGACGGGATGATGTTTCCTGCTGCCGCGCGTCCGCCTCTCCAGTCTTTCATGGAAGGACCGTCAACTGTTTTTTGGGTAGCGGTCGTGGCGTGTACGGTAGTCATCAAACCTTCAACGATGCCGAATTTGTCATGAAGTACTTTAGCCAACGGTGCCAAGCAGTTCGTGGTACAAGAAGCGTTGGAAACGATAGTTTGTCCCGCGTATGACTTGTTGTTTACTCCCATGACGAACATCGGGGTGTCGTCTTTTGACGGGGCGGACATAACCACGCGTTTAGCACCTGCTTTCAAGTGAGCTTCCGCTTTTTCTTTCGTTCTTCCTAAAACACCTACCACCTCATACTCTGGCAGAATGCCATTTAGATACGCATCCGCCACAATATGATTCAGTTTTCCACACCCTAATAACGCAAGTCTTTTCTTTTCCACAAATCTGCTCTCCCTCATTCACTTTTTATCAGGAATACCTCCTGCTCAATAACCTTTTTCGTGGTCAGAATCCGGTCAATCAACTGCTGCAGCAACGGTTCTTCCACATTTTTTAACTTCTCCCATGACGATGGTTCCATATCTGTCCCATAATCCAGATACCGGTCAAACTGCGCTGCATCCATGGAAAGTGGCTGCAATTTTGGAAATACGTGTTCCCGGATATGCTTGAAGATCCGCACGCCGCCATAATCCAGATCACCGGTATGATAATATTCTACTCCGGCTGCACATTTTCCTGCCTTTTCTGTTCCAGGAGACTGCTCCATATCCTGCGTTCCCTGTTCCAGCACACCTTCCAGCTCCCGCAGAAACTCCCGCTCCAGCGGAGAGAAAAATCCATGGCAGAACAAAATCAGTGTCCCTTTTTCATAGGGCATATATGCAAAATTTGCCTTGTTTTCCACCGTAATGATCTTTTTGATCTCCTGTTTTCCACAGATTTTTGAAGATTTCAACGTTTCTGTGGTCAAAATCACGCCGCCAGGGAAATTTCCCAGATCCACCACCTGACGATCCGCCTGCTCCAGCTTTAAATCGCCTTTCACCGCCAATTCTTGAGAATAATCCGTCAGGTAAAGCTGTTCTAAAACCTGGCGGTCATTCATGGTATCGTCCACCATGGGGTGATATCTTTTCGCAATACGGATCACCCTGGACTGCAGCTGATCCTTAAATACTTTAGAGCCCCTGGTTTTTGTGTCTGTCAGGGCATAACTGCTGAAAATCCGGATAAAGACAGGCTCTTCCAGCTTCTCTAATGCATTCAGACACTGAAACAGCAATTCTCCATGCTTTTCCAGATTTTTTAAAGCTTTTCCTCGATGGATCTGAGCAGATAGTTCTCCATAATAAGCCTTTAACCAGGAACTTTCTGCCTCTGCAGCATAAACTTCTACCAACTTTAGATCCGCGGCCTGCTCTGACCGTACCCTTTGAAGTTTCGGGATACGGCCGGTCATCTCATAGATCCGCGGCATCTGCTCCAGCCGATACTGGACATACTCCATGTCCGACCGGCCGCCCATCCATTTGACCTTGATAAGCTTCTGTTCTTCCAGTTCCCTGGCTTCTTTTAACAAGTCGCTGCGCCCATAGGTATCGTAATCACTCTGCTGGATCTTCATGTTCCGGCTTCCCACCGGATTATCCTTCTCCCAGTCGCTGCTGTGTTCCTCGTGCTTCTGGAGAATCATGTCCAGAAGGTTATACTTCTTCTCCATCCTCATCACCACTGATATCCTGCTTCAACTGGTCAAATTCCTTCTTCTCAAACTCCTGAATGGAAATGGCCTTCTTATTCGGATTGGCAAATACAAAGATCTTATCCACTGTCTCCAGATAGTTCTGGATCTTGTCATTGGTCGCACTGATCAGTGCCTGGAAGCCCAGACCACGGATCAGCTGGATACAGCTTGCCACCTTCTCCGCATCCATCTTGGAAAATGCCTCGTCCAGCACTACCAGACGGATGGTCGGATTCCGCTGCAGACCAGGCTTTAGATCGATCTTATATGCCTGTGCAAAGCTGGCAAGCAGCGCCACATACAGCGGGTTCTGGCCCTCGCCACCGGAGTTTTTCTTGATCATCTTGCTTAAACCGATCTTGATGGTCTCATCCTCATTCTGGATCAGCTGCTGCATATCAAAAGACAGATACGTCCGGTAATCAGCGTATTTATCCATGTTCCGTTTCGCCTCTTCCATCTCCTCCGGCGTCGCATTCTCCGGCGGAATAAAGATGTTGATCAGGTCATTGATCATGACTCCATAATGGTTCTCATGCTCCATAGTGAACATATTTAACTGGTTGTCCAGACCAATGTCCAGATCTGACGGGTTTACCTCCAGGGCCTCATCCATAAACATATCATAATACTGACCATCAGAACCTTTATTTTTACCAATATAGAACTGGTACTTATCTTTACCAAAATCCAGACGGCTGATGATCTTATTCAATTCATCCTTGCGCATCAGAGCATCCTTGATCGCACTTCGGATCTTATACATAAAGTCATCCTTGAAATGCTCCACCGCCGTTTTCGCCTGCTCTGCCGCCCGTTTCCGGTACTCATCTAAGCTGTCGAAGTTCAGACTGTCGTACAGCTCCTGATAATCCTTATTTTCTTCCGTAGTCGGGGAAAAATTCCGGTTCTGGTACGCCCGCAGATATTCCGTCCGCATGCCCACCAGCTTGTTCATTTCCGCAACCCGTTTTTCCTCTGACCGGGTCATTTTGCCAAGGAATTCTGACCGCAGCACATCAAAACGCAGTGGTTCTGCGGTTCCATTTCCTGTGACAGCCTGCATTCTCCGCTTCTCAGCCCGCTCTTTTAACAGTTCCTGCAGGCCCTCTTCTCTGGCCTCGTCCTTTGGCAGATTCCGCTCCTTCTCGATCAGGCGCTCCTGGATGGCGATGCCATTTTTCCGCTCGTCCTCCATGTCACGTTCCAGGTCATTGACCGTCTTCTGCTGCTGGCGCTGAACCTCCTTGCGCTGTTCCCGCAGATCCAGAATGGCTTTACGCTCTTTCTCCCACACTTCCACGTTCTGGGATTTCACCTGCTCAAGCTTCGCTTCCAGACGCTTCTTCTGAGCCACCTTGTCTGGGTAAGAATCCATATCCTGCTTCCATTCCAGATAAACGGAGGACTCCTGACTTAAATACTCCAAAGTCAGCACCCGCTCCGCCTCTTTCACCACCTCCTGAAGCGGTTTCTGCTTCTCATCCAGATCTGCGATCTCTTTCTCCAGCAGCTTGATCCTCTGACGGAGCCTATTCTTACCGATATATGC
>OGKG01000861.1_pt1 | contig 38568 bp, 27 predicted proteins | sample 1572201 | NCBI WGS metagenome assembly OGKG01 (sample SAMEA2582146, study PRJEB24529) | metagenome | biome: Human gut stool | place: China | collected 2011 | reverse complement strand
TAGACTAAGTAAAGTTGCTAGAGAATTTAACGTAGGCTTGTCCACGATAGTGGATTTCCTACAAGAGAAGGGGATTAAGATTTCATCTGATCCAAACGCAAAATTAACTGATGACCAATACTCTTTGATTGCCAAAGAGTTCTCCACGGATAGCGAGGCTAAAAAAGAATCCAATCGCGTGGACTTGAAAAACACCCGGCTAAAAAAAGAGACCGTGAGCATCGACAATATGGGAAATACGGAATCTCATCAAACGGAATTTATTTCCGTGAAAGACGAGATAAAACTGGAAAGCAAGATAAAAGTCGTGGATCACATCGACCTGAATAAACTGAATAAGCCCAAAAACGAAGAAAAGGTCGAGGAAAAGCCTGTCGAGAAAAAAGAAGAAAAAAGAGTGGAGAAAATAGAAGAAAAAAAAGAGGAAACACCTGTTGAAGTTCCGGTAAAAGAAACTCCGGTTCACGCGCAAAAGCAAGAGCGCGAAGAAAATCAAGCTCCTTTCAAATCTTCCCCGAAGACTCTTATAAAACAACCGAAAGAGGAAGTAAAACAAGAGGCCGCACCGGAAGTAGAGGAAGAAAATACCGATACCGGAAGACAGGAAGTCAACTATAAATCTTCCACCCCGACTATAAAGGACGTGAAAGTAGTGGGTTCCATTGACTTGGATGCCATCAATCAACGTACCCGTCCCCCGAAAAAAAGCAAACAAGAGCGCGAAAGAGATAAACGGGAACTTAAAAAGAAATCACTTGTTCCACCCAAGAGCACGGATGAACTTGCTCTCAAGAAGAATGTTCCGGTCAGTGGAGACGGAAAAGAAGATTCTGATGATACGGAGATCCGTAAAAAACGGAAACGTATTCTGAAAAAGGATGAAAGAATCACTATCGATGCTCCTAAAACAGCTAAACAGGAAGAGAACAAGAAGAAACTCAAAAAAATCAAGAAGAAAAAAGCCAGCAAGGCTGAGATTTCAGAAGAAGATGTTCAAAAACAAATCAAGGACACGTTTGCGCGTCTGGGAAGTAAGGGAAAAACCAAATCTTCCAAGCACCGGAGAGACAAACGGGATGCCGTGCATCAAAAAATGCAGGCTGAAATAGAACAAGCCGAACTGGAGAAGAATATTCTTAAACTCACGGAATTTGTTACGGTTAGCGAGTTAGCTACCATGATGGATATTTCCGTGGCGGAGATCATTTCGGCTTGTATGTCACTCGGTCTATTCGTATCCATCAACCAACGTCTGGACGCGGAAACCATCAATATCGTGGCGGAAGAATTCGGATTCGATGTTGAATTTGTCAGTGTTGACATTCAAGAAGCCATTGATGAAGAGGAGGAAGAAACAGAAGACATGCTGGAAACCCGTCCCCCGATCGTTACGGTCATGGGACATGTTGACCACGGTAAAACATCTTTGCTCGACTATATCCGTAAAGCAAATGTAATCGCCGGAGAAGCGGGAGGAATCACCCAGCACATCGGGGCTTACAGCGTAAAACTGGCAGACGGAAGAACGGTAACTTTCCTTGATACCCCGGGACACGAGGCATTTACCGCCATGCGCGCCCGCGGAGCTCAAGTAACCGATATCGCTATCATTATCATCGCTGCCGACGACAACGTGATGCCGCAAACCGTTGAGGCCATCAACCACGCGAGTGCGGCAGGTGTTCCGATTGTATTCGCTATCAACAAAATTGATAAACCGGGAGCCAACCCCGACAAGATTCGCGAAGAACTGGCAGCCATGAACTATCTGGTAGAAGAATGGGGCGGTAAATACCAATGTCAAGAAATCTCCGCAAAGAAAGGCTTACACGTAGAGGAACTTCTTGAAAAAGTATTACTCGAGGCTGAAATCCTTGAACTGAAAGCCAATCCGCATAAAAAAGCCACGGGGTCTATCATTGAATCCTCTTTGGATAAAGGACGGGGATACGTGGCTACCGTACTCGTGCAAAGCGGTACTCTCCACGTCGGAGACGTTGTGCTTGCCGGACAATATTTCGGACACGTGAAAGCCATGTTCAACGAACGCGGCGCCAAAATGGAAGAAGGCGGACCTTCATGCCCGGCATTAATCCTCGGGTTGAACGGTGCTCCGCAAGCCGGTGACAAATTCAACGTGATGGCGAACGAAAAAGATGCGCGTGCATTGGCAAACAAACGCGAACAATTACAACGCGAACAAGGACTGCGTACCCAGAAACATATCACGCTGGACGAAATCGGAAGACGTATCGCTATCGGAAACTTCCAAGAACTGAACATCATCGTGAAAGGAGACGTGGACGGTTCTATCGAGGCATTATCCGATTCCTTGATCAAACTATCGACCCAAGAAATACAAGTGAACGTGATCCACAAAGCGGTAGGACAAATTTCCGAAGGCGATGTCATGCTGGCTGCAGCATCCAACGCCATCATCGTCGGATTCCAAGTTCGTCCTTCCTTGAGTGCCCGCAAGCTGGCGGAGAAAGAAGAGATCGACATCAGACTCTACTCCATCATCTACACGGCTATCGAGGAAATCAAGGCTGCCATGGAAGGTATGCTTTCACCCGAATTCAAGGAAGAAATCACTTCTACCGTGGAAGTACTTGAAACATTCAAGATTACCAAGGTGGGCACCATTGCCGGATGTCTCGTGAGAGACGGAAAAATCACCCGTAACTCGAAAGTACGCGTGATCCGTGATGGTATCGTGATCTTTACCGGAGAACTCGGTTCATTGAAACGTTTCAAGGATGACGTGAAAGAAGTCAGCAAAGGATTCGAGTGCGGTTTGAACATCAACAATTTCAACGATATTCAAACGGGAGATTTCGTGGAAAGCTTTGAACAAGTAGCGGTGAAAAAAACATTATAATTTTTTTAACTATAAGCTAAGACAAATTCTCTCGATAATTTTGTACTTTGCGTCACTAAATATTAGAGAGGAATTATTTTAAAAACTAATTGATTTACTCATGAAAAGACTTTTAATTCTTACAGCAATATTAACCATGATGGTTGGAGCTGCAAACTCACAGGTTTTAAAACCGGTGAAATGGCAAATTACTTTCAAGAAAGTCAGCGAAGGTGTTTATGACATCATCTGCAAGGCTACCATTGAAAGCGGCTGGCACCTGTATGATACGAAACTTCCGGAGAATGGTCCTCAACCAACCGTTTTCATCATGGACGAAGACGAATCATCCGATATTGAATTAGTTGGCGAATTCAAGGCTACCACAGAAGCGAAAGTAGAAAAAAGCGAAGCATTCAACATGGAATTGAAATATTTCGAGGAAACAGTTACTTTCGTTCAACGCGTGAAATTGAAAAAGGACACCGGTAAACTGGTAGGTACTGTTGAATACATGGCTTGCTCAGGCTCTCAATGTATTCCTCCCGCCGAAGAAGAATTTGAATTTGAATTGAAGAAATAAATTGAAAGCCGTCTTCGGACGGCTTTTTTTATACCTCTCTCGTATGGCATCGAGGATTCGACATACCCTCATTCTGATCATATGGATTACCATCCTTCTTCTCGCCTGCAAAGAGGAGAAGAAACCCGCACGAGCAGATCATGCTATACAGATACCGGCAACACCCGACACCGTTTCTTTATTCTTTTGCGGGGATATCATCCAACATCTACCCCAGATATACGACGCACACAACCCGACCGAGAAAGATTACAAATACCTGAAATGCTTCCGGTATATCGCACCTTATTGGCACGACTCGGATTTTGTAATCGCGAACTTGGAAACTACCCTCTCCGATAAAGAATACTCCGGGTATCCTCGTTTCAGTTCTCCTTGGCAAATAGCAAGAGATCTGCAACGTCTGGGAGTAACGACGTTCGTCACGGCGAACAACCATTGTTGCGACCAACTGGCTCGAGGCATCACGAAAACAATTTATTACCTCGATTCGCTGGGCATCGCCCACACGGGCATCTTCATGGATACGTTAAGTTATAAAAAAAGGAATCCGCTCTACCTTCGGAAAGACAATTTCAAAATCGCACTGTTAAACTACACGTACGGTACAAACGGACTTCCCATCCCGAAAGGTTTTGTCGTTTCCCTCATCGACACCACGGTTATCAAACGGGATATTCAGCAAGCCAAACGAGATTCGGCGACCAATATCATTGCTTTCATGCACTGGGGATACGAGTATCACACCTCCCCCAATAAAGAACAGAAAGCCCTCGCCACATGGCTACACGCACAAGGGGCAGACATCGTCATCGGTTCACACCCCCACGTGGTACAACCTATCGAATACATCTTATCGGGCAAAGACACCGTTGGAGTTACCGCCTATTCACTCGGCAATTTCATTTCAAACCAATCTTATAAAGGTACCGACGGAGGTATTTGTATCCGCTTAACTTTAACCCGCCCGGAAGCAAAAACCACCCGTTACACCATGGAAACAATCAAGTTCTACACATACCGCCCGTTCGAGGAAGGACGCACCCGCTATTACGTCGTCCCCGAAGCCCTCTCCGACAGCATCATAAAAGATTACCACCTCATCAAAAGCAAACGCTTTTTCAAACAAACCGACTCCATACTGAATTAGTTTATAAGGTTCATAAAGTCTATTACACCCGCAAATGTTTCGTCTACAGCAGCAAAGTTGCTGATTAATAATACCCGAAGAACTCCCGTCACTTTTAAACCTTATAAACTTTACAAACCTTATAAACCCTATAAACTTTCCCCCGAATCATTTCATTTTTGCCCGACTTAATTATATATTTGCTGTAACGTAAAAAAATCACACTATGAAACTAGCAGTAATTGCACACGACGGGAAAAAAGCAGAAATGGTCGCTTTCCTAAACAGGCATTATGATTTCATGCATTCGGCAAACATTGAAATCATCGCAACCGGAACCACCGGGAAACACGCTCAAGACGCGGGATTAAAAGTTGAACGTTTGCTTTCAGGCCCTATCGGGGGAGATGCACAGATAGCGGCACAGGTCGCGGAACATAAAGTACAAATGGTCTTCTTCTTCCGTGATCCACTGGACAAACATCCACATGAACCGGACGTACAAATGCTCATGCGTGTTTGCGACGTACATAATGTACCATTGGCAACCAATCCCGCCTCGGCAGAATTGATGCTTCGCGGATACGAAACCATGAACAAGTAATTGTTAATAATTTATTAAAGCTCACGCAAACATTTGCATATCTGCATTCTATACCCTAAATTTGCAGATAGTTAATAATATGCGCCATGAGAAAACGCCAGTTAGCAATTATACCGCTTCTTGTTGCCTGCATCACGATGCTGGTGACAACGGTTTTACCTCACCACCATCATGGCTCTCTCATCTGTTTCACCGCAACACATTGTATCGAACAACAAGAAGGAAATACTTGTCAACACAATCATAGTTCCAACTCTTGTGAAAAAGAATGCGAAGTAAAACAGCTTTTTGAAACAGACATAATAAAAGAACACAATCATGAATGTTCATGTTGTCCGGATCTGACTCCGGAGCATCTACTTCTCCCGTTATTTATCATTACAGGAGAAAACTATTTATCCTTATTCCCGGAAGACACGCGAATAACACCGCCCACATTCTATCGGGAACGACTCCACGCCATCACGTGGAGCATGACTTCTGCCGGACGTGCACCACCTACCATATTAGCTTAAAGAAATCGTTCCGGATTTCATTCTTTGTATTCACCGCGATCCGGTAAAATACATTACCTACATTTATTCGATTTATATACTCATAACAAATAACTTATTCATATGAGAACATTTTTTTATGCTATTACAATATTAGCAATCTCACTTGTCGGATGCAAGAGTAACTCATCACAAGACAAACACAAACATTCCGAAACGGAAACCCATGCAGGACACGACCATGCTCATGACCACAACCATGACAAGGAGCACGATCATGATCCGAAACACGATCACAGTCACGACCACGAAACCGCGGAAGAACACGCCGCACACAGCCACGAGGCAGAAGAAGCAAAACACAGCGACGAGATAATCTTTTCCAAAGAGCAAGCCGCTAAAACAAATTTCGAAGTACAAGAGATACAGCCCGGCAGTTTCAACCAAGTGGTAAAAACCTCCGGACAAATAATGGCAGCCCCCGGCGACGAAGCAGTTGTCGTTGCCACCAGCAACGGTATAGTATCCTTTACCTCCAACAAATTGAGTGAAGGTACCGCCGTCAAAAAAGGGCAATCCCTATTCCAAATATCATCCAAGAACATGGCAGAAGGAGATTATTACACGAAAGTAAAAGCCACCTACGAAACGGCAAAAGCCAATTACGACAGGGCTGAATCGCTCGTGAAAGATAAAATCATCTCTCAAAAAGAATTCGAAGCCGCCCGTTTGGAATACGAGAACGCCAGAACAGCATACGAGGCCGTATCGGGAGCCAAAACAGAGAAAGGTGTAAGTGTAAACGCCCCGATCAACGGGCATATCAAAAACATACTGGTAAAAGAAGGAGAATACATCACAGCCGGACAAGCACTGGCAACCGTTTCACAAAACCAACGGTTAGTACTCCGTGCCGAGGTATCCCAAAGATACTACAACGCGCTGAAGAGCATCAATAGCGCCAACTTCAAAACCCCGTATGACAACCACGTGTACGAACTGGCAGACCTGAACGGACGCCTGCTCTCTTTCGGAAAGACTTCCGACAACAACTCATTCTTCGTACCCGTGTCATTCGAATTTGACAACAAGGGAGAAGTCATCCCCGGCTCATTTGTTGAAGTATATCTTATTTCATCCCCGATAGAAAATACCTTGAGTATCCCCGTTTCCGCGCTGACAAATGAAATGGGCTTCTTCTACGTCTACGTGCAAATCGACGACGAAGGCTACCGCAAACAAGAGGTTACCCTTGGCGCCAACAATGGCAAAAAAGTACAGGTACTGAAAGGACTGCACCCCGGCGACCGTGTCGTAACTCAAGGAGCCTACCAAGTAAAAATGGCCTCCGCGTCAGGTGCAATACCTCATGGACATAGCCATGAACATTAATCAATTGAAAATGGAGAATTGAAAATTGAAAATGAAAAGATATACAGCGTTATCAATTGTCTGCAAGAGGAGTTAGAGAGGGAAATTCTTAAATCTAAAATTTAAAATCATAAATTAATTTCGGATGTTAAATAAGATCATACAATATTCATTACACAACCGACTGGTGGTAATGATCGCGTCGATTGTCCTGCTTTTGTGGGGTTCTTACACGGCGCACAAAATGGAAGTGGACGTATTTCCGGACTTGAATGCCCCGACAGTGGTAGTCATGACCGAGGCACAGGGTATGGCACCCGAAGAAGTAGAACGGATGGTAACCTTCCCCATCGAAACAGCGGTAAACGGAGCAACCGACGTGCGCAGCGTGAGATCATCCTCCACGACAGGATTCTCCGTCGTGTGGGTGCAATTCGACTGGGGCACCAATATATACACTGCACGACAAATTGTTTCCGAAAAACTATCTACCCTCGGAGATGCCCTTCCGGGTAACGTGGGAAGTCCCACTCTCGGTCCGCAATCCTCCATCTTGGGAGAAATGATGATTTTCGGATTGACCTCCGACACGACCTCTTTACAGGACTTGCGTACCATTGCCGACTGGACAATCCGTCCCCGCCTGCTCTCCACGGGGGGCGTGGCACAGGTAACCGTTATCGGCGGCGATATCAAAGAGTACCAGATACTTCTCGATCCTGCCCGTATGAAACACTACGGCATCACCATGGACGAAGTACTGGCCGTGGTGGATAACATGAACCAGAACTCCACGGGAGGCATCCTCTACGAGTACGGTAACGAGTACATCGTGCAAGGTATTCTCGCAACCGACAATGTTGAAGAACTCGGCAAAGGAGTCGTGAAAACAGTAGACAATATACCTGTCCTTTTATCGGACATCGCCACGGTACAAATCGGGCAAAAAGAACCCAAACTGGGACTGGCATCCGAAAAGGGACATCCTGCCGTGTTAATCACGATCACTAAACAACCTAATTCCAACACGTTGGAATTAACGGACAAACTGGACAACGCCATCTCGGAATTGCAAAAGACATTGCCCTCGGACGTGCAAATCTCTTCCGACATTTTCCGTCAATCCCGTTTTATCGAGAGTTCAATCTCCAACATACAGAAAGCCCTGTTCGAGGGGGCAATCTTCGTGATTATCGTACTCTTCTTCTTCTTGATGAACGTACGTACCACCATTATATCGCTGGTAGCATTGCCCTTGTCATTACTCGTGGCAATTCTAACCTTACACGCCTTGGGATTAACCATCAACACGATGAGTTTGGGAGGACTCGCCATAGCCATCGGATCCTTGGTCGATGATGCCATTGTCGATGTAGAAAACGTGTATAAACGACTGCGGGAAAATCAACAAAGACCGACGGGCGAACGTCTTTCTTCCCTAAAAATCGTGTTCGAGGCATCCAAAGAAGTACGTATGCCCATTCTGAACTCCACGCTAATCATCGTGGCTTGCTTCTTGCCCCTGTTCTTCCTTTCCGGCATGGAAGGACGCATGTTGATACCGCTGGGAATCGCTTTCATCGTGGCACTTTTCGCTTCCACGGTAGTAGCTTTGACCTTAACCCCGGTATTATGCAGCTATATCCTCACTACCCCGAAAGCATTGAAAAAAAGCGAGAAGGAACCCATTGTTTCCCGCACGCTGAAAAAATGGTATAAAAAAGCCTTGGAATGGGCTCTCCGCCACAAGAAAGTGGTTATCGGAACCAGTGCCGCCCTGTTAATCTTCACGATCATCATCATGACCGGGTTGGGACGTAGCTTCCTGCCCCCGTTCAACGAGGGGTCGCTCACCATTAATACCAGCACCATGCCGGGTATCTCACTGGAAGAATCCGACAAGATGGGACGGATGGCAGAAGAAATATTACTGGGTATCCCGGAAATACAGACTGTTGCCCGCAAGACCGGACGTGCCGAATTGGATGAACACGCCTTGGGAGTCAACGTATCGGAAATCGAAGCTCCTTTCGAACTTGACAAACGCTCCCGGGAAGAATTTCTTGCCGACGTGCGCGAGCAATTGGGTAAACTACAAGGCATGAACATTGAAATCGGGCAACCGATCTCCCACCGTATCGACGCCATGTTGTCCGGAACAAAAGCAAACATAGCCATTAAGCTATTCGGTAACGATTTGAACAAACTGTACACCATCGGGGGGCAAATCAAAGACGCCATTCAAGGCATCGACGGCATCGCCGATCTGACTCTGGAACAACAAATCGAGCGCCCGCAACTACAAATCAAACCGAAACGGGATATGCTCGCCAAATACGGCATTACCTTGCCCGAATTCTCCGAGTTCATCAACGTGGCACTCTCCGGTAGAGTCATATCCCAAGTGTACGAGGGCGGTCGGGTATTCGACCTCACCGTGAAAGTACACGACAACAACCGGGTAAACATGGAAGAAATCGGTAACTTGATGATTGACGCCAACGGACAAAAAGTACCGCTTCACTACGTGGCTGAAATACTCCCTTCCGTGGGACCGAACACCATCAGCCGGGAAAACGTGCAACGAAAAATAGTCGTATCCGCCAACGTGGCAGGACGTGACTTGAACGGTGTCGTGAAAGATATCCAAAAAACAGTAGACGAACAAATCTCCCTGCCCGAAGGCTATCACGTGGAATATGGCGGTCAATTCGAGAGTGAACAAGCGGCTTCACGCACCTTGTTCCTTACCTCTTTAATCTCTATCATGTTGATATTCCTGTTATTGTTCAACGAATTTCACAGTATGCCCTTATCCGGAATCATCATGCTGAACTTGCCCTTGGCTATCATCGGGGGAATCATCAGCATCTGGTTTACCTCGGGAATCATCAGCATTCCCGCTATTATCGGGTTTATCTCGTTATTCGGTATTGCCACCCGAAACGGAATCCTGCTCGTGTCGCACTACAACCACCTGCGGGAACAAGGTTTTTCGTTATACGAGAGTGTTATTCACGGTTCTCTCGATCGGTTGAACCCGATTCTGATGACAGCCTTAACCTCCGCCTTGGCATTGATTCCGCTTGCAGTCGGGGGAGACCTTCCGGGCAATGAAATCCAAAGCCCGCTGGCTCAAGTTATCTTGGGAGGATTATTAAGCTCCACCTTGTTGAACGGCTTCGTGGTTCCGATCATGTACATATTGCTTAACCACAAGCAAAAAAATATCGAAAACTTGGAAGCGTAACCTTTGAAACAAACAATATGAATACATATAAATTATACATATTAAGCATCATGCTGTTGGGCATCATCTCCGCGAGGGCCCAAAGCAGCATCGACGAGGTTCTGAAAAGCGTCGAGAACAACAACAAATCGTTGCAAGCCAACGTGAAGATGACCGACGCCCAAAAACTGGAATCCCAAACCGGCAAATTTCTGGCTAACCCGACATTCGAGTGGGAACAAATGTGGGGCAATCGGAATAACCCCGGTTCGGAATATTCATTCACGGTAAAACAATCGTTGGACTTTCCCAACACGTACGCAAACAAGAACAAAATCGCCGCGTTAAAGTCCGGCACATTCGACCTTCAATTCGCGGCTTACCGTCAACAACTTCTTCTGACGGCAAAACAAACCTGCATCGAGATCGTTTACCTCCGCAAACAAAAAGTCCTGCTGGATGAACGATTAAGTAATGCCGAGTCCATGTTTACCCTTTATCAAAAACGGTTAGCATCAGGAGACGCCAACCAATTGGAATTAAATAAAATCCAATTGGAATTACTCAACGCCCAGAACCAAAGCCGCTTGAATCAAGCCGCACTGAACGCCGCTTTGGAACAACTGCAAAACTTGAACGGCGGTAACCCGATCCCGTTCCAAAACACGGAATACCCGACAGGGGAAAGCTTAATCGACTTCGAGCAATTGCAAGCCGATTTCATCGCCGCCGATCCGAACTTGAAAGGCTTAGCCGAAGAGCAAGAAATTGCCAAACGGGAAGTGAAACTCAACCGCTCCCTCTCCTTGCCAAAATTCGACGTCGGTTACAAACGTAGCGCCTCATCGGGTAACGTTGCGTCCAACGGTTTCGTCGTGGGAGTATCCATCCCCCTTTTCGAAAACAAAAACACCGTCAAAAAAGCCAAAGCCCAAGCAGAATTCGCCACAGCCTCTCTAGAAGACAACCGGCTGAATCTTCGCACCAGCCTGCAACAACTCTACCATCAGGCAGAAGCCTTGCAGATCTCCCGTGAAGACTACGCCAAAGTCCTTGAACAACAGCGCAACGTGGAACTGCTCAACAAAGCCCTCAACGCCGGACAACTCTCCGTGATCGACTATTTCGTCGAACTCACCACTTTCTACGACAGCCAACAAAGCTATCTGGACGTGGAAAAAGAATACCACAACATTTTGGCTCAATTGTATCAATACAAACTATAGAGCACAGGAAACTCAACTAAAACAAGGAGGAATTCAGCAAGGTTGAATTCTTCCTTATTTTATATTCTGAATTTTATTATCTACCTTTGAGGAAAATAAAATAAGGAACTACATGCAAATCGCAGACACGGATATCCTCAATACATTCAAACAGAATGTCAATAAAGGAGGAAGTCTCCTCTTTCGGCGTTATTATAGACCTCTTATTCTATTTTCCAACTCCCTACTCAATGATGATACTTTCTCAGAAGATATCGTACAAGACGTTTTTTACCATTTCATCAACACCCATGCATACACCCGCGTCACCCCGGACACGTTAGCCGCGTTTCTCTTCCGGGCCGTGCGCAACCTCTGTGTAAACAAAATTCGCAATACCCGCGAATACACCTATGCCGAACTTCTCTCGTTCGAAGCCACCGAGGAAGAAGCTATAACGTTCTCCCCCGAACTCGTCGAGGCTATCCGCGAAGCTATCCGCCAATTACCTGAAAGAACCCGTGCCGTTATTCTCTCCATTATCGTGGAAAAGAAAAAATACAAAGAAACAGCGGAGTCCTTAAACGTTTCCGTCAATACAGTCAAAACCCTTCTCAATCATGGACTGCAACAACTTCGCCGGCAATTTCCCGACCCGGCAATATTCCTTTTCATGCAATTCCGACAATCCTGTTTATAAGCAAGATATAACTTTTTCAAAAAAAAAACGAAGAAATACATTCACCCATTTTCACTTTTCTACTATTATCTTATAGACAGAAACCAAAGCTATGATGACAATAGAAGAAAAACGTACACGAATACATGACTACCTGACCGGAACCATGGATGAAGAAAAACAGCAAGCATTCAATCATTGGTTAAAGAAAGACGAAGAAGCACAACAGCTCTTCCGGGAAGAAGTTCGAAAATTCAGGCGTGTCGAATGGGCTGAACGGTGGGAGCAGGTAAACGACATGCAAGCGGAAAAACGAACCATGCAACGAATCCGCTCCCGAAGATTACAAAGATTACAGGTTCGCTACGCGGCAGCAGCTATCGTATTCATAGCCATCGGGATAACCACATGGTGGTGGTCAACAGCGAAACAGGAAGTCCGTCGTCCGGTAACAATACCTTTGACAAGCCGGCAAATGCCGGTATTAACCCTAAATAACGGGGAAGAAATCATTCTTCCCCTTGGTGATTCCACAACACTGCGTTCCGATGAAATAGATATCCGGCTGACCGATTTCGGGCGACTAGAGTACACGAACAAAACAAATAACGACAAAAAACAGATACGTTACAACAAATTGACAGTCCCTTATGGTTGCGAATTTAACGTAATGTTATCAGACGGTAGCCGAGTGTGGCTGAACGCGGGAAGCTCGTTACGGTATCCCGAAGTTTTTAGTGGCGAAACGCGGGAAGTATTTCTGGAAGGAGAAGGTTATTTTGAAGTAGAACGAGATGAACAAACCCCTTTTATCGTACAGACAAAAGAAATGAACGTACAGGTACTAGGTACAAGTTTCAATATACGTGCCTACGAGGACGATCAAAACGTAATTACCACACTCGTGACAGGCAAGGTCATACAACACTATCCGGGTATCGACACAAGCCTCGTGTTAACACCCTCCCTTCAAGCAGTGTTTAACCCGGAAAGCGGTTCATTGTCGGTTCAAAAAGTGAAAGTTCACACGGTACTCGCTTGGCACAATGGAAGAATCGCCATCAGTGATGCCCGTCTGGAAGACATTTTCAAAGAACTCTCCCGCTGGTATGATTTCGAGGTAATCTACTCGGATCCGTCATTAAAAGATGTTCGCTTTTACTTGCACTCTAATCGCTATGCAGAAATAGAGGGTGTACTGAAACACCTTCAAGCAACTTGCGGTGTACGATTCACTTATGTCGGAAAAACAATTTACGTGTTAGATAAAAAGTAAAGGGATGTCCCCACATCCCCTTACACGTTAGTAACTCCACGATACTAACGAAATGTTAATTAAAATAGTAGAACAAAGTTATGAAACAAAAACCAAAAATTCAACAAACGCTAAGAGAAATGAAATTATTAGCGTTATTTACACTTTTGGGCTTGTGTTCCGTCCGCGCGGTAGCACACGGACAGGAAACACGCATCGATTTACAGATGTCAGGCGTAACCCTGAGCGAAGTATTTCAACAAATCGAAGAGTTGACGGACTACATGTTCGTGTACAAGAGCGAAGACATACGTGCCGCGGGCAAAGTGAACGTGAACGCTCGCCAAATGATGGTAAAAGACGTGCTGGCACATTGCCTGCAAGGAACCGGATTAATATTTTCATTCCAAGATAACGTGATTGCCATCAAGCAAAAACTCGCGGATGAAAAAAAATCCGTGACAATAAAAGGATTTGTAACAGACGGCCAAGCCGTTCCGCTTCCGGGAGTAACCGTGAGAGTCGCCGGAACCACCGTGGGAACCGCCACGAACGTAAACGGTTGGTTCTCGATCACCTTGCCGATGACAAGCGGAGCTCTGGAATTTTCGTTCGTGGGATACCGGAAACAATCCGTGCCTTTTACCGAAAAGACAGACACGATACGCGTCAAACTCGAGGAAGACGTTGCCGATCTGGACGAAGTTGTCGTGCGGGCCTATGGCTCCCAAAACAAACGGGAAATGATCTCGGCCATATCTTCCGTGAAAGCGGATGAAATGAAAGAACTTCCGTCTGCAAGCATCACGAACATGTTGCAGGGACGTCTGGCAGGAGTCAACATTATCCAGCAATCGGGAGCCCCCGGCAGTGCCTCGGTTATCGCCGTGCGAGGCTTCAACTCCCTGCTCGTGGACGGAGCCAGCGACGGGCAACCGCTTTGGGTAGTTGATGGAGTACCCATGCACTCGTTCGTTTCTCCGGTAACAGGAACCAATACACTGGCAGACCTCGACCCGAGCATGATCGAATCCGTCGAAGTATTGAAAGACGCGGCTGCAGCCTCTATCTACGGTTCCCGTGCGGGCAACGGGGTCATTCTGGTAACCACTAAAAAAGGAAAAGCCGGGGCGGCAAAATTCGCTGCCAACATATCCTACACTTGGTCTAAAGTCATGGAATACCCCGTGCAAACCGGGGGACGCATGGATCGTTACCTGCAACTTTTAAACCGAAGAAACCAAACAAACTACTACATGGTATTCGGGGTAAACAGAGGCTTCTACTGGCCTACCTCCTACGAGGAAATCTGGAATAAAGCCGGCGTGTACGACGCTTTTTGGCAAAACGGACAGACGTCAAACGTTCGGGTAGAAATGAACCTGCAGGACAGCTTGGACCCTTACTACAACAATTGCACCAACTGGTGGAAATACGCCTTCCGCACGGGAAAAGTCCTGAATGCCAACATTCAGGCTTCGGGCGGTTCCAACAAATTCCAGTACATGATCGGAGCCGGGATCTATGACGAGAAAGGTATCATGGTCAATAGCGGTTATACCCGGGGCAACCTCATATCCAACACAACCGCTCAACTCACTCAAAGCCTGCGTTTAGACTCTCGTATCTATCTGGCATACGTCGACAGAACCATGAACAAATCGGGCAGCGGAAGCAGCCGCTACGAGAAAATGAGCGTCGTCCCCGAACAAATGAAAACTTATGAAGGAGCCAGCGACGAAATCGTCAGTGAATGGCTGGACGCGACCAAGGGCATCAAGGACAGAACTGACGACTACCGGGCTATGGCCAGCCTTTTCCTTGAATACAAATTCCTCAAAGGATTCAGCCTCTCCGCGTCCGGTAGTATAGACTACTCCCAAAACAACATGAACAAATTTACGCCCAGCACTCTGGACGAATCCTATCACGAAAACAAATCCCAAGGAGCTATCATGCGTAACTTAATGATCTCCACGGAAGAACTGTTCAAATACAACCGCAGCTTCAACGAAATCCACAACATTGACATCATGCTCGGTTTAAACATCAACAAAGAACAAAACCATTACATCGGGGGATACGGGAAACGCGGCAGCAGCGACAACGTCAACTACTACGACCCCTCGATCAACTCCCCGATTTACAATTACGGGACAGAACAAAGTCCGAGATGGGAATCAACTACCAGTTATGAATCCGACTTCGAAGAAAAAGTAATGGTCAGCTACTTCGGGCGTATCGGCTACAACTTCAAACAGCGCTACTTGATGGAATTTACCTTTCGCCGCGACGGCTCATCCACATTCGGTGAAGGCAATCGTTGGGCAAACTTTCCCTCCATTGCCTTGGGATGGAGCTTCTCGGAGGAACCATTTATAAAACGCTGGACAGGCAATTGGTTAAACTGGGGAAAACTTCGGGGAAGTTACGGAACCTCCGGACAAATATTCTCGGATGCATACCTCGCCCACGGCTTGATGAGAGCCAACATGACCTCCTTCCAGTTCCGCACGGGCGGGTACACGGGTACACCTGTGGCACCGGACTTGACTTGGGAAAAAACCGAACAATACGACTTGGGATTAGACCTCGATATGTTCAACTACCGCGTCAACCTGAAACTGGACTATTACTACAAATATACCAGTTCATTAATCATGAACGTCGGGTTACCCGGGGGATTCCTTCCCGTGAGCTCCCGCAAAGAAAATGCTATTGCCGTTTCCAACGAAGGTATCGAACTTGAAATACTGGCAGACATCCTGCGCGATCGAGCCGTAACATGGCGCACGAGATTCAACGTGGCTAAAGTATGGAACCGCTTGGAAGACTCTTACAGCGACAAAGACATCTCCATCCTGCGCAACAACCAACAAGACTGGTTTGTCATCGGTCGTCCGCTATTCGGGATGATGGTGTACAAACACAACGGCTTCTATAACTCGGATGATGAAGTACCCGTCTACTACAAGATAAACGGAGACGCCACCTACATCGGCGGAGTCACCAATCGCAGCAAGACAAGCGGCAAAGTCGGGGACTACAACCTAGCGGACTTCGATCATGACGGCTCGGCTGACAAATACAACGCGGGCTCACCCCTCCCTATCGCTTACGGGGGCTGGGTAAACGAACTTAAATGGAAAAACTTCGACATCAACATGTTATTCAGCTTCACGTTAGGCAGAAAAGTCATTCGCACCGCGGGCAACCAACTCTACGCCAATATCCCGCAAGCCTTCTTCGACAGTCGGGACGTGACCTTTTGGACTGCTCCCGGGGACAAGGCGGATTTCCCGAAATACGGCAAAATAATAGAGCCCATGCTGGATAGCAACATCGAAAAAGTACACTCCCTAAGTATGCGTCAATTAACCGTGGGTTACAATTTCGAAGACAACTGGATACGCAAAGCCGGACTCTCCGGTATGCGCTTCTTCATGACCGTGGAAAATCTATTCTGCTGGAGCAACTATTCATACGGCAACCCGGAAACCATCGACGTTTACACGGGATTGGACGACGGCAAATCATACCCTCTGCCGCGAAAATGGACATTAGGTTTAACCCTTAATTTTTAATCTGATGATGAAACAATTCTGTATTATATTAGCCATCGTGTTAGGACTCAACAGTTGCACGGACTTAATCGACGTTCAACCGGAAAACGCGACCACATATACCAACTACTTCCAGACACGCCAAGACGCCGAAGCCCTGTTGACCGAACTGCTGCTTCGCCTGCGCAACGGAGAATCCAACAGGTTAGGTCTGGGCTTGATTATCGACGAAGACAGCCGCTACCAATCCATGCGCAACATGGCAACGGGACTCACGGCTGACGGAAGCTCCGTCTATCGGTTGATCTATCAAGCAAGCCTGATCATCGAAAACGCTCACCGTTTCCAAATCCCGGAAGAAGAACTGAAACCCTACCTGTTACAAGCCTACTTCGCTAACGCCGTCGGGTATTGGCGACTGGCACGGGATTACGGGGAAATGGTTATTCTCCGCTCAACCACGGACTTCACCCCTCTCGCTAAAAGTTCCCAAAAAGAACTCCTTGACGAAGCTGAAAAATGGGCACTGAAAGCAATGGACCTTCCCGTGTACGATGAACTGGCAGGTCTGGATGGCCCGATCATCAAAAACTACGGGAGCAAAGGAGCCGCGGCAGCCTTGTTAGCTCACCTGTACGCTTGGAGAGCCAGCGTGGCAAACGAACCCGAATACTGGGCTAAAGCGGAAGAATACTGCACGATGATTATCGACCAAAAAGTAGGTTCCTACCAGTTGGCCATCAACCCCGAATCAGTCGTGCTGGACGTCATGAAAGGCAATAACCGCGAAAACATCTGGGAACTCGAAAACAACGCACAGGAAAGCAGATACTTAACAAACAACTTCGTCGGCTTCCCCATCATTACCTCCTCCGGCTATGCCCCCGTCGGGGGATACAGTTACGGGTGTAAAATCCACAAAACAACCGTGAACAACATGTATTCCCGGAACGACCAACGCCGTGAAGCCTACTTCTACGGTTTGGATGCCGACTTCCTCTACCTGAAAAATGTAAACGGCAACATCGTGGCAGATACCTCGCGCAAGGATGGCGACAACATCGTGAAGAGCTACGATAACAAAACAATTAAACAAGCCTTCATCTATAAATTCAGGTATCCCTACTTCCATGTCACCGACAACACCCCCGAACCGCAATATCGCGGTCTGAATCAAAACGAAATCGTCTGGCGCCTTGGAGGAATCTACCTGTTGCGTGCGGAATGTCGCGCCCGCCAAAACAAACCCGACGCCGTGGACGACCTCAACCTGATCCGTCGCCGGGCATACGGTAACATGACCGCCTCCGGAGGAATCGTCGATGCGGCCAAAGAGAGCGAATACGCCTATCCCTGTGCCGAAGACGTGGAAAAAGGATTGGCAAACAACATTCAGTTAGCCATCTTCCGGGAAAGAGAAAAAGAACTATTCCAAGAGAACCATCGCTTCTACGATATCGTGCGCAACGGCTACTGCTTCTTGCACGATAAAGACAGTTACGACTACATCCGGAAAGAACTGCCCGCCGCCTTCTCGTACTTGACGGACAAAGACATCGAGGACGGGGCTTTATTCTCGGAAGTATCCTCCAACTTCTTCACGAACAACGACCTGATGAGACAGAATCTATTTTGGAACAGATATAACCAATAATCTTACAAGCATGAAACTCAATATATTAATAGTATTAATAATATTCGCGGGAGCAACCTCCTGCACGAAAGACAACTTCTACTACTCCGGGATCAGCGACGGTCGGCATGAAGGCAAAAACATGCTGGAATACATGCAGGCACACCCTTACGACTGGGATTCCACGCGGGTAATGATCCACCACGCCGGCGACGACATGGTCAAATTATTCGAGGGTAAAGACGAGCGGCACAAAGAATTCACTTTCTTCGGGATGACCAACCATTCCATCCGCCGTTATCTACTACAACACAACCTGAAACAAGTCAGCGATCTGGATGCCGAGTGGTGCCGCACCATCCTCTTGAAGCACTTGATCGACGGTAAACTCTACCGTAAAGAAATCCCCGCGGGTGAACCGGGCTTGTATGAAACCGTCGGTACCGGGGGAACAACCCTCACCACGCTAGCCGGAACCAAAATCTGGACTTACGTCGTGGTAGAAGAAAAAAACGGAGTGGTACAACACGCCTCCCGTCCCATCTACATCCGCTTCGAGGAATCCGGACGGCTGCTGCAAGTTGTTTCCGGGGACATCGAACCGGATAACTGTCTGGTTCACGCCTTGGATTACAGATTCACGATAGGAGAAGAAGAATAAAACATGACAAAAAACAATACTATGAAAAAAATAATACTATTCGCCGGAATACTATTAACGATAGCCCTATCCTGCCACGAGAAAACGGAAGGATACCTCATCACGAAAAACGCCGCCTACGTCCCGGACACCATGTACGTTTACAAAACACCCGATCCCGTGACCGATGCCTTGAGAATACAGAACAAAGCCCCGTGGGTAAGCATTGCCATGCAAGGATACGAGGGAACGGAGGAAATCTATTTCACCATAGAATCCGTCACCTCCACCCTCGGCACGGAAGCCATTAAAACATTCCGTGACGAAATATCCATCCGGGGCGGCGGAATCTTGGAATATCCCTTGGAAAACAATGCGCAACCGGGAGCCTACACCATATCCGTGCGCCTGACAAACCCGGGATACAGCCAAGTTGTAGAAAACGCGATAACTGTCATCATCGTAGAATAAATCAAATAAAAAATCATGCTAGTAAAAAAGTTTTTAATCTTAATCCTTTGTTGCCTCGGGACATTAACCTCCCGGGCAGAAGGCATCAACTTTTTCAACGGCAACTTGCAAGACGCCTTGAAAAAAGCCAAAAGTGAAAATAAACTCGTGTTCGTGGACTTCATGGCAACGTGGTGCGGCCCGTGCAAGACACTCGCCACCAAAGTATTCCCGGACAAAGAAATCGGCGACTACTTCAACGCCCGTTTCGTGTGCGTGCAAATCGATGTGGATAAGGAAAAAGACCTTGCCCGCAAATACCGGATTCAAGCCATGCCCACCCTCGTGTTCATGGACAACAACGGGAAAGCCGTCACCCGGGTAACGGGAGCCGCCTCCAAAACCCGCTTGCTGCAAAAAGCCAAGGAAGCCACGGGAGAACTCCCCGCTTTCGACGAATTGTGGAACATGCACAAGAAAAACAAAAACGACGTGAACGTCATGCAGCAAATCCTGCATGAAGCGCCTTATATCATACAGGAACGCCGGGGACAAGGTTGGGAAGCCCGAGTCAAGAAAGTATTCGAACAATACATGCAAACCAAACCCCGGGAAGACCTCTTGAATCCCACCGACTTCACCATCATCATGGGATATTCCGAAATGGAGAAAAACAACGAGCACGTGGAATTTGTCATCAGTCACCTGAACGACTACTTGAAAATCATGCCCTTCCGCCGTGTAGCCAACCCGATGTTCAGCTACACCATGAGCCTGATCAACAAACTGGCCAAGGAAAACGACCTCGATTACAAGAAAGAGATCGCACGCGCGGACGGGGACATGAAAGTCATCTTCGATTCGTTGCGTCACAGCACGTATTCCCCCGTTGAGTTCCTGACAATTTTAGGCGATGCCTACAACGCACTTTACGGTCACAAGGATCAAGCAACCTACGTCCAACTCATTGACAACTATCTCACGCGAACGGGAGACAACGTCATGTTGCAGGAATACCAAAGTTTCATATCCGATTTATTAGCGGCAACCAAAGGGGATTTGAGCGACGACGCTGCCCGTACCGTACTGAAATGGCTGAACGCTTACTTGACTCTCGGTCAAAAAGCCGGAGAACAGCTTCAACCTCAAAATCTATTCTGGTACTACCTGACAAGCGGCGACTGCCTCGTCACTTTAAAGGAAATCACCAAAGCAAAAGAGGCTTACACACAAGCCTACATGCTGTCCATGCAATCGGGAAACCCCAACCTGCAAGCCCAAGTAAAACAAAAGTTAGACGCTATAAACGAGAAATAAACAAGCAACACGCGGAACTAACCACCCGCGACGAGCCAGCCAAGTGACAAAACTCCGGCTGGCTCGTTTTATTTTTAATACCGATATTTACGGGTTATCAACCACCACTATTTAGGAACCTTAAGCGTAACTTTACCTATTCCGAATAGCAACAGAATTATCCCCGTATAATCCTGATCCAGATAGACAAAGAGAGGTAGCAATAAACGAACGTTTAATGATAGTGGATTTTACGGCAATCGAAAGATTTTACCTCTGAAAAGGTAATATTGTTAATCTATTGATTTCCATGAAAATGAAAGAATCAACAATATCATTTTCTCTTTGATAGATTTTGATTAATTTTGCATTTAATAAACGTTGGATTAATAAGCTTCAATCAACAAGCTATACCGCTCATATACGGTACTATTGATACTTATAAATCCTCTATAATTATAAGGATGCTTTATGCCGAGGGGAAGTAAACATATACATTTTACGAACGGGGAAAGTATTATATTCGACGAATATTTTAGAAGTAATTTCAACAAATTCGTGGCTTTCACCTCTCGTTTTCTCGTTGATACTCAGCAAGGAGAAGACGTGGTACAAGATACATTCGTGCAGATGTGGGAAACGGCAGACCTAACTTTCGAATCGGAACCGGCACTTTCCGCTTACATGTATCGCATGATACGCAACCGTATTTTGAATGACCTGAAACATTTAAAAATACAGGAAAAATACAATGAACGAATGCGCAGGGAAATGGAGAGTGAAAGTTTTCTCGTGAAATCCGTGTGGGATGAAGAAACCCGCCATTTACTTTACAAGGCCATAGACACGCTTACCCCGCAATGCAAAGAAGTGATCCGTTACCACTTGGAAGGGAAAAAGAACCAAGAGATAGCGGAACTTATGGAGATTAGCATCGTGACTGTAAAATCCCACAAAATGGTTGCTTACAGACAACTACGAGAAAGTTTATCCAAAATCATATTCTGTCTTTTCCTCACGTCCCTGCACTAATCACGAACAAACCGACCAAGAACAATCAACATATCCATCTGGTTTTAAGTCGTTTTCAAAATATAATCATACCGAATATATGTTGAAGAAATACATGAATCAATGATGAATCTCGTATCAATTCCGGTGCAGTAGTATTTGAAAAGTTATTTATACCCTTTTAATAAGCTATTAAAACGCTATTATAGTATAGGGTTTTAATAGCGCTTTAATAGGGTTCTAATAGCGTTTTACACGGAAGTGAAACGGAATTCATATGGAATTCATACAGAATTTATTTAGAAATAATATAGGTTCTCAACTCATCAAATCAATGTTTTCCAACCATAGGATACAGGACAGAAACCGATAGAAATCAATCCATTACACCAAATTCCATATTTTCACATCAACAGCAATACTGGCAATCAATTCATCACGAAACAATAACTATTGAAAAAATATTTCAAAAAAAACTCATACCCTTCCAAAATTTAGTTGTTCTATAGTCAAACGGGAGCATCAGATCAACCTCCCCATGAAAAAAGACCTATGGAGAAACTGGAAAAATATATCAAAATGTGCCGCTTGGCTATCAAACGACGACTTACTCAAACCGACAAACAAGAAGAGGAAAAGTTGGACGCTTGGCTACGGGAGAGCGAGGAAAATCGTGAACTTTACCATTCAACCGATTATATCGATCTGGCAGAACTCAACGATTATTACTCTAAAACAGACGTAGAATATCAATTATCCCGCTTTCACAAAGGCCGTAAACGTACTACACGTTCCATTGTTTGGCGTTGGAGCGCGGCAGCAGCCATCCTTCTGGTGGGAGGTATATCATTATACATGATGAACAAGACGGAACCGGTCATGATTTCGTCCATGAAACCACTCCCCGCGGGGGTGAGCCTCGTGTTGTCGGACGGACGTCAAGTTGACCTCTCGACACCCTATCACCCCGACACCGTCGAGATGGGAACAGCCATCGCCAATATACAGCAAAATACACTCATTTATACCCCATCCGACACGTCACGTGAAGTCAAGTTCAATACATTGATCGTTCCCAGGGGAACCTCCTTTCACCTTGTATTGAGTGACGGCACACGGGTATGGCTGAATGCCGACAGTAAAATCACGTACCCGGTTGCCTTCACCGGTAACACGCGGGAGGTGCGTTTAGAGGGAGAAGCTTTTTTTGACGTGAAAAAGAACGGGCAGGCACCCTTCACCGTAAATACCGACCGACTGAAAGTGCGTGTACTAGGTACGAAGTTTAACGTGAATACCTTCGCCGATGCCGGCTATGTTTCGGCAGCTTTGGTGGAAGGTGCGGTAGAAGTCTCCGGAATGACAGGAGAGCCTTGTCGACTGGTACCGGGACAAGTGGCAATGATCGACACGATCGGTAAAATCCGAATCACGAATACAGAACTAAAAGCCTATACCGCGTGGATCGATGATATGTTCTGTTTCAGAAACGCTCCCCTGTCGGAAATTCTGAAACAAGTAGAACGTTACTATAACGTGAAAGTCATTTATGACGCGGGGTACCGGGAAGAATATTACACGGGTGATATCTATCGTAACAAACCGTTACAAACTTTGTTGGATGTACTGGAGATGACCATTCCCGTGAAATTTGAATTGCTTGATCAAGTTGTACATATAAGAAGGAAAGGATAGGTCGGTTGCAGACTAAATCCGTGAGGAAAAAATGTCTAACGCAAAAAGAAGAAAAAGAAGAATACAAACATTACTAAACCTTTATTGACAAAGAAATGAACAAATTGGTAAGTCTGTTTTTTCTGGTGTCGGTGACACTGGGATTAACTTCTCTACCCTCTACGGTAACGGCTCAGGCGCAAAAAATCACACTAAACGTGAGGCATGTGAAGCTGGTCACAGTTTTGGAGGAGATACAAAAACAATCCGGTATTAATTTCATTTACAATGAAAAAATCATCAGCGAGGTGAACGACATCACGCTGGACGTGAAAGACGCCCCGATCGATACCGTGATGACACGTGTACTCAAAGGGACAAATTTACAATATGAAATTCACGAGAAGATTATTGTCATCACCGAGAAAACAGTTCAAAAACAAGTATCCCGTAAAATCAGCGGAGTGGTTCGAGACGAGAAAGGGGAACCCCTGCCGGGAGTGACCGTTTTAATCAAGGGTACTACAGTGGGGAATGCCACGGATATTGACGGACGGTTTTCTATAAATGTCCCGGGAGGAGTAACTCAGTTATTATTCTCATTTATCGGGATGGAAACTCTTGAAATGGATATTCCTAAAGATTCCCAAGAATTAAACATCACGATGAAAACAAAATCCGACGAACTGGATGAGATTGTTGTAACCGGGTTTCAAGTAACAACGAAACGACAGGCCACGGGATCCGTCGCAGTAGTCCCGATGGAAATATTTGCCAATAAAGCAAACCCAAGTATTGATAATCTACTACAAGGTCAAGTAGCCGGAGTCAGCGTGATGGCCATATCCGGACGCCCGGGAGAAACTTCACGAATTCGGATTCGAGGAACAAACACGTTAAGCGGTGATGCAGAACCTTTATGGGTGATTGACGGGGTTCCGATGCAATGGAATTTCCCGACAAACAAAACCAGCCAAATCAAAACGGGAGATTTTAATGATATTTTCGTGAATGGTATCGGAGGAGTAAACCCGAATGATATTGAAAACATCACGATTCTGAAAGATGCTTCCGCTACCGCAATTTACGGTTCAAGAGCAGCCGGAGGAGTTATCGTGGTGACAACCAAGAAAGGGAAAATCGGGAAAATGCAAGTAAATTACGCCGCCAATATCTCCGTGGGTTTGAAACCGCAACATGACCCCAACTTAATGAATGCTCCCGAGAAACTGGCATGGGAACAAGAATTGTGGGATGAATTTGCCGCAGAGCGTTTCAATTCCGGTGAACAAAGATATCCTGTTGTCGGGATTGTGGGGATGTTAAGAGCCGGCAAATTAGGCAAAAATAACAAGTATTGGGACGAAGAAGGCTTTGAACCCATGTCAAAAGAAGAACAAGATGCTTACATTGCAGAACTGGGAAAACATTCAACGGACTGGTTCAACGAACTATTCAGGAATTCTGTGTCTACAAGCCACCACCTTTCCCTCTCCGGGGGTGCACCCAAAGTCGCGTATTACGCCTCCCTCGGATACACGAAAGATAACGGTTTGGTTAAGAAAACCGGTTATGACCGATACACGTTAAACACCAAACTTTCACTTACTCCCAGTGAGCGTTTAAAGATGGAAATCGGACTCGATCTATCACAACAAAAATACAAAGGATATTCCGGGACAGTGGATCTTTTCCGGTATGCATACTTCGCAAATCCTTATGAATCTCCTTATAACGAGGACGGCAGTTATCGGGCTGATTTCACTTATGGCAATTTGTCCAAAATAAACGGCAGGGATTGGAATAACTTACCACCTAACGGGTTGAACGTTTTAAGAGAATTAAATGAAACTTCCAGTGAAGCGAATAATTTTGCCACAACGGTTCGTTTCAACTTGGAATACACGATTATCGAGGGATTAAAATTTAACGGTTTGTTTTCATACGGTTTCGCGAACTACAAGACCGACAACATAAACGGTCCTGATACATACGCTGCCTATAACGACCGTTTGTCCTTTGATCAAAGCAAGAAAGACAAAACATACGGATCAATTTATCAAACATCCGCCAATAACACGAATTATTCCGCCCGGGGATACTTGAGTTACACTGCCCGCTTGGGCATAAACCACCAACTGGTGGCGTTCGGAGGTGCAGAGATACGTGGAGATTTGGCGAAAAGTATCTTTGAAAAACGCTACGGTTACGATCCTGTAACAGGAAATTCTTCTATCCCGTTACCATCAAAACCGGTAACAGGCGACAAAATTGACTATTCCCAGATGGAAATATTCGCCCAGATCGTGGACGGTTTATCCGGACAGACGGAGGAGGAAAATCGTTTCGCCTCATTCTTCGCTTCTCTGGACTATAATTTCAAGCAGAAGTACGTGACCAGTTTCTCGTTCCGCACGGACGGGTCAAACAATTTCGGTAATGACCAGCAATTCAATCCCACGTGGTCACTGGGGTTTGCATGGCACTTGGGAGAAGAGAATTTCATGCAATCCTTAAGACCTATCGTGAGCCGAATGACTCTCCGTGTAGCGGGGGGGTATACCGGAAATATCAGCAAAACTTACAGTCCCCGTTTGATTATGTCTTATGACAAGGAATACCGCAAGTATGGAAATGAAATGTTACGCATGGGAAGAGTTGCCAACGCCCCGAACCCTAATCTACGCTGGGAAAAGACACGGGACATAAAAGCAGCCCTTGATTTCGGTTTACTGGATGATCGGATCACCGGTCTCGTGGAAGGATATTACCGAAAGAGTAAAGATGTCGTGACAGCCGTGCGGGTATTAAGTTCAACAGGTTTCACGCAACAAGGATATAATACATCCGTGATCGAAAATAAAGGTCTTGAAGCCACATTGAATTTTTTAATCATGGATACAAAAGACGTAAAAGTACGCCTCTCCGGAAACATCGCTTGGAACCGGAATAAGGTACTTGACTACAAATCCCCGAACGGATACGTGGACGGGAATCTGTGTGAAGGTTTCCCGCTCAATTCTATTTTCGTGGGCAAAGTGGAAGAGATTGATCCTGAAACCGGATTGTACATCTTCAAATTACGTCCGGATGCCATTATCAATAAAGGCTCCGATTTACATGATGCGGATAATTACCTTTTTTACGCCGGAACAAAAAATGCTCCTTACACAGGAGGATTTAACCTGCGATGTGCATACAAAAACCTGTCATTAAGTATCGGTGGAACTTTCGTGCTTGACGCCAAAATCCGGGAAGACTTGAAATCCCCGGCAAGCTACCAAGCATTAACGGGCAGCGGAGAATCGCAACAAACATATTACAACGATTTATACCGAAATCATCTTAACGTGAAAAAAGATGCCACGAACCGCTGGACCAAAACTAACAGGACAGGAGTAAAATACCCCCGGATTATTGACTATCACGGTGAACCGTTAAATCTGAATTATTATAACGTAACCGACACGGAAGTCACCCGGGGAGTTTATCTTGAAAACGTGGCATTTGCCCGAATTCGAGACATCACGCTAGGATACACTTTACCTGAGAACGTGACAAGAAAATTAAGGATCTCGTCATTGAGTTTTGCCTTAACCTTGAATAATTTCTTCACGTTCACGAATTACTCGGGAATAGACCCGGAAACCCCAACGACAACTTATCCTTTGACAAGATCTGTCACTTTTGGATTAAACTTGGGATTTTAATACAAGCTTCAGAACAATTAAATTTCGAGAAAAATGAAAAAGTATAATATATACATCATCGCTTTCCTTACATTCATTTGTTTCTCGTGCAAGGAATATTTGGACGTGAAACCGAAGGGAAAGATATTGCCAAAGACTGCCGAAGAATTTCGGGCAATGCTTGAGCTCCACTTGAATCGTGTCGAAGGAGCCATGGAAAACTACATTCTAGGAGATGCTAAATCTATTCTGGATTACGAAATGTACTCTGATAACCTAGATGCTAAACTGACTTTTTACCCGCAAGGAGGAGCCCTAAAAACCTACGTGGGAGACGGACTGAACGACATCTCTGACGGATATGAATACTTGTACGGGTATATTCGTGATTGTAACATTGTCATTGACAATTTAAACGACGGAAATGAAACATTAGAAAAAAACGTGTTAGGCACGGCATATTGTCTCCGTTCGGTATGTTACTACAATCTGCTGCGCACTTTCTGTGAACCATATGACAAATCTCGCGAAAACGAGTTACTCGGATTACCGCTAGTCGAAAGTTTTGATATGGAAGAACGCCCGTTACGGTCAAGCTGGACAAAAACTTTCGAATTTATAGAAAAAGATCTTTTAGCGGCTATAGATTACAACGTTAAAGATGAAGTTTGGATTTTCACGTCTGACGTGGCAAAAGCCTACTTGGCAAAACTTTATTTCTGGGCCCAGAAATGGGACAAGGTAATTCCCTTGGCACAAGAATTACTTGAAAAATACCCCTTACTGGCAGGACAGGCATACGTGGATATGATTCAAAGTAAAAACGAGAAAAAAGGAAACGTTCTCATCCGTTCTTATACAGTAGGAGGAATGGGAGTATCCGATATGACATACGGTTTCGCACTAGAAGACCGCAAATATCGCCCGGTGAGCAAAGAACTCGTGGAATTATTCACGGACGGAAAACAGGATATCCGTTACGAACTGTCATTTAACAAACAACGTCTGGCTCAAAAAAACGTGTGCGCCAATGTACGAAGTGCAGAGATGTGTCTGATGCTGGCAGAGAGTTACTTGCACCAAGAGGATGAATCCCACGCTTTGGAATATTTGAATTTATTGCGTTCCAAACGTATAGAGAACTATGTAGCCTACACGAAAGACAATTTGCCGGAAATCGGAGACAATGACCTTATCCAAGTTAATGCTACCGGAAAGACGCTATCCAAACTGATGCGAGTGATCCTTTCCGAACGCCGCAAGGAATTGTTCATGGAAGGAGACCGGTGGTTTGAACTAAAACGTAACGGACGACCGGAGTTCTGGGGAACCGCAGAAGGGAAAAAATATATTACCAGTAAATATCTCTACACGGCTCCCCTCCCGAAAAAAGATATAGAATTACTACCCGACCTGATTCAAAATGAAGGGTACGAAGATTAAGTGTACAATCAAAAATAAAGTAATCATGAAAAAAATATTATTTATACTGGCCATATGTTTGTTCTTCGGTTTGACCGGATGCAATGACACGGACGATCTTCCTCCCAAAGAAGGCTTGGTTACTTCCCGGTATATATTGCCGAAAGGTAAGGTACTGACAGAGGCTGACCGAGAAATCATCAAAGAGAGAAAAGAAGAATACAATAACGCAATACGATAGTATTTAACAGAAAAATAAAATATCATGAAAAATATATGGATATTTTTATTGACTCTACTAACATACGGGATGCTCTCTTGTCATGACGATAATAATGACGATGCATCATTGTCTTTCGGTAGATCAATTTATATATTACAGGCGAACGGCGCTCTTGAAGTGGAATTGAGAGCCGATGGTGCCGTGGAGGAACAAACAGTGGTTAAATTCACGGTTGGAGGCTCAGCTGTCAGAGGGGAAGATTACGAACTGAGCGCAGACGAGTTTGTACTGGAAGCCGGACAAGATAGAGCAAAAATACAAATCCAGCCGAAAGAAAATTACAACGAGGACAGGGAAATCCGTTTAGAACTGGAACCCGTGGCGGGATTTCAATTGGGCGATAAAAGAGTTGTCATTATCCCGATTGAAACCAAAGAACAAATGATTATTTCATTCGAGAGAGATTGGCGGGAATTAGAAGACGAACTTATCGTGAAAGTAACCGTGGCCGGAGCCGTCACGGGTAAATACAATTCTACCGAACCTCTTTCAATCCCGTTCGTGATTGGCAACGGGACCACGGCGGAAGCAGGAGTCCATTACGAGATAGAGGGTGACGTGCATGCATTCGTGATAAAGCCGGGCGAAGACAAAGCAGAGATCAAAGTCCGTTATCTACTGGTAGAAGAAGGGCACGACCGACTCGAGTTAGCTCTGACCCTACCGGACGAAAGTTTCTACTTCGGGAATTATAACGAAATGGAAATTCCCATAGTAGGCCCGCTCTCCATGAATAAATTAGCCGGGAAATGGACTTATTCCGCTTTCATGTGTCAAGATTATATGGAAATGCTCGTTGGAGGAGATTTCCCGGACGATCTGACTGCCCTACCCACCAATAATTCTGCGACGGATATTCTGGAATTTGTTACGGAAGACGGAATGGATATGATAAAAGTACACATGACAGGTGATTTACGGAATTATTTCAGGGACACAGAAATCCATATCGGTTCCACAGGGGAGGAATATTTATGGGAAACACTTACCGATCTAGCTTTAGTTACTTCTGTCAGATGTGATAAGGTGAATCTTCATTTCTCACCCAACCAAGTAAAAGAAGAAGAAACCACCATAGGTATGCGTCTCGTGGAAGGCGGTGAGGTATTGGAGATCAGAATACTGCAATATGAGCCTATCGAATTTTTGTATGATACCTACGAAATGTTTGAAGGTGATATGGAAATGTTCCCTCTAGTATTCCGTTTTGCAAAAGTGAAAGAATAACGCAAGACAAACAAATATTTTAGATTATATTGAATAATATGAAACAAATAACAACACAGATTGTTTCGGCGCTACTCTCCGGTTTATTCTTACTTTCTTTTGGAGAGATGAACGCAGCAGACAGGAAAAAGAAAGAAAAAGAAGTAGTAAAAACCAGTAAATATGACAAACTGGTACAGAAAGCCGGGCGCGTAACGGCAAAAGGAGATTTTATCTCCCTGCATAAGGTAGGGGGAAAACTCTATATCGAGTTACCCGTGGTGTACCTTGGACGGGATATGTTACTGGCCTCCACGTTAACCAGTGCCAGCGACAACCTGCTTTGTGAAGTCGGTTACAAGCCGGAAGACCCGCTGCACGTGAAATTTACGCGAACAGACAGCTCTATCTACCTGAGGAGGGTTAATACCAAGGCAACCTATAATGAGCGGGAAGAGGGGATGAAGATCGCGTTGGAGCGGAGTCTTACCGATCCGGTATTGAAAAGATTTAAAATCGAAACGTATAATAACGACAGCACCGCCGTGGTGTTCGACGTGACGGATTTCTTTGCCCGCCATAATGATATGTTACCCTCTTTACCCAAGAGTTACGGTGGATTTATCTCTATCAAATCCAGTCCTAACAGCGAGGGAGAAGCCCTGCGGGAAATCAAAGCTTTCGAGGATAACGCCACGATAAAGACGGACTTAGCCTACAAGGTGACCATGACGGTATTCGGTATTTTCACGATACGCGCGGACGAGCCCACGAGTATACAAGTTACCCGTACCCTGCTATTGTTGCCGGAAGAGAAAATGCGTCCCCGTATCGCCGATACCCGTATCGGGATATTCCTGACAGACAAACAACATTTCTCGACGGAACAAGACGAAGTGGGGATTTATTCCATGATCCACCGCTGGCGATTGGAACCGAAAGATGCTGAAGCGTATGCAAGGGGAGAATTGGTTGAACCCGTGAAACCGATCGTGTTTTACGTGGATGATGCGTTTCCCGAATTGTGGAAACAGCCGATAAAGGAAGGAACGGAACGCTGGAATAAGGCTTTCGAGAAAATCGGGTTCAAGAACGCAGTGCGGGCATTGGACTTCCCGAAAGATGACCCGAATTTCGATCCGGATAACTTGAAATATTCCTGTATCCGGTATATACCGTCAACCACAGCCAATGCCATGGGCCCCTCGTGGATAGACCCGACAACCGGAGAGATCGTGAACGCATCGGTACTGGTGTACAACAACGTGATTCAATTGATCAACCAATGGCGTTTTATCCAGACAGCACAAATAGACCCGTCCGTACGCGACAAGAAGATGCCGGATGAGATCGTGAAAGAGTCTATCGCTTACGTGGTAGCACACGAGGTGGGACACTGCCTCGGGTTCATGCACAACATGGCCGCATCGACTGCCTATCCGGTGGACTCGTTGCGTTCCGTCACGTTCACGCAAAAATACGGGACCACTCCTTCCATCATGGACTACGCGCGTTACAATTACGTGGCACAACCGGGGGATAAAGGCGTGAAACTTACACCTCCCGACTTGGGAATTTATGACGAATTCCTAATCCGCTGGGCATACCAACCGATACCGGAAGCCCGCACGGCACAGGAGGAAGTCCCCGTACTCGAATCATGGCTCGACGAGAAAGCCGGAGACCCGTGCTACCGTTACGGACGGCAACAATTACTGGAACGCTATGACCCGAGTGCTATCGAGGAAGATTTGGGCGATGACCCGATGAAGGCGGGAGATTACGGCATCCGTAACCTGAAATATATTTTATCCCACATGGACGAGTGGATCGCAGATGACCCGGACGGCTCGCACAAGCAACAATTGTTGGAACAGTTGATGGAACAATATTACCGGTATATCACGAACGTGATGTATAACGTGGGTGGTATTTACTTGACTGACGTGAAAGAGGGAACCCCGGGTGACCGTTACCGTTCCGTGCCGAAAGAAGTGCAAAAAGCTTCTTTACAATGGGCGTTGAAACAATTCCGGGATTGCGACTGGCTGTACAATAAACCGTTGAGCAAGAAGTTGACCCTTCGGATCAGCGAGGCGGATGTCGTGAGATCGGTGCTTGCTCAAAGTCTGCTGTCCTCTTATCAACGGGTAATTCTTTCTGCCCACGTGTCGGACGATCCTTACACGTTGAAAGCGTATTTCGACGACTTGTATAACGGGATATGGGAAAATACCATCCGGGAAAAAGCGTTGACGAACGGGGATAAATTGCTGCAAACGAACGCTATCGTGATGATCAATGATGTTGTCGGGAATAGCATGAAAAAGAAAGGGAAATTTTTCCTGACCTCTCTGGACGAGTTGAAGAACTATGGGCTGGACGAATCGGGTATGGTTCGGAAATTCTACAAAACGTTGAAGTCTATGGAACGGGAGCACGGGGACAGCTTCGTTGCCGAACAGCTACGCCTGCACGGCATTGGTTATGGCTATAACTGGCAAGACGAGGTGGATGTAGAAGCGATTGACAATTCCAAGCAGTATTTGTTTACCATGGCAAATAAAGTGAAAACGCTACTTGAAAGTAAAATCCCCACATCGACAGGAGAAACACGGGAACATTACCGGATGTTGTTGTTCTCTCTGAACAGAGCATTAGAGGGGAAATAAAAAACAGATTAAAAGCCTATAAAGTCAAAAGAACTCAGTCTGACTTTATAGGCTTTTTCATTTCAATTATCGAACTTCGTGTAACAACATATCCATCCGTTCCAATACAATTCCTTTTTCTCGCAAACGTTCAGCGCTATTGTGCCCTCCGGCGTACAGCCTGATATTAAAGCCTAGTGCCTCGGCAACTTCCGCGTCATGTAGCGTATCTCCCACCATTAAAGTTTCACGGGGCTCTATCGGATACACGTCCAACATTCTTTCACCTCTGGCAATCTTACCGTCAGCATAAATATTATCTGACCCGCACACACCCTCGAAATAATCGCGGATACCGAAACGTTCCAGCATATCTTCCAATAAGTTTTCCTGCAAAGCCGACAATATATATTGCCGTACACCCATTTCTTTCAATCCCGATAATACAGATACTACCCCCGGAGTCAACACGACATCTTTTGCCAACTCCTCGTAAGTGTCGACAAAATCAAGAGAAACAGTTTCCCAATCATCATGTTTGAAATCGAAACCGATTCCCTCGTAATAGTCCTTCACCGGAAAACCGAATATGGATTTATATTCCTCCACGGTCAGTTCATTCAACCGTTTTTTTCTCAACATCCGGTTAATCGTATTTACACTAATCTTCACGTCATCCAACAATGTCCCGTTCCAATCCCAAACCACGTTTTTATACTTCATATTTTCCCTATATAAAATTAATTTTGATGAAAAGCCTCAATACCCGTCCACCCAAGACGCTCTTTGGCCACGTTTTCAGGAAAAATCCGATAAGTAACTTCCGCTTCACTTCCCAAGGAGCCGTCGGCATTGAATATCTCGACATGCATTTTGGCAACACGGGCATTCTGTTCCACGATACGGGAGCGCATGAAAATTTCGCCCCGGTCCGTGTACACGGTTGAACGATATTTCATATCCAGTGCGATAGTAACTCCCGCACTCTGTACCTTGGCGAAAATGTTCCAGCAGGCAATCTCATCCGCTAAAGTAGCTTGGATTCCTCCATGCAAAACATGAAAAAATCCTTGAAACTCGGGACGGGGAGTCCAGTAGCAAGTAATATACTCCCCCTCCTCGTAGAATTCGCATCGCAACCCATGCTCGTTACCGGACGCACAGCCGAAACAATTGTATCCCTCGTGTTGCTCGTAGGCGTTATATAACTTTTTCTTTTCCATTTTACAAAAAAAGGGACGTTTAAATGCGTCCCCGATAATAAATTGTCTAATAATGTTACAAGTTACTATGAATCAACTTGGCACAAGCTTCCATTTCCTCTTTCGGAAATTGTTTCTTCGGGTTACTGAAATTCAATTCGTTTCCCTCCACTAATGGAACCAGATGCACGTGAGCATGTGGGACATCCAACCCTAACACACCAATACCAACGCGCTTGCACGGTACACTTTTCTCGATAGCTTTTGCCACTTTTTTGGCAAATACCATCAAACCCGCTAATTCATCATCTGTCAAGTCGAAGATATAATCTTCTTCTCTTTTCGGCACCACTAACGTGTGCCCTTTTTGCATCGGCGCAATATCCAAAAACGCGTAATAGTTCTCGTCCTCCGCCACCTTATATGACGGGATCTCACCATTTATAATCTTCGTGAAAATTGAAGCCATGTATTAATTTACGATTTTAGATTTATGATTTTAGATTTCACACACACAAATTCTCTCGCTCATTTTTAATTTTCAATTAAATTGAGATGTCCATTATCTCGAATTCCATCATTCCTGCCGGCACTTGTACTTCAACTTTATCACCCAGCTTTTTGCCGATCAGAGCCTTCGCAATAGGAGTCGTGATAGACAATTTCCCTGCCTTAAAGTCAGCCTCACTCTCGGACACCAACATATAAGTCATTGTCGCTTTTGTCTTCATATTCTTGATAGTCACCTTGTTCAAAATCTGCACTTTTGAGGTGTCGATTTGGGATTCGTCGATAATCCGGCAACTGGCAATTGTATCTTGAAGCTGCGCAATCTTTGCCTCAAGCATACCTTGAGCATCCTTCGCCGCGTCATACTCTGCATTCTCGGAGATATCTCCCTTTTCAATGGCTTCACCGATTGCTTTGGAGATTCTAGGGCGCTCCACGTTTTGCAGATTGTCCAGCTCTTCCTGCAATTTTTTCAGCCCTTCTTTAGTTACATAAGATACCTTCTTTGTCATAGCATATAATATTAAAATCTTAAATTCGTATATAAAAAAATAAATGACACTTATCCTCCAATAAGTGCCTTTATCTAGTAAAGAATTCCATTCGTTCAGAATTCCTCACCTCCTGATGACAAATTTATGACCTTTTTTTGAATTAAACAATTTTTCCCCGCAAATATTTTATAAACAAAAAAAACGTCATATATATCTGATAGAAAGTCTATCACCCCAAATGCTCAAGGAAGATATTCCTCACGTATATTCCGCATCGAGGCAAAAAGATTACTCCGGGCATGAGGAGATACGGCTTCCATCCGGTCAATCAATTTACTCACCGCATTCCGATTTGTCGCTTTCTCGTGAGGACAATGCTTCTTTTGTTTCTTGAACTGTCGCATTTCGGCATAGCGCAAAGTCTCGTCATTGGAAAGATAAATTAACGGACGAATCAACGTGAAAGTATTCTTGAACATCTCCAACCGGGGCGGCATACTGCAAATCGTTCCGTTAAAAATCATGCTCATCATAAGGCTTTCCACCGCGTCATCCCGATGATGCCCGAGAGCCAGTTTTTTACAGTCGTATTCCTTGGCAATATCGAAAAGCATTTTACGCCGATGCCACGAACACACGAAACAAGCAGGTTTCTTCGGGTTTACAGTCATATCCAACCGAATTGTCCGATACACGTATTCCACACCCAAGCGTTCACAAAAGGCTCGCAAGTAATCGCTATCCACCTCGTATGACACATCCTCGACGGCAATATGGGCGGCTATCACCGTGTAATCCTGCTTCGGATCCTTTGCCCGCATCGCCAATACCTCCAACAACGCCAAGGAATCTTTTCCCCCGGATATGCCCACGAGTACCCGATCCCCGTCACCAATCAAGTGATAATCATGTATCGCTTTCCCCACCTTCCGGAAAAAATCCCGGGTGAATACTTTATCTTGCTTTTCTTCTGTTATCATCTACTTGTTTATTATCCTACCGCAAAAATAATTAAAATCTTCTCTTTTTTTTGTATGTTTGAAACCTCAATCAAAAATACCACTTATGCTAAAGAAAGTTCCGCACACTTACACTATTGTATTCTCGATTATTATCATCTGTGCTATCCTGACATGGATTATTCCGGGGGGTGAATACGCGCGGGAAACCGTCGATGTAAACGGCGTGGAACGCACGGTTATCGTGAACGATTCATTTCATGAGGTTGCCAAGAGCCCGCAGACATGGCAAGTATTCTCCGCACTCTTCAACGGGTTCGAGAAGCAGGCGGGTATTATCGCGTTTATATTGATCATCGGCGGAGCTTTCTGGATCATGAACAACAGTAAGGCAATCGACGTGGGGATTTTCTCTTTCCTGCGTTCCACGCGAAAACTGGAACACATCGGGATTATACGCAAACTAGGTGTAAACAATATTATTATCACGATGGTTATGCTACTTTTTAGTAGTTTCGGTGCCATATTCGGCATGAGCGAGGAAACACTGGCTTTCGTTATTATCATCGTTCCTTTGGCGATATCCATGGGGTACGATTCCCTCACGGGCGTATGCATGGTGTACGTTGCCGCTCATGTCGGTTTTGCCGGGGCCATTCTCAACCCGTTCACGATAGGCATAGCACAAGGGCTATCCGACTTACCGTTATTTTCCGGGTTTGAATATCGCTTGTTCTGTTGGGCGATTCTCAACGTGATTATGATCGCTTGGGTACTGCGTTACGCGGCAAAGGTGAAAAAGAACCCGAAAGCATCATTAGTCTACAATCTCGACAGTCACTGGCGTAAAGAGAAAGTAGCTACCACCGAAGAAATAGAATATAAAACCTATTCCTCCTCTTGGATGGTTTATCTTTTTATCCTTTCGGGACTTGCCATTTTCTCGTTCTATTTCCCCCGCACCACGTTATCTATCGGAGAACACTCCAGTTTGACCACCTTTGTACTCCCCGTCCTAACCATATTATTTGCGTTGATCGGTTTTTTCTCACTACGAAAATCCTATCACTTTTTTATATTGACTATTCTGGGCTTCACGATTCTTTTCTTGATCGTGGGAGTCATGGGCTACGGTTGGTACTTACCCGAAATATCCGGATTATTTCTGGCCATGGGTATTTTATCCGGTTTCGCCGCAAAGGAGAATGCCGATAACATTGTAAAACTTTTTATTGCCGGAGTGAAAGATATTCTCTCCGCGGCGTTGGTTGTGGGACTCGCGGGGGGAATTATTATCATCTTACAGGAGGGGCATATCATTGATCCCATTCTTCATTCATTGGCAAATCTCATGAACGAAACGGGGAAGGTACTCTCGTTAGGCATCATGTATCTCATCCAGACGATGATCAATATCATCATTCCGTCCGGTTCTGCAAAGGCAGCCCTAACCATGCCGATTATGGCACCGTTCTCCGATGTGATCGGGTTATCCCGACAAGCTACCGTTATGGCGTTCCAATTCGGTGACGGCTTTACCAACATGATCACCCCCACTTCCGGGGTTCTGATCGGGGCTTTGGGTATCGCACGTATACCTTATGACGTTTGGGTAAAATTCTTCTGGAAGTTTATCTTATTTTTGATCGTCATCGGGTTTATTTTGCTTATCCCGACCGCCACGATGCAATTGAACGGGTTTTAAAATATACAAAGACTCCACGCGTGACCACATGGCGGATTCTTCACGAATGAAGCCGGCAAGGTTACGAGTATTCCATTGCCTACCCGTTTGTAATTTAAATTACCCTTGTATCCCAACAACGAAACCTTTGTCCCTTTTTCCGGCTTTATACAGTAAAGCATAATCCGGGAAGGCGGATTCGGTTCATCCTCGTCATTCAAGTATATGGCATAAATCTTCCCGTTACTCTTGTGCCTCGTGTAACAAATCTTCGCTTCTTTGTACGGGGCTATCGGTCGGGTTTCGTAAATGGCTTCCCCGTTAATTTTCATCCAAGCCCCGAGCTCTTTCATGATCTTTATTCCTTCCGGCGGAATCTCACCATTACCATCTACTCCCACGTTCAACAGGAAGTTTCCCCCTTTGCTGACAATATCCACAAGGTTATGAACCAACTCTCTGGTAGATTTATATTTATCCCCCGGCAGATACGACCATTGATTCGCCATAGTCATACAGGTTTCCCATGGGTAATCCCACGGCTTCTCGGGAATCTTCTGTTCTGGGGTACGATAATTCTCGTATTTTCCACCCACCCAACGATCTACCGCAATCAATCCGGGCTGGTACCCCCGAGCCATATCAATAATCTTGTCCAACCCGATGTCTTGTCCCCGGTTCTCGGGTGCAACCCAACCACCGTCTAGCCAAAGAATATCCACGGGACCGTATCCGGTCATCAATTCCTTCACTTGATTAAAAGTAAAATTACAGAACTTTTCCCACATCCAC
>OGKG01000859.1_pt1 | contig 38648 bp, 35 predicted proteins | sample 1572201 | NCBI WGS metagenome assembly OGKG01 (sample SAMEA2582146, study PRJEB24529) | metagenome | biome: Human gut stool | place: China | collected 2011 | reverse complement strand
GGCTGTGAGTCCGAGAGCATAGAGCTCAGGAAGCAGTATAACGGCGGACATGGCAATCGTAAAAGCCGGGGAGAGGGCAGGTGCGTGGAAGCTTGGAAAAGCAGAATTTAATTCGCCGTAAACGCTTCCAATGGTATTGACCGGAAGTTTCGCAAAATACACGATCGCGGTTGTGATAATGATCGCAACGAGAGAACCCGGAATTTTATCTGTCACCTTTGGCCAGAGCAGCATAATGATGACTGCAACAAAACCGATCACTGTGGCGGTAAGGTTAATGGTACTAATATTTTCAATATAGGCAGCGATTTTATTTAAAAATTCAGAAGGAACAGAGGCAATCTCAAGACCGAAAAAGTCTTTTAACTGTCCTACAAATAAAGTTACTGCAATACCACAGGTAAAACCGGTGGTAATTGTATAAGGAATATACTTGATGAGGGAGCCGAAACGGCAGATTCCCATAATTATCAGAATAATTCCGGCGATGATTGTCGCAACAATCAGTCCGTCAGTACCATATTCTTCCACAATTCCGTAGATGATGACAACAAATGCTGCGGTCGGACCGCCGATCTGGACGCGGCTTCCGCCGAAAAATGAAATGAAAAATCCGGCAATGATCGCAGTGTAAAGTCCCTGTTCAGGTCCCACACCGGAAGCGATTGCAAGCGCAATGGAAAGCGGGAGAGCAATGATTGCAACAATAATACCGGAAATAATATCCTTGATGAGCTGCTCTTTGGTGTAACCTTTCATGACATCAAAAAGTTTTGGCCTTAGTTCATTCATATGATGATTTATCCTTTCAGTAAAAAATGTATAAAATAATTATTAAAAAAATATAAACACGCAAGTTAAAATTCTATCACTGTGGGAGCGCTATTTCAAGGAAAATCACTCGTTATTTTTTTGACAGGCTGTTTTTTCCATGATACAAGCAATGATATGACTTAATTCCTATTGACATAGTATGAATAGGGGGATATACTGAATCTAATGATTTTCAGAAGTCAGTATGTTTTTACAGAAAATGTGAAACGGCTTATAAGGGAAGGATTATTTTATGAAAGTATCAACAAAAGGAAGATATGCTTTAAGATTAATGTTAGATCTTGCAGTGAACAATACAGGTGAACCAATCAGCCTGAAGGACATTGCAAGAAGACAGGAGATTTCAGATAAATATCTGGAGCAGATCATTTCTGTTTTAAATAAGGCAAACTATGTAAAAAGTATTCGTGGCGCACAGGGTGGCTACATATTAACCAAAAAACCAGAGGAATACACCATTGGCATGATCCTTCGGCTGACAGAGGGAAGCCTTGCTCCGGTCGCCTGTGTGGAAGAGGATAATACCTGTGAGAAGATTCATGATTGCGCCACAGTTCTTGTCTGGCAGAAAATGAACGAAGCGATCAATGATGTTGTAGACCACATGACATTGCAGGATCTCGTTGATTATGAAATGAAAAACTGCTCAGATTATGTCATATAGTAAAATATATCAATAAAAGAGATTAAATTTAATCATTTTATTCTCTCTATCACCGTGTTAATATTATATCAGATTTGTTGATGTATTTTATGCAACCGGGAATTGCAACAGATTCCGCCATGCATAATCTGCAAAACGATGAAGAGAAGCAATATTTAATATGACATAATAAGATGCCGCATTAGTTTCGCCTCTATGATTCGGATGAATCATAGAGGTTTTTCTTTAGAGGAAATTGTGATGCAATATTCCTATAATGTAAAAATGCTCAGCGAGGATGCAGCATGGGCACTTAAGGGAAGGAATAAACATGAAAAACGTAAACAAATATGAAAGACAATATTTTATGCCGCCAGTCTGTGAGTATGACTGGGCAAAAAAAGATCATATTGAAAAAGCACCAATCTGGTGTTCGGTAGATCTTCGTGACGGTAATCAGGCATTGATCGAACCGATGAGCCTGGATGAAAAACTGGAATTTTTCCAGATGTTAGTAGATATCGGATTCAAGGAAATCGAGGTTGGTTTTCCGGCAGCATCCGAGACAGAGTTTATTTTCATGAGAACCCTGATCGAGCGTGATATGATTCCGGATGATGTGACAGTGCAGGTTTTGACACAGGCGAGAGAACATATTATAAAGAAAACATTTGAGGCGGTAAAAGGTGCACCGCATGCAGTCATTCACCTTTACAATTCCACTTCCGTTGCACAGCGGGAACAGGTGTTTAAAAAGAGCAAAGAGCAGATTAAGCAGCTTGCAGTTGACGGAGCAGAATTATTGAAAAAACTGGCAGCCGAGACAGACGGAGATTTCTCATTTGAGTACAGCCCAGAGAGTTTCCACGGCACAGAAGTAGAGTATGCAGTGGAAGTCTGCAACGCGGTACTTGATATATGGCAGCCGTCCGCAAAAAACAAGGCAATCATCAACATCCCGGCGACTGTGGAAACAGCAATGCCACATGTGTTTGCAACCCAGATCGAATATGTCAGCAAAAATTTAAAATATCGTGATAATGTTGTTTTAAGTCTTCATCCACACAATGACAGAGGATGTGGCGTCAGCGACGCAGAACTTGGATTGCTCGCCGGTGCAGACCGAATTGAGGGAACTTTGTTTGGAAACGGAGAGCGTACCGGTAATGTAGACATTATCACAGTGGCAATGAACATGTACTCTTACGGTATTGATCCAAAACTTGATTTTTCCAATATGCCGCATATCCGTGAAGTGTATGAGCGTCTGACAAGAATGCAGGTAAATGACCGTCAGCCATATGCAGGAAATCTTGTATTCTCTGCATTCTCCGGTTCTCATCAGGATGCGATCGCCAAAGGAATGGCATGGAGAGAAGAAAAGAAACTCACTACCTGGACCGTTCCATATCTTCCGATTGATCCGGTGGATGTCGGAAGAACTTACGATTCTGACGTGATCCGAATCAACAGCCAGTCCGGTAAAGGCGGAATCAGTTACATTTTGAAACAGAACTTCTCTATTTCTGTGCCGGAGAAAATGCGTGAGGAAGTTGGCTATGCTGTAAAACAGGTATCAGATGAGGAGCACAAAGAGCTTTCACCACAGTGGGTATATGAGATTTTTGAGGATAACTACATTCACTATACACCATACTTCCAGATTTCCGAATGTCATTTCCGCCAGGATGACGGCATCATGGCAGAAGCAACGATCCAGTATGGCGAGAAAAAGACAATCGTGGATGCAAATGGTAATGGACGTCTGGATGCAGTCAGCAATACGATCAAACAGTATTTTGGAATCACATATGAACTGTCAACTTATGAGGAGCATGCATTGTCCCATGGTTCTTCCTCCAAGGCAATGGCTTATGTAGGAATCACTCATGACGGAAAAAATTACTGGGGCGCAGGCATGGATGAAGATATTATTAAAGCATCCATTCATGCACTTGTTGTAGCGGTTAACAAGCTTCCAGAGATGACAAAAGATGACAATCATCAGGATGACCGTCTGGTTTCCATGCTGAATTATATTCAGACGAACTATCAGACTGTTACATTGGAAGATATGGCGGAGCAGTTCCATTTGTCAGAACCATACATTTCTAAATACATTAAAGATAAATCCGGCAAAACATTTGGAGAGCATGTTGCACACACAAGAATGAAACGTGCCAAAACATTATTGAAAAATGGAAATATGACCGTTGAGAATATTTCTTATGCAGTTGGATATCAGAATGTAGAGCATTTTAACCGTACATTCAAAAAGACGTTTGAAATGACTCCGCTGCAGTACCGGAATTTAAGCAGAGAGTAGAGATGAAAAAGAAAAAATCGTACAGACAAATATGATTTCCTTTGTGAGCTTTGCGAACAGGAACATCATATTTCGTCTGCACGATTTTTCTTTCATTTACACTGAGAATAACTTGTGAAGCTCCACTGATATATACCAGCTTTAAGTTTCTGAACAACCACTTTGTCTGTTCCAGCTCATGTGCGGCAAAAGCCACTGACGTAACTTGATATGTAGAACGGCACTTGGCAATTCTTCCATACTATATATTGGAGTTCACATTATTCGACAATATCCTCTATATAGTTGTAATCTATTTTTCCTTTTGTCACAGAATAGAAAAAAGGATCTTTTCTAATGCTATCATCTGAATTGATAATAAAATTGTTCCAATCATCTGCTTCATTGCCGTCAGATAGATAAATAGTTACTTTGAAGCTATACCCAGAATATCCAACCGATAATTTTGCCCGTTTTACTTCGACATCATTCAAATTAGCAATAATATGTTGTATTTGCTCTTTATCCTTAATATGTGTTGTATTCCCACTATTGCCATTGAAAACAACGATTTCCATAACTTCATTATGGTCTAAATCCATCAAGTCGATTGGCGTATTATACCAAATAGCGATGCCTGCAAAAAGAATTGCCATAGCGGATAATAATATAATTATTTTCTTTTTCATAGTAGATTGCCTCCATTTGCATTTATTTAACTGTTACTTACAATTTCCTTGTCTTCCTGCAATAGTTCCCCTCGTTTCCTGCCAGCCTTTCTGAAAGGTCTGATTTCCTGAGAACGTTTTTCCATCTCTTAATCAATAAAATATATAACATTTAGAAAGGATTTTTGCAACTTTCGACATTTTTCATTCCTGTTATTTCCTGTGACATATACAGTTTTATTACAAAGCGTAGCAGATAACATTTATATAGCTCGATGTGAGCATGAAGCGTAGCGGAATGTGAATGGCAAGGCTTAGATTAATAATTTCATGCTTGGTATGTGTCAGGGAACTTTTACAAGTTATTCTCAGTGTAAATGAAAGAAAATCATATTTGTTTGTATAGTTTTTCTTTTATTTTTACATTGCGTTTGACTTGTGAAAGAAAACATATCTTTACTCCAAGTTTGAAAAAATATTATTATTTTACAAAATTGTGTTTACAAATTTGATATATAACTCTTTTTATATGTTAGATAATCGATTATCAATTAAATAAAAGGAGCGAAAAAAATATGAGTACATATGGAGAACCATTAACATACAGTCAGTGGCAGAATGCGTGGAGTGATCCCAATATATCTGAAATTGATTGTTTGGCAAGAGTAATTTATGCTGAGGACACCGTAAATGTAGCGGGGGAATATGCAGTGGCTAAAGAAATTTGGAATAGAAAAATGAGCGGAAATCCAAAACGTTTTGCAAGAGACAAGGTGAATTTGACGTGGAAAAATATTATTTTCAAATCAGCTGAGTATAACGTTGCAACTGGTAGCGAAGAACATTGTAAACATGCAATGAAACCGACAAAGAATAGGTATTGGGACAATTGCGTAGCAAGAGCAAGTGAACTAGTTGCTGGGGCTGTTCCATCTTCCTTATTGGGAGGACAGAAGTATCATCGTGCGAGTAGTTCTTTTAGCTCGGCAGGAATAACTGGAATTGATACATCCACAATAAAGGCAATAGGGGGAAATACATTCTTTGATTATTTGCCAGGGTATTAATTTGCAATGCAAGTAGTATAAAACATTATCATTTCTATATAAATTTCCAAACTTATTTTGGGTTTGGAAATTTATATAAGAAAGAACTAGGGTAATGTGGGAATGTTGAATATCATGGACGTTCATCAAGAATAGAAGTCTTTAGTACCTCAAATTGATTCCCATTCCACTTCATTTCAATTTTAAGGGTAGTATTCAGGCGGTATAAAATATCTTCATACAAGGTTAGGGTAGAAGGAGTTCCTTCTTCAATTGAAATATTCCATGCAGTTGAAGAAGAAAGAAATTTTTCGCCATTTTGTAAATCGGAATAATAGTCGCCGAATGTTTTCTGGTCATGTTTGGAAATTTGATATTTTTCTGCTAATCCAAGTTCCTCACATGTAATAAGGATTTCATACTCTTTATCTGTTTTTTCGATAAAAACAGGATATCCGGCTTTATAGCTGTCATTTTCTTCTGAAATTGTTATCGGCAGCAGTTTATATTTATTTCTGGTCGGTGCCCAAATGGCAATTTCACTGTTTTCATAAGGATAGTCGGAGTAGGAATGAAAACCATAGAAAATAATCTCGTTTTTACCGTCACCAGTTAGGTCGGACGCATACAAGTTTATCTGCATCATGGTATCTTCAAATGGACCAATTTCGAGAATTTTTCCATTTCCAAAGCATAGGGCATACATTTTTTCACCATCATCCATAAAGTATTGTAGGACTCTATCCGGTTTTTGATCTTGGTCATAATCCTGCTTGGCATAAATATCATCTAAGACTTCGACATTATCCAGATATCCTTCATAATCTGTTAGAAAATCAATATAATCCATAGTTACTTTTTCATCATCAAAGTCAGTGACTTTGCAGCCGTTGGCTAATTTGTCATTTGCACATCCGCATAAAAGCGGGAGAGCTAAAGAGAGAGAAAAAAGAAAAATTTTTTTCATAGGAGTGCTCCTGTCATGTAATTGATATTTTCCCTTCATGGATCAGTTCAATAAACTGTTTGACCAGCACCGGATCAAACTGTGTCCCACTGTTTTTTTCCAGTTCATTGACTGCATAATCGACGGAAAGTGCCTGCTTATAAGGACGTTTGGCAGTCATGGCGTCGAAACAGTCTGCAATCGTAAGAATCCTTGCCATATAAGGAATATTCTGTCCGGCAAGTCCGCGCGGATAGCCAGTGCCGTCGTAGCGTTCATGATGACCGACAACGGCAGGAATCACATAGTCCATGTCCGGCAGATAGCGGATCATTTTAGTTGAATTTTCCACATGCGTTTTCATAATGGCGTATTCTTCGTCAGTGAGCCGCGACGTTTTCTGAAGAATACGTTCAGGAATACTGATCTTTCCAATGTCGTGCAAAAGACCGGCATCACGGATAATCTCTATGTCGTTGGAATTCATGTCGAGGGATTCGGCGAGAATCACAGCGTATTTGGATACATTCATAGAGTGAATAAAAGTGTAACTGTCTTTGGCGTCGATCGCAGCCGTAAGGGCATAAATTGTCGGTGCGACACGTTCATATGCAGTGCGGATATCTGGGTCATGGGAACGCTCGTCCATTCCATGACGATAAACTTCTATTTTTCCTTTTCCAGCCTGTTTTCCATAATAGACAGCCTGCGTCGCATTATGTAAAAAAGACATCGCATCGGTAGAAATATCCGGGAAAACAGAAATTCCACAAGAGACAGATATGTCCCAGACTGTATTAGCAGGAGAGACCTCGACAATACCATTTACAATCCGTTTGCAGTAATCTTTTGCCTCCTCCACATCAGTCCCTTCTTTTAAAATAATAAATTCATCAGCACCAAAGCGGAAACCAATATCGTCTGAGGTGATCTCCTGAAGAATGATCTGTGCAAAACGGTGGATCAGGTTATCGCCTTCCTGTGCCCCGTATAATTCGTTGTATAATTTGAAATCGTCGATATCAAGCACAATCAGCGTGGACGGCTTCTGGTGCTGGCACACATTGTCAATACACTCAAACGCATGCTTACGGTTAAACAGGGAAGTGAGCTCGTCTGTAATGGAAGCACGGTAGGCATTCTGGTATAAATTGGCATTGCGCAGCGCATAGGAAAAATAGTAGCAGATTTTTTGCAGATATTTTGACTCATCAGGTGTCAGGGGGCGCTGTTGTCCATTTGCAATATACAGAAAACCGATGATCACACGATTATACTTTAAGGTATAGATCGCAGTGATGTTTTCTACTGACAGCCATTCCCGCTGTCTCGCCGTCATAAGCGAGAGAATATGAGAGGCATTTTCGTCGAGTATGGTCAGGTTTGGAGCGTCATTTAATTCTTCTAACATGGATTCTGTTGGAACACTGTATGGTTTGGTATAGGCGATATCACCATATTTTCGGATGATAGAAAAAATATGCCGTGTATTCTGGTTCATCATCAGTAAAAGCCCGTCCGGACAGAGCAGATCGGATAATGCCTGCATCGTGGCATCGTAGATTTCATCAGCATTTAACGTGTTGATAACGGTTGATACAAAATAGTCCCAAATTTCTTCTTTTTCTTTCATAAAACTCCTTAATACATATAAGAATGGCGATTCTAATGAGCGGATCGAAAGAGCTGGAGCATTGTTAAATTTTATGCAAATTAATCCGTATCTCTTGTGAATGCTCTTTTATTATACTATAATATTGCATGTATGGCACATAAAAATTATATGTGTTTTATTTGGAGGCGGAGTATGAGACAGGAAGAATTTAAAATGGAACGCACAGGTCTGGTAGAGATAGGGCAGGTCATTCCAATCACAGAAGGAAAATTACCGAACTCATATTATTATACATTAGGAAAAGCATATGCGATGTCTGCCAATTATCCGGTTGGTAACAGGATAAAATCCAAAGAAGGAAAGGTTGTAGATGTGAAGGAAACAGAAAAGGGATATTTTGTAACAGTTGAATTTGATGAATAAATGAGATAGAATAGAAACATTCTTTTGAAATTGAAAGGAAGCATACATGCGTTATTTACCAACGAGTAAACTGACGCCTGGAATGGCCCTTGGTCAGGATATATACGACGGAGCTGGCAGACTGTTACTTGCAAAACATTTACTTCTCTCGGCAGAATATATTTCAAATCTTGAATTTTTAGGGTTTCCAGGAATATACATTGATGATGAATTTACACGCGGCATTGAGATTCAGCAGATTTTGAATCCACAAGTGAAAAGCCAGGCGCTGAGCGTTGTGCATGATTTGTTTGCGTTTGACATGAAGTCAGGTGCGGCAGATGTGCCGGTCAGCGAGATTAAAATACAAAAGATGATCGAGCGCATTGTAGAGAATATTTTAAGCAATGGTGATATTATGTGCAATGTGTTAGATATAAAAAACTATGATGACTACATCTATTATCATTCTATCAATGTTGCCATGATGTCAGCAATGGTAGGCGCCCGGTATGGATTGAGCGAGGAACAGCTTTATCAGCTTACGACAGCAGCAATCCTTCATGATATCGGCAAGAGGTTCGTTGATATCGGGATTGTCAATGGAGATCATTCATTGTCGGAGGAGGAACAGAAGCTTTTAAATCAGCATCCAAAACTCGGTGCAGATTATCTGCGGAGCAATTATCATTTTTCAGCACTGGTGTATGCCAGTGTGCAGCAGCATCATGAGAACTATGACGGAAGCGGCAGTCCTCTGGAAAAAAGCGGGGATCAGATTCCGTTATATGCAAGAATTATCCGGCTGATCGATCAGTATGATGATATGGTGTCTGTGCATCGGCAGAGAGAGGAGATTTCGCCGGCCGAAGCAGTGGAATATCTAATGGCAGGGTCAGGCAGTCTGTTTGATCCAAAGATCGTGGAATTGTTTGTTGAGAAGATTGCAGTGTATCCGGTGGGATGTGAAGTAGAATTATCGAATGGAATGCACGGCGTAGTTGCGCATAATTTTGAACGGTTTTTCTTAAGACCGATTGTTAAGATCATTGAAACAGGCGAGATGTTGAATCTTCGTGATGATCCGAATGCAAGAAGCATTATTATTTCGAAAATAGTAATACATTAAACATGAGGTAATTATGACAGGACAGGGAAAGAGTGCGATTGATACACTTCTTGCGGAGAGCTTTAAAGAGCTTGCCAAGAAGCATCCAATTGAGAAGATCACAATTAAAGAGATCACAGATCTGGCGGGGGTTATCCGTCCGACGTTTTACAATCATTTTCAGGATAAGTATGAATTGCTGGAGTGGATCATCACGACGGATCTGCTCAATCCGATCGAACCATTGATCCAGAATGGAATGATCAATGAAGGCTTGGTACTTCTCTTTACCAACATTGAAAAAGATAAAGATTTTTACACGCGCGCTATCCGGTTAGAAGGGCAGAACTCTTTTGAGGAGATTGCAAAAAGCTGCGTGGAAAGGATCCTTTTGAACGTGATCGACCGTGCCAATACCGGGAAAAAACAGAAGTATTCCTGGCTCACACCAAAGCGTATCGCAGAGTATTATGCACAGTCGATGTGTTATGTTGTGATCACATGGATTCAGTCTGGAATGACGATCTCGGCGAAAGAACTGGCAGAGATTTACGATTATATTATCAAACGATCCATGGATGATATTATTGCAGAGATGTAATATTGCCGCACATAAGGTGCGGCATTTTTTCTTTCAGGCGAAATTGTGATGCGATAGTTCCATAAAGTCAAGGATGTGACGGATCTATAAAAAACAACAGACATTCGCTAAGCATTGTCTATGGAAATGTGGCAGAAAGACGTTATAATGATAAATTAGAAATATTATTAGGAAACGTCTGCCGGGTAGAGAGGCAGAAACGGGAGGATTCATGAACTGGATAGAAAATCTGTTGATTCTTGTAGGCATATCGCTGGATATTTTTGCGGGTATGGAATGTCAGGGATCACTTGTGGCAAAAATAGATAAAAAACATCTGACACTTGTATGCGGACTGATCGCAGTCTGGCAGCTTGCAGCACTGTACGTGGGAAACCTGCTTGCAAGGCTGCTTTATGCGAATAATCTGGCAAAAAACGAGCGGTTTATCGGAACCGTGATCGCAGCGGTTATTTTTTTCTGCCTGGGTGTCAGACTGATCGCAAAAGCAATCAAGAACGAGAGAGTCAATGAGCGCAGAGAGGAAAATCTTGGCTTCAAACGGTTCTTTCGTATGGCAGCCGTGACAAGTATTTACACACTTCTCGCCGGAATTGCATTTGGCTTTCTGGAAACAAATTTAATGGTCATTTTGATCATGATCGTCTGCCTGACGATAGGTGTGGTGATCACAGGTACTTATACAGGATATCACTTCGGCTTTGAGCATAAGACGAAAGCTTATGCAGGCGGTGCAATTTTACTTTGGATCGCCGGATTTGATGTGGTTTTCCGGTATGCGATGATGTAGGAAGAAACAAACCATGAAAATATTTTTAACAGCGATCAACGCAAAGTATATTCATTCGAATCTGGCGGTTTATAGCTTAAGAGCCTACGCCAAAGTATTTCAGGAACAGATTGAGATCGGGGAATATACGATCAACAATAAAGTCGATTATATTTTAGAACAAATCTATAAAGCAAAGCCGGACGTCCTATGTTTTTCCTGTTATATCTGGAACATAGGGTATGTCGAGGAGCTGATCACGGAGTATCACAAACTGTGTCCGAAAGTGCCAATCTGGGTAGGCGGACCGGAAGTGTCCTATGAGGTGGAAACATTTCTGGAAGAACATCCGCAGGTGACAGGCGTGATGATCGGCGAGGGCGAGCGTACATTTCAACAACTGTGTGAATATTATGTAAGCCAAAATGGCACACTAAAGGAACTGAACGGAATCGCATACAAAGATTCTGTCAGCGGAGAAGTGATTTTTACACAGCCACAGGAACCGATGAATATGTCGGATATTCCATTCTGCTACGATCATATTGAAAATTTTGAAAACCGTATTATTTATTATGAGTCAAGCCGCGGCTGCCCGTTCAACTGCAGCTATTGTCTGTCTTCGATTGATAAAAAGCTGCGTTTCCGGGATACAGAGCTTGTGAAAAAAGAACTTGCATTCTTTATTGAAAAGAAGGTGCCACAGGTAAAATTTGTAGACCGCACTTTCAACTGCAAGCATGATCACGCAATGGAAATCTGGAGATTTGTAAAAGAGCATGACAACGGCATTACCAATTTCCATTTTGAAATATCAGCGGATCTTTTAAATGAGGAAGAATTAGCACTGATCCATGATATGCGGCCGGGACTGATCCAGTTAGAGATTGGCGTGCAGTCTACGAACGAGCCGACGATCCGGGAAATCCACCGGACGATGAAGCTGGAACTTTTGAAAGACATTGTAAGAAAAATCCAGAGTGGCGGAAATATCCACGAACATCTGGATCTGATCGCCGGACTTCCGTATGAGGACTATGCTGCTTTTACAAAATCTTTTGACGAGATTTATGAACTGAAACCGAATCAGTTACAGCTTGGATTTTTGAAGGTGTTAAAAGGTTCTTATATGTACGGGCATGCAGCGGAATATGAGATCGTTTATCACGAAAAAACACCATACGAAGTGATGAAAACAAAATGGCTCAGCTTTGATGATGTATTAAAAATCAAGCAGGTGGAAGAAATGCTTGAGGTTTATTACAACAGCGGGCAGTTTGAGATCACCATGAAAGTGTTAGAACCGCTATTTGACAGTGCATTTATGATGTTTCAGGAATTAGGTGCTTTTTATGAGGCAAAGGGATATTTTGGCATGAGCCATTCGAGAATCCGCAGAGCGGAGATTTTGCTTGAGTTTATGAGAGAAAGAAAAAGCAGCGGCGCAGTGATGCAGATGTTAGAAGAAAGCCTGACATTTGATCTGTATTACCGTGAAAATTGTAAGAGCAGACCTTCCTGGGCACCGTCACCGGCAGAATTTAAAGAGCAGACGAGATATTACTGCAAAAATGGTGCAAAATCCCACTTGGAGCCATTCCATTACCGCTTCCCGGAAAAAAGCAAAAAAGCATTGCAGGAAGTGCCAAAGCGCCTTGAAAAACCGGTGTATATGCTGTTTGACTATGAAAACAGAGATCCGTTAGATCATCAGGCACATGTGACAGAAGTTTTGGCAGCTGGTGCAGCAGAAGCGTAGAAAAGACGGGAAGGATAGAGTTATGTTAACTGATTATGTAGTCATTGATCTGGAAATGACAGGATTAAATGTTAAGACAGACCGTATTCTGGAAGTCGGTGCAGCACGGGTGCGCGGAAATGTCGTGACGGATACTTTTTCGGAAGTCGTCAATCCAAAACGGAAATTATCGGAAAAAGTGGTTTCACTTACAGGTATTACGAATGAAATGGCGGAACAGGGCAAGGAAATGGATGCCACGCTTGGCGCGTTCTTTGCGTTTATCGGAGAGGATATTTTAGTGGGACAGAATGTGATTTTTGACTACAGTTTTTTGAAACAGTGGGCAGTGAATCACAAGCAGTCATTTGAGCGGAATGCGGTGGATACATTAAAGCTTGCAAGAAAATTTTTGCCGGAAGAACAGAAAAAAGATCTTGCGAGCCTGTGTGAATATTTTAAAATCGAGCGTGTGCATGCGCACCGTGCATTGGATGATGTGCTGGAAACACAGCAGATATTTGAACAGCTTCAGAACTTATATGCAGAGAAAATGCCGGAAGCATTTCAACCATATCCGTTACAATATAAGGTGAAAAAGCAGTCTTTGGCGACACCACAGCAGATGAAATATCTGAAACAGTTCGTGGACTTTCACCAGATCCCGATGCCGGAACTTTCAGAGGAGGTTACCCGAAGCGAAGTGTCAAGGCTTACCGACCAGCTCATCGCCCGGTATGGGAAAATAAAAAAAGAATCATAATGTCAGCTGCTCTAAAATAGAAGATTTCATCATAGAATCAAGGGAGGATGCTCTGGTGATCAATTCATTGATCTTAGAAGTGTCCCCCTGTTTTTTATAAATATCGGCTAAAAGCGTGTAATTAGCGCGGATATCAGAATCAATGGAAATCCCAAATTCCAGTACCGGAACAGCCTCTGTCTCAAAACCATTTTTGACCAGACAGCCTGCGTAGGCGACAATACTTCGTAAAAGCGCCGTATAATTCTGGTCATATTCGGATAAAGCCGGAAGATTGGCAGGACCGTAAGCAAGTTTTAAGTCGGTGTTGCTCTGGTGGCTTAAATTTAAAATCTTTTTTGTGGCAAGTGCTTTCAGATCATTCTCGTAATCAATTAATTCTTCATCATCAGAGATACCTATTGGAAATTTTTCCAAGGGTATGTTAATATAGGGAAGATTACTGATATCCTTACGGCGGACCTGATTGGCTTTGTCCTCGCGGTTCCAGAAGTTTTCAGCAGCTTCCTTTTGTTGTGCAGTTCCCCGTTTGCGGTAAAATGCAGCAACAGAGAGAAAAATGATAAAAAGTCCTAAGAATGGAAATCTCATGATACATGTCCTTTCTTTTGTATAAATTCATGATAGAAAGAGGTAATTCTATGTATAATTTTGGTAAGAAAAAAAATCAAAAATTAATGGCAGCAATCGTTATCGTTGTGGTCGCTGCAATGCTTATCACAACTGTGCTCGCTGCTTTCATGTAAAATATACTAAAATTCCAAGGGGCAGTCAACGATATTCGTGGTTATGCACCTTGAAAAACATTCGCATAATAGGATAAAATGTGCATAAGCAATGAGCAGTGTCATGAGATTAAAATATCATCAGTTGTGCTGGCACAAAAAGATGATATTTTAATTGAATGATAGGGCGAATGCCCGTCAGCCCGAAAAATCTGTGATTTGTCGGGCTTGCACTGCGGTGTAAAGAAAAGAGAAAGAGACCAGATATGAATAAAAGTTTGAAAAAATGGATGAAATGGATTCAACTGTTCGCTGTGACTGTGTTATGCATTGGTTTTGCAGGAAACAGTGCGATCGTAAAGGCAGAGACAGAAGACAACAAAATTGCCGATGGCGTTTATATCGGAAATGTCTACGTTGGCGGCATGACAGCAGACGAGGCGAAAGCCGCTGTCAGTGCATATGCGCAGAGCGTGGATGAAGCTGTTTTTACGCTGAATGCCAATGGAAAGAGTGTGGAAGTGAGTGCGCAGGAGCTTGGTATTGCGTTTCAGGATACCAGCGCGGTAGAGGAAGCACTTGCAGTTGGAAAAACCGGAAATCTTATCAAACGGTATAAAGATAAAAAAGATCTGGAATACGGCAGCAAAGTATTTGAACTTCCGTTAGGTGTAAATGAGGCAGAAGCGAAGGAAGTACTGACTGCAAAAGCAGAAAAACTCAACAATGATGCGGTCAATAACGGACTGATCCGTGAAAATGGGCAGTTTCAGTTTATAGAGGGAAGCTCCGGAGTGGAAGTCAATGTGGAAAAATCTCTTGCCGTGATCGAAGATTATCTGAAAAACAACTGGGACGGCGCAGACGCTTCCATAGATCTTGTGGCAGAGGTGGTTGAGCCGGAAGGAACAAAGGAAGAATTAGCCAAAGTAAAAGATTTGCTGGGCAGTTATACAACCAATTACAGTACATCTTCGGCAGCGCGCTGCACGAATATCAGCGTGGCAGCAGGAAAGATCAATGGAACCGTTTTATATCCGGGAGAGGAATTTTCGGTTGGACAGACGATCGGACCACTGACAGCAGCAGGCGGATATGAGCTTGCAGGCGCCTATGAGAATGGTCAGACCGTGCAGTCTTATGGCGGTGGAGTCTGCCAGGTATCGACAACCTTATACAATGCAGTATTAAAAGCCGAACTGGAAGTGACGCAGCGTTCGAACCATTCCATGATCGTTACTTATGTAAAACCGTCCATGGATGCGGCAATCGCCGGCGATTACAAAGATTTAAAGTTTGTAAATAATCTGGAGGCCCCAATTTATATTGAAGGATATACAGTTGGAAAAGACCTTTATTTTAATATTTACGGTCAGGAAACAAGACCGTCAAACCGTAAAGTAACTTACGAGAGTGAAGTTGTGTCTGAGGAAGATCCGGGCACACAGTTTGTAGCAACCGCAGATGCGATCGGCGCAATCTCCACAACCCAGAGCAAGCATATGGGTTATGTGGCGAGACTTTGGAAGATCGTAACAGTTGACGGCGTGGAGCAGAGCCGTGATGCAATCAACAAGAGTACTTACAAGTCCTCTCCGAAGATTGTGAATGTTGGAACAGCGTCGGCAGATCCGAATGCAACGGCGGCTGTCAATGCGGCATTGGCAACCGGAGATGAGGCGACCATATATGCGACGGTGGCGCAGTACAGCGGAGCAGGACAGACACCGGCAGAAGCTCCGGCGGAGGCACCTGCGGACAGTTCAGCAGAAGCGTCTGCAATCCTCGGAACGGTGGATGAGAGCCAGATTACAGAAAATACGACGACAGAAGGACAGTAGAGAAAAGATTATGAAAGTTGGAAAAGTACCGGAGAACGTGCTGAAACGTTCTGTTTTTAAACAAATTCATACAATGAGACCGGAAGTGGTCTTAGGAGCCGGAGTCGGAGAAGACTGCGCGGCAGTGCAGCTTGCGGAGGATGAGACGCTTGTAATGTCAACAGACCCGATTACCGGAACGGCAAAAGACATTGGCACACTCGCAATCCAGATCACTGTGAATGATCTTGCAAGTGCCGGAGCAGAACCGGTTGGCGTGCTGCTTACCGTACTTTTGCCAACTTCTGTCTGTGAGCAGGATCTCTGCCTGATGATGAAGCAGGTGGAGGAAGCCTGTGCAAAAGCAAACGTGCAGGTAATGGGCGGTCATACCGAGGTTACAAGAGTAGTCAACCAGCCGGTTATCAGTGTCTGTGGTGTCGGAAAAGTAAAAAAAGGTCATCTGATCTCGACAGCGGGTGCGAAACCTGGCATGGATATTTTAGTCAGCAAGTGGATCGGAATCGAGGGTACATCCATTATTGCAAAAGAGAAAGAAGAAGAATTAAAGACGCATTTTGCAGTGCCATTTATCGAGAAAGCAAAAGCGCTGGATGCATATATTTCCGTACAATCTGAGGCCGCAGTCGCCGTGACGTCTGGCGTTAGTGCAATGCATGACGTGACAGAGGGCGGAATTTTCGGAGCTCTGTGGGAAATGGCAGAAGCATCTGGCGTCGGACTTGAAATCGACTTAAAGAAAATACCAATCCGTCAGGAGACGGTAGAGGTTTGTGAATTTTTCGGAGTAAATCCATATCTTTTGATCTCCAGCGGCTGCATGTTAATGGCGGCACAGGACGGCAATCATCTCGTGCGCGAACTGGAAAAAGCAGGGATCAAAGCAACCATTATCGGAAAAGCAACCGCGGGAAATGACCGCGTTCTGTTGAATGAGGACGAAAGAAGATTCTTAGAACCACCAAAGACGGATGAATTATATAAAGTAATCGGAAGGTAATAAAAGAAAGAAGGAGTGCATATTATGCGTGAAAAAATTTTAACATTTATAGAGAAAAACAGCAGAATCGATTTAAAAGAGCTTGCCATTATTCTTGGCGTGGATGAGGCATCCGTTGTCAACGAGCTTCAGAAAATGGAAGAAGAACATATTATCTGTGGCTATCATACACTGATCGACTGGGATAAAGCAGGAATTGAAAAAGTAACAGCACTGATCGAGGTCCGTGTGACACCACAGCGCGGCATGGGATTTGATAAAGTGGCTGAGCGTATCTACAATTATCCGGAAGTAAATTCCGTATATCTGATCTCCGGTGGATTTGACTTTATGGTAACGATCGAGGGAAAAACACTTCGTGAGGTTTCACAGTTTGTTTCTGACAAATTATCTCCATTAGATTCTGTTTTAAGCACAAAGACAAACTTTATTTTGAAAAAATATAAAGATCATGGAACTGTTATGGCAGAACAGTCAAAAGACGAAAGGGTAGAGATGTAATATGAGGAATCCGTTAAGCAAAACAATCACAACGATCCAGCCGTCCGGAATCCGTAAGTTTTTTGATATTGTCCATGAGATGAAAGACGCAATCTCTCTTGGTGTCGGAGAACCTGATTTTGATACGCCGTGGCATATCCGTGATGAGGGTATTTATTCGCTGGAAAAAGGAAGAACTTTTTACACTTCCAATGCTGGTTTGAAAGAATTAAAAATAGAAATTGATAAATATTTAACAAGACGTTTTGGTGTTTCCTATGATTATAATAATGAGATCATGGTGACAGTGGGCGGCAGCGAGGCAATTGATATTGCCATGCGCGCGATGCTTGATCCGGGAGATGAAGTTCTGATCCCACAGCCAAGCTATGTATCCTATCTGCCATGCTGTGTGCTTGCAAATGGAACACCGGTGATCATTGAACTTAAGGCTGAAAATAATTTCCGACTCACACCGGAAGAATTAGAGGCAGCTATTACACCGAAGACAAAATTATTAGTACTTCCATTTCCAAACAACCCGACCGGAGCAATCATGGAGAAGGAAGATCTGGAAAAAGTGGCAGAGGTGGTGAAAAAACACGATCTGTTCGTGCTCAGTGATGAGATTTATTCTGAACTGACATATACAGACAATCATGTTACGATTGCATCCCTTCCGGGAATGAAGGAGCGTACAATTCTGATCAATGGATTTTCCAAGTCTTATGCCATGACTGGCTGGAGATTAGGATATGCGTGCGGACCGGAAGTGATCATTAAGCAGATGTTAAAGATTCATCAGTTTGCAATCATGTGCGCACCGACTACCAGCCAGTATGCAGCAGTTGAGGCGCTTCGGAATGGTGATGAGGATGTTGCAAAAATGCGTGAGGAGTATAATGGCAGACGCCGTTATCTGATGCACCGTTTTAAGGAAATGGGCTTGTCCTGTTTTGAACCATTTGGGGCATTTTATGTGTTCCCATGCATTAAGGAATTTGGCATGACTTCCGAGGAGTTTGCAACAAAACTTTTAAATTCGCAAAAAGTAGCTGTTGTGCCGGGAACTGCGTTTGGTGACTGCGGCGAGGGTTATCTGCGTATTTCATATGCGTACTCACTTGAAGATTTAAAGAAAGCGTTAGACCGTATGGAGATTTTCATTCAGGAACTGCGCAACGAAAAATAAACGGCGGGAAAGTTTTCTTTTTTAGAAAAACTTTTGCCGGACAGGAGAAAAGCAATGGCGGAATTAAACATTGTATTATATGAGCCGGAGATTCCTGCAAATACAGGAAATATTGGAAGAACCTGCGTGGCAACAGGTACCAGACTGCATCTGATCGAACCTCTTGGATTCAGCCTGGAAGAAAAAGCGTTAAAAAGAGCAGGAATGGATTACTGGAAAGATTTAGATGTTACAACTTATGTAAACTGGGATGATTTCTGTGAAAAAAATCCAAATGCGAAAATTTATATGGCAACGACCAAGGGCAGACATGTGTATTCGGATGTTTCCTATGAACCGGACTGCTTTATTATGTTTGGCAAGGAAAGCGCCGGAATCCCGGAAGAAATCTTAAAAGCCAACCCGGATACGTGTGTGCGTATTCCGATGATCGGTGAGACAAGATCTTTGAATCTGGCAAATTCGGTTGCAATCGTTTTATATGAAGCACTCAGACAGAATCAGTTTGACCATATGAAGTTAGAAGGTCAGCTTCACAGGCTGAAGTGGGAAGATTAGCATATATAAGAAACAGCTTAGAAACGAACAGGAAACAGACAGAGAGGAACACGTGGAATGGGAATCATCAAAGCAAAACAGCTTGTGCATGAATATATTCGCAGGGATGAAGAGGGCAATGTGGAATCTATCCAGACAGCATTAGATCATGTTGATCTTGATGTGCAGCCGGGACAGTTTATTGCAATCTTAGGACATAATGGTTCCGGCAAATCAACACTGGCAAAACATATCAACGCATTGCTGGCTCCGACAGAGGGAAGTCTCTGGGTGGATGGAAAAGATGTGACGCAGGAAGAAAATATTTTACCGGTGCGCAAAACTGCCGGAATGGTGTTTCAGAATCCGGATAATCAGATCATAGCCAGCGTCGTAGAGGAAGATGTCGGATTTGGACCGGAAAATATCGGCGTGCCGACAGATGAGATCTGGCAGAGAGTAGAGGAAAGTTTAAAATCCGTTGGAATGTTACAGTACAGACATCATTCCCCAAATAAACTTTCCGGTGGACAGAAACAGCGTGTTGCGATTGCAGGTGTTATGGCGATGGAACCAAAATGCATCGTGTTAGACGAGCCGACTGCCATGCTTGATCCGAATGGACGTAGAGAAGTGCTGCATGCTGCGCATGAACTGAACCGGAAAAAAGGTGTGACGATTCTGCTCATCACACATTATATGGAAGAAGTTGTAGATGCAGATTATGTCTATGTCATGGATAAGGGACATATTGTGATGCAGGGAACACCAAGGGAAATCTTTTCACAGGTGGGAACGTTGAAGGAACACAGACTGGATGTGCCACAGATCACATTGCTTGCTGATCTGCTGCGTCAGTCAGGACTTGATATTCCACTGGGAGTTCTGACGAGAGAAGAACTTGTGGATGCGATTATGAAAGTCGCAGGATAAGATGTACGCAGGAAGCGTGGAATACCGCATGCAGGTGGAGAAAACCTGCGTGGAAAAAATAATGGAGGGTGCCATGTCACTCATTTTAGATAAAATCAATTATGTATACAGCGAGGGAACTGCATATCAGATTCAGGCGTTAAAGGACGTAAATTTAGAGATCAAAGACGGACAGTTTATCGGAATTATCGGACATACAGGCTCCGGAAAGTCTACGCTGATCCAGCACTTGAATGGTCTGGTCAAAGCAACTTCCGGAACAATCTATTTTAACGGTCAGGATATTTATGATGAGGATTTTGACCTTCGGGAGCTTCGCAACCGTGTCGGATTAGTATTTCAGTATCCGGAGCATCAGTTGTTTGAGACAACTATTTTCGATGATGTCTGTTTCGGACCGAAAAATCAGGGATTGTCCAAAGAACAGGCCGGGCTGCGTGCGTTTGAGGCATTAAAGAGCGTCGGATTGCCGGAGGAACTTTATTATCAGTCACCATTTGATCTGTCCGGCGGGCAGAAAAGAAGAGTTGCCATAGCCGGTGTACTTGCGATGAAGCCGGAAGTACTGATCTTAGATGAACCGACCGCTGGACTTGATCCTGCCGGAAGAGACGAGATCTTAGACCTGATCGCAAGAATGCATAAGGAAAAAGGAATCACAGTCATCCTTGTTTCACACAGTATGGAAGACGTTGCAAAATATGTGGAGCGTATTATTGTGATGAATCATGGACAGGTGATGTTTGACAATACTCCGTGCGAGGTGTTTAAACATTATAAAGAGTTAGAGCAGATCGGACTGGCAGCGCCGCAGGTAACTTATCTGATGCATGAACTGAAAGAAAAGGGACTGAATGTAAATGCAGAGGCAACCACTGTGGCAGAAGCCAGGGAAAGTCTGTTGGAAGTTTTGCTTGGAAGGGAACCACATACGGAGATCCCAATCGTAGAATAGCAAAATTGTGTTTTGGATTTAAGGAGAACTTATGTTAAGAGATATTACGTTAGGCCAGTATTATCCGGCAGATTCTGTCATACATAAACTGGACCCAAGAGTAAAATTATTTGCAACATTAATTTATATCATTTCGCTGTTTTGCTTTAAGGGAATTGCAGCATTGCTTGTGGCTACTGCATTTTTATTCGCAGTGATCAAAACTTCGAAGGTGCCATTTAAGTTTATGGTAAAAGGGTTAAAAGCAATCATGGTGTTAATGCTCATCACAGCACTTTTTAACCTGTTTCTGACACCGGGAGAGCCGATTGTTCAGGTGTGGATATTAAAAATCACGGCAGAGGGAGCGCAGAACGCCGTATTAATGGCAATCCGCCTCACATACCTGATCCTTGGTACTTCGATCATGACACTGACAACAACACCGAATCAGTTGACAGATGGTCTGGAAAAGTCACTCATGCCACTGAACAAAATCGGTATTCCGGTACATGCTATCGCTATGATGATGTCTATTGCACTGCGTTTTATCCCGATCCTGATCGAGGAGACAGACAAAATCATGAAAGCGCAGATGGCGCGTGGGGCAGATTTTGAGAGTGGAAATCTGATTCATAAAGTAAAGAACATGGTACCGCTTCTCGTACCGCTTTTTGTTTCTGCATTCCGCCGCGCGGATGATCTTGCAATGGCTATGGAAGCGCGCTGCTATAATGGTGGTGAAGGACGTACCAAGATGAAGCCGTTAAAATACAAAACGGCAGACCACAAAGCTTACATTGGAATTTTTACATACTTTATTGTGATTTTATTGTGCCGGACATTTTTGCCTTGGCCGATGTAAAGTGATTGGATACAGAGAAAAATTCTGAAAGGGTGTAGATGTAGCAAAGGAGTATATTTTTGAAACGGGTAAAATTAATCGTAGCCTATGATGGAACAAATTACTGTGGCTGGCAGGTGCAGCCGAATGGAATTACGATCGAGCAGGTGCTGAATGAAAATCTGTCAAAGCTGCTTGGAGAAAACATCACAGTGACGGGTGCAAGCCGCACTGATTCCGGGGTACATTCCATGGGGAATGTGGCGATTTTTGATACGGAGACAAGAATGCCGGCGGATAAAATCTCTTTTGCGTTAAATCAGAGACTGCCGGAAGACATTGTGGTGCAGGATTCCTGTGAGGTGCCTTCTGACTGGCACCCAAGGTATCAGGTGAGCCGAAAAACTTATGAGTACCGTATTTTAAATCGGACATTCCGTATGCCAAACCGCAGACTTGATACTTATTTTTATCATCACAAACTGGATGTGGACAAAATGAAGCGGGCGGCATCGTATCTTGTGGGAGAGCATGATTTCAAGAGTTTTTGTGCAGTTGGGGCACAGGTCAAAACAACGACGCGCACGATCTATTCCTGTGAGGTGGAGAAAGACGGGAATGATATTATCACGATCCGTATTACAGGAAATGGCTTCCTGTATAATATGGTGCGCATTATTGCCGGTACACTGATCCGCGTTGGTGGTGGCGAGATGGCACCGGAAGAGATACCACAGATCCTTGCAAAAAAAGACCGCGCGGCAGCAGGACCAACTGCCCCGGCGCATGGACTGACTATGATGGGGATTGTGTATGAGGATGCAGAATGTATATCTGGAACATGATATTCGTAATTGGCTGACAATCCAAAGTGGATAAAGAGAGTGAAAATAGAAAATCATGTGGATAAGTACAAGAAAAGTCGAGAATTATAGAAAGATTTTCTTGACACACAAGGATTCGTGTACTATAATACATAAGTCTGTGATAGTGAATTAATGTCGAACCAAAAGCCCCGGTGAGACATTTAAACTATAAACAATTTATTTAATGAAGAAGCAATGTGTCCTGGACATTCACATTGTGGAAGCATTTCATAACATTATTTCTAGGAGGAAAATCAATGAAAACTTTTATGGCAAGCCCAGCTACCATTGATAGAAAATGGTACGTAGTTGACGCTGAAGGTATGACATTAGGACGTTTAGCATCTGAAGTTGCTAAAGTATTAAGAGGAAAAAATAAACCAATCTTTACACCACACATCGATACAGGTGATTATGTGATCGTTGTCAATGCAGAGAAAGTTAAAGTTACAGGTAAGAAATTACTTCAGAAAGTATATTACAACCACTCCGATTATGTAGGTGGAATGAAAGAGACTACATTAAAAGAAATGTTAGCAAAACATCCTGAAAGAGTTATCGAGTACGCTGTAAAAGGCATGCTTCCAAAAGGACCTTTAGGAAGACAGATGTACACAAAATTATTTGTATACGCTGGACCTGATCACAAACATGCTGCTCAGAAACCAGAAGTTTTAACATTCTAATTAGGAGGTAAAGGACATTGGCTAATACAAAGAATTACGGAACCGGAAGAAGAAAATCATCTGTTGCCAGAGTATATTTAGTACCAGGTACAGGTAAAATCACAATCAATAAAAGAGATATCGACGAATATTTCGGATTAGATACATTAAAAGTTATCGTTCGTCAGCCATTAGTAGCTACAGAGACATCTGATAAATTTGATGTTTTAGTAAACGTTAAAGGTGGCGGATACACAGGTCAGGCAGGAGCAATCAGACATGGTATCTCCCGTGCATTACTTACAGTAGACGGTGATTACAGACCAGTTCTTAAGAAAGCTGGATTCTTAACACGTGATCCACGTATGAAAGAGCGTAAGAAATACGGTCTCAAAGCAGCGAGACGTGCTCCACAGTTCAGCAAGCGATAATAATAAGAAAATTGACTTTTGGAAAGCCCCGATTTTTCGGGGCTTTTTTAATGCTAAAATTATGAAAAAACACTGTTTTTTTGATTGGTAGCCACATTGTGGACATGTAGTAACCACACCGAAAATGAAAATCAATTTTGACAATAAAAAATACTGTACAGCGTTTTGGTTATTTAATCATATAGATTGTATTTGGGAATGGCAATAATGGGATTACCATACTCATTATTAGATTGTGATTACTTCAGTAAGTTCTTAGTTTATTTACTACAGTCATAAAATAATATCCATTATTAAGTTCTTAATATGTAACAGATATGCATCAATTGTGTCGAACTGATGTATATATAACCTTCTGCGAGCACCCGCAGTTATGGTAGAACAAATATTCACAATGATAATTGTGAATTTGGATTGATAGAACTGCTAGGGGATATCATCTATGGCAGAGCCAGGATGATAACTGCACTGCTCCGATAGAATTTATAGATAAGAATAAAGCACAGATAAGGAGATGCAAATGGGCGATATTTCATATACAGCTCATGTGAGTAATAAGAGAAGTGTTATTACATCAAAATCTAAGCTACTTACTATTGCAAAACACAATCAGAGAAAATATAAGTCATCAGATTACAGCAAAGACATTATATTTATCATTTACGGAAGATCAAATCCTGATTGATGATGTAAAGACAGTATATCACAAAGAATTTGATGAGGCATTAGAAGAATATAATAAAAACAGATACGACCTGACCGCAGGATAGATGATTACTTTGAACATGTAGCTGGTAAGGAACAGAATATGGCAGTAGAGATAATCATTCAGATAGGCGATAGAGAGTTCTGGAAAGAATATGATGATATGAAATCATATATGGAGATGTCATATCAGATAATATTAGAAGAATTAATAAAGAGACTTCCACAATTTGTTGTGGCAAATGCAGAATTTTATCTTGACGAGGATAGTCCTCATATGCATATTGTGGGAGTTCCAGCGGCGGGGGGATATATGAATGTGGAGACCAAGGAATATTACAGCAAAGAGACAATCCAGTGGGAGATTAAGGCTGGTAACCGGACGGGAATAGTAGAACGGATGGATGCTAATGTTGTGGTTATGGCTAAGGATTTGCAGGAGATATTGAGGATTGAGCGGGGCAGACAAAATTGTGGGAGCATACAGGGAGGTAAAATAATAATCAGAGGCTGTTGTAGATGGAGAATGCAATAGCCTTTGTGTTTTAAAGAGTTAGCGGGCTTTTTCATTATAGGTGGAAAAAAGAAGGTATGTGTTAAAATTAAATTTGATTTTTTATATATAAAAATAGAGATTAGAACTTGTGTTCGATAAAATAAGATGATATATTATATGAAACAGAAAGAATGTTCGAGGTGACAAACTATAAACAGTCAAGAGAATTTTGAAATTTTTTGAATTGTAAAAATGGGTAATTTTAATAAGCCATCTGAATACATCGTATTTCAGATGGGAGAAATTAGTATTAATCCACTAGAGATTAACGAAGTTTTTGAGCATTAAAGTCGATATCTTGGCTCTCCAATGCGTAGATGACTCTAATAAGCTTTTTGGCTACATGAGTAATGGCTACTCGATGTGGTTTGCCTTCTCCGCGTTTCTTGGCATAGTAAGTTGCAAATGTCATGTCAAAGCGGATTAATGGTAGACAACAATTGATAAGTGTGTAGCGGAGCTGGGATGATCCACGCTTAACCATCTTGCCTCCGTGAGATTCAGTACCAGATTCGTTGATTCCCGGTTCTATTCCGGCAAATGCAAGCATTTGTCCTGGATTATTAGTGAAGTTAGATATATCGCCGTATTCAGAATAGATTACAGCTGCTGATAATGGTCCGATTCCAGGAACTGACATATAGTGAGGATGTACTTCTTCAATTAGTTTGTTGATTTCTTTTTCAATGGTATCAATCTCTTTTACAAGAGATTTGTATAAAGATAAAAGACTGTTCAGCTCTACATCAAAAATAGAGTTATTTACACCAACAGTATTGGCAGCAAGTTCTTTTAGTCGTAGGAATTGCTGTGGTGAAAACTTCCCCCGGGATACGGAACGTAGCTTTTCATAAGAGGCTGAGTTCATACGAGCCATCTTTTCAGCAGAACCATAGTTCTCAAGCAGATAGAGAGCAGTTTTGGATAAGCGTTCATTAAAGAATGGTTTAAACTCAGGGAATGTATGATCTAACACATTTGTGATTTTAACAAGATAGAAAGAACGCTGTCGGATAAGTTTATCGCGTAAACGAGTTAATGACTTTAAAGAGTAAGCGTGGTAAAATCCTTTTGAATGGGGTTTGTATTCAACAGTCATTAACCAACGAGCTATTGATTCACAGTCAACAGAGTCGGTTTTTGTACGCCTAAGAGTTTTTGATTTCTTGTATTCACTGATGAGAACAGGATTTACTTCCATGAAGGTTAGGAGAGAATTTTCAAGGAAGAGTTCAAGATTGAGAGCATAATGGGCAGTTGATTCAAACCCTATTCTTATGTCCGCAGGATTTGCGAGAGAATGAATGATTGTAAGCAGTTCATTAAAACCGGCTTTATTGTTTTTGATTGTGACTTTAGAAACTACTTTTTGATCAGCTGCAGAAATGATGCAGCAATCATGTTTGTACTTGGAAATATCAATTCCAATAAAGTACATTGACATAGGTTTATACCTCCTGATAAATATTTTGAGCACTGCTGTCTTCCACAGAGAATTCGGCTGTGTAATCACGTAAATAAAAACGTCGATGCGTTAACAAACTGATTAACAGTAATAGACGAAAAGCTGTGGTCTGAGTCACCTCGTACCAGTCAAAGCTGTAATTAAATAGATACAGATCCACAGTGCCTTTTCAAAATATATCAAAGATGGAAATAAATACCCAGTGTTAACTGGGAGAAAGGAAAAATCCAATTACCATCTAAGATAATTGGATTATACGAGATAAAAATGAATAGTGAAAAAAATAATATAGATATGAGAAATGTGATTAATCAATTGTTTGAAGGCGATTGCTTAGAATATATGAAAAAGATACCAGACGGAAGTGTTGATATGATTTTATGCGATTTACCATATGGTATGACACAAAATAAATGGGATAGTTATATTCCTCTAGATGAGTTATGGAAACAGTATAATAGAATAATAAAACCAAATGGAGCAATTGTTTTGACATCAAATGGAGTTTTTACTGCAAAATTGATTTTGAGCCAACCTGATATATATAAGTATAAGTGGGTATGGGAAAAATCAAAACCTACAAATTTTTTGAATGCAAAAAAGCAACCATTAAGGAAACATGAAGATGTTTGTGTTTTCTATAAAAAACAGCCAACATATCATCCTCAAATGACAAAAGGAGAACCTTATGATAAGGGGGTAAGAAAAAATCAGCTTAGTGGTAATTATGGGGACTTTGAACCAGTACATGTGGCAAGTGATGGAGAACGTTATCCTACAGATGTAATTTATATTAAAACAGCAGAATCAGAAGGAGCAGTTCTTCATCCTACCCAAAAACCTATAGAATTAGGCAGATACATGGTAAGAACATATACTAATCCAGGGGACGTAGTACTTGATAACACTTTTGGTAGTGGATCATTTTTAGTAGCAGCATTGATGGAGGGGAGAAATTTTATTGGAATTGAAAAAAATGAAGATGTTGCGCTATTCAAAAAAGAAGAAATAGATTATATCGATGTAGCGAAAAGAAGATTATTCTTGGCGTGGGAAGGTTTGGATAAAAAAACTCGTAAATATATTAAAGAGGAAAATCTTATAGCAGAATTCAAAGAAAGGTAAAGGTAGGTGGTTTGCATGGGGACAATTATTAGAAGAAATGAAAGAAGTTGGGCGATTGTAATAATTACAGAGATTAAAATGATGCTTAATGGCTTGGGGTTAAAGATTAAGAGTGCAGGTGGAGAAAGTACGCTTTCTGTAAATAAGAAAAGTATGTTTCCAGACGTTTTGTTGTACGAAGATGAGGCACAAACTAAAATATTGCAAGGCTGGGAACTTAAAATGCCGGATGTATTAATTACGGATGAGGCATTGATTGCAGATGCAACAAGGAAGGCAAAGGCATTAGGATTAAATAGTTTTGTTATATGGAATTTTACATATGGTAAATTGTATTTACAGAATCAGCAAGGCGTTTTTGAGGAATCTAAAGTATGGGATGGAACCAGTCATATTAAATCAAGAGAAGATGTTAATACATATAAGGATGAATGGTTGCCAATTATTAAAGAGATAGTACTAACCGTAAATGATTTTTTAGTTACTGGAAAAATTACTACATCATCAATAACGGGAACTGTTTCAGAGTCGATAATGGCGGAATTGATACAGAGAAACAAGGAGATAGTTGCAGAAAATATCACAATAGAAGCAAGTCACAATACAAGAATGGAAAGTAGGATTAAAGTATGGTGGAATGCTTTTCATGAAGAGTATGATAAAGATGAAAATAATATGTATTCTGCATATGCAAAAACAATATTGTTAAATTGGACTAACAGAATTATGTTTGCTAATGCAATAAAGAAATATCATAATTGTGCATATAAAATTAATCAAATTGATTTTACAACATCACCAGAGAATGGAAATCTAATTATTCAACAGATAATTGATGAAGGAGACTTTTATAATATATTCAAAAAAGTTGATTTCAATGAGTTAGTACCAGAGGATACTTGGATTGATATTGTGGATTTTAATCAATTTTTAGTTGATAACAATATAGATAAAATAGATCAATTAGTATTACAGGAATTACTAGAGAAAACAGTTAATGTTTCAAAAAGAGAGATAAGAGGACAATATGCAACACCTACAATATTGGCTGATTTCTTATCTAGAATCACAGTAGATGATTGGAATAAAGATTGTGCAGATTTATGCGCTGGAACTGGTACAATCGCAAAAGCTATAATTAGGAATAAAGCTAAAAGATTTGCAATGACGGAAAAGGCTTTCATTAGTACTTGGATCTCGGATAAATACGCATATCTACTTCAGATTGCTAATATATCAATAACAGATATTCAGGCAATAAATATTCCATTAAATATGTTTCAGAGAGATGTTTTTTCTGTTAATGTTGGAGATGAAATTGAGATTAAAAGTCCAATAGATGGAAGTGAAATAAAAAGGATTATTCCGAAGTTTGGAGCAATTATTTCTAATCTTCCATTTGTTGAATATAATAAAATTGCAAAAGACGAACAGGAGTTTATTGCCCAAATAAGAAAGAATATACAAGATAATACAGGTATAGAATTTACGTTAGGTAAAACAGATTTATATAATTTTATACCATTTAAATTGTATGAATTATTAGATACTAATGGAAAACTTGGAATTATCTTATCAAATTCATGGTTGGGGACAGACATTGGAAGAAAATTTTTTGATGCACTGCAATATTATTATGATATAGAAGCAGTAGTTGCAAGTGACAATAAGAGATGGTTTAAGAATGCTGATGTTGTTGGTACATTATTGATAATGCAGAAGAAAATTATTTCACAACCTGATATACAACATAAAATATCATTTTGGTTAGTAAGAAAAGATATATACAGTATAGGGGATGATGAAGTTGAAGTATTAGTAAATAGCATTATTCTGAACGAAATGTTAGATACTAAGTTGGCAACATTTAAACAGTACAGTTATGAGGAGATCAATAATATAACAAATTACGGACTTACAATTAATACTCTTTTTCATGATGTGTTATGGATGAAAAAGTTGGTGAATAAATTAGTACCTGTTTCAAAATTCTTGGATGTTAGGCGAGGAGAGCGTAGAGGCTGGAATGATTTATTTTATCCATCCGATAAAAATGATATTGAAGAAGAATATATACGTCCGGTTCTAAAAAATCCAGCTAGATTAAAATCATACGATGCAGAGACAGATATAGAAGCATTTTGTTGCCATAGAAGTAAAAGAGAATTGGAAGGGTTGGGGCATGAAGGGGCACTTACTTGGATAGAAAAGTTTGAACATATAAATAATGGCGTTGGAAAACCACTTCAAATTGCATTAAAAAAACCTGGGTGCTATTGGTATGAAATGGATGATGCGTCAAGAGCTGATTTTGTTACGGCATTGAATCCAGACAAAAGGTTGTTTGTAGCAAAATTTCAGGAAAGAACTTTTGTGGATCAGCGATTTACTAGAATGTTATTAAAATCTGAAAGGGTTGATTCTGATTTGATACATGCTGTTTTAAATTCCATATATGGAATGTTTGCAATAGAAGCGATAGGATTCGGAAGAGGGTTGGGAGTGCTTGATGCAAGTAGTGCCAGACTGAAAAATATGTATATGATAGATATTGAACAAATATCTAAACCTGATGCTGAAGAGATCATTAGATTATTTGATATAATTAAGAATAGGGAAGTAATGGATATTGAAGATGAATTAAAAGATCCAGCGCGTAGAGCGTTTGACAATAAAGTGCTTCAATCAATTGGGGTGCAAGATTTATATGATAAAATAAAGGACTCTCTTTTATCACTTCAGCACACAAGACATTGTGTACAATAATGTAAGTACTTAGTTACAAGGAGAAGAATGCTCAACATATTATTAAATTAAAATAATTTTAGACATTAATTTTAATCGTTTGCTGAATTATTAAAATATGCTGTCTAGAAATTTGTGATAGACAACATTTCAAGTCAAAAGCATTGTAACATTAGCTTATAAATAATTTGTTGTTGATTTTTGATAGAAATTATAGGAGATAAGAATATGGAAGATACTATTACAGAAATATATGGTGGTAAGTGGTGGAAAACAGATTTTCATGTACATACACCTGCTTCAGAGGATTATGGGAAAGGGAGTGATAATCCAGAATTTGAAAAGAATATTACACCGAAAGAATTTTTGCTTAATGCTATGGCAAAAAAACTAGATTGTTTAATTATTTCTGATCATAATACATTTAAATGGATACCGGAATTAAGATCTGCACTGAAAGAAATGAAGAATAATAACGAGGATGGATATAGAAGAATATATATCTTTCCGGCTGTTGAATTAAATGTAAATGGAAATGTACATGTCTTGGGGATTTTTGATATTAACACAGATTATGAGACATTGGCAGGGATACTTGGTAAAGTTGAGTATTCTTCTTCAATAAAAGCGACGACAAAATCTTTAGCGGAAGTTATTGAAGTAATCATAAAGAATGGAGGAATTGCTATTCCTGCACATGTTGATGGACCAAGCGGAATGTTCTATGAGGAATTGTGTTCTGCTTCAATGATAAAGTCAGCATTAGAGGTAGATGGTATCTTGGCATTAGAGATGACGGGATTAGACCTAAATCATCAATTGTATGTAGAAAGTAAAAGAAAACTCTCATTTGTTTTGGGGAGCGATGCACATTGTTTGGAATCATTGGGAAAAGAGTATACCTGGGTTAAAATGGGAACGCCTAATATAGAGGCTTTGAGATTGGCTTTATTTGATGAAGAAGATGGCGTAAAAAGAAGTAAGTATGTAGAAGGAAATCCTAATGATATTAATAAAAGGATGTATATAAAATATATTGAAATCAAGGAAGCAAAATACGCAGGAAGAAGAAAACCTTTAAGAATAGAATTTAGTCCATGGATGACGTCTATTATTGGTGGCAGAGGAACTGGAAAATCTAGTGTTATACAGTTTATGAGAGTGGGATTAAATAGACATAATGATTTACCAGATGATCTAAAAAAAGAATTTGAAGAATTTATGGCAATTCCAAAGACTAGAAATGATTTAGGAATGTTTAGAGATGAAACAATCATCGACATGTGTATAGTGAAAGATGGAATGGAATATTTTTTAAGCTGGCATAATGGAAAGTTGTATGAGAAATTCTCTGATACTGAAGAAGAAGCAATAGATGTTCAAAAGCGATTTCCGGTTAGAATATTTAATCAAAAACAGCTTTTTGATATGACCAAAAATGCCAATTTATTGTTACAATATGTTGACTCACAGTGGAAGTCGTATGAATGGAAAAAGGAGGTTGATAGTAAAAAAATTGAATATAAAGAGTGTATGATTTCATACAGAAAAATATGTGAGCGAAAAAAAGAACAAAATAGTATTACTGTTTCTATTCGTGAAATTGAGAGCAAGATTAAAGTTTTTGAAACTGAAACAACTAAAAAGATATTAGAAGAGCAAAAAAATATCTTGATAGAAGAACAACAAATTAAGGATTTGTACATGATGTATGATCCATTGATAAGAAAATATATTGAGATGCAAGGATGTATTAATGATATTGGTTCAAAAATGACAGTTTTAGATAAAATTGATGATAAATCATTAGAAGTTATCGATAAATGGCAAAAATCTTTAATGGAATTAAATGATAATATAAAAATATTACTATCTCAGTACAAGGATTCGTTGCTTCCGTATGAAGAATTATTTAATAGATTAGAGTGTTCGAGATTAAAATTACAAAATCAAACAGATATGGAACATGTAATAGAAGAGCTGAAAACACTTGGAATAGAGGGGATAGATTTATATCCGTTATTGCTTCAAAATAGAGATAAACTGGTTGAACAGTTGCAAGATTATAATGATGTAGATAATGATTTGGCAGAAAATCGTAATCAACAGTCAATTATCTTAATGGAATATTGTGAGTTGATTAGAAAAAGAATAAGCGAAAGAAAAAAGGTTACGGATATATGGAATAGCGATTCGGGATTGAGAGTTTCGCTTATTACTTTTGGAAATCTTGAAGAAAATGAAAAAGTATTCAGAAATATGATTATGAAAACCGGAAGTACTTTTGGCAACGATATTTTAAAGATGGATGGTGATGAAGTTTATTGTGGTGGAATAATATATGATATAGCCAACTCCAAAGATAATAAAGATATTGTTGATGAATTTCAAGATATATGTAAGAAGATAGTAAATTTTGATACGGATATTATGGGAAAAGCTATGGGAAAACATCTAAGAACAATTTTTGAGGATAATCCAGAAATATGTGATGAAATGATGACTTGGATTCCTGATGATAAAGTTGTGCTTGAACTAAAAATGGCAAATAATAGATATGTGAAAATAGATGCAGGATCAGCAGGACAGAGAACTTCAGCTATATTAGCACTTTTATTACAAATAAGCGATGCACCATTGATTATTGATCAGCCAGAAGATGATTTGGACACAAAAAACATATCAGAGTTTGTAGTAAAAGGTATAAACAATAAGAAGCAAAATCAACAAATTATTGTAGTAACACACAATCCTAATATAGTTGTAAATACAAACTCTGAACAAATAATTCATATGGAGTATAGGGGTGGAGAAATAAACGCATCACATTCGGGAGCTTTGCAGAAATTGGAAATAAGAGACGCAATATGTGAAGTTATGGAAGGTGGAAGAGAGGCATTGGATGCGAGGTATTATAGAATTTCTAAAGCTCTTTCAAAAGGGTAAAGAATACTTATGGACACCAATCCTCATCCATAGCATCAGCCCACTCCTGGAGTTCACAATTCATAGCCAGCGCAGCATATTTAAGTGGGTCATCAATAGCAAGATTATCAATAAGCCTTTGTGAGTTAGGTGTAGTGTGCAGATTCTTTTCAGCTTCAGCACATGAAATAAATAAAAGTATATTGTCATCAAACGAAATGTCAATTCCGTTCTTATATTGGTTGTAGTAAGCAAAGTGCTTTTTCATAATGATTGTCCTTTCTTTGATAAAGTAAGTTAGCAGTTACAATGTAATGAGCAGTTCAGGGAATGTGTGGGCAGTGCGACACACATAACAGATATGCAACACCACCCATCACAAATCCCAAATCTATGGGCTTTTCAAGCTATGTAAACTCTCTCAAAGAGATAATTCAAACGAATATCGAAAAAGAGCAACAAACCCCGAAAATCCAGTATTTTCGGGGTTTTCTTTATATTCTGAAATTAAGCGGCTGATTGATTCAGTATCCTTTTGAACATCGGACAAGCCGATAGGTTTCCGGTCATCAGAGATTCCGAAAAACAGAGTTCCGCTGAAATAAAAATATTTATGAGAAAAGGTTAGTGTTAAAAAGTGTATTGAGAAGAAATATCATTATAGAAAAAGAAAATTGACAAATACCCTATAGGGGTATATATTGAAAATGTTTACAGGAATCCATTTTATTGCAAGGTATTTTTAGAATGGATTTCGTAATTGCAAATCAGAAAAAGGTGAATGCTATGATAAAAACAACATTAAAAATCGACGGTATGATGTGCGGTATGTGCGAGTCCCATATGAACGATCTGATCCGCAAGAATTTTCAGGTAAAAAAGGTAACATCCTCTGCCAAAGAAGGAGAAACCGTTATTATCAGTGATAACGAGATCGATATTCCATGGGCGAAAAAAGAGATCAAAGAGATCGGTTACGAACTCGTTTCCTACAAGAGTGAACCTTATGAGAAAAAAGGATTTTTCCATTTTGGAAAATAATAAGAATATATGGAAGAATCAGGAAAAATGCGCAGGTGTTGTCAGGACATCTGCGCATTGTGACATTACGAAAGTTATGCTACAATGAGCGGGGAACAATAAAAAAAAGAAAGAGAAATTTATGATAAAAGCAGAAAAATTATCGTATTCCTTCCCGCAGAAGGACTTATATAACAAAATATCATTTACGTTGGAAGATGATGTGCACTGCGCATTTATCGGAACAAATGGAACCGGAAAAAGTACGTTGGTGGACATGATCCTGCACCCGGACAATTACTTATATGATGGCAGACTGATCGTCGATGTTCCGGGCAGAATCGGTTATGTCAGTCAGTTTTATTCTCTGGACGAGGAAAAAGAGGTTACGGTTTTTGACTATCTGAGTGAGGAGTTCGTGCGTCTGCAAAATGAGATTAACACAATCTGCGATGAGATGGCGACAGCAGATGAGCTGGACGAACTGATGGATCGTTATCAGAACGTCATGGATCAGTTTCAGGCGATCGATGGGGACTTTTATGAGAGCAATATCCGTAAACAGTTAAAAATTGCAAATCTGAAAGACTATGAAAATCACCTTTTGACAAACCTCAGCGGAGGAGAGTTTAAGCTGATCCAGGTGATCCGTGAGATGATGGTCAGTCCGAAATTTATCATCATGGACGAGCCGGATGTGTTCCTTGATTTTGAACATTTGAATGCACTGAAAAATCTGATCAATTCCCACAAGGGAACCCTGCTTGTCATCACACATAACCGTTATCTTTTGAACCACTGTTTCAACAAAATCCTTCATTTGGAGAACGCAGAGCTTCAGGAGTTTGACGGCACATATACGGATTATAATTTTGCATTGCTTGAGATGAAGATCGAGCAGCAGGAACTTGCGGCGGCAGATATGGAAGAGATTGAGCGAAATCGCAAAATTGTGGAACGTCTGCGGAATGAGGCGACAAAGGTGGACAGTGCGACAAAAGGAAGAAGTCTAAAAGCGAGAGTCTCTCTGTTGGAGCGTCTTGAAGCGCGGAAAACAAAATCTCCGTTTGTGGATATCAAACAGCCTCAGATTGAACTGCACACGAGTGCAGAATTATCGAATGATGTGCAGGGAGATGTTTCTGGACAGGCAGATATTGCTGTGACCACCAGTGAAGAAGGAACAGAACAGAATCATGAAAAAGTGATTCTGGAAGTAGAAAATTACAGTGTCACATTCGACAGACAGATCATGGAAGACGTGACATTTTCCTTGGAAGCAGGAGAGAAAGTGGCAATCGTCGGACCAAACGGAACTGGAAAAACGACGATATTACGGGATATTTATAAAAACAGCAATCCGGCAATCCGATTAGATCCGGACACAAAAATAGCTTATCTTTCCCAGATGCATAGTGAAGTATTTGACGAAAAAGAAACCGTTTTGAAAAACTTCGAGGATCTTGGATTTGAGACAGAGGCACAAATTGTCGCTTATCTGAAAACCTATGGATTTGAGGAAGAACTTGCTTACAATAAAGTAGAAAATCTGTCCGGAGGAGAAAAAAATCTGCTGCAGCTTGCCAAAATTTCAAGAACAAATGCAGACCTTCTTCTTTTAGATGAGCCGACAAGTCATCTGGATACCTATTCCCAGCTTGCATTAGAGCAGGCGATTGAAAAATATGAGGGAGCTGTCTTAATGGTATCCCATGATTTTTATACAGTGGCAAACTGCATGGATTATGTTCTTTTGGTGGAAGATAAAAAACTTCGTAAAATGAGTATCCGCAAATTCCGAAAAATGATCTATGCAGATCATTTTGATAAAAATTATCTGGAATTAGAGCAGAAGAAAAAAGAAGTGGAAAACCGAATTGCATTTACACTTCAGGCTGGAAAATTCGAGGACGCAAAAAAATATTGTGAAGATCTTGAGCAGATTATTAACCAGATGTAATGCAGGAGATTTTTCAGATACACTATCGGCTATAGGTCATACCTATAGCCGATTCTAGTTAAAATGAATTATGTCAAATTCCCAAAACCTGCTATGATGTATATATCCAATAAGACCTACAGAAACAGTAGGAAATTGCTATAACCAATAACAGAACATGGAAATATATTACAAATAGAAGAAACCAGAGGTGCAACATGGCAGAAAGAAATCTTGACTTTGACAAAATTACAGACAGAAGAAATACGAATTGCTTAAAATACGATTTTGCAGTGAAAAGAGGAATGCCGGCAGATGTGCTGCCACTCTGGGTAGCAGATATGGATTTTCAGACATCATCTTATGTGCAGGATGCATTGATCAGACAGGTGCAGCATGGCATTTTCGGATACAGTGACGGACAGAAATCTTATTTCGAGGCAGTGAAGGGCTGGCTTAAGAGACATCATGACTGGGAAGTACAGGAAGACTGGCTCGTGAAAACACCAGGAATCGTAATGGCACTGGCGATGTCCGTGAAAGCATTTACAGATCTGGGGGACGCAGTGTTGATCCAGTCACCGGTTTACTATCCATTTTCCGAAGTGATCACAGATAATGGCAGAAAAATTGTAAGCAGTGATCTTTCACTTGGAGAGGATAACCGTTATCACATTGATTTTGCTGATTTTGAGAAAAAAATCGTGGAGGAGCAGGTAAAACTGTTTTTCCTGTGCAATCCACATAACCCGGTCGGAAGAGTATGGAAAAAAGAGGAACTTGAGACGCTCGGAGATATCTGTTACAGACATCATGTGATCGTCGTGAGTGATGAGATTCATGCAGATTTTGTGTTCAAGGGAAAACATCAGGTTTTTGCAAATCTGAAAAAGGAATATGCGGAGTGGACCATTACCTGCACTTCACCGGGCAAAACGTTTAACCTGGCTGGTCTGCAGACTTCTAATATTTTTATCCCGAACCAGAAACTGAGAAATACATTCAAAAAACAGTTGGCAGCCGCCGGATACAGTCAGCTCAATGCAGCCGGACTTGTGGCATGTGAGGCGGCTTACCGGGATGGGGAAGAGTGGTATCAGGCGATGAAAAAATATGTGGCTGACAATATCGCTTTTACAAAAGAATTTGTGGAAAAAAATCTTCCGGGCGTGAACATGGTGGAACATGAGGGAACGTATCTGGTCTGGCTTGATTTTAACGGACTCGGATTGTGCGCACAGGAGTTGGAAGATTTGATCGTTCACAAGGCAAAACTCTGGCTGGATAGTGGAAGAATTTTTGGAAAATGCGGCAGAGGATTCCAGCGGATCAACGTGGCTTGTCCGCAAAGTACGTTAAAAGAGGCGCTGGAGCGCATCGCAGAAGTACTTCCGGCAGATACCATAAAAGCTGCAAGCTGAATCAAAAAGAGCAGCAGTCATACGTCGTGATCGCAATGCAATGTAAGCGAACAGAAAAATGTATCCTGGCGAAAAGAATTGCAAAAATGATAAAAAAACAGTTGACAGTAAAGGTGGCAATCGCTATAATTCAATTATAAACATATATTCATATATGATTAGTAGGAAATAAGAAAGGAGACAATGGTATGAGAAACGCAGAATTAAGAACACAGAAAAATCATATGATGTGTTGTTGCTGTTGTAAGGCTGTATGTATGAGTACGGTTTATTTTTCATATGCATTGTGTACCCGATAAGTAAGAACGTGTAACTTAGGCAGGTGTCGTGCATATGATGCCTGCCATTTTTTTTAACAGAAAATGCAAAAAGAAAATTTCAGCAGAAATAAAGCATGCAGGCATAGGAAAGCAAAAATGTATCGCAAAAACAAGGAGGCTAAATCCTCTGCTCCTGTAGGAACAGTCGCATTTTGCTTCGCAAAACAAGGAGGATATAAACATGAGTGATATCAAATCAAGCACATTAGAGTTAGTAGGAAAAACACCAATCGTAAACGCAAGCAGATATGCTGCAAAGGCAGGCGTAACAGACACAGCTATTTTAGTAAAGCTTGAGGCATTTAACCCGGCTGGTTCTGTGAAGGACAGAATCGCATTGGCAATGATCGAAGATGCGGAGAAAAAAGGAATTTTAAAAGAGGGCGCAACTATCATCGAGCCAACCAGCGGTAACACCGGTATCGGTCTTGCGGCAGTTGCAGCAGTCAAAGGATACAGAGCCATTTTAACACTTCCGGATACCATGAGCGTGGAGCGTAGAAATCTTTTGAAGGCATATGGCGCAGAACTTGTTTTGACA
>OGKG01000857.1_pt1 | contig 38684 bp, 41 predicted proteins | sample 1572201 | NCBI WGS metagenome assembly OGKG01 (sample SAMEA2582146, study PRJEB24529) | metagenome | biome: Human gut stool | place: China | collected 2011 | reverse complement strand
GACGGACAGGATCGGTGGGATGATACGTATAAACCACCCGCTCTGGCCCCGGACCTTCCGGGCGGATGTGGGCATCCGCCCCTACGCGGGTGGGAGGTTTTTGCCACGCAACCTGGCCCGGCCTATACTTTCATGTGTCCCCTCCACACCCGCCGCCTACGGGCGGCACCCTCTCCAAGCAGGAGAGGGCGGGGGCTGCTCGACTTCGGCTCTGCCAAATTCTTATTTGCCTTTTTATTTGACTTTTCCTGAAAATAAGAGTATACTATCCAGGCGACTGGGCCGGACAGCCGCGGATGGGAACCGAAAGGACCCAGATGAGGAAAGTCCGGGCTCCACAGGGCAAGGATAACGGGTAACGCCCGCCGGGGGTAACCCTAGGACAAGTGCAACAGAGAGATACCGCCTATGGGCTTCTCCGGAAGCCCATGGGTAAGGCTGAAAAGGTGCGGTAAGAGCGCACCCAGCCCATGGTAACATGGGTTTTATGATGTAAACTCTATCCGGAGCAACACCGTGTGTGGGACAATAGGCTTGCCCGGCCGTCCCCAAGAGGTGGCTTGATCCCGTGAGCAATTGCGGGACTAGATAGATGGCTGTCAAGACAGAACCCGGCTTATAGGCCCAGTCGCAGAAAAAAGCACCGAAGGTTTTTCACCTCGGTGCTTTTTTGCCCTCTCCCGGGAGAGGGGGTCAGGGCAAAGCCCTGAGGGGGGTGGGGCAGTACAGAGTCAGACTCGGTACCGCCCTTCTTCTGCCCTAGAATTCCATTTCCAGCACCACCGGGCAGTGGTCGGAGCCCAGAATGCCGGTTTCGATGGAGGCCTCCCGGATCCGGTCCTTCACCCGGTCGGACACCAGGAAATAGTCGATCCGCCACCCTGCGTTTTTGGCCCTTGCCTGGAAGCGGTAGGACCACCAGGAGTATTCGATCTTGTCCGGGTACAGGTAGCGGTAGCTGTCCGTGAAGCCGCAGCCCAGCAGCGCCTGGAAGGCGGTGCGCTCTTGGATGGAGTAGCCGGCATTGCCTTCGTTGGACTTGGGATTTTTCAGGTCAATGGCTGTGGCGGCCACGTTCAGGTCTCCGCAGAGGATAACGGGCTTCTTTGCATCCAGGCCCTTCAGGTATTCCCGGAAGGCTGCCTCCCACGCCAGGCGGTGGTCGATCCGGGCCAGCTCCTGCTGGGCGTTGGGGGTGTAGCAGGTGACGAGGAAGAAGCCGGGGTACTCCAGGGTGATGAGCCGCCCTTCGGTATCCAATTCCGCCACGCCCAGGCCGTAGGTCACGTTCAGCGGCGGCTCCTTGGCGAAGATGGCGGTGCCGGAATAGCCTTTTTTCTCGGCGGAGTTCCAGAACTGGGTGTAGCCCGGAGTGTCCAGCTGGATCTGGTGGGGCTGGAGCTTGGTTTCCTGCAGGCAGAAAAAGTCGGCGTCGGCCTGCCGGAAGTAGTCGGCAAAGCCCTTGGTCACACAGGCCCGGAGGCCGTTAACGTTCCAGGAGATGAATTTCATGGGGTGATATCCTTTCTGTTCGTAAGGACCCTCTCCTTACGAGAGGGTGGCAGGGCGAAGCCCTGACGGGTGTGGGGCGGTGCACGGTCCCAAATGGTATCGGCCTTCATCCACCGCCGCGGCGGCACCTTCCTCAGGGCAAGGTTAAGGAGCGGTTGTTTCCAGACTGGCCGCCGTGTCCTGGAAGATCAGGCTGTCCCGGTCCAGGGCCAGTCGGCGGTCTCCGCTTTGGATGATGACGGTGGAGGCGCTGGAGAGCTCAAAGCAGGTTCTGGCCAGGCAGGCGCCCGCCAGGGTAAAGCTGATATCCGTCAGCCGGTTGCCAACAGGGGAGAGGGTAACGGTGACGGTGCCGCCGGCGACGCTGGCGCTCTCTAAGCGGATGTCCGCCGGGTACAGGGCCTCCAGGTCCTCGTCCTGGGGACCCAGCAGGTAGAGCCGGAGCAGATAGCTCAGGTCCTCCTGGGTCACATCTCTGGTTTCCCAGGCCACGGAGCCGCCGGTGACGCTGTAGATATAGCCTTTCCGTGGGTAACAGAATCGGATGCCTGTGTCCTGCTGCCTGGGGGTGCAGCCAAAGAGCAGCAGGCAGATCAGAACCAGGGAAATCAGACGCTTCATGTATCCACCTCCGTATCAAACATGGGGAAGGTGACGGTGAAGGCGGTGCCCTTGCCGGGGCAGCTGTCTACCTGAATTTCGCCCCGGTTCCGGTTGACGATGGCCCGGACGATGGCAAGGCCCAGGCCGCTGCCGCCGGTCTGCCGGGAGCGGGCTTTGTCCACCCGGTAGAACCGCTCGAAAATGTGGCTCAGGGCCTCCGGGGGAATGCCCATGCCGGTGTCGGATATCCGCAGAAAGGCAGAATCCTCCTGGATCCCCAGGCTTACGGTGACGGAGCCGCCGGATTGGTTGTATTTGATGCCGTTTTCAATCAGGTTGAAGACGATCTGGTACAGGTCATCCTCTGTAATCAGGACGGTGCTGTCTGTGTCCAGCTGTGTGATCAGCGTGATGCCGGACCGCTCGGCCACGGGCCCCAGCATCCGCACCACCCGCCGAACGGTGGGAGCCATGCGGATGAGCTCGCTTTCCGGAGCCTCCGCCCCGTCTACCTTGGTCAGGGACAGGAGCTTGGCGGTCATGCGGTTCAGCCGCTCCGCCTCGTTGCCGATGTCCTCTACAAACTCCCGCATGGTTTCCGCGTCCATATCGTTTTGCAGGATGGAGTCCGTCAGCAGCTTGATGGAGGACAGGGGAGTCTTCAGCTCGTGGGAAGCGTCGGAGACGAACCGGCGGCGCTTCTCCTCGGAGGTTTGCAGCCGGTCCGTCAGGTCGTTGAATTCCGCGGCCAGCATGGTCAGCTCGTCATTGCCGCCAACGCTGACTTTTTCTGTATAGTTGCCCTGCTGAATGATGTGCATGGAGTGCATGATGGCGCTCATCCGCCGGGAAAAATGCTGGGAATAGGCCAGGGAAAAGGCCACCACCGCCAGCTCCAGCACCACGGTGATTTGGGCAATGGTTTTCAGCAGCAGGTCGATGACCTGGCCCTGGGAGCTGTCGTATTCCGCCACATACACGCAGCCGGCGATGGCGCTGCCGCTGACAATGGGGGTGGCGGCCCGGGAGACCATGGCGGAGTCGTGATAGCGCCAGGAGAACACATCGTTGCCCTGGCAGGCCCCCAGGATCTCAGGCAGCAGGGTGTAGCTGCCCAGCCCCGCCCCTGTGGAGTCGTAGATGCACAGCCCTGCCTGGTCCGTGACGATGAGCCGGGAGGCCCGGAGACTCTCCAGCTGGCTCAGGACCCCGGAGACGGTGGCATTGTTCCACACCTCCAGGGTGGAAAGCTCGTCGGAGGCCAGCTGACACTTCTCGATCATGGCGCTTTCCTTGTTTTCGTAAAAGAGCCGCTGGCTTAAGCGGGTGCACACCAGGTTCAGGGCCGCCAATACCACGGCGGTGATGACCACATAGGTCAGGGCATAGTGAAACTGAGCCGTGCGGTAGCTGCGGATGGAACGGTTATCTGCTGAAATAGTACCCCACCCCCCACTTGGTCAGAATATGCTGGGGCTGGGCCGGATTCTCTTCCAGCTTCTCCCGCAGGCGGCGGATATGGACGTCCACCGTCCGGATGTCGCTGCGGTACTCGTAGGCCCAGATGGTGTCCAGCAGCGCCTCCCGGGAGTAGACCCGGCCGGCGTTGCGCATCAGGAATTCCACCACATCAAACTCCTTGGCGGTGAGCATGACCAGCTCCTCTCCCTTGTAGGCGTTCCGGGCATCCAGGTCCAGGGTGATGTTGCCTGCCGTCAGGCGGTTGCCGGTCTGCTTTTTCTCCGCGGAGCCTGCCCGGCGCAGGAGCGCCCGGATCCGGGCCTTCAGCTCCAGGATGTTGAAGGGCTTGGTCAGGTAGTCATCGGCGCCGTTGTCGAAGCCGATGAGCTTGTCCATGTCCTCCACCTTGGCGGTGAGGAGGATGATGGGCACATCGGAAAATTCCCGGATCTTGCTGCAGGCGGTGAGCCCGTCCATAACGGGCATCATCACGTCCAGAACGATCAGGTCCGGCTGCTCCTTTTGGGCCATTTCCACAGCCTCCTGGCCGTTGGAGCCGGTGATCACGTCGTAGCCTTCGCTTTTTAAATTGAATCGAATGCCCTTTACCAGCAGGGCTTCGTCGTCCACCACAAGGATCTTCATGGTGAGCCTCCTTTCAAATGTGAGGATACTATGACAATTTTGGAAACTACGCCGCACAAAGATTGACGGCGTTTTGAAATAATGGTATAATCACGAGGACATTATACACGACTTTTTCCGGCCGGACAACCCCGGCGGCGAAATTTAGGGGGAAATATGAAAAAATCCTTTTGCTTACTGCTGGTTTTGGCGCTGCTGGCGGGCTGCCTGCCGCTTTCGGCCCTGGCCGACGAGACGACGGTGCCCATTACGGAGGACCCGGCCCTGACGGAGCCGGAGCCGGATCTGGCTCAGGACGCCCAGGCACCCCAGACGGACTATGCCTTCGGCAGCGTGTCCATCTTCAACGGCTGCCGGACCCTGGACGGCCAGGTGCCCCTGGCAGGCTCCGACCGGAAGCTGCCCTCCGCCCAGAGCGCCATCGTCTACGAGCGGGACACCAAGACCCTGGTTTACGCCTATAACCCGGACGCCAAGCTGGCCCCCGGTGCCCTGTCTAAAATCGTCAACGCCCTGATCGTTCTGGAGCGGGTCCAGGATCTGGACACCGTGGTGACCTGCGGCGCGGGCATTGCCTCCCGGATTCCCGGCGGCGCTGTGAATGTGAAGCTGAAAAGTGAGGAGCAGCTTACCGTCAACGACCTGCTGCACTGCATGATCCTGCAAAACGCCGCCGATGCCGCCGTGGCCCTGGCGGAGTATGTGGCGGGCACCCGGAACACCTTTGTGGACATGATGAACGAGCGGGTAAAGCAGATGGGCTGCATCAATACGGTGTTTACCGATGTCCACGGCGTTGGCTCCGGCAGCCAGTATACCACGGCCCGGGATATGGTCCGGATCATGATGGAGGCTACGGACAACGAGCGGATGTTTGACCTGCTGTCTGCCCAGAAGTATGAGGTCCCGGCTACCAATCTGTCCGATGCCCGGAAGTTTGCCTCCCAGAACTACCTGATGGAAACCACCATCGTGCCGAAGTACAACTACAAGTATGTCACCAGCGGCTTTGCCAGCTACTCCGAGAACAACGGCGCCAGCATCGTGTGTACCGCCGACAACTCCACCGATAAAAAGAAGGGCCTGAATCTGGTATGCGTGGTCATGGGTGCCACCCGTCAGTTCGCGGAAAACGGCTGGACGGTTCTGAACTACGGCAACTTCGACGAAATGGTTACGCTATTGCAATACGCGTTTAACAACTTCAAGGTCAATCGGGTGATTTACGACGGTATGACCCTGGAGCAGATCCCGGTGTCAAACGGCAACAACGATGCCGTTGGCATGGCTGTGGAGAATATCGACTCCGTGCTTCCCAGCAAGGTGCAGATGACCAACCTGATCCGGGATGTGTCGGTGGTCAACGGCGGCCTTACCGCTCCGGTGCAAAAGGATGATCTCATCGCCACGGTGGAGCTGTGGTATCGCAACTGCTGCGTCCTGGAGACGCGGCTCATGGCCCAGGAGGAGGTCCGCACCGCCACGGATTCCGGCCTCACGGTTTACAGCGCCCTGGCCCCCAAGCAGGACGACGGCCGATCCGGTTTCTCCAAGGTGGTCACCATCATCTGCGCCGTATTGCTGGTGCCGGCAATCAGCTATCTCGCGATCAATTCCTATCTGCGCAGCCGCTACCGGGCCCAGCGCCGCCGCCGCAGACAGAGCAGAAGAAGGAGCCGCTGACATGGAACAACTGGATTGGGCGGCGCTGGAGCAAACCTGCCTGGGCTGCCGGAACTGCGACCTGTGCCAGACCCGTCACAACGTGGTCTTCGGCGTGGGCAACCGGAACAGTAAGCTTATGCTCATCGGCGAGGGCCCCGGGGAGCAGGAGGACCTGCAGGGCGTCCCCTTCGTGGGCCCGGCAGGGAAGCTGCTGGATGATATGCTCTCCATCATCGATGTGACCCGGGAGAACTGCTATATCGCCAATATCGTCAAATGCCGTCCCCCCAGAAACCGGGACCCCCTCCCTCAGGAGCAGCAGGTGTGCTATCCCTACCTGGAAAACCAAATTGCCCTCATAGATCCCAAGATCATCGTTTGCCTGGGCCGCATCGCCGGACAGAAGATCATGTCCCCGGAACTGCGCATTACCGTGGACCACGGCCGCTGGCAGCATAAGGATGGCCGCTGGTACATGGCTCTCTACCACCCCTCTGCCCTCCTGCGGGATGTCACCAAACGCCCCGGCACCTTCGAGGACCTGCTGGCCATCCGGGACAAAATGCGCGAAATCGGCATGATCCCATGATTTTTATATTTTTACTTGACTTCTTGCCCTGAACCAGGTATAATACTCTGGTCTCAGGACGATGCTAGTGTAGCACAGTCGGTAGTGCATCTCACTCGTAATGAGAAGGTCGCCTGTTCGAGTCAGGTCACTAGCTCCAAAAATTACCCCCGAAACCGTGATGGTTTCGGGGGATTTTGCGTATTTTTAGAACTTTTGAGAAAGTGGTTTTTGGCTGTTTTAGCAAATGTCTACCGGTTGTCTACCGAATTTGAAATTTTCGGTTATGCCTGTTTTGCAATCATGTTTTTGATTGTGGCGGGGTCATTCACGGAAGCCTGATACAGGGCTTTGCTCTCGTGGACGACTTCATAGCCCAGCTCTTTCCAGCCGTACCAGGTGTGGGTCTCCTCGGTGATCTCGGCGGTAGCCTTGGCGGCGTTCTGGGTCTTGGCATTGGCCCAGGCCATCCGCAGGGCCAGGGAGAAGGAAGAAACGCCCTTGCGGAAGAACTTCCATGCGGCTCTCATAATGCTGTGCAAATCATACTTTTTCATATCGCTGCCTCCTAAGTTTTGTTTGCCGTCTCTCCGTGCTGTCACCGTTCCGAAACCGTTTATTCTAGGGTCGAGCGATACGGTTTAGCTTGCGCTCCCTCTCTGTATGTCTATATTATATATTGTCGACACTATAATTTAAATACGGAATAATGCACAAATATACTGACGACAATATATACAATATTCTATATTGACGACACTAGATTTCTATGATACAATACAGACACAATGGAGAAGGTGGCCCCGTATAGAGATGGCCGCCACACTTTTGGAAAAATGGAGGCTGGCAGTATGGCAGTTTCAAAGGCCCAACAGAGGGCAACAGCAAACTATGTAAAGAAATCCTATGACCGAATTGAGGTCAAGGTTGTCAAAGGAAAGAAAGACACGATTCAAGCTCACGCAGAGGCCCAGGGTGAGAGCCTGAACGCCTTTATCAATCGGGCAATCACAGAGACCATGGAGCGGGACAGCCCCGCCACAGGGGAGGCAGAGGCATGAGAACCTATACGATCATCGGCGGTGTGAACGGCGTGGGCAAGTCCAGCTTTACCGGCGTTCTGAAAGAGCGTTGCACCGACCTTGGGATCATCATTGATGTGGACAAAATCACCGCAGAGCTGGGCGGGAATGCCCTTGCAGGCGGCAAGGCTGCCCTGAAGAAAATCAATGAGTGCATCGAAAAGGGTGTTTCCTTCACCCAGGAAACCACCCTGTCAGGGCGGCGTACAGAGGCCACGGCCCGGGAAGTGGTCGAGAAGGGGTATCGGGTGCGGCTGTATTATATCGGTCTGGACAGCGCCGCAGAGAGCGTCTTACGCATTGCTAACAGGGTTAAACGTGGCGGGCATGATATTCCTACCGCCGATGTTGAACGCCGATTTGCGGGCCGCTGGGAGGCTGTGGCAAAGGTGCTGCCCTACTGTGACGAAGCGGAGTTCTACGACAACGACAACGGCTTTGTACTGGTGGCGGAGTATCGGAACGGAGAACTGCGGACAGTGGGTGGCCTTGTTCCCGGATGGCTGAAAGAGCTGCGGGCATGTCTGGACAGCAACGAGAACTAGAGGACGGAACGGACAGCCGTCGCCCTTGCTAGGAGATGTGGGAGTGTCGCCCCACCTAATTCTCGGAGCGCAGGCGGGTCACTTCAGTGGCCCGCTTTTTCGCATAGAAAGCGCCCCAGACTGTGAGGCCCAGGGCGCTGCTGTGGCGGGCCTTAAAGTGGTCGATTTCGACCACTTTACTCAATATCCGATGAATCATCATCGTCCGAGTAGCTGGGCCAGTTCTTGGCATTTTTGAAAATCGTATTAGATTCATAGCTGACTTCAAAGAGCGGCACATGGTGGCCGAGATGGTCTTTGAATAGCTCTCTATTCGCATCATCCAGTGCGTTATATGCCGGGAAAATCTGCTTTTCCCATGTCTGTTCGTCAATTTTTTGGAAGCAATGCGGGCATTCTCTGGCTTTCTTATACCGGTTATGAAGATCCCGGTGGTAAACTTCCCATGTTCCGCCACAATAGTAGCACTTGATTCGTAAATAGCCCATATGTATAAGTTCCTCCTTATGCGCTCTGGCCCTTGCGGCGGTAGATTTCCCTATCCAGGGCATAGGCCAGGCTGTCAATACTGTGGTTGTCTTTGTCTGGTAGACGGCTTAGAATGTTGCCGTCCTTATCCTTCTCGTACTCGTAGTTTGCAAGTTCCCTTGCAGCGTTGGGCGTTCTGGCCGGGTCTACGACAATGCGCCGGTGCTGCAACCACTTCACCCGGTATTCTACACATCCCGGCTCCTTGTGGCAGGCCAGGGCTCTTTTGATTCCGCTGTCCCGGAGGTCGGCAATGCTTTTCGGTTCTGCTGCGTCGCAGTAGACGGGTGGCGGGCTGCCTTGGAGAAATTCATGGTAGAACTCGTTGTAGACGCTGCCGGGGCTGTCCCCATCAATAAGGGGCTTGATTTCTGCCGCAAGTTGCCTGTTCGAGAGGCCACGCTTGTAGATTTCGTTCAGCAGGTAAATGGTTTCATGCTTCCGGTCATAGCTGCACCGGAGGAAGCACGCCGGATCAGCGGCAAAACCGAAATCCACGCCGTAAAAGAAATATTCCATGTTCTGGATTTCTTCGGGGGTGATCTCCCGCACTTCCAGTGCCGGGAATACTTCCGCACCTGTGCCGGTAGCAATGCCCAAATACTCATGCTCGAATGCTTTGGGGTTTGTGGCCTTTAGGCGCTCCGCTTCCAGAATAAAGGCATCTCCCAGCCAGTCCGGCGGAATCATGGTATAGTCAGTGCGGAATGTAAAAGCCTGGGTATCCGGCTCTGTGATAAACTGGTTTGCCCAATTGCTCATGCTCATAGGCGGGTTGAAGCTGCGGAATACCATTAAGAAATATCTAAGAAACTATCACTCCCAATAATGGACTTTGCGAGCATTCTTCGTTCAGCCATTTTCAAACATTCTTTCACTTTCACTGATATACGGCATCAACGCCGAAAATGCCGCAAATTCAAGAGGGGAGAGGGGCGTGACCTCCCCATTCTCGAAGTACTGGAATACAGCCTTGATTGCTTTCCCGGCTGATTCATCCGGTACACTGTCAATCAATGCCTTTTGATGGCGAAACAGCTTGAACCATGCCGGACGGCTTTGGCTTTCTTTTTTCTTTCTTTGCCATTGTCAAACGTCCTTCCCGTTGTCGTCCATGGAATACCGAACAAACGTACAGGGTTCCCCATACCGGTTCTTCTGGGTGACGAATTCGCCCTTGATGTGGTAGCCCTGTTTCCGCAACTCGCAGATGCGGGAGGACAGCCGCCCAATACCGTATTCCGTAAACGTCTCCGCCTGGGTAAGGCTGCCTACATCTTCAAGATGGCGCAATATCTGCGCAGTTTGGGTCACTGGACTTCGCCTCCTTCCCAGCATTGCGCAGGCACTCAGCCTCAATTGCGGCAAGGTAAAGCGGCGCATTAATGTAAAATCGGTTACCGGTTTGAAATCCGGGGACGATCCCGTTCCGAATGTCGGCACGGATTGCGGCCAAAGATTTGATGCCACGGCGGGCAAACTGGGCCGCCGATTGGAAATCAGGATTGTTCTTCAAAAAATATCCCTCCCTTAAAACGGAAAAATGTATTATCGGGTGTTTTCGAAAACTACCCATAGTATACAGGTGCAAACCGCAAAATACAATAGAGTAAAAGACAATTACTATAGTCATATCGACAATAAATTAGTGATTATTGCGCAATTATAGGAAGTGAAAGTTAGAAAAAAACGGTTTTTTAAAGATGAATAAAATGCGAATAAAAAACACTCCCAACCATTGCGTTGGAGGATTGGGCGAAAATGCGCTAGGGAAATGCGGACTTTTGGCATTTTCCTTTTTCAATGCAAAAATGACTGGAAAATTTTACCTTATTAGGAAATTTCTTTCTTGCACAATATCGACTCAAATGTTCGAAATTGTGCAATGTGTAGAAAAACACGCTCCCATACTCTTGCATCTACAAGTGCATGGGAACGTAGCTTTGTAATCAAGAAAAGAGCCAGGGAAAATGTCTACCCGTTGTCTACCGGATTTTGAAAAAGATAAAAACCGATAAAATTTGATAGTAACTATTATCCGCTGTTTTTGAGGGCTGTTCCTGTGAAAATCCAAATTTCCAGAACAATAATGATTTAAAAAACAGGTAGCAAGCCCATGGGCCACCACTCGTAATGAGAAGGTCGCCTGTTCGAGTCAGGTCACTAGCTCCAGAAAAGCACCCGGTTTTCCAGTAAAACCGGGTGTTTTCATAACTTTTTGATATAGGTTAATCCCGCCTGGTTTGGCCAATGCGAACATGACCGAAAATGGGCAGCGAATCCAACGAGTATTTTGTCTGTTTTTGGACGATTCTACTTTCTTGCGTTATGGTTTATCGCCCTTTGAAATCAGCCCCCATACAGATACATTCCCTTTACAGCCTCCTGGAGATACGTATAGCCATTATGAATCCGTTCCAGGACATCCTCATTGAAGAATAAATCAGTTCTTGATTTTCGGAATGCCGCAATATGTGTATCCAGATCAGAGAAAAAGAATTTGGTGACATTGAAAGCCGTGTACTGCCCGTCGTGATAGACCAGATCAGAACGCAGCTCCGAAAGTGGGACAAGCTGACCATGGATCAGCGCAAAGGAATCCGGTTGAGATGCCTGAGCGGCATCAAAGACCATCACATAGGTTACCTGTATTGCGCCGCCTGCGGCTTCGGTAAGATCAGCTTCCTTTTGCGGGACAATAATGCTGAAGATATACGCTGTATCCTCCCAGGATGCACCCACAGGAAAAGCGTAGCTGTCCATGGATGCTGTGTGCAGCCCAATCAGTTGGTACTGAATTTCTTCCGGGAGGTTATGATCCAGAGTGATACCTGGGGGAAGATCGTCAATCAGAAAAGTCGGTGCGGGGGATACGGGATGGATCACATTTTTCCCGGATGCACGAATTACTTCTGCGCAGCGTTCGTAATAGGCTGCAATCGTTTCTGCCCGCTTTTCTTTATCCACAAGGATGGACTCGCCAAAGAAGGGCCGTAAATCGGTTTCAATTTGCTGGTAGAGCTCCGGATCTGCCTCTGCGGGGCTGGGCTGCACCGGATAGACGGGGTCGTCCATGCTGTCCTTCTCAGAAAAAGATACACTACACATCCAATCTTGCCCAAAAAGGAAGTTATGATTGGTCAGCACAAGATAGTACCAATCATTGTGGAGCGGCGTTTCCAACTCGTCAAGATTATAGGCACTGGACAGATCAACGGTCATTACGCCGCTGCTGGCCGGAGCAATCTGTGTGTTTTGGAAGAGAATCTTCCCGTGGGCAGGAATTTCGCTGCCATCTGACCAACGCTTCAATTTGAGCTTTGGCTGAAAGCTCAGGTTCTTATTGGAGTTATTTTCAACTGTAATTTCCACAATACCCTTTCCGGCATAGCAGGCGCGAAAAGAGAGATCATCTCCTGAAATGCTGTTAAAGAGTATGGGTGCGCAGGCAATCAGACCCAGTGCGAGAATGGCTGCCACAAGCAGGAGCGCCAGCCATTTTTTTGATTTCCTTTGGCTGGGAGCGGGATACGCCTCCAGAAGAAACGAATCCTGTATTTCACCGATGGCATCCTGTAATCGAATTGCGTTCATAGGAAAATTCCCTCCTTTGTTAATTGTTGCCGCAACTTTTCCCTCAATCTCAGCAGCAGCATTTTTACCTTGCTTTCAGTCCAGGAAAAGCTCTGGGCAATCTCGGCAATGGACTCGCAATACCAGTAACGACGCACAAAAACCTGCCGCTGTAATGCCGGTAGCTCTGAAAGAAAGCGATTCAGTATATCTGTCAGTTCTCGGCTGTTCAGATGTTCATCAATCGTTTGCCCTGCCGGAATGCAATCGGATAATTCCTCCAGTGAAAGATCCGCCTCCGTGCCGCCCCTTTTTTGGGCGGTATTGCCGCGATGCTTTTTCAGAGCCAGCCGACGCGTGATTTTTCCCAAATAAGTAGATAAGACAGTGGGCTTGTGGGGCGGAATGGAATTCCAGGCACCCAAATATGTGTCATTCACGCATTCCTCAGAATCCTCATGCTGTGCCAGTATATGATTTGCGATAGAAAATAGGTATCGCCCATATTTCTTGTTCGTTTCTGATATGGCACTTCCTTGGCGAGCCCAGTATAGGTCTATGATTTGGCTGTCATCCATTCGATTACCTCCCTTATATGTGTTGAAGGGCCTTCACTTATCTACTACCGGTTGGGACGGAATGGTCACAAAAAATGAAAAGCAGGTATGAAACAGAGAAAGACACTACTCCACCAGGGCTTGCAGCTCCCTTTCTCCGCCTATATAATGACGTACTGTATCCAGCATGTAAAGACGTGATATTACACAAAATGTACCCAGTATGATTTGGCAATTTTGCATACTGTTCCCACTATGCTTTTTGTGTTATAATGTGTATACTAGATGTGAGTAGGAGGGATGACAGATGGGCAGAACATCAAGCGCCGTAAAGGATAGATATAACGCAAAAGCATACGACGAAATGAAAGTGCGTGTGATGAAAGGAAACAAAGAACGAATCCAGGCCCACGCAGAGGCCCAGGGCGAGAGCCTGAACGCTTTTATCAGCAGGGCTATCATTGAGACTATGGAGCGGGATGGGTACACCACAGAGGAGGCAGCGAGATGAAGCACTACGAAAATCGGTTCCACATGACCCCAGAGCAGAGCCTGTTTCTGGCGAAAAAGAAATGGGATGAAAATGTTTACTGCGGGATGCCTGGCGGTTCCTGCTGTCAAGCATCGGTGAGCCGCTGACCTTTGAATACTGGTGTAAGCTGAACGAATACATTGCCCGGAATGAGGCGCTGGAGTGGGGCAAGCTGCGCACCGGGTCTGTGGGTATTTCCGGCACGGACTATTTGCCGCCTGTTCCTGTGGAGGCGCAGGTCAGAGCGGAGTTTGGGGCAATTATGGCCGCAAATGCCACCGCCACAGAAAAGGCCCTGGAGGCCTTTGCCTGGGGCACACGGGGGCAATTCTTCTGGGAAGGCAACAAGCGCACCAGCATGACCCTTGCAAACAAGATCCTCGTGACTGCCGGTGCCGGTATCCTGACGATTACCGACAAGCACATGGAGCAGTTCAACACCCTGCTGCTGGACTACTACGATACCGGTGAAAAGGAAGCCCTGAAAGACTTCCTCTATGAGAATGCCATCCAGGGAATTGGTTGAAGAAAACGGGAATATAAGAAACGATACGATCAACTGCGGTGTCAATGGGGCTGCCTCATGAAGGACTCAGATGGGGCAAAATAGCCCAAAAGAAGATGTCATTGGCTCCCTTTACGCAAGGGGGCCTTTGTGCCGTTTTTGGAAAGGGCGCTGGAAGAGAAAGAAGGCTGACAAACTATGAACTATATCCACATCACCAAAGAGAACATTGACAGGGAGCACATCTGCTGCGCCATGTCCGGCAAGCAGAGCCTTGCCAAAAAGGAGTGGCTGAGGCAGCGCTTTGACGAGGGCCTTGTCTTTTACCGCAGCGAGGAGCGGGGGAAGTGCTTCATCGAATACATCCCGGCAGAAAACGCCTGGGTGCCTATTGAGGCAGACGGCTGGCTCTACATCAATTGCCTGTGGGTCTCCGGCTCCATGAAGGGGCAGGGATTTTCCTCGGAGCTGCTTTCCCAGTGCATCCGGGACGCTGAGGCACAGGGCAAAAAGGGCCTTTGCATCATTTGCGCTGAGGGACGGAAGCGGGAGTTTCTCGCCGACCCGAAATTCCTTGCTCATAAGGGGTTCCGTGTGGCAGACATATCCGACTGTGGGATCAATCTGATGTACCTGCCTCTTGGGCGGAGCCCGGAGCTGCCAAGATTCAAGGACCGAGCCAAGCACCCCAAGGTAGACGAAAAAGGATTTGTCCTCTACTACACCGACCAGTGCCCCTATACTTACTATTGGGTGCCGAGGGTTCAGGAAATCGCCGAGGAGCAGGGCATTCCCTTCAGAGCCATCCACATCACCGACAAAGAAGCCGCCCAGGGTGTTCCCGCGCCGGTCACCACCTATGCACTGTTCCGGGACGGAGAGTTCCTGACCCAGGCAATTCAGTCAGACAAGAAATTTCTGGCGCTGGCATCTTCCCTGGAAAGGAAATTTTGATGCGTACCGCCAACGATTACTACAAGGAAAAATTCGGCTGCAAGGTCTATAAGCTGTCTCTGGACGGGGGGTTCACCTGTCCCAATCGGGATGGGACCCTGGGCTTTGGGGGCTGCGCCTTCTGCACCCCGGAGGGCAGCGGGGAGTTTGCAGAGAAGCCGGGGCAGGGCATCGCCAGGCAGCTGGAGCGAGCGAAGGCACGGGTGGCGGATAAGTGCAGGTCCGGAAAATATATTGCCTATTTTCAGTCCTTTACCGGCACCTATGGGCCGGTGGACAAACTGGAAAATCTATACCGGGCGGCGCTGGAGCCGGAGGAGATCCTGGGCCTTGCTATCGGCACCCGTCCGGACTGCCTGCCGGAGGAAACGGTTGCCCTGCTAAAGGAGCTGAATCGGTTCAAGCCCGTCAGTGTGGAGCTGGGCCTGCAAACGGCCAATGACGCCGTGGCCCAAGATATGAACCGGTGCTATGATACCTGGCAGTATGTGGATGCCGTCCGCCGACTGAAGGATGCGGGACTGGAGGTGGTCACGCACATCATCCTTGGGCTGCCGGCGGAGACGGAGAAGGATATGCTGCTCACCACGAAAACCGCCCTGGAGGCAGGGACCGACGGGGTGAAATTCCATCTTCTTCACGTGCTCCGGGGTTCCCGGCTGGAGGAGCGGTATGCCCGGGGGGAATTCGCGTGCCTGACCCTGGAGGAGTACGGGGCCATTCTGAAAAAGTGTGTAGCCCTCCTCCCGCCGGAAATTGTGGTCCACCGGATCACCGGCGACGGGGCCCGGCGGGAGCTGGTTGCGCCGCTGTGGTCCCTGGATAAAAAAAGTGTGTTGAATTATCTGAATGGCCTTTTAGGTACTGGACAAAACAGACAAAAAGGAGTATAATATAAATAGAAAATATGGTAGGGTTTCACTACCGATCAGACAACGAATACATAGAAAAGGAAGCGAAAACCATGTTTGCTCTGATTGCCATCCTTTTGATCGCTATGATTGTCCATGTCCTCGCCGTCCGTGGCCGCCGGGGAAACCCGGAGATCCCCAAGCTGCGGGAGTGGTCCTATGCCCACCGGGGGCTCCACGATGCGGTGCAGCCGGAGAACAGTCTGGCAGCCTTCCGGGCCGCTGTGGAGCGGGGCTACGGCATCGAGCTGGATGTCCACCTTCTGAAGGACGGGACGCTGGCTGTCCTCCATGATTCCGACCTGAAGCGGATGACCGGCAGAGACGGGCGCATTGAGGACCTGACCCTGGCGGAGCTGCCGGAGTGCTATCTGAGCGGCACCCAGCAGACCATCCCCACCCTCCGGCAGGTGCTAGAGCTGGTAAACGGACGGGTGCCCCTGATTCTGGAAATCAAGACGGCGGACAAAAACGCCGAGACGTTGACAGAGGCCGTGGTGAAGCTTCTGGCGGATTATAAGGGGCTTTATTGCCTGGAATCCTTCGATCCTCAGGTGCTCCGGTATCTGCGCCGCAACTGTCCCCATATTGTCCGGGGCCAGCTGGCGGAGGATTCCGTAACCAGAGATAAGACCTACTCCTGGTTCACCCGCTTCATCTGCTCTTACTATCTGGAGAATTTCCTGACTCTGCCGGACTTCATTGCCTACCGGTTCGAGGACCGGGAGAATACCAGCATCACCCTCTGCCGCAGGCTCTGGGGCCTCCAGGGTGTCAGCTGGACCATCCGCAGCCCCGGGGACTTCACAACCGCCAAGGAAGAGGGTTGGATCCCCATCTTCGAGAACTTCGACCCCAAGAATCTGGGGCTGGAATGAGGCATACAACATTTTATTCACAATTTTGTTGAATTCTGTTTTCAAATCTGCTATTCGCTGTTCAAAATCAAAAAGTATCTTAATCACAGAAAGGTTGCGGAAGCCGTGAGCCGCCTCCTTTCCTCTCCGTAGATCCTCTTTTCTACCTCTCTTCTTTCTATTCCTTTTGCAGGAAGCCCCCGTTGCCTTTTGGCAGCGGGGGTTTTCGTCAATTGTAACATTTTTACGAACTCCAAAACCTGACGGTTGCAAGCCGTGGGAATTGTGGTATAATGTGTAAACAATGATTTACACGGTGAGGGATTTTTTATGAAAAGAATGCTTTTGGTTGTGAATCCGTATTCCGGTCAGAAAAAAGCTGCCAAAATGTTGGCGGAGATCGTCGGCCAATTCAATCGGGCGGACTATGCCGTTCAGGTCTATATTACCGGCGGACCCGGGGATGCGATCAAAGAGGTGGCAAGGCTCTGCAACGAGGTGGACCTGGTGGTGTGCTGCGGCGGCGACGGGACCTTTAACGAGACTCTGTCCGGGCTGCTGTCGGCGGAGTCGAAGACGCCCATCGGATATATCCCCACTGGGTCTACCAATGATTTTGCCTCCAGCCTGAAGCTGCCTCTGGATGTGCTGGAAGCGACAAAAAATATCATCGAGGGCCAGCCGGTGCCCTACGATGCCGGGCGGTTCGGCGGCCGGGTCTTCTCCTATGTGGCTTCCTTCGGAGCCTTTACCCGGACCAGCTATACCACCCCTCAGAGCATCAAAAATGCCCTTGGCCACACTGCCTATGTACTGGAGGGTATCCAGGAGCTGACCCAGATCCGCAACGAGCACATTAAGATGATCGTGGACGGGGAAGTGGTGGAGGACGATTTCCTCTTCGGGGCCATCTGCAATTCCACTTCGGTGGGCGGCGTTCTGACGCTGGACCCGGACGTGGTGGACCTGCAGGACAACAAGCTGGAGATTCTTCTGGTCCGGGCCCCCCGGAATCTGGCGGAGCTCCACGAGTGCATCCTGGCCCTTCAGGACCAAACCTACAACTGCGCCATGCTGACCTTCCGGTCCGCTACCCATATCCGGATTTTCGCGGATCCGGATATGCCCTGGACGCTGGACGGTGAGCGGGAAGAGGGCCACAGCGAAGTGGAAGTGGTGCCGGAGCACCTGGCCTACCGGCTGATGAAGCGGGTGCAGCCATGATCAATACGACCCTTTGCTATATCACCCGGGGAGATCAGGTTCTGATGCTCCACCGGATCAAAAAGAAAAACGACATCAATAAGGACAAATGGATCGGTGTAGGCGGCAAGTTCGAAGCCGGGGAAAGCCCCGATGAGTGCCTCCTGCGGGAATGCTGGGAGGAGACGGGGCTGACCTTGACCTCTTGGCGCTGCCGTGGGGTGGTGACCTTTTTGCAGGAGGGCACGGAGGGGGAATATATGTACCTCTTCACCGCCGACGGCTTTGAGGGAGAACCCCAGGAGTGCAGCGAAGGGGACCTGCAATGGGTCAGCCGGGAGTTTTTGTCCGGTCTTCCCATGTGGGAAGGGGACGAAATTTTTCTGGACCTGTTGTGGCAGGACGCACCCTTCTTCCTGCTGACGCTGCGTTACCGGGGAGACCTGCTCACCCAGGCGGTGCTCAACGGAGAAGTGATCCGAGAGGAAACATAGTATGTGGAATCAGTCCGAAAACGCGCGGCTGCAGCAGGAGCTCCAGGATTCCGGGCTCACCGGCCAGGCGCTGCTGCGAAAATTCCATACCGGCCCCCGGGAGAGCCTCCGCCTTGCGGCGGCTCTGCGGGGGATTTTTACTGTGGGCTGTGCCGGGGAGGCAGAGAAGCGGGAATATTGGGCCTATCTTGCCCGCCGCCCTATCCCGGCGGCCACGGCCCTGATAGAGGATAACCGAATCGAAGATCTGGGGGCCCTGTTTGAAAAGCTGCCTCTGACGGCTGGGGTATTGGAGACGCTGCTGCAAACCGCCCGGACCCTTCGCCGCCCGGAGGCGGTGGTATGGCTGCTGGAGCGGAAAGCGGAGCTTGGCCTCTTTCAGGACCGGGATTTTTCCCTGTAAGGAGAAAAAACATGGACGATTTGACATATCGGGTCCTCACTGCCTGCCGGGGAGAGCTGATTGGGCTGTACCCCGGCCTGGGAGAGGCCTTCGGCTGGCTGGAAGCGGCGGATGGGGAGGCCCTGGGAACAGACGGCACCCGCCTGTTTGTGCCGCCTGAGCTGAAGAAGCTCTACGGCGAAAGCCCTGCCAAAGCCCGCCGGGCCCTGCTGCATTGCCTTCTCCACTGCCTGTACCTCCACATCCGGCTGCCGGAAAAGGTGGACCCGGAGGACTGGGGGCTGGCCTGCGACATCTGGGTGGAAGCGTTCATAGACAGCCTTCGCAATCCCAGATTGGAAGGGGAAAGGCTGGAGCCGCATATGACCGGCACACCTTGGCAGATCCTGGAAAGCTTAGACCGTCTGCCCCTGTCCCGGGAGGAGCTGAAAAGGCGCTGCCGGGTGGACGACCACCGGTTCTGGCCGCAAAAGCTGGAGCCGAAGGTGGAAAAGCGCTGGCAGGGCCTCGGTGCCGGCGGCGGGGCCCTGGGCCGGGAAAGCCGGGGAAGCCTGAGCTTTGATGGGGCGGAGGAAGCGGAGAAGGGAAAAGCCCTCTTCGATTTCCGCCGGTTTCTCAGCCGGTATACCCACCCCGGGGAGGAGCTGGAAACGGACGAGGACAGCTTTGACTATATCTTTTATCATCTGGGCTTGGAACGCTACGGTGATCTGCCTCTGCTGGAACCCCTGGAATACCGGGAGGTCTGGCGCTTGGATACCCTGGCCATTGCCATCGACACCTCCGGATCCTGTGACAGGGAAACTGTCAGTACCTTTTTGAAAGAAATATATGGCATATTCTCCCGGAAGGAGAATTTTTTCCATAAAATGCAGGTAGTGTTTTTTCAGTGCGACTGCTGCCTCCAGGATGTGACCTGGATCCACAGCCCAGAGGACTGGATGCGCTACAGTGAAAACGTGAAGATCCTGGGCCGGGGCGGCACGGATTATACTCCGGTATTCCGGGAGATCGAAAAATTGCGTTCGGAAAAACGGCTGCCAAAGCCCCGGGCGCTGCTGTATTTTACCGATGGAGACGGGGTCTATCCTCACAGGCCGGACTATGAGACGGTGTTTATTCTGGCGGGACCCAAAAAACAAACGCAATTGGTGCCCCAATGGGCCTGTGTACTGGAATTGGAGTGAAGAAAATGCACATTTGTGAAGCCAAGCAGGAGCTTGCCAACACCCTTCGGGCCTACCTTCGCCGGGATGAGACCGGGGCGTACCTCTATCCCACGGTGCGCCAGCGCCCCCTGCTTCTGATGGGGCCGCCGGGCATTGGCAAGACGGCCATTGTCTCCCAGATCGCCCGGGAGGAGGGACTGCCGCTGGTTGCCTACACCATGACCCACCATACCCGGCAGAGCGCCGTAGGCCTGCCCCAGATCAAAGAGAAGACCTACGGAGGAAAGGCCTACGCCGTGACGGAATACACCATGAGCGAGATCATCGGCGCGGTGTATGATGCCATGGCAGCCACAGGAAAAGATCAGGGCATTTTGTTCCTGGACGAGATCAACTGTGTCTCAGAGACCTTGGCGCCTACCATGCTCCAGTTTTTGCAGAACAAGACCTTTGGCACCCATGCCCTGCCTGAGGGCTGGGTCATCGTGGCGGCGGGGAATCCTCCGGAATACAACAAATCCGTTCGTGATTTTGATATTGTGACCCTGGACCGGCTTCGGGTCCTGAACATCCGGCCGGAGGTGGAGACGTTCCTGGATTATGCCGCCCGGCACCGTCTCCATGGGGCGGTGCTGAGCTATCTGGGGCTGAAGCCGGAACGGTTTTACCATGTGTCCCGGGAGGAGGCGGAGCCCTGCTACGTCACGGCCCGGGGCTGGGAGGACCTGTCAGTCCTGCTGCAAAGCTATGAGGCCCTGGATCTGCCCGTCAGTCAGGAGCTGGCGGCGGAGTTTTTGAACTACGAAGAGACTGCCAAGGATTTTTACGGCTACTACCGGCTCTATCGGAAATACGGCCGGGATTACGGTGTCAAGGAGCTCCTGTCCGGGGAGGCAGAGGACGGAACCCGCCGGGACAGGATCGCCATGGCGAGGTCCGGGGACTTTGGGGAGCGCTTCACCCTGGTGGGCCTGCTGCTGGAGCAGCTGCGCCGCCTGGCCTGGACCTACACCCGGTTGGACAGGCAGGCGGTGGCCCTCCAGGTTTGCCTGAAAGCCTATCTTGGTCAAGGGAGCACCTTAGAGGAATTTCTGCGCCAGAGGAAAAGAGCCCTGGATACCAAGCGGGCATTCCGCCTCTGCGGCCCCGAAGAGCAGAGCCTGGAGGAGCAGACCCAAAAACAGCTGGAGGAATTTTTAACGGAGGCAAAAGACCGGCGGCTCCGGGACCGGGAACAGCTGGATCCCTTCCTGAAGGAGGCTTTTCAGAAGTCCTTGGTGCCTCGGAAAGCCCAGGCAGAGGCACTGGGCGAGGCCATCGACCGGGCAATTTCCTTCTGCCTGGATGCCTTCGGCGACGGCCAGGAGCTGCTGCTCCTGCTCACCGGCATGACGGACAGCGAACAGCTGATGGACTACATTGCCCGCTTCGGAAGCAAAAGCTATCTGGCCCTGTGCCATAAGCTGGAGTACCAGCGGGGAGAAGCGGAGCTGCAAAAGCTCTGCCAATAGCCTTCCCCCAGGGGGAAGGTGGCTCGGCGCAGCCGAGACGGATGAGGGGCAGCAGGCACTTGGATGCGGAAAGATCCCTTGTTTTTAAAATTTCTACACACCGGCCCTTGACAAACCCAAGGGCCGGTGCTATTATTTAGTCCATATCTGAACTATCTATTTTTGAATGGAGTGAAAGAAAGTGCTTCCAGCGGTGGAACTGACAAAAAAATTCATGGCCGCCTACAAAGCTGCCCAGAAAAAGGTCTGCAAGGCCTGGAATGTGCCGGAGGTGTCTCTGGACATCCTGCTGTTTCTGGCCAACAACCCGGAGTACACCACGGCCCGGGATATTGTGGAGGTGCGCAGTATCAAGGCCAATCTGGTGTCCCAGCATGTGGACCGAATGGTCCGGGAGGGGTATCTCTGCCGGAAGGAGGTCCAGGGGGACCGGCGCAAGCGGGACCTGAGCCTGACGGAAAAGGCCATGCCCATCATAGAGGCAGGCCGGAGGATGCAGACGGACTTTTTTGAGACTCTGTTTCATGGCATCAGTGAAGGGGAAAAACGGGCTTTCTTTGAGACCATGGATATTATGAGCCGGAATATGGACAAAATTTTGAAGGGAAACGATTAATATGCAGCTTTTACTTACCATTGCAGTCACCTTTTTTGCCGGTATGGGGGCAGGTCTGGGCACCGGCTTTGCCGGCCTCAGCGCCGCGGCAGTCATCAGCCCCATGCTGATCACCTTTTTGCACATGGACCCCTATATGGCCGTGGGTATCGCTCTGTCCTCCGATGTGCTGGCCAGTGCTGTGTCCGCCTACACCTATGGGAAGAACAAAAACCTGGATATCAAAAACGGGATCATTATGATGCTTTCCGTGCTGGCCTTTACGGTGGTGGGCAGCTACGTGGCAAGCCTGCTGCCCTCCCAGACCATGGGCAGCTTCTCCGTGTTTATGACGTTCCTGCTGGGCATTAAGTTCATTGTGAGACCGGTGATGACCACCAAGGAGGCCATGGAGGGTGTCTCCGCGAAAAAGCGGGCCATCCAGTCCCTGATCTGCGGCTGCCTCATTGGCTTTATCTGCGGCTTTATTGGCGCGGGCGGCGGCATGATGATGCTCCTCATCCTCACCAGCGTCTTGGGCTACGAGCTGAAGACCGCCGTGGGCACCAGCGTATTCATTATGGCCTTCACTGCTTTCACCGGTGCCGTGTCCCACTTTGCCATTGGAGGGACGCCGGACTGGACTGTGTTTGCTCTGTGTGTGGTCTTTACGCTGCTGTGGGCCCGGATCGCCGCGGTGTTTGCCAACAAGGCCGCTCCCAAGACATTGAACCGGGCCACCGGCGTGGTATTGGTGATTTTGGGCGTTGTGGTGATGGGCTTCCATATGATTGGGTAAAAACATATCGAATTGACACATTCCACATGGTTTTTGGGGAAAACTTTCCAAATTCGGTGCATCTGCTTTCTTGACGAAAAAGGGAGGACCGTGGTATAATGAGTACTGTCAACACGAACCCTTATGACTGACGGATCAGTGGAGCACCACATGGAGTAAGGGAAAATTTTTTGCCGACCGTCTGGGCTTGCTTGCGTTCCTTTTCAGGAGGGTGAGTGAGCCCTTTGCGCTTTTTAGGAGGTAAAATGATGAAAAAAGTTGGAATTATCATGGGAAGCGACAGCGATCTTCCAATTTTGCGGAAGAGCATGGATACTCTGACGGAGCTGGGCATTCCCTATGAATGCCACATCTTCTCCGCCCACCGGACTCCGGAGGAGGCAAGGGCCTTTGCTCTGTCCGCCCGGGAGCAGGGCTTTGGGGCACTGATCGCGGCAGCCGGCATGGCGGCCCATCTGGCGGGAGCCATCGCCGCCAATACGACCCTTCCTGTGATCGGCATCCCCTGCAAGGGACCGGTGCTGGACGGTATGGACGCGCTCCTTTCCACGGTGCAGATGCCCTCCGGCATTCCTGTGGCTGCGGTAGCCATCAACGGCGGTGTCAACGCAGCCCTGCTGGCAGCCCAGATCCTGTCGGTTTCCGATGGGGATCTTGCCCGGAAGCTGGACGAGAAGCGGGCGGCGGACAAAGAAAAGGTCCTGCAGAAGGACGCGGCCCTGCAAAAAGAAATTTTGGGTTAAAAAACGGGAGGAAACACAATGGGCGGATTTTTTGGAGCGGTTTCTCACAGAGACTGCATTCTGGACGTATTTTTCGGCACCGATTATCACTCCCACCTGGGTACCCGCCGGGGCGGCATGGCGGCCTACGACAAGGAGGCCGGTCTCCAGCGGGAGATCCATAATATTGAAAATTCCCCCTTCCGGACCAAGTTCGAGGGCATTTTAGGGGAGATGAAGGGCTGCGCCGCCATCGGCTGCATCTCCGACACCGACCCCCAGCCCCTGCTCATCCGGTCTGAACTGGGTACCTACGCCATCTGCACCATTGGCGTCATTCATAACGCCGAGGCTTTGCTTCGGCAGTATCTGTCCTTCAGCGGCGGCCATTTCGAAGCCATGAGCGGAGGAAAGGTCAACTCCAACGAGCTGATCTCCGCTCTCATCGACCAGAAAAGCAGCTTTGCGGAGGGCATTCGTTTTGCTCAGGATATGATCGAGGGCACTGCCTCCATCCTGATCCTGAAGGATGACGGCAAGCTCATTGCCGCCCGGGACAAGCTGGGCCGGATCCCCATCATCCTGGAAAAGAACGCCGATGGCTGCTGTGTTACCTTTGAGGACTACGCCGGTGAGAAGCTGGGCTACGAATACTACCGGGAGCTGGGCCCCGGAGAGGTGGTGGAGCTTACCGCCGACGGAGACACGGTGCTTTCCCCTCCCAGAGACAAGAAAAAGATCTGTGCCTTCCTTTGGTCCTACTACGGCTATCCTACCTCCTGCTACGAGGGCAAGAACGTGGAGGTCATGCGCTATCGCAATGGCCGGATCATGGCCAAGGCCGACAAAGAAAACGGCGTTGCCCAGGACCTGGACTATGTAGGCGGCGTTCCGGACTCCGGCACCCCCCACGCCATTGGCTACGCCAACGAGAGCGGCGTGCCCTTCGCCCGGCCCTTTATCAAGTATACGCCCACCTGGCCCCGGAGCTTCATGCCCTCTAACCAGAGTGAGCGGAACATGGTGGCGAAGATGAAGCAGATCCCGGTAGACGAGCTGATCCGGGACAAGAAGCTCCTCTTTGTGGACGACTCCATCGTTCGGGGCACCCAGCTGAGAGAGACCGTGGATTTCCTTTATGAGCACGGAGCCAAGGATGTGCACATCCGCTCCGCCTGCCCCCCCATCCTCTATGCCTGTAAATACCTGAATTTCTCCCGGTCCAACTCCGAAAACGAGCTCATTGCCCGCGCCACCATTCTGGAACTGGAAGGGGAAGAGGGCTTCCAGCATCTGGACGAGTACATGGACGGCACCACCGAGCGGGGCAGGAAACTCCGGGAGACCATCTGCGAAAAGCTGCACTTTACTTCCCTGGAATATCAGACCCTGGAGGGCATTCTGGAGGCCATCGACCTGCCGGAATGCGATGTATGCACCTACTGCTGGAACGGCAAAGAGTGAATCAGGCCATCCCCTCCGGCAAAGCCGAGGCGGATGAGGGACAGCAGGTACCCAAACATTTGAAAATCCGAAAAACGATGCTACAGTCAAAAAGGAGATTTTAACATGGATCATAAAAACTCTCAGTCTGCCAGCTACGCCGCCGCCGGTGTAGACATCACTGCCGGCTACAAGGCCGTGGAGCTGATGAAGAAGCACATTGCCCGGACCAAAAACGAAGGCTGCCTGGACGATGTGGGCGGTTTCGGCGGCTGCTTTGGCCTGCCCATTGCCGGAATGGAGGAGCCTGTGCTGGTTTCCGGCACCGATGGCGTGGGCACCAAGCTGCGCATTGCCCAGCTCCTGGACAAGCACGACACCATCGGCATTGACTGCGTTGCCATGTGCGTCAACGACGTGATCTGCTGCGGCGCAAAGCCTCTGTTTTTCCTGGATTATATCGCCTGCGGCAAAAATGTGCCGGAGCGCATTGCCGAGATCGTTGGCGGCGTGGCTGAGGGCTGCGTCCAGGCCGGTTCGGCTCTGATCGGCGGCGAGACCGCCGAACATCCCGGCATGATGCCTGCGGACGACTACGATCTGGCGGGTTTCAGCGTGGGCATTGTGGACAAGAAAAAGATCATCGACAACTCCAGAATGCGCCCGGGAGACGTGGTCATCGCCTTGGCCTCCACCGGTGTTCACTCCAACGGATTCAGCCTGGTGCGGAAGGCCTTCGATGTGGAGCACAATGAGAGCCTGAAAGAGCCCAATGAAGCCCTTGGCGGCAAGTCCATTGTGGAGACCCTGCTGACCCCCACCAAGATCTATGTCAAGTCCATTTTGGCATTGCTGGCGAAGGTGGATGTGAAGGGCATCAGCCACATCACCGGCGGCGGCTTCTACGAGAACATCCCCCGCAGCATCCCCAACGGCCTCTGCGCCAAGATCAAAAAGGCGGATGTGCGGATCCTGCCCATCTTCCATCTGATTGCCAAAGCCGGCAAGATCCCCGAGCGGGATATGTTCAACACCTTCAATATGGGTGTGGGCATGAGCGTGGTGGTTCCGGCCAACCAGGTGGATGCGGCTCTGGAGATCCTGAATGACTGCGGCGAGACCGCCTACGTCATCGGTGAGATCGTTGAGAACGAGGAAAAGGTGATCCTGGAATGAAAACCAAGATTGCGGTCCTGGTTTCCGGCGGCGGCACCAATCTGCAGGCGCTCATCGATTCCCAAACCAGAGGAGAGCTGTGCAGCGGCGAAATTGCCCTGGTGGTATCCAACAGCCGGAAGGCCTTTGCCCTGGAGCGGGCGAAAAAGGTGGGGATCCCGACAAGAGTCCTGCTGAAAAAAGAGCTGGGAGGACAGGAGGGCTTTGAAAAGGCCCTGCTGGAAACCCTGGAGGAATACAAGATCCAGGTCATCATCCTGGCGGGCTTTATGAGCATTCTGTCCGGAAACTTTACGGACAGATACCCCAGGCGTATCCTCAATGTGCACCCCTCCCTCATCCCTTCCTTCTGCGGAGAGGGCTTCTACGGCCTGCGGGTCCATGAGGCGGCCCTTCAAAAAGGGGTAAAGGTCACGGGGGCTACCGTCCACTTTGTCAATCAGATTCCCGACGGCGGGGAGATCGTCGCCCAGAAGGCGGTGGAGATCCTCCCGGGGGATACGCCGGAGGTGTTGCAGCGCCGGGTCATGGAGCAGGCGGAATGGCTGCTGCTGCCCCGGGCGGCGGAACAGGTCTGTGCGGCCATTCAAAATGAAAAAGAGGAATAAGGACATGAATGTTTACGAAATCGGCAATATGGGAGAAAAGCTCTCTGCCAACCGCTACCCTGGCCGAGGCATCGTTCTGGGGCTGACCCCTGACGGGAAAGAGTCTGTGGCCGCCTATTTCATTATGGGCCGCAGCGTCAACAGCCGGAACCGGATCTTCGCCCTGGAGCCCGACGGCATCCGCACGGAGGCCTATGACCCCAGCAAAATGGAGGACCCCAGCCTCATTATCTATCATCCTGTCCGCCAGCTGGGCCGGGCCCTGATCGTCACCAACGGAGACCAGACCGACACCATCCGGGACTTCCTGGAAAAGGGCAAGACCATGGAAGAGGCTCTGCGGACCCGGAAATTTGAGCATGACGGCCCCAACTGGACTCCCCGCATCTCCGGCCTGCTGAGTCCCGATGGCAACTATAAGATGTCCATCCTGAAGGCCTCCGACCTGGAAGGCAGGGGCTGCAACCGCTATACCTACGACTATGATCCCATTCCCGGCCTGGGCCATTTCCTGCACACCTATGTCTGCGACGGAAATCCTGTGATCCCCACCTTCCAGGGGGAGCCGGAGCGGGTGGCTATCCCCCAGAACATGGAAGCCTTTGTGGATACCCTGTGGAAAACCCTCAACGAGGATAATAAGATCTCGCTGTTTGTCCGCTATACCGATCTCGCAACCGGCGAATACCGGCAAAGGATCATCAACCGCTACGAATAAGGGGAGGAAACCATGAAAGAATTTGCTTTGAAATACGGCTGCAATCCAAACCAGAAGCCTGCCTCCATTTACATGGCCGATGGCTCCGAGCTGCCGGTCACCATCCTGAACGGCCGCCCCGGCTATATCAACTTTCTGGACGCACTGAATTCCTATCAGCTGGTGAAGGAATTGAAGGAAGCCACCGGCAAGTGCGCCGTCACCTCCTTTAAGCATGTGTCTCCCACCTCTGCCGCCATTGGCAAGGCACTGCCGGAGAGTCTGAAAAAGGCTTGCTTTGTGGATGACATTGCTGGGCTGGAGGAATCCCCTCTGGCTTGCGCCTATGCCCGGGCCCGGGGCACGGACCGGATGTGCTCCTTTGGGGACTGGGTGGCTCTGTCTGACGAGTGCGATGCCCTTACCGCCAAGCTGATTGCGAGAGAGGTTTCCGACGGTGTCATCGCCCCCGGCTACAGTGCCGAGGCCCTGGAGATCCTGAAAACCAAGCGCAATGGCAACTATAATGTAGTCGCCATCGATGCCGATTACGTCCCGGCTCCCCAGGAGACCAAGATGGTCTACGGCGTTACCTTCCAGCAGGGCCGGAACAACTTCAAGATCGATGCCGACCTGCTGAACAATATCGTCACCGAAAAGAAGGAGCTCCCCGACAGTGCCAAAGAGGACCTGATCGTAGCCCTCATTACTTTGAAATATACCCAGTCCAACTCCGTCTGCTTCGCTTATGACGGCCAGGCCATCGGTGTGGGCGCGGGCCAGCAGTCCCGGATCCACTGCACCCGTCTGGCGGGCTCCAAGGCGGACACCTGGTTCCTGCGGCAGCATCCCAAGACCCTGAATCTGCCCTTCCGGAAGGATCTGGGCCGTCCGGGCCGGGATAACGTCATTGACGGCTATATCAACGGCAACGAAGAGGATGTCTGCGCCGAGGGCATCTGGCAGAACTACTTCACGGAGCAGCCCGACCGGCTCACAGCCGAGGACAAGCGGGCCTACCTGGATGCCATCCGTGGCGTTTCACTGGGCTCCGATGCCTTCTTCCCCTTCGCGGATAACATCAAGCGGGCCTATGCCTCCGGTGTCAGCTATATTGCCCAGCCCGGCGGCTCCATCCGGGATGACCTGGTCATCGAGGAGTGCGACAAAGACGGCATTGTTATGGCCTTCACCGGTATGCGGCTGTTCCACCACTGATCATAAGACTTCCCCACCGGGGAAGGTGGCAGGGCGCAGCCCTGACGGATGAGGTGTTTAAGAAAGGTTGGTCAATATGAAGATTCTGGTAGTCGGCGGCGGCGGGCGGGAGCACGCCATCATCAAGAAGCTGAAAGAAAATCAGTCCGTAGAAACGATATACGCCCTCCCCGGCAACGGGGGCATGGCGGAGGACGCGGTCTGCGTTCCCATCGGGGCCACGGATATCGGGAAAATTGTAGATTTTGCGGTAGAGAATAAAATCGATTACGCCGTTGTGGCCCCAGACGATCCTCTGGTCCTGGGGGCGGTGGATGCCCTGAACGGCAAGGGCATTCCCTGCTTCGGCCCCAAGGCCAACGCCGCCATCATCGAGGGCAGCAAGGTCTTCTCCAAGAATCTGATGAAGAAGTACGGCATTCCCACGGCGGAGTACGAGGTCTTCAACGATATGGACTCTGCCCTTCGGTATCTGGAAACCGCCCCCATTCCTACGGTCATCAAGGCCGACGGCCTGGCCCTGGGCAAGGGCGTCATCATTGCCCAGACCCGGCAGGAGGCCCGGGAGGCCGTCAAGTCCATGATGGCGGATAAGGTCTTCGGCAAGAGCGGCGAGCACATCGTCATTGAGGAGTTTCTTACCGGTCCTGAGGTCAGCGTCCTGTCCTTCACAGACGGCAAGACCGTGAAGCCTATGATCTCCTCCATGGACCACAAGCGGGCAGGGGACAATGACACCGGCCTCAACACCGGCGGCATGGGCACCGTGGCACCCAATCCCTACTACACTCCGGAAATTGCCCGGGAGTGCATGGAAAAAATCTTCCTGCCCACCATCCGGGCTATGAATGCCGAGGGCCGGACCTTTACCGGCTGCCTGTACTTCGGCCTTATGCTGACCCCCAAGGGCCCCAAGGTCATTGAGTACAACTGCCGCTTTGGCGACCCTGAGACCCAGGTGGTGCTGCCCCTGCTGGAAAGCGACCTGCTGACCGTTATGCAGGCAACCACCAACGGCACCCTGGCGGAAACCGAGGTCAGATTCTCTGACAAAAACGCCTGCTGCGTGATCCTTGCTTCCAAAGGCTACCCCGTGTCCTACAAGAAGGGCTATCCCATCACCATGACGCAGGAGGCCAAGGCCCATACCTATGTGGCCGGCGCCAAGCTGGACGAGACCGGCAAGCTGGTCACCTCCGGCGGCCGGGTCACCGGTACCACCGCCGTAGCGGATACTCTGGAGGAGGCCATTCGGGAAGCCTACCGCCTCTGCGACGGTGTAAAATTCGAGAATGCCTACCGCAGAAGCGATATCGGCCAGCGGGCCTTGCAGGCACTGAAATAATAGGGAGGACTCCACATGGTTTATCGTGTATATGTAGAAAAAAAGGAAGGCCAGACCCAGGAGGCGAAGGGCCTCCTGAAGGAAATTCAGGACTTTCTGGGTATCCGCAGCCTGACGGGGCTCCGGGTGCTGAACCGCTATGACGCGGAGAACATCGAGAAGCCCCTCTTCGATTCCGCCGTCAACACCGTTTTCTCCGAGCCCCAGGTGGACAACGTGTCCTATGAGGTCCCTCAGGGGGACCTGGTCTTCGCCGTGGAGCCTCTGCCCGGCCAGTATGACCAGCGGGCGGATTCCGCTGCCCAGTGCATCCAGATCATCTCCCAGGGCAACCGCCCGACTGTGCGCACCGCCAAGGTCTATGTGCTTTCCGGCAAGGTGACGGAGGAAGAGCTGGCGGCCATCAAGAAGTACGTCATCAACGCGGTGGAGAGCCGGGAGGCCTCTCTGGCCTTGCCGGAGACCCTGGCCATTGATTATGCCATCCCCGAGACCGTCCCCACTGTGGAGGGCTTTGTTGCCATGGACGAGGCAGCCCTTTCCGCTCTGCTGGAAAAATTGGGCCTTGCCATGGACCTGGACGATCTGAAATTCCTCCAGGCCTATTTCCGGGACCAGGAGCACCGGGATCCCACCATTACGGAGATCCGGGTGGTGGATACCTACTGGTCCGATCACTGCCGGCATACCACCTTCTCCACCCATCTGGACAAGGTCACCATCCACGACGAGGCGGTGCAGAAGGCCTATGACGAGTATCTGGCTGCCCGGGTGGCGGTTTACGGAGAGGAAAAGGCTGCTCAGCGGCCTCAGACCCTGATGGACATTGCCACCATCGGCACCAAGCTGCTGAAAAAGCAGGGCAAACTCCCGGAGCTGGACGAGAGCGAGGAGATCAACGCCTGCTCCATCCACGTCACGGCCACAGTCAACGGAGAAGACCAGGACTGGCTGCTGATGTTCAAAAACGAGACCCACAATCACCCCACGGAGATCGAGCCCTTCGGCGGCGCGGCTACCTGCATCGGCGGCTGCATCCGGGATCCTCTGTCCGGCCGGGCCTATGTGCACCAGGCCATGCGGATCACCGGTGCCGGTGACCCCCGGACCCCCTTGAAGGACACCCTCCCCGGCAAGCTGCCCCAGCGGAAGCTCTGCCAGACCGCTGCCGCGGGCTACTCCTCCTATGGCAACCAGATCGGCTTGGCCACCGGCCATGTGGCGGAACTGTACCACGATGGATATGTGGCCAAGCGTCTGGAGTGCGGCGCTGTGGTTGCCGCTGCTCCTGCCCGGAATGTGCGCCGGGAGTGCCCCGCCCCTGGGGACATTGTGATCCTGCTGGGGGGCCGTACCGGCCGGGACGGCATTGGCGGTGCCACCGGCTCCTCGAAGAGCCACAATATGAAGTCCCTGACCACCATGGCCTCCGAGGTCCAGAAGGGCAACGCCCCGGAGGAGCGGAAGATCCAGCGGCTGTTCCGCGACAGCAAGGTGACCCGGCTCATCAAGCGCTGCAACGACTTCGGTGCCGGCGGTGTGTCCGTGGCCATCGGCGAGCTGGCCGACGGCCTGCGCATCGATCTGGATGCGGTTCGGAAAAAATATGACGGCCTGGACGGCACCGAACTGGCGATCTCCGAGTCCCAGGAGCGGATGGCAGTGGTTGTTGCCCCTGAGGATGCGGATGCCTTTATCGCCGCCGCCGAGAAGGAAAATCTGGAGGCCTACCGGGTTGCCGTGGTCACCGAGGAAGCCCGGATGGTCATGTCCTGGAAGGGCCGTGAGATCGCCAATCTGAGCAGGGAGTTCCTGAACACCAACGGTGCCGTGAAGCACGCCCAGGTGACGGTTTCCGAGCCCGCCCCTCTGGATATTCCCGATGCCAGCCTGCGGGAGATGGCTTCTCAGCTGCGCTATGCCTCCCAGCGGGGCCTGGTGGAGCGGTTCGATGCCACCATTGGCGCGGGCAGCCTGCTGATGCCCTTCGGCGGCAGAAACCAGGCGACCCCCACCCAGGCAATGGCGGCCAAGCTGCCGGTGCTGCCCGGGGAGCAGACCGATGCCGCCAGTGTCATGGCCTGGGGCTGTGATCCGGAGCTGCTCAGCGCCGATCCCTTTGTGGGAGCCCAGATGAGCGTCATTTCCTCCATGGCGAAGATTGTTGCCGCCGGTGCGGACTACAAGAAGGCCTATCTGACCCTTCAGGAATTCTTTGAAAAGCTGAGAACTGATCCCGAACGGTGGGGCAAGCCCTTTGAAGCGCTGCTTGGCGCTCTGACGGCTCAGCTGAGCCTGGATGCCGCGGCCATCGGCGGCAAGGACTCCATGTCCGGCACCTTCCTGGACAAGGATGTGCCTCCCACGGTGATCTCCTTCGCCATTGCCCCACTGAAAGCTCAGGAAGTGATTTCCAATGAATTCAAGGAAGGGGGCCACAGTGTCTACTGCTTCGGCTCCGACGGCACCTATGAAGGCCTGAAGGACACCTGGGAGAGATTCCATGGGCTTTGTCAGGCCGGTAAAGTAAAGGCCGCCTGGGCCGTGGATGCCGGCGGTGTTTCCGAGGCGGTCATGAAGATGTCCTTTGGCAATTCCGTCGGATTTACAGGCGAGGATACGGACTGCGGCTACGGCGACATCATTGCCGAGCTCACCGGGGACTGCGACTTTGGCCAAAAGATCGGCGTCACCACTGCCGAGCCTCAGATCACCCTGGATGACGAGACCGTCTCCATCCGGGAGCTGTATGAGCTGAATACCGCTACCTTGGAGAAGGTCTACCCCACCAAGACCCTGGAGGCCGAGAAAGAAGTTCCCACCTTCGGCTACAAGGCAACTTCCTATCCTGCTCCTGCGGTAAAGACCGCCAGGCCCAAGGTCCTGATCCCCGTCTTCCCCGGCACCAACTGCGAGTACGATTCTGCCCGGGCCGTTCTGGCCGCGGGGGCAGAGGCGGATATCGCCGTCATCCGGAACCTGACCGCCGATGATGTGGCCCGGTCCGTGGAGGATGTGGCCAAGCGCATCGGGGACAGCCAAATGATCTTCATCCCCGGCGGCTTCTCCGGCGGCGACGAGCCCGACGGCTCCGCCAAGTTCATCACCGCCTTCTTCCGGAATCCTGCCATCCGGGAGCAGGTCATGAGGCTGCTGAACGACCGGGACGGCCTGATGTGCGGCATTTGCAATGGCTTCCAGGCCCTGATCAAGCTGGGGCTGGTACCCTACGGCAAGATCATCGACACCGATGCAGCCTGCCCCACCCTGACCTTCAATACCATCGGACGGCACCAGAGCCGCATTGTCCGCACCCGGGTGGCTTCCAACAAGTCCCCCTGGCTGAGCCTGACCCAGGTGGGCGACATCTACAATGTGCCCATCTCCCACGGCGAGGGCAAGTTCCTGGCAAGCGAGGAGCTGGTAAAGCAGCTGGCCGCCAACGGCCAGATCGCCACCCAGTATGTGGATCTGGAAGGAAACCCCTCCATGGACGCTGCCTTCAACCCCAACGGCTCCATCTGCGCCATCGAGGGCATCACCTCTCCCGACGGCCGTGTCTTCGGCAAAATGGGCCACAGTGAGCGTATCGGCAAGGACCTCTACGCCAACGTCCCCGGACAGTACGATATCCGTATGTTCGAGGCGGCTGTGAAATACTTCAAGTAAAATGGATTACCCCGCCTCGTTTCCGAGGCGGGGTAAAACTTACTCAACCGTCACACTCTTTGCCAGATTCCTGGGCTTATCCACGTCCAGTCCCTTGGCGACGCTGACGTAGTATCCCAGCAGCTGCAAGGGAATCACCCCCAGGGAGGCGGCGAAGTGGGGGTCCGTTTTGGGAATATAGATGACGAAATCGGCGCTGTCCTCGATGCTGTAGTTGCCGCTGCAGGTCAGGGCCATCAGATAGGCCCCCCGGCTCTTGCACTCCAGCAGGTTACTCAGGGTCTTCTCATACAGGTCTTGCTGGGTCAGGATGCCCACCACCAGGGTGTTGGGCTCGATCAGGCTGATGGTGCCGTGCTTCAGCTCTCCGGCGGCGTAGGCCTCCGAGTGGATATAGCTGATCTCCTTCATTTTCAGGCTTCCCTCCAGGGAGATGGCGTAGTCGATGCCCCGTCCGATGAAGAAGATGTCCTTTGCCGCCACCTGCTTGGAGGCGAACCACTGGATCCGTTCCTTGTTTTCCAGCAGCTTCTCGATTTTGTCCGGCAGGGTCTCCAGCTCGCCGATCATTCTGGCGGCATCCTCTTCCGCCAGGGTCCCCCGGGCCTTGGCCAGGGCAATGGCCAGCACATAGCTGGCGGCCAGCTGGGTGGAGTAGGCCTTGGTGGTGGCCACGGCGATTTCCGGCCCTGCCAGAGTGTAAAATACATGGTCGGCTTCCCTTGCGATGGTGGAGCCCACCACGTTGACGATGGCCAGGGTGGAGGCTCCGTATTGCTTGGCCTGCCGCAGGGCGGCCAGGCTGTCCGCGGTTTCGCCGGACTGGCTGATGATGACCACCAGGGTCTTCTCCGGAAGCAGGGGGGTACGGTAGCGGAATTCCGAAGCCAGCTCCACCCGGACGGGCACTCGTGCCAGATCCTCCAGCACATACTGGGCAGTGACGCCCACATGGTAGGCAGAGCCGCAGCCCACGATATAGACGGCGTTCAGGTCCCCCAGCTCTTGGGGGGTAAGGCCCAGCTTGTCGTATTGGATCTGCCCATCCTGAATGGCGGAGGCAAGGGTGTCCCTGACGGCCTTGGGCTGCTCATGGATCTCCTTCATCATGAAGTGCTCGAAGCCCGCCTTTTCCGCGGCCTCGGCGCTCCAGCCGATCTCCACCAGGTCCTTCTGGATCTCGTCCCCGTCCAGGTTGTAGAAGGTGGCCCCATCCGGGGTCAGCCGGGCCAGCTCCATATTGCCGATGTAGTATACCTTCCGTGTGTATTTCAGAATGGCGGGCACATCGGAGGCCAGGTAGCTTTCGCCGTCGCTGACACCGATGATCATGGGGCTGTCCTTCCGGGCGGCGTAGATCTCCCCGGGATAGTCCTTGAAAAGCACCGCCAGGGCGTAGGAGCCCCGAATGCGGACCATAGCGTGATTGATGGCGTCCACAGGTGTGTGGGCGTATTTTTTGTAATAGTAGTCGATGAGCTTTACGGCTACCTCGGTATCCGTGTCGGAGTAGAAATGGTAGCCCTTGCGCAGCAGCTTCTCCCGGAGCTCCTGATAGTTTTCGATGATGCCGTTGTGGACGGCTACCACGTTCCCGTCGTCGGAGGCGTGGGGGTGGGCGTTGTTTTCGCTGGGCTCTCCATGGGTAGCCCAGCGGGTGTGGCCGATGCCGCTGGTTCCCGGCAGGGCCAGGCCGTTGTCCGTTTTTTCTGCCAGGGCCCGCAGGCGGCCCTTGGCCTTGACGATCCGGACGGGGTTGGCGCCGTCCCTTACGGCTAACCCGGCGGAGTCATAGCCCCGGTATTCCAGCTTCGAAAGTCCTTCCAGCAAAATCGGCGCGGCCGCGTGATGGCCGGTGAATCCAACAATTCCACACATAGTGCGTCACTCCTCAAAAAAATACGAAGCGGTCACAATGCACTGCTTCGTGAATTGACCAAATTGTAGCATATCTTTATCAAAAAATCAATAGTGAAATTGTACGGGTAAAAAAATATAAGAAATATGTAAAAACCCTCTCCTGGGAGAGGGTGGCAGGGCCAAAGGCCCTGACGGGTGTGGGGCGGCAAAAGCTGAGACACGGGATCCGCCCCCTCAGCGCTCCCACTGGGGAAGGTCAGGGGAAGGCAACGGGCGTTATTCGACAATCGAACATAAAAATCGGCAAAAAATGGTTGAAAATGGGAAAATTATATGGTAAAATGCTTTTAAGTGTGCAAAAAAGCGGATTTATTGCTTATTATTCGTCTGAAAGTGATAATTATTGCGTAATTCCGACAAATGGAGGATTTCGATCATGGCATATATGCGTTTGGGCGACCTGCTGATTGCCGCCGGGGTGATCGGGCAGGAGGAGCTGCAAAAAGCTCTTTCGATACAGAAGCAGACCCGGGAGCGTCTGGGTGACGTGCTGATCGAAAACGGTATGATCACCGAGCAGCAGCTCATTGAGGCGCTGCAGATGCAGCTGGGCGTGGATTTTGTGGACCTGACCGCAGTGTCCATCCCCTTGGAGCTGGCGAAATTTGTACCCCGGTCCATCGCCAAGAAGTATTGCGTGGTGCCGGTGAAGCTTGTGAAGGACGAGCTGTACGTGGCCATGTCGGACCCTCTGAACTTTGTGGCTCAGGAAGAGATCAAGGCCGCCTCCCACAAGCAGGTGGTGCCCATGATCGCCACCCGGCGGGCAACAGAGTCGGCCATCAGCACCCTCTACGGCAACGAGGGTGCTGCCCGGGCCATTGAGGAAATGAAGCGGGAGGCGGGAGACAGCCAGACGGATATCATCCCCGCCCAGATGGCTCAGACGGCGGACAATGCCGCCAACGAGGCCCCTACCATCCGTTTTGTCAATTCCGTTATCGAGCGGGCCATTGCCGAGCGGGCCAGCGATATTCACCTGGAGCCCCAGGAGGGGGAAATGGTGGTGCGCATGCGCATCGACGGGGCCCTGCGCAGAGTCTTCACGGTCCCTTCCAATCTACAGGCTACCGTGATCTCCCGCCTGAAGATCATGGGCGGCATGAACATCTCCGAGCGGAAGATCCCCCAGGACGGCCGGGCCATGTATTCCGCCAAGGGCAAGGACATTGACCTGCGTATCAACTCCATGCCCACGGTCCACGGAGAAAAGATGGTCCTGCGTCTTCTGGATAAGTCCGCCGGGTCCGTCAGCCGCCAGTCCATCGGCTTGGAGGGGGAGGATCTGGAGAAGTATGAGGCGCTGCTGAAAAACACCTCCGGCGTGATCCTCATCGTAGGACCTACCGGCTCCGGTAAGTCCACCACCATGTGCGCCATGCTCCGGCAGCTGTGCAGCGAGGAAACCAACATTATGACCCTGGAGGACCCGGTGGAGTACGATATCCCCGGCGTCAACCAGTGCCAGATCAATGAGAAGACCGGCATGACCTTTGCCGCCGGACTTCGGGCCATCCTCCGCCAGGACCCGGATATCATCTCCGTAGGCGAGATCCGGGACGGAGAGACGGCCCAGATCGCCGTCCGGGCGGCCATTACCGGCCACCTGGTGCTGTCCACCCTCCACACCAACGATGCCGTTTCCGTCATCGACCGCCTGGAGGACATCGGTGTGGAGCCTTATCTGATTTCCAGCGCCCTCCGAGGTGTCATCTCCCAGCGGCTGGTCCGCAAGATCTGCCCCCACTGCAAGAAAGCCTACAAGCCCCATGCCGAGGAGCTGGAGATGCTGGGTATGCCGGAGGATTCCGATGCGGTGTTCTACAGAGGCGAGGGCTGCCAGGAGTGCTTCCACACCGGCACCCGGGGCCGCCGGGCTGTGTTTGAGATCCTGACCCTTAATTCCCATCTGCGCCGGATGGTGTCCAATAAGGCCGATTCCGAGACCGTCAAAGAGACCGCCCTCCGGGAGGGCTTTGTAACCATGAAGGAGAATTGCCGCCGCCTGGTGCTCCGGGGGGAGATCAGCGCCGCCGAGGCCGCCAAGGCCATCAATTCCACCGCGGGCTAAGGAGAAACAAATGAGTTTGTTGGATGATTGGATCGCCCAGGCCAAGGAGCGCCGGGCCTCCGATGTACATATTGTGGCCAATCTTCCCGTGCGCTGCCGGGTGGATGGCCAGCTGGAGAACCTGACCGCCTATCCTCTGTCCTTTGAGGATTGTGAAAACCTGGGCCGGGAGCTGGCGGGGAAGCGCTACGCCGAAATTGAGGATATAGGGGAGCTGGACCTGGCCAGGAGCTTCCCCTGCGGGATTCGGACCAGGATCAACCTGTTCCCGTCAGCAGGGCAGCCTCTCCGCCGCCATCCGCCTGTTGGCGGAGCGGATCCCGGAATTGGAGGAGCTGAATCTGCCTCCGGTGGTGGGCAGCTTCCAGGACTACCGGACGGGCATCGTCCTGGTCACCGGTGAGACGGGCTCCGGTAAGTCCACCACTCTGGCCGCGGTACTGAACCGGATCAACCGGACCCGCAGCGCCCACATCATTACCCTGGAAGACCCCATTGAGTATGTCTATACCCCTGACCAGTGCGTCATCAACCAGCGCCAGGTGGGCACCGATACCCGCAGCTACGCCGATGGCCTCCGGGCCATCCTCCGGGAGGACCCGGACGTGATCCTCATCGGCGAAATGCGGGACCTGAACACCATCGAAACGGCCCTCACCGCCGCCGAGACCGGTCACCTGGTCTTTGCCACCCTGCACACCAATTCCGCCGCCGATGCCATCGACCGTATGGTCAATGTGTTCCCGGAGGGCCAGCAGAAGCAGATCCGGCTCCAGCTCTCCACCACCCTTCGGGCGGTGGTGTCCCAGCAGCTGCTGCCCCAAAAAACCAGCAGGGGCCGGGCCGCCGCCTGTGAGGTCATGGTGGTCAATTCCGCCATCAGAAATCTGATCCGGGAGGGTAAGACCCCTCAGATGGATTCCTTCGTAGCCATGAATGCCCAAAATGGCTCCATCCTTATGGACGCCGCCCTGCAAAAAATGGTCCGGGACGGTACCGTGTCCCAGGAGGTAGCCAGGTCCTACGCAAGAGACCCGGAGAATTTCGGCACAAGGTATTAAGAAACAAAAACCCTCTCCCGGGAGAGGGTGGCGGGGCGAAGCCCTGACGGGAGTGGGGCGGTACAGACTCCAACCCAGTCCC
>OGKG01000837.1_pt1 | contig 39229 bp, 26 predicted proteins | sample 1572201 | NCBI WGS metagenome assembly OGKG01 (sample SAMEA2582146, study PRJEB24529) | metagenome | biome: Human gut stool | place: China | collected 2011 | reverse complement strand
CCTTTGGCAGTCTCTATATTCATCTTTTTCACCCCGGTGTATAACACCTCGCCTTCGGTCAACCTCTTCGTCTGAGAACAAGAGCTACCCAATATCATGAATACTATAATAACAAATAAACTATTTCCCAGACTTTTCATTTTCTATCGGTTCTATTTTGGATTCTACTTGTACTTTCTTTTTACGGCGGAATATATCCATGAATTTTTGGAAATTTTTTCTTAATACCACACCGATACCGGTTTGTGTCACTTCTCCCTCCAAGACGCTCTCGTAGCCCGTGTGCCGGAAGATCTTCAGAAAAAAGTTCGGATTCTTTCCAAACACGTACTCGATGGCAATGTCATCCACAAGATTCTCCTCTACTCCCCCGGCCGCGGGGTCATTATCCGTGGAGATTCGCCCCCCGACTTTCACCCGTACCTTATTATTAAACAATCGTTTCGAAAATTGATAAGAATAATCCGTTTTCTTAGATTCTCCTGCCTCTGACACTTGATTATAGGTATTAATACCAAACGTCAGATCCATGTTCTTCAAATGTTTCCGAGACCATTGATTCAATTCGTTTTCCACGAAATTATTCAGGGCATTATCAGAGGCATTGGACTTTGCCACCGTCCCCGGCCCGGAATAAGTTCCGTAAATCATCATGTTCATCGCCTCCTTTGAACGCTCCTCGGCAGTCATCGCTGCCAATTGGTTCTGTATCGTTATATCCCCTTCTGCGGCAAGATCAAACGTGATGTCCAGTTTCTCCAACGTGTTTGAAATCTTGATCATGGCATTGAACGTCACTAGGCGGGATTTCTGGCTATCATCCGTCACGCTAGCCGAAATTGTCTCCGCAGCCGTTATATTCAAGGTCGGGTTAGCCAGGTCCCCGGTCCATTCCACGAAACTACCATCTTGTATCTTGAAATCCTTCTGCCCGATCACCGGCAAACCGTAAGAAACGATTCCACTCGTCAGAACGTATCTTCCCACGAGGCGGGTCTCTCCCACCGGATTCAATGTATAAGTCAGATTTCCCCCGCCATTTATTGCTACCCGATTCTGCCCATTCGACGACAGCAACACATTCAACCCAACTAACGGTGCGATATTCACGGACATGAGCAAATCCAGATTCACGGAACTAACCTGCTGCAACTCATCAGCCGCGGCCAATTGAGTCGTGTCGCTGAACGAAACGAAACGCACAACATCCGCACTCCGGTCCGTCAATTCCAAAGGCGAAGATTTCAACGTGTAATAGACTTCACTATTATCCAACAAGTTAATATTTCCTCTGACCTTCAGATTATCCAGCATTCCTTTCAAGGTTGCCGAGAGATCAACAAACACTTTCCCGTAAACCATGGTCTCCGTATTTTCTTTCACCTTCATGGCCTGAAAATTCTTCGCTTGAACAGAGGCATCCATTTTTATGGCCGAGAAGGATGCGAAATCAACCGTTCCCAATAGTTCTAATCGCTGTTTATTAGGAGCAATCAACCCGAAATGATTAAAATCCAAAAGATTATCATGAATCACGATAGCCGAAGAATCTATCTTAAAAGTCGTCCCGATCATCAAAGCTTCAATGGTTCCGTCCTTGAAACGCAAATCTCCATTTATCAACGGTTGATTCATCTGCCCTTTCACTTGAAAAGCCCCGATCATGTCTCCATCCAGCTTCATTATACCCGGGGGAGTAAAGGCTCCCGCAACACGCAAAGGGAATTTAGGAATGTCTATATCCAATGCAATATCTTTATCTTCACTCCCGGTCATTAATTTACCTTTGGTCAAAAGTGCCTTCACCCCATCTACCGACAAGGAAAAATCCACGTCATGCTCAGTCTGTCGCGACAATCGATATTTAATGCCTAATCCCAAATTTCCCACATGCTCTTTCCCATAATAAAAATCATCCACATTGACCGCCCCGCTAACATCAATCACGTCATTCTTGCTATACATCTGCACATCAACCCCTAACAAACCGGATATATCCGGAATAAACGAAAGTGCTTTAGATAAACCACCCAAATCAACACCTTTAATATCTACAATCAAGGAGGCCAGTTTGTGATCAGCATCTTCTTCCGAAATTAAACGAATCCGCTTGTCTCCATTCAGCATTTGCAAATTAGCCGCCGGAATTTCCCCTTGCTTCAGGCGAATAAAATTGCCCCGGTTAATTTGCCATGAAACATATCCCAAGATAAGGGGATCGGGAGAAATACTCACGCTAAAAGAACTGTCTTGCAAAGCGACATTAGCCCCGATATTGAATATTTCCCCATTCTCGTTCGCATGTTCACGTATTCTTACATTTATCTGATCATACTCCACGTTCCCTTCCACCGTCAGTTGAGCCAATCCTTCCAATTGATCCTTAGCCCCGAATACATCCACGCCATAGCGCAAAGCCACGTCCTTCTGTCTTGCATATATCAATACACTATCCAAAACAATCCCCTCGATATTCAATCCATACACCTTTGAACTTACCCCGAAATCACGTGATACATCGGTTCCTAAATCAACATTCATTCGTTCAAAGCGTATTCCGCTGCTTTTCAAGTAACTATTCAATAAATTCTCTTGCTGGGCGTCTATCGTCAACCGGAAATCAGGTAGCAGTTCGTTCAATTTTTCCATGTTAAAATCATGTTTCTCGATCTGCTCAACCAACAATCCGCTAGCGACACTAAAACGATCGACTAAAGCGTAGCCTCCACCATCTCCCTCAAACTTCATGGTCAGGTCTCCCGCTTTGACATCCAACAATGTCTTGTTTTGCAAACCGGAGAAAGTGACCTCCAGATTTCCCAACTTACGAGTGGCAAAGTCCTGTAAGACGATATTCGAAAAAACAGCCTGTAAAGATGATGTACTGTCCGACTTTAATTCTGCATTCACGTCCAGTCCCAAAGAAAAAGCCATGTTTTCCGGCATAAAATGCAATCCTTTCAGATCTACATTTTCAAGATCTCCATTCAAACTTATCTTGTACGCGTTCTCGTCAGCACGTAACCGGAATTTCATTCCCAAATCCAACTCCTGATTACCACTCCATAATTCCCCGGTCAATTCTTGATCTTTCAATGCCGCATCCAAAATCACATTTTTATAATCATACCCGTTATAATATAAGGATGCTAATTCAAAATCCACTTTCGCCATCGCCTCTTTCCAATCAAGCCCCCGGCCCGAAGCCAAAAGATTGGCGGTAATTGCCCCTAACGAATCATTCGGCATGAATTTATCCAAAGCAAAATCTTTCAAATGCACTTCCGCTTGATAGGTATTTTCTTTCCAACCATAACCGGCAACTGCACGCAATACGCCTTCCCCGGGATTTAACTCCACATCCACTTTCACCGCTTGATCCGCAATATGCACACCCGTCTCTAATGATAAATGATCCGGGATAACAAATCCGGCATTCCCATTCTCCGATAACAATGGTACAAAATACTCCCCTCGGTCGACAACAAGAGCTAGATTCAATTCTCCCGCGATTCTTTCCATATCCGTCACGAAGGCCACGTTCCCCTCACTCTTCAAAGAAAAACCTCCTGCTGCTCCTATATCAAAATGAGCAATATTCAACTGATCGACCTTACCTCTTACCAATCCGGACAAAGAAAAAATTTTATTCGATAACCAATCATTTAACAGACCATTAGAATCCGGCATAAACAACAACACGTCCTGCCCGGCAACATTCCCCTCCATGGATAATTGGAAAGGAGTTTCCATGCCAAAATCACTTATTCCGGCTTCCGCCCGGACATTCATTTTCAATTGGCTATTAATCGTTTTCAAAATCAGATTCGACACGTTAGTTTGTTCACTTCCCAAACTAACTCGACAAGATAAATCTCTCAAATCCAATCCATTTCCTTCCTTAAAACGCAAATTTTGAATAATTGCCGTCACCTCTGTTCCCCGATTAAACACACTATCCACCTTCAACGAAAGTGCTGATATACGAACCGTTTCGGGGAACCGCTCTGCGTCAACAGGGATAGTCATCGGTTTCATCAAAAAACGATTATCCTCCAGCTCTACCGTCCCGACCCGAACTTCCCAAGGCATACTTTCCACGGTAGACATTTCTGCTTCAACCTGTTCCCCGGTAGATTCCGTCATCAGCAAATCGCAAAAGCCACGTACCAACGTGATCTTTTCCAAATCAACTGTTTGTTTTTCCAAACCGACATCAATCCCTTTCAAGCGAGCCTCTCCCATCCCGGCATGGAATTCACCCATGGGAAGTCCCTGTAACTGATAATCAACACTATCAATTGTTATCTCTCCAATCTTAAAACGCCAGCGCATAGGCTCCCCGCCCCCGACTGTATCAACCGCAGACTCCCCACCGCCCAAATTCATCCGAATCTTTCCTCCTTTTAAAGCAATGAAAGGAATCTCGGCCTCTTGTCGCGACAGATTCAATCGATCCACCCGAAGATTCAGTTCCTCCAAAACCAGATTCATTTTCAATCCGGAAAGAGAATCCTCGAAATGAACCGCTGCATTTTCCACGACCAAACGACGAACTTCGATTTCTTTCTTTAACAATTCTGTTAATGCAACATTCACCTGAATCACGTCGGCATACAGCAGTGTGTCTTTTTCCGTCTGTCCCAGATAAATATTTTCAACGGCCAGATCAAGCGGAAATTTCAACAAGATTCGACCTACCGACAGTTTCATATCCAAATTACGATTCACGTACTGTTCCGCCTTCCCCTTGACAAAATTCTGAATAGCAGGAATATACAAAAGAATCATGACAAGAACTACCAACGTGAAAAGCACCAAGATAATTCTCAATGTATATTTAAAAAGCTTTCGCAAAAATCTCATTTTCCTTTCTTCATCAAAGATTAATCAATTACAAAACTACAATTATTTCTCCAATTCGACCACCGGGAACAAGGCTTTTACCTTACATTTCCCGATAATACTTTTTCTCACCCCACAAACTGAACGATTAATTTAACGAACAATCCAACCAGAGAGTTACGGACTTGTATGAATTTATATGCTGAATATAATCTCTTAAAACCCTATCCGACAACATCTTATTCACGATCACTCGAAATAGTATTTTTTTCTTCATTTCTTTTTCGTAATTTTGCAAATTGGTTGGTGGAATCTAACGTCAGATAGGATCCATCATTTACAAATAAAAAATAATATTTATGTCACTTAAAAGAAATGTTCTTGATTTAAGGAAGAGAAAAGAGATTGTTCTTCAAGGTGGTGGCGAAGAGGCTATTAAGAAGCAAGCTGCAATGGGAAAGTTGACAGCCCGGGAGCGTATTGAAGCAATACTCGACAAAGATTCTTTCCACGAGTACGACATGTTCGTTGAGCATCAGTCAAAAGATTTTGATATGGATAAAAAGGTTCTGCATGGTGATGGTGTTATCATCGGAACCGGTACTATTTATGGAGAACCCGTGTGTATCTATGCCCAAGACTTCACCGTTGCCGGTGGTTCATTAGGCTTGATGCATGCCCGCAAGATCACCAAAATCATGGACCACGCTCTGAAAATGAGAGTGCCCTTGATCGGGATCAACGACTCGGGAGGTGCTCGTATTCAAGAAGGAGTTGACTCTCTGGCAGGATACGGGGAAATCTTCTTCCGTAACACGCAGGCATCCGGAGTTATTCCTCAATTATCCGTCATTCTCGGTCCTTGCGCAGGAGGTGCCGTGTATTCACCCGCTTTGACTGACTTCGTGTTCGTGGTGGACAACATCTCGAAAATGTTTATCACGGGACCGGAAGTGGTGAAAACCGTACTCGGTGAAGTGGTAACGATGGAAGAACTCGGGGGTGCCAGAGTGCACAGTGAAGTCAGCGGTAACGCCCATTTCTTCGCACACTCGGAGTACGAATGTTTCGAACAGATCAAAAAACTATTGACCTTTATCCCGTGGAGTAACGAGGCGAAAGCCAAACCGTTCCCCTCCAAACCGCCGAAACCGGAGTACAAAATCGAAAAGATTGTTCCCGCCGATCCCACTCAACCTTACGACGTGAGAGATATTATCCGGGCGGTTGCTGATGACTCGGACTTCCTTGAAATACAACAGGAATTTGCCAAAAATATCGTGGTCGGATTCGGACGTATCGACGGAGAAACTATCGGTTTCGTAGCAAATCAACCTTCCGTGTTAGCGGGAGTGCTGGATTGCGATTCATCGGATAAAGCGGGACGTTTCATCCGCTTCTGTGACGCATTCAATATCCCGATCGTGACCTTCGAAGATATGCCGGGTTACTTGCCGGGCGTGGAACAAGAACACATGGGTGTTATCCGCCACGGGGCAAAAGTGCTTTACGCGTATAGCGAGGCGACCGTGCCCAAGATTACCGTGATCCTGCGGAAAGCGTACGGCGGAGGTTACATCGCCATGAACTCGCGCCACTTGAAAGCAGACTTCATGTTCGCGTGGCCGACAGCAGAGATTGCCGTAATGGGACCGGAAGGAGCCGCTAACATTATCTTCAAGAAAGAGATCATGTCAGCAGAGAATCCGGACGAAATGCGCAAGATCAAAGTTGCTGAATATCGCGAGAAATTCGCTAACCCCTATGTGGCTGCATCCAAAGGGTACATTGATTCTGTCATCGAACCCGAGGAAACCCGGAAAATTTTGAAACACTCTATCGAGGTATCCAGCAACAAGTCGGTACTAACCCCGGCAAAAAAACATGGTATTCCTCCATTTTAATCTTAAATTATACCACGAATGAGTACACCAAAATATGACTTATTAGAAATTGACGGCTTACAATATAAAACCCAATTCACGGAGAAATTTATCAACCGCAAGAAATGGGAAAAACCCGATCCGGGAGCCGTCCTCACGTACATACCCGGTTCTATTATCGACATGTACGTGAAAGAAGGTCAGGAAGTGAAAGCCGGAGACTTATTATGCCTCCTGCAAGCCATGAAAATGCATAACAAAATCCTGGCCCCTATAAGCGGAACTGTCGTTAAAATCCATGTAAATAAAGGCGACAAAATTCCCAAAGACGCTTTAATGTTTGAAATAAAATAACCTTCAAAGGCTGCCCCTTCGGCAGCCTTTGCTTACTAAACGAATATGAGTTTCTTTAAAGCTATAAACATCGTCAAGACGTATGCCAATCACAAGGCACTGGATGATGTTTCCATCAATATCCCGGAAGGCTCGATTTACGGATTACTAGGTCCGAACGGAGCCGGGAAAACCTCATTAATCCGTATCATCAATCAAATCACCGCTCCTGATTCGGGCGAAATCTATTTCCGGGGTGAACATCTGAAACCATCTGACGTCAATCGCATCGGTTATCTTCCGGAAGAGCGAGGACTCTACAAGAAGATGAAAGTCGGAGAACAAGCCGTCTATCTGGCTCGTTTAAAAGGAATCAGCAAAAGTGATTCCATTACCCGATTGAAAATGTGGTTCGAGAAATTCGGCATAGAGGCTTGGTGGGACAAAAAGGTAGAAGAACTCTCCAAAGGAATGGCGCAGAAGGTGCAGTTTATCACAACCGTGTTACATGAACCGGAGTTGCTGATATTCGACGAGCCTTTCAGCGGGTTTGACCCGATCAACGTGGAATTATTGAAAAAGGAGATATTGGAACTTCGCAAAAAAGGAACGACAATCATCTTTTCCACTCACAACATGGGATCAGTCGAAGAGATTTGCAGCCATATCGCTCTCATTAACAAATCCCGGAAAATCATCGAAGGCCCGATTAACCAGATTCGGGAAAAATATGCCAGCAATACCTATCAATTAAGTTGTCGCTACAACCCGGAATTTAACCCGGAACTCGTTGTCGGCTCGGAATTCGAGGTAGTATCCCAGCGTGTCGAAGATGAACGCCAAGATATTATCTTACAACAGAACACGTATTGTTCGGCAAATACTCTCCTGTCCAGAGTGCTGCCGAAAGCGGACATAATCTCTTACCAGAAGATTATTCCCAGCATGAACGATATTTTCATCAAACTGGTTAAAGAACAATAGAATATTAAGCTATAATAATTCAAATTGAAGCTTGTGAATGATTCTTCATTTTCAATTTTCAATTTTCAATTTTCAATTAAAATGAACAAGATATTCATCATCATAAGCCGGGAGTTCTCCACAAGGGTACGTAAAAAAACATTTCTGGTCGTTACCATTTTCGTCCCGATCCTGTTCGCGTTGTTTTACGCGTTCCTGATGTGGATGCTATTGCGTGACGACACGCAAAAGAGAACGATAGCCGTGATCAACGAATCGAGTCTCGAAACCCCATTCCAGAAGATTAATAACACGACTTTCCAATACATTGACCATGACATACCGGAAAGCGATTATGCCGAGTTTCTGAAAAAGAATGACTATTACGCCATTACCAGAGTGCCGGCAAACGTTATGACTCATGCCGAAATTCCGGTATTCTCGACATCACAGGTACCCATGGAATTAAAAAATGAACTGGCCGCACAGCTACGACAGAATATCGAGAGTATCAAGCGAGCCGAAGTCATAGCCAAAAGTCAGGTACCTAACCTTGAACAAGAATTGGACGCGGCAAAGACACCTGTATTAGTCAGAACCTTGTTAGTCACGGATAAAGGAGATACGAAAGAGGGTTCTTCGGAAATCACTTCCATTATCGGATTAGTGGCAGGAATGATTATCTATTTCTTTGTCTTCATGTACGCTTCCCAAGTCATGAAAGGCGTCATTGAAGAAAAGACGAACCGTATCATTGAAGTTCTCGTTTCTTCCGTGAAACCATTCCAATTCTTGTTGGGAAAAATCATCGGTGTTGCCGCCGTGGGACTTGTGCAATTTCTGATCTGGATTGTTCTCGGCGGAATAATTATGATCGCGTTTCAAGCGTTGTTTATGCCCAACTTGGACTTGGAAGCATTGAAAAACGCAAGTGACCTCACGATGTTCGCACAGAGTTCCGAGATAAACACGGAACAGTTAGCCGTGATTCAGAATCTGGCAAAGACGATCGATCCTGCGTTTATCATGAAATTCCTTGCAGCATTCCTTTTCTATTTTATCGGGGGATACTTACTCTACGCGTCACTCTTCGCCGCGATCGGTGCTGCAGTGGATAACGAAACCGATTCCCAACAATTCATGACACCGCTCTCTATCATATTGGTAGTAGCCCTTTATATCGGTGTCGCTGCCATGAAAAGCCCCGAATCGCCCATGGTATTCTGGAGTTCTCTTATCCCGTTCACTTCCCCGGTTGTGATGCTCGTGCGCATCCCGTTCGGGGTACCGGCATGGGAGATCGTTACTTCCATGGGATTACTGGTTGCTTCCTTCCTGTTCTTCACATGGCTATCGGGCAAGATATACCGGGTAGGTATCCTGATGTACGGGAAAAAGGTCACGTGGAAAGAACTTTACAAATGGCTTAAATACAAGGCATAAAAAAAGCGGCTCCCGCCGCTTTTTTTATTTTATCAAATCTTATGGATTACCATTCCTGAACGCAACTTCGGCTCAAACCAAGTTGTCTTCGGGGGCATAATATTTCCGGTATCGGCAATATTAATCAATTGCTCCATAGACACAGGATATAAAGCGAAAGCCACTTTCATCTCTCCATTGTCAACACGACGCTTCAATTCACCCAACCCACGGATACCACCAACGAAATCAATCCGTTTGGAAGTACGCAAATCCTGAATGTCAAGGATGTCAGCCAACACGTGATTAGAAAGAATCGTTACGTCCAATACTCCGATCGGATCGTTATCATCGTAGCTTCCGGGTTTAGCGGTCAATTTATACCATCTTCCACCCAAATACATGCTGAATTCATGCAATTTAGCCGGGTGGTAAATCTCCGTACCCATATCTTCAACCGTGAAATGTTCACCCAATTTAGCCATCAATTGCTCCTCGGTCAAACCGTTCAGATCTTTCACCACGCGGTTGTAATCGATAATTTTCAATTGATGATCCGGGAAATGAACAGCCATGAAGAAGTTGTATTCTTCTGTACCATTGTGGTTCGGGTTCTTTGATTTGAACTCGGCACCGATACGAGCGGCAGCAGCCGTTCTGTGGTGTCCGTCCGCAACATAAGTGTAAGGCACTTTGGTGGCGAACAATTCTTCCAGACGCTTGTTCGTATCCGGGCAGTTGATAGCCCAGAAATGATGACCGAAACCGTCTTCTGCCACGAAATCGTAGTCAGCTTTCCGGCTCTTCACGATATCCTCAACGATAGCATCGATTTCCGGTACTGCCTTGTAAGCGAAGAACACAGGCTCCAAATTAGCTTTCACGTAACGGGTCAGAATCATACGATCCTCTTCCTTGTCGGGACGAGTCAACTCGTGTTTCTTGATAATACCGTTCACGTAATCCTCGCAAGCAGCACATCCCACGATACCGTATTGTGTTCTTCCGTCCATGGTTTGGGCGTAGATATAGAATTTTGCGTCCTCATCTTGTACTAACCATCCCTTGTCTTGGAACATATTGAAGTTCTCAACACTCTTGTTATAAACTGTTTCGGAATGAATATCCGTTCCAGCGGGACAGTCGATTTCGGCTCTGGTCACATGTAATAATGAACGAGGTTTACCGGCTGCCATTTGTGCAGCTTCTTCCGAGTTCATCACGTCATAAGGCAGACAAGCCAACTCCTCGCAAATTTCTTGAGAGGGAGTACGCAATCCTTTAAATGGTTTTACTATTGCCATATACAATTTTAGATTTTAGATTTTAGATTTTAAATTTGCTGTGTTCCAATTTAAAATCTAAAATTTACAATTTACAATTCTATTTGTTTACTCTGAATTTCTCGTCGCCTTTCTCGATGAAGTTCACGATTTGGCGAGCGGCAGCCAATCCGGCATTAACGTTAGCCTCTTCGGTCTGAGCACCCATCTTTTTCGGGGTAGCGAAGAAACGACCTTCAAACTTGTTGAAGCAATCGCAATCCGGAGCGATATCGGTGATATAGTGGAAATCAGCTCTTTCCTCCATCAATTTACCCAAACCTTCCTCATCGATAACCTCTTTACGAGCGGTGTTTACCAACACGGCACCCTTCGGCATATTCTTCAACAAATCATAGTTGATAGATTTCTTGGTTTGTTCCGTTGCCGGGATATGCAAAGAGATATATTGACACATACCATACATTTCTTCAGCTGAATGTAACGGGGTAGCACCGGCAGCCTTGATTTGTTCGTCCGTCATGAACGGGTCGAAAGCGTACACTTCCATACCGAAACCGCGAGCGATACGACCCACATTCTGTCCCACGTTTCCATAAGCGTGGATACCGATTTTCTTCCCCTTCAACTCAGAACCTGACTTACCGTTGAAGAAGTTACGAGCCATGTAAACCATCATACCGAAAGCCAACTCAGCCACTGCGTTTGAGTTTTGTCCCGGGGTATTCATAGCTACCACGTTATGAGCGGTACAAGCAGCCAAGTCGATATTGTCAAATCCGGCACCTGCACGAACGATCACTTTCAATTTCTTGGCAGCCTCGATAACTTCTTTTGTAGCTTTGTCCGAACGGATGATCATAGCGTCAACGTCAGCCACGGCAGCGATCAACTCGTCTTGAGAAGTATATTTTTCTAATAATACCAATTCGTATCCCTGAGCCTCTACGATCTCACGAATCCCATTTACAGCAACCGGAGCAAACGGTTTATCTGTTGCAATTAATACTTTAGTCATGATATTTCAATTTTTGATGTAAAAAAAAGATTTACGATTTTAGATTTCGAGCACAGCGAAAGCAATGCTCGTAAATCCGAAATCGTAAATCAATAAATTATTTAATGTGAGCAGCTTCAAATTCTTGCATTGCAGCAACCAAAGCTTTCACGTCCTCGATAGTACAAGCGTTGTAAGTAGAAGCACGGAATCCGCCTACTGAACGGTGTCCCTTGATTCCCACGATATTCTTTGATTTAGTGAAATCCAAGAATTCTTTCTCCAATGACTCGTATCCTTCTCTCAACAAGAAAGGAATGTTCATTCTTGAACGAGAACCTTCTTTCACAACCGGACGGAACATCTTGCTTCTTTCCAATTCGTTATAGATCATATCAGCTCTCTCGATAGCCAATTTCTCCATAGCTTTCACGCCACCCATTTCTTTAACCCATTTCAAGGTTTCTTTTACCCCGAAAATGTTCACGCAAGGAGGAGTGTTGTACATGGATTCTTTTTCCACGTGAGTTTTGTATCTCAACATGGTCGGGATCATTCTGTCTGCAACAACGTTGTTAGCCAAGAAATCATTGTTGATGATCACGAAAGTAACTCCGGCAGGTCCGAGGTTCTTCTGGCAACCGCCATAGATCATAGCATATTTAGACACGTCAACCGGACGGCTGCAGATGTCTGATGACATATCACAGATTAAAGGCACCGGAGAAGTCGGATCATAGAAAATTTCCGTACCGCGGATCGTGTTGTTGGAAGTGATGTGTATGTAATCCACGTCTGAAGGGATCGTGAATTCGGGATAATAAGTAAATCCATCTGCCTCAGAAGAAGCAACAATTTCTACATCTCCCCACATTTTAGCCTCCTTAATAGCAGCGGTTGACCAAGTACCGGTGTTCACATAAGCAGCTTTCTTCTTGAAGAAGTTGAACGGGATCATGCAGAATTGCATGCTAGCGCCACCACCCAAGAAAATTACAGAATATCCTTCCGGGATGCTCAATACTTCTTTGAATAAAGCTACAGCTTCGTCATACACAGCTTGAAAATCAGAAGAACGGTGAGACACTTCCAAAATAGATTGTCCCGTGTTACCAAACTCAAGCACAGCTTTTGATACATTTTCCAATGTAGAATCCGGCAATTTACAAGGTCCGGCATTAAAAATGTGTTTTCTCATCTCTAAAATATTTAATAGATAATTAATACTAAAATCTTGTTTATAATCACGTTGCAAAGATGCAAAATAAGTCGGTATAAAAGACTTTTTTCCGTAATTTTTATTCGCGTTCGTTATTCGCTTGATATCAACAACTTCCGCCTTTCCGAAAACGTTTTTATACCTTCAAAGACAAAAGCACCCGTTTGCGGGTGCTTTGTTATCGTTCAGCTCAAAAGCACCCGACTAAAAGAACGGGGTTTTGACGATTTTCGCTTTTAAAGCTTTATTTCTTACACGGATGAAAATCTCGGTATCCAGCTTGTGGAAACCGCTCTTCACGTATCCCGTACCGATTGACTTGCCTGTCAACGGGGAAACTGTACCCGAGCAAACCACCCCGATCTCGTTTCCTTCTGCGTCCTCGATCACGTATCCCTGACGAGCGATACCCTTATCCAGCACCTCGAACGGTTTCATGTAGCGGGCAGGCTTGTCATTTTTCATTTTTTCATGGTACGTGCGGTTGATGAAATCATTTCCCGGTACAAACTTCGTGATCCAACCTAATCCGGCTTCAATCGGAGAGTGTTCGTCATCAATTTCATGCCCGTACAAGCAGAAACCGGCTTCCAAACGCAAAGTGTCGCGAGAACCTAAACCACAAGGCTTAATACCGAACTCTGCGCCTGCCTCGAATACGGCATTCCAGATTTTCTCGGCGTCTTTCACGTAAGCGTAAATCTCGCAACCGCCTGCTCCGGTATATCCGGTCGTGGAAAAAATTACTTTGTCTACCCCGGCAAACGGAATTTCTTGGAAAGTATAATATTCCATATCCACCACGTCAGCGGAAGTCAATTTTTGCATTGCTTTCAATGCTAACGGTCCTTGAACAGCAAGTTGACAGATATTTTCGGAAGCGTTCTCCAAATCTGTATCCAAGTTCATACCTAACTCTTTCGCCCATTTGGTACACCATGCCCAATCCTTATCGATATTCGCGGCATTCACCACCAACAAATACTTTTCAGCACTGAAACGATACACCAGCAAATCGTCCACGATACCACCCGTTTCGTTCGGGAAGCAACTGTATTGCACTTTACCGTCAGAAAGAGCGGCCACATCATTGGACGTAAGTTTCTGCACCAACTCGAAAGCCTTCGGACCTTTTACCCAAAATTCTCCCATGTGAGAAACATCGAATACGCCCAATTTCTCGCGTACGGTATTATGCTCGTCCTTGATACCCGTGTATTCTATCGGCATATTGTAACCGGCAAACGGAGCCATTCTTGCTCCCAACGCCTCATGAAAATGTGTAAATGGAGTAGTCTTCATCATTATTTATCGCTTAAATATTCATTATATTATTATACTATTAACTATAACGCTCCGCAAAGTTATAACTTTTATTCATCCCGCCCACCCTTTCTTTAAAAATATTACTTCTTATGAAAAAAGTTATGCATAACCATACATATTATCCTTTCTTCCAAAAACTTATATCCCGTATCCAAGCGAAGTAAACAAATTTTGCAAACGATTTAATATTATTTTTTTCCACAGATACCTTAACGAATCATTTGATGATTTATTTGCATTGTCAGCAAAAATGATTACTTTTGCTAAATAACCCATTAATTTAGATACTAGAAAAACCATGATAATCAAAGTAACAGAACACAACGGTATCACCTTCGCCGAATTTACAGAAGAAGTGACTCGTTTCACTCTTGCGCTGTCAGAAGAAGTTAAGTCTGAACTAAGACCTTATTTGAATAATCCCGACTGTCGGATGATATTCGATTTCAATCACATTGAATTTGTGGATAGTAGCGGTATCGGCACGGTCATCGCTCTTTTCAAAACAGCTAAAAGTGTCGGTTCCAACTTGAAACTTTGCAACCTATCCCCGGATGTTTTGAAGATATTCGAACTTCTACACCTGCAAGTCATTTTCGACATCACGGGAACACGAGAAAGTTGCGTAGCTTCCTACGCTCAATAAGAAACTTAAAGACCGTCTAAATTATCGAGGACGGTCTTTAAGTTTTTAGAAACTCCCAAAAGTTAACAATTTCCATCACGAATGACACCTTGCCAACAAGGAGATAAAATATCTTGACAATGTTCGTAGACCGAACGAATAATATGAATTCCCTTTTCCTCGTTTATCCGGATACTTTTTCCCACGGCAATCATATCTTCCAACGACGGATTCCCGCTATTATTCACGAAAGTTGCATGTTCCCCGTTATACCCTGCACGGCAAAGAGTTAAATCATATGCCGGAGCCAATGTCCAAATCCCATCCCTACATATAAAACTAAAATTCTTCGCATGATCATCCTTATTTGAGGTCAATACATTAAAAACCATACGACGAAACATCTCATCAACCGCTTTTGAGTCTTGCGTTAAATACCCCGTAAGATGTAATAATATTTTGTAATCCAATTTCGGTAACAAAATAGATTCATTCAATAAAGCACCTGCCGTAGCAACGTGCAAGCGTTCCCCATTCTCAATATCAAAACGCATGGATGCAAAATACTTTCCCTCTAAAAGTTTAAAATCAGGTATTTCAATACCACATCGCCTTGCTGCCAAATTATATTTATATTCCGTTTTCCCCATGTCCGCGGGATCGTAGATATGCCTGAATTTGACAAACCAAACCCCATCCGCATCCCGATACAAGCATTTAGGTCTACATCCCCCGGAATTACCACTATTAAAATAAAGAACCTCTTCCCCCTCGTCTGTCTTTTCACCTAAAACAGCCAACGCCAATTCTTGTAACTCATCTAATTCCGGCAATGTTTTATCCTCATCAATATAAGATTCAGGAACATAAGACAAGGCTCCCATGCCCGTACGTCCGACAATACTTAATCTTTGTAATGGCGTTAAAGTTGAATCATCAATCTTTTCTTTTCTCAGAATACAATTTAACAAATATCGACCATAACCATCAGGCAAACTATCTTCAAATATCCCGAAATTCCCATAAAAAGGCTCAGGTGACGCGATAAATAAATCCGGCTTTAAAGGCAAGTCCAAAGGAGATATGGAGAAACCGGATACCAACCAATTTTTATCATATTGAAAAGCACAACGTCTCCTGTCAGGAGTCAAAGTCAATTCGCCTACTTTCCTGTCGCGATACATAACCGTGAGCTTGTCAACTAATTTCATCTCGTCCCCTTTTTCTGTTTCTATTTTGATTTATCGTATCAAGTTCCTGCATCGTGCTGTATTTCGGTTCCCCAAGCAGAGCCTTAATCTCTTCCGTGTATCCAAGCGCTTTACAAAGTGCTACATAAGATTCCAATGAAATTTTATGCACATTCTCAAATTTCACAATTGTAGCTAATGGCACCCCACTCATCTCCGAAAGCAGTTTGCGGGAATAATTCTTCTCTAACCGCCTCTTCTTCATATTCCGCGCTAAAATTTGCAAAAGTTCTTCTATCGAAACCAAATCAAAATCATATATAACTTTCATTATTATAACTTTTATATCTCAATTTGATATTTAATATATACTATTATATCTATTACAAATATAGGAAACATTACTCATTCTTCAATCATTCACTACCTGAAATTCCTTCATTTTTAACTTTCAATTCTCTATTTTCAATTAAAAACCCGAAAAGACTTTTCAAGAGCATGTCGTTTCCTCACAAATCGCCTAAAACCTACTGTAATCCCAAGGTAATACTACCTCTACCTACTTACAGAAAACTTACACCACTCTTATATCCCCGGTGTCTAACGATGACACAAGGATAGAATAACCGCCTTATAAGCAAGTAGAGGTAGTATTACGTTAGGATTACCACGGGTTCTCGAATATTTTCCCAAAACACGCTCAGAAATCCAATCATTAAATAAAAAGATTGCCGCCCAAAAATTTTACTTTTTAGGCGGCCTTCAGAACCATTCCGGAATTTCCCGAAACGAATTAATCTACCACAAACTAATTAACACTATCAACCTTTCAACGAACGATTGATTAAAAACATCAAATAATCGTAATGAGCCTTCGTATCCGCATTACCGGACCCTTGGCGTTTTTTTACCTGTTCTATTACTTTCAAATAAAGATTATACCACAAATGATTCGGATTATCGACAGCCATATTCTCCACCAGCCAGCGACTTCCGAATCCGGCAACTTCCGGCATCCGGTTACTTTGTTTACCATTCAACGATTCGACAGATTCATGCAACACGTTCTGAGACTTCGCATAATAACGGGAAGCATTTTCACGATTACCATTGATATCAACAGTATTCCGCACATTGGTCAAGAAAGCCACTTGCAAAATTCTTTCGGTTTCTGTCAAATTGCGTCCCTTTATGGTCGGTTCCCAAATCATCTTGTACAAATCTTCCAAATACTCTTCCGGGGTATAATTACCCTTGTCCCGGTAAGCCACCAGTGAAATACGGCGAGTACTGAACAAATCTGTTTCTTCATCCGCCTTACTCAAGAAATCTTTCAGTATCTGACGAGCCCGGGAACCGTCGAATTCCAAATTCTCCACCACTTCCGGACGATCTATCCAATCTATATCTTTCAATTGCCCGATCACGAATTTCAACGAATTCTTCTGTACCTCTTTCGGAACAGCAACAAAAGTTGAAACCGGATCACCGACATAATGCTGATTCAGATAAAACCCTCCCAAATTCATGAACACGTTAAAGATATAGCGCTTATAATAATAACCCACGTAACGATATACCATATTACGATACGTGTAATCGATATCTTCTTTGTCCAACCATTGGTTCATATTCTCCATCAGGTATTTCAGATTCCGAATCCCGTAAGTACTTGCTTTAATGGCGTCATCACCCAAATCTTCAGGCAAGGAAGTCGGATCGAACATCGTCAACGTGTAAGGTTCCGGGTCAAAACGATACATCGGATCTCCCACCTTTTCCGCGATCCACTTTTCTACCACCTTTTGTTCGTCTTCAAGTGTCTTTACGTCAAACACGGGTTGATATGCCACTTTCACGGCATGATAGTCTGCCACCCCCAGTCTTTCCGGAATCAAGACAACATCTTTGTCTCCCGGTTGAGCCACATAATTATAGCCCATGTTATCCATGATAGAAGGGGTTATACCGTATTTCCGGGTAAAAGAAGCAGAACGCAGGGAATCGGTCGGGTAAGCATGAGATGCCGGCAAGTTATGAGCGAAACCCAGAATATGTCCTACTTCATGTACAATCATCCCCTTCAAACCTTCTCCATATTTCTCCAACGGCAATTTCATCGTGCGGACGGCCTCATCACATGAAGCTGTCTGAACAAAACGTTTTAAGTTCACCCGCCTCAACATATCATGGAATATCTCGATAGACGCGTTCATCACTTGCCCCGACCGCGGATCTACCCAATGAGGAGCCGTCTTGAAACTTTCCACCCCGATCGGGGCATAACGAATACACAAGAATTTCATGTTATCCGGATCAAAAGTCGTATCATTAACCGGGAAAGCCTTCACTTGAAGCACATTTTTAAAACCGATCGCCGCGAAAGCCTTATTCCATTCTTCAATTCCGGCTTTGATATATTCGCTCCAACCTTCGGGGAAATTATTATCCACGTAGAACACAATCGGCTTCTCCGGTTCCACTAATTCTCCACTTTTATATTTCGCCACATCTTTCGGTTGTATATCCCAACGTGTCATATAGTGCGTAACCCGGGAACCGTCGACTTTAGTCGTCATATTCTCCCGTTCAGTCGTCGTCACGTTTACGCGAGGATCCCCTAAACGGGGTCTCATCAACTGTTCCTCTCCCGGTAAAATAAGTAATGTCCGGTTTAACTTCACCGTCACCGGTTCATCCTGCACGACCAGATATTGACCGTTTACCAACAAATTCTGAGTATAGGTTTCAGTTGAAATAATCGAAATATTATCCTCGAAAGCCTTGATATCATCCAAACGAGTCAACTCTTCTTTCAACTTCACATCTCTCTGACCGTCCCCCAGTTCATCCACACGTTTCCCCTCGTCAGCAAAAGGAGTCAAATCATTATTCTGTTTCAAGAAAAAATCCGTCATATCCACCACTACGGCAGTACTGTCCGGACTATAAGCCTCTACTTTAAAAGCATACCGGATCGGTGGTTGAGTACTTTTACGAACAGCTTCCCGCATACCCTCCTCGGGCGAATCGGTAAGCATCGGATTCGTTCCCCACTTACGCGTAATCTCATGCATTTGCAGGGTAGAATCTCGCAGCGTGAAAGCGATATGCAAGGGATCGTTGATCATCTGCCCGACAGCCCCGTTACCATTGTCACTGGTTTCGACGAAAGTCGTTCCCAACAAGTATTCCCGTCCCAACAGGGATAAAGGATACTCGAAATATAGTTTCCCCCCGACTTGATGAAGCGTGATCAATCCTTTTACCGTTTTTATTTTCTTTCCTTTAAACAATTTCTCGTACTTCGTTTCCGGCTCTTGTTGCACGTTCTCTTTCGTCGCTTTCTTCTTCCGGTTCTTCGCGACTATATCCGCCGGATTCACCTGAATAAAGAATGCCAATAGGATTATTGATAGTATAAAACCTTTATTCATATCTTCTATTTATAAATTATATCGTTCATTAAAACTTCATTACCGGGCATTTCTAAAATCTTCAATCATCTCGAGCAGATAAGAATAATGAAGATTCGTTTCCCTGTCAGCTGTCCCGACTTTTTGCCTTAACAGGTTCTCAACACGTTGTAACAACAGGTAATAGAGATGTTGCGAATTATCATGAGCCACGTTATACACACCATAATGCAGACCGAATCCGGCAACGTCCTCCATATGTCGGCATCTTTCGCCCGACATACATATCCTTTCGCCTGCAAACATCGGTTCTCGGGACTGCCGCTCCGACTCTGCCTTGTAAGCAGGAGCCAATCGGGCAAACAACCCGTTTAGTACAACTTGTTGCAGATAACGTTCGGATTGTTTTGGTTTTCTTCCCTTTAACGTCGATTCCCACACCCCGGCATAAAGGTCATCCAAATATTCTTTCGGGGTATAGGCATCCGGTTCCCGATAAGCACAAAGAGATACCCGTTTGGTATTTAATAATGCCCACGCGAAAAAATTAATAACATCCTGTGATTTTGGTGCTCCCACGTGCAGATTGCCAGTATACGAGAAATCATCCAACCACTCCAAGTTCTTCAAATGTTTCAACAGAAAAAGAAAGTTACGCTTCTGAATATCTTTCGGCACAACTTGAAAACTCGGCATAGGATCACCCACGAAACGTTCCGTCAGGTAAACACCCCCGACATTCATGTAAGCGTTGTACAAATATCCCCGACATTGGTAGACTATCTCGTCATAGATATGCATCCGGTAAGAATAATCCTTATCCCGCGGCTGCATCCACTCATTCAAATGATTCAGAATATATTTTAGATTAGCCATTCCATAATCACCCGCTTTCACGGCATCGTCACCCAGATCTTCCGTCAAAGCACTGGGATCATAGACACCGCGAATTTGTTGTTTCCCGTAACGATACATCGGATCACCCGCTTTTTCAGCAATCCAGTCTTGTACAACTTTATTTTCTTCTTCCATCGTCGTAGCGTCGGGCACCGGCTGGTAATTAACCTTAATCGCGTAATAATCATACACGCCCAGTTCCGGCGGTGTTAAACGCACTCCTTTATCCCCCGGTTGCGCCACATAATTATACCGAGCATAATCCATGATAGAAGGTGTAGTCCCATATTTTGCCGTAAAAGTAGCAGAACGAAGCGAATCTACCGGAATGGAAAAAGAAGATGCCATATTGTGCATCAATCCCAAACAATGTCCCACTTCATGAGCCACGATGTAACGCATACTTTCATACAGCACGTCATCAGGCAGTTTCACGGTTCTTACCCGTTCGTCCACCTGTGCAGTCTGCACGAAACGCATATCGTTTATCAACCGGATGACATCATGATAAATATAAACGGAAGCGTTAATTATCTCACCTGTTCTCGGATCTGTCCACGAGGGTCCCATCCCGTTAGCGATACTGATCGGGGCATAGCGGATACAACTGTATTTCAAGTTATCCGGGTCAAATTCGGGGTCGTCTGTCGGGAAATCACGACTAACCATCACGTTTTTCAAACCGATTTCTTCAAATGCCTTGTTCCATTCCCGAATCCCGGCATGCACGGCAGCTTTCCAATCTTCCGGAAACCCGTTGTCCACGTAAAACACGATCGGTTTTACAGGCTCCACCAATTCACCCCGCTTGTAGGCTTCCATATCTTCAGGCTCCACTCGCCAACGGTTCATCAAAAAAGTATATCTGGAACCGTCTGTTTCCGTTGTCATATTTTCTTTCACGGAATAGAAAAGCCCTACCCTTGGATCGGCCAATCGCCCGCGCATAAGATCTTTCTCCGGGAGCAGGATCATCGAACGGTTCATTTTTACCGTTACGGCAGTTTTTACACTCTTCCCCGTTACCGGTGACATTAGGCTTTGATCATAAGAAAGTGAAGATATCACGGCAATATTATCCTCAAAAGCCTTGATGTCATCAATATAAGAAACTTCCCGGTTAAAAGTAGCCCTTCGCTTCAACTTCCCGTAACCGGTAGAGCGACTATACGGATCAAAAGGAGTCAAACGAGCATCATCAGCTAGAAATAACCAAGTCATATCAAACACGACTGCCGTACTGTCCGCATTGTAAGCCATGATTTCCATCGCTTTAAGCACAGGTGGAATATTACTGTTCCGAATCGCCCGATTGTACGATTCCTGATCTGTATCACTATATACTTGAAGTACGGACGGCAGACTTATCTGTACCAATTCAATCTTCTTATCCCTCTTTTGAAACGCTATATGCAAAGGATCCGTGGGTTTCTGACCGATAATGGCATTTCCGTTGTCACTAATCTCCACCACGGTCGAACCCAACAGAAATTCTCTTTTCAGCAGAGTCAAAGGAAATTCAAAATAGACCTTATCTTCAAATTTGTGAAGCGTGATCATTCCCTCGCAAGTCACGTACTTTTTCCCTTCAAAAAGCTGGTCATATTTGCTCTCCTTCTTCTGCTCCACACACTCATCCTTCCCTTTCTTTTTCCGTCTTTCGGCTTGTACCTCCACAACATCCGTCAACAGAAAAGAAAACAAACAGAATAGAACTAAAAGGAAATTCTTATTCATATATCTTGTTTTAGAATGCATCACTTATTCTTTAAAAATCCCTCGATCTGTGACAACAAATAAGCATAATGTCCCCGAGTCTCATAAGTCCCGTTGTTTTTGTTCTCTTTCATCAGATTTTGTATTTTCAATAACATCTGATGTAAAAGATGCTGATTATTATCATTCGATACATTCGCCACGTACTGGATAAAGTCATACCCGAACCTGCCATTCAAGTTTTGTTGAAATTCCATCTCGTTCGAGAAGCGATCAAAATTCGCGGTTTTCATACTCATTGCTTTCCTCTCTGACCCCCCCTCGATCATTTCCCGAATCTGGTAGTCCGGCAACCCGGCGTGACCGCCACAAGAACAACTGTATGCCGGACGGGATTTAGCCAATACCATATCTGCCATAGTCTTCCTTCCCGATACCGGATTCACGTCACTAATCAAGGAATTCACGATTTCAGTTTGCAGGATACGTTCCGATTCGGTTAGGTCCTTTCCCCTGATTGTCGATACCCATATCATATTGTAAAGATCATCCAAGTATTCTTTCGGGGAATACGCTTTCGGGTCCCGATACACACCCAGCGCCAGACGTTTGGTTGTTACCAACGAACCAGCAAAAGCTTTCAGTAATAAACGGGCGTTCGAACCGTCAAACTCCAAATTCTTCACCACGTCGGGACTATCCAGCCACTCCATGTCTTTCAACTCGTTAATAACGAAACGTAAAGCCCGTCTTTGCACCTCTTTAGGAACAACTTGATAAGTTTTATAAGGATCACCGACATAATGTTCATTAATATAGAATCCTCCAACATTCACCAGAGCGGTATAGATATATTGAGAATACTGGTTACAGATTTCACGGTAAATATTATCCCTGTAAGTGTAATCTTTATCCTGACTATCCATCCAGTTATTGAGATTTTTGAGAATATATTTCAAATTCCGGATACCATATTCACCCGCTTTCACGGCATCATCACCCAAATCCTCCGTCAACGACGACGGATCAAAAGTCCCGTACCCGATTTGCTGTTTCCCGTAACGATACATCGGATCTCCGATTTTATCCGAAATCATTTTCCGCAGAACCGGCAATTCTTCTTCCGGCGTACGAGCGTCCAACAGAGGCTTGTATCCCCATTCGATAGCATAATAGTCATACACGCCCAATTCGGGTGGAGTCAACGCAACCCCTTTATCTTCCGGCTGCGCGATATAATTAAAGCGGGCATAATCCATAATAGAAGGGGTAGTCCCGTATTTTTTCATGAATTCCGCATCCCGGTAAGATTCTACCGGAATCGAAGCCGACGAAGCCATGTTGTGCATCAATCCCAAGGTATGCCCGACCTCGTGAGCCACGATATATCGCATACTCTCGAACAAAACATCCTCCGGCAATTTAGTCGTACGTACCCGCTCATCCACTTGAGCGGTCTGCACGAAACGCATGTTATTCACTAATTTAATCACGTCATGATAGATCAACACGGAAGCATTCACCACTTCACTATTACGAGGATCAACCCAAGACGGTCCCTGCGCATTAGCCATCCCGACCGGACAATAACGCACGCAGGAATATTTTATATTGTCCGGATCGAATTTCGGATCATCTTTCGGGAAGTCATAAGACTGCACGGCATTTTTAAAACCGATCTTTTCAAAAGCCTTGTTCCAAATTCTCACTCCGGCATGAATCGCGGCTTTCCACTCGTTCGGGAATGCATCATCGACATAATACACGATCGGCTTCATCGGTTCTACCAGTTCGCCCCGCTTATAAGCTTCCACATCCTTAGGCTGAAGATCCCAACGATTGATATAATACACATCTTTCACTCCATCCTGTTCGTCCGTAATAACTTCTTTGCCGGAAACAAAATAACCGATTCGGGGATCGGCCAGCCGGGGACGCATAGTCGGTTCCTCCGGCAATAAAACTAATGAACGATTCACCCCCACGGTTACCGGTTCATCCATAACCAACACGAACATCCCGTAAAGGGCAATATCCTGCAAATAAGAAAGTGAAGAGGTGACGGAAACATTATCTGAGAACGCCTTTATGTCCCCGACATAAGACAATTCCGACTGGAAACGCTTTCTCCGTGTACCCTGTCCGTAATAAACTTTTTTCCCGTAAGGATCAAAAGGATCCATCCGGGAATCATCGCTCACAAAGAATTTGGTCGTTTCAAAAACAACTGCCGTACTATCGGCATTGTAAGCCTTCACCGCGAATCCTTCCATAATAGGCAAACGGGTTCCCTTCTTCATGGCCTCTCCGATGTTTTTATCCTTGCTCTGGCTGGAAATCTGTGCCCGAGAAGGATTCGTCACTTCGCGCAGGTAAACCATACTATCGGTCATCGCGAAAGCTACATGTAACGGTGTCTGATTCTTTTGTCCCACCAATGCATTCGAGTTATCACTAATACTGGAAACAGTCGAACCGAGAAGCATATCCCTTCCCAACAAGCTCAACGGAAACTCAAAATACAATTTACCATCCACCTTATGAAGCGTGATCATCCCTTTCACCGTGGTACACTCTTTACCTTTAAAAAGCTGGTCATAAGCAGATTCCTTAGGAATTTGCACCTCCTCCGTTTTTCCCACTTTTTTCTTTTTCTCCCTCTTTTTAGCATCTGTAATCAACGGAATACAGACAAGAGTCATCAAAATAACTAAAACTCTGATTTTCATAAATACTTCTAATTTACATACAATTTATTTCATCCCGATATTTATACAACGCTCTCCCGTTCTGGAACAAACAAGACTTAAATAAATCTCTGTTCCAGCCGATTAGAGGAAGCCCGAAAAGAATTTCAAACGAAAAGACCTTCGGGACTCCCTTGTTTTCTGTTACAAATTAAAAACTCCAACTATTACCGTAACCTACCTTGTAGCGGATGTGCACGATCTCACCAAAATCATGAGTGGAAGCATAAAGCAATTTTTCTTTCTGGCCATTCACAGCTTTTCTCGTCAAATCCAACACGTAGAACTCTCCGGATTGCATACCGATTGCCACCCTGCGACTACCTACACATTCCGAGTCGATAGCCGTAATAATCTGTCCTTGTGGAAATTCATAATACTTTTCTACCGGTAACTTAGCATCACGATCATATAACCACAGCTCGTTATCTTTAGAAATCAATACATAGGGAGTTCCGAAATCTTTCCCGAACACCCACGAACGCAACACGTTAAACACGTTCTTTGAAGTTCCGTTTATCACTTGACTCAAATCTATCTGCCGTTGCAACACCGGAAATGCCGAAGGATTAGCAGATTCTTTCATCTCGTTCACCCGAAAATCATGCGTGTAATAATTCCCGGTTGTCCGATCCCGCAAAATAGAGTAATATCCTTGATCACCACGTCCTTCGTTAACCTCGTAATACCCGGTATGCAAGACCTCCATTGTACCCAAATCATTCAATCGCGCAAAGTCCGGGGCATATGCGGATTCATCCACTGCAAATTTAAACACCTTTCCCGCCACTTCTTTGCTCAGGTCGGAAATTGCCAAGAATCGGTTGTTCACTTTATCATACATCACGGTAAAACCCAATCCGGCAAAGGGAGCCAGCACAAAACGTGAACCATCTACCTCTTCTCCCTCAAATATCAACGGACGATCGATAAAATAACCGGAATTATACAACTGATCGGTCAATTTCTTGCGAGTATACACTTTCCCGTCATGATTCACCACGCAGGTCAACCACTTCATATCAATCATATCTATCGGTTTAAAATCCGTCGGCAGATTCCCGTCCAAGAAGATATTATTTAACAATACGTCTTTCGTGAAATCCTGTCCCGATAAATCAACACATCCTTGACCGCCGTTTTGCAACACCCAGAAATTTCCAAGATCTCCGCCACCGGCAAAATGTTCCAACACCCGAACCGGTTCCGAGCCTAATTCCTCGTCATTTACCAACCGGTAAATATCCGGTACGTCTTCGTACGTGAATTTTCCATAGTCACTCCCGTCATCCTCATTTTTTTCCCGAATATAGGAAAGAACGGACTTCCCGTTTTGTTTCGCTAGAACAACCCACGCTTCTTTGGCATAAGGAGAAGTCAAAAGAGCTGATATTCCCCCGGAATAAGCGACACCGGTACGATTATCAATTACATTCATATAAATACTCTGGTAATTGACCACGGTATCGACCACCCATTCCAAATTCCGCTGATCAGAAATTTTCCTTCCGAGGAAAATCCATTCATAACTCAAATCAACATCATTACTGTCAATAGCAAAGGTCAACTTAGGTGACAATTTAACCGTTTCCCCCAAAACCGCTTCAAAATAACTTGCATCAAAAGTAACCGTAATATCATTCTTGGGGTCGTATGAATAATTTCCCTTATCATCATAGCAAGAACTCATCCCTAAAATCATGACGAGTAAATAAAGTATATATCTTATTTTCATTGCCATTATTTTTTAATCATTAATAAATAGGCACCGTTAAATTCAACTCCGGATGCAAAGTCAAGTAATCTTTAAACTCTAATGCCAACAGCCGTAATTTAGTCGGATTTTCCTTTAACAACACTGGAATTTCCGTTGCATCTATTTGGGTTGCAATCAAGAAATGTTTGTATTTCTCCGGAGAATATTCTCCCAGATACACGGAAATGATATCCCCTTCCCACCAGAGCGGTTTGCTTTCCACGTTGTTAAAATGCACTTTTACCGTGCGATTGCGACTTAATCCCGGAATAAAGCCATTTCCCTCTTCCAGTTTAATCATCAACGTCACGGGACCATCACTCAATCTTTCGGTCTTTTTCAACACCACATAAAGAGTATCTTTCAACTGATTCGCACCGAATTCAGGCTCCAAATCCAAAACATACTCTTCCGGAAGTGCCGTGGTTCCGGTATCAACCACGGAAACACGGTAATTAGCTTTTTCCGTGAGGAGATTACCCATTAAATTGACCTCAAATCCCGCTTTATACTCATCACTTGTCGGATAATGCGAAAAAGACACGGAAAGATCGGCACTATCCAGACTTGTCGTGAAATAAAGATATCTTTCGGATTGATAGGTCATTGTTTCCTTTTCACTACAAGAAAAGAGAGCAAATACTATCGCTATTATAGTTATATAGTTCTTCATATACATCTTACTATTTTATTAATGAATCAGTTGATTGTCAGGAAGAGGCAATACTCTGCCGATCGTGTATCCCCAATCATTCGGGGTCATATCATACTTTTTATAATAATAAAACAACTGTCCTTCCCCTATAAAATCTCTTCTGGCATCCCTCAATATAGCTTCTTGCATCTCCTCCAGACTCCCGATCTGAAGTTTACCGCCCCGGATACCTCTTGCCATTCTAACCTCATCCAATTTATTAATTCCCAACTGCGTCTGTCCTTCTGTGTAAAGAGCCTCACTGATAATATAATACATCTCGCTCAAACGTACCATCGGTATCAAATCCTCCCCATAAGAATTCCCGACCTGTGGGGTATATTTTTTCGAGTAATAATAATAATCATCCACAACCGAGAATAAACCCAAACGAGCGTCTTCCGTGTCAATCTCGTCGTAATCCTCGTTATAGATAATTGCGTCATAATATACAGGCAACTGTATATTTTCCGAACCGAGATAATGGCTATAATCATCTATTAATTTCTGGTTGGAAAGAGCGAAAATCACTCCGTCGTACAATTTATAGTTACTGTTATAACTCCCTCCCCCGGTAAATGTAAAACATTTATTGAGATACATCCCATTCTGATAAGTCGCATCCAGAACTTCCTGCGCATTCTCTCTTGCCTGCGTCTGTTTGTCTCCATAAGAATATACCCGGGCTAAAGTTGCACATATAGCATAGTAATTCATCCGGTATCCCCGGTATAAATAGAATAAATCATCCGGCAAATTTTTATCTCCTCGTCCGCCTTCTATTCTCGCGCTGGTTTTCATCCAAGATCTATGATCACCCACCGTATCAAAAGGAGCTACAAGATTCTTGGCTTTCAACAAATCACGCTCTATTTTTTCCAGAATCACACTCACGCTCCCTCTGGGTTCCGAAGTCGACCCGTATCTTTCGTAATACGGAATGTAGCCTTTATCATCCGCCACCTTGGGAGCCGGAGCAAACAAACGCAACATGTCAAAATGCAGATAAGCCCGCAATGCCAATGCTTCCCCGTGAATCATATCCCGCTCGGACTCTCCCCCGACAAATTTCGACGGGTCCTCTCCATCGATACGGGCAATAATGTTATTACAATTCGCGATAGAATTGTAAGCTTGTGACCAGAATGCCTCAGTAATAGCCTTCACCCCCGTGGCGTTGTATTTTCCTAACAACACGTCATAATAATCATGGGTACTGCAATCATAGTAAATCGTCAACGGATCATACACCCACCCCATCACATCAACAAAACCCCATGTCAATTCCCTGCCATACATTTGCGAAGTCGCCATATCCCGATAAACTCCATTCAACGCATTCCGGTAGCCATCCCCGGTCGCGAAAAGAGTTTCCTCGTTTACCTGATCATCAGGTGCAACATCCAACCATTGCTCGCATGAACCCAACATGAACGGCAACAGCACAGCTAATATTATCTTATTTATCTTCATATTCTCTTGATTTCTAATTCCTAAATAACTAACTCCGGTTTAGAAAGTCGCTTTTATTGAAAAATTCACCGTTCTGGCAAAAGGATAACTAAGCCCGCGTTCCGCCTTAACAGATGAAATTCTGAAAAGATCGTTCGCCCCCACTTCCAAACGTAACATACCCAAATGGGCCTTCTTTATCAATTCCGGATTAAAATCATATCCCAAAGTGATCGAATTCAATGTTACCACGTTATAATCCTGTACAAAACGTTCTGTCGGATTTGTCGTTTCAATACCGTTTCTTCCGGTTTCAAGAGCTTTAAATTTAGCTTTATCACCCGGTTTCTTCCAACGGTTGGTAAATACCCGCTTATCCACGTTTGAAGTATACAGATTGGCATTTTCAACCTTGTCAACTAAAGTCTGGTTGTATTGCTGCCCACCGAACTCGTACATAAACGTCGTGTACAACGTAAAATTCTTATAGTTCACGTTAAAACCGAACGTTCCCTGTGCCTTCGGTTCCGTATTTCCCACGACAACCTGTTCCGAACTATTCCATGTATAAGTAACGGAACCATCACGATTAACCAGCATCTCCTGCCCGGTAGCGGGATCTATTCCTAAAGATTTCATCGCGTAAATCGAAGTCAATGAACCTCCCTCTTGGTATTTCGTGATAGGCTTGGAAGTGGAACCGTCATAAGCGTTTGACTCTGCAAAGTTTTTATCTACCGCATCATTATAAGCCTTCAGACTCTCGGAAACTTTCAATATCTCATTCTTATTATGAGCCAGATTGCCGAATACGGAAACATACCAATCGTTATTGCGGAATACATCGCTTTTCAATTGAATCTCGTATCCTTTGTTCATCACCTCTCCCAAATTATCCATGTAAGTCGTGAAACCCGCTGCACTCTCGATCGTCACATCATTAATCAGATCAATCGTTTTTTTCCGGTAATAGGAGAATTCCATCTGCAACCCGCCATTAAACAGTTGTACATCTATACCCAAATCCAACTCCTTCGTTTTCTCCCAAGCCAGATCCTTATTTCCCAACGCCATCAATGAAGCGCCAAAGCCTGTTTTATACCATTCTTCACTCAGTATCTGGTATATAGTCTGTGCCGCGTAAGGCGGGAAATTTACTTTACCGGTCACCCCGTAAGATCCTCGGATTTTCAGCACATCAATATAACCGTATTTCTTCATAAACTCGTAATTATGAAGATTAATACCTAAACCTCCCGACCAGAAAGGAGCAAACCGTTTATCGGAACCAAACTCGGAAGAACCGTCTGTTCTCACCGAAAGATCCAACAAATAGATATTATTGTAAGTATAGTTCAAACTTCCCAACACACCGAACAAACGGGTACTGTTCTGACTTACCGTCGGTTTCTCCACAATTTCCTGCGCGTAATTGGGAGAATGTAACGAACCGGAAGGAAATCCCCTGTAAAATGCCGATGTCGTAGAAGTACGCGTAGACGTCGCGTTAATACCAATATTCAGATTGATATTGTGTCCGCTTATAGTGCGGTTGTAAGCCAAAAAAGCATTCAAATCCCAATCGAACCCGTCACCAGCACTTGTACGAAGCTCTCCCGAACTACTATTGGCCGCACTCAACACCTTACCGTTACGCATTGACTTCGGATCAATAAAATCGTCACTTTTCGTGTTTTTCTTGGTTAAACTGAATTGTCCTTTTATTTGCAAATAATTATTCACGTACCAGTTGGCACTCAAATTATTTATCAACTCATCCACTTGTGACTTATTAAAACTCTTTAATCCGGCCTCGTACAAAGGATTCTTTAACTCCGACGAAGATCCCCCATGCCAATTAAAGGTCTGTTTCAAGTAATTCCCGTCCGCATCCTTATACTCGTCATACGGTTGCTTTGAAGTATAGTCCGAGAAAGTACCGTAAGGAGATTCTTCCGATCGTGTAATATTATAAGATATATAATTCTTTACTTGGAAAGAACCAATCCGGTAATCAATATAAAAACCAACCCCCATACGATCCCGGTAAGATTTTTTCATCACACCGTCTTCATTATTATAGAGCATATCCAACCCGAAACGAATATCATTGGTTCCCCCTTCTATATACAAACTGTGTTTATGATTAAATGCCGTTTGTAACGGCTTGGCTAACCAATAGGTATCAACACCGTGAGCAACATTGTTGAGCTTACCATTATATTCTACATCATATTTATTCTGATCAGAATAATTAGCAGCCTTATAAATGCCTGCCGCCACCTCTGCTTCCAACTTTTCCTTCGCGTTCATCAGGTTATAGTCGGTCAGATCCGGTGCCGTCACGGTTCCCGTCATACTATAAGATACCGATACTTTACCCGGAACAGGGGCAACGGTAGTGATAACCACGACACCATTAGCCGCACGGGACCCATACATAGCCGAAGCAGCCGCATCTTTCAGTATCGTTATACTTTCAATGCGATTCGGGTCCATATCATACAATTTCTCCACGCTAATTTGGAATCCGTCCATGATAAAAGTCGGCAAATTCGGGTTGTTTTCCAGTTCTGACTTGGAAAGATTCTTCTTTCTATCCAGATCTTTCACCCCGATACCGGAACGTCCGCGGATATACAATTCGGGCACGTTGTTCGGGTCCGAACCCCACTGGTTATTTTGCTGGATACGAAAAGAAGGATCAAAAGTCTGCAACGCTTGAATTACATTCGTTTTGGAAACCTTCAACAAATCTTCTCTCTTCACGGTAACGGAATTTCCCGTGAAACTCTCTTTTCTGATATTGGCGTACCCGGTCACGACAACTTCCTGCATCTCTTTCACGTCCTCTTGAAGGCGAATGGATATCTCCTTTGCATCATCTTTCGGATCATTCGGCAAACGATATTCTTTAGTAACCATTCCCACGAAAGAGAATACCAGTATCGTGCTATCCATCTTCGGTACCTCAATCGAGAATTTCCCATCGATATCAGTCACGACACCTAAAGTAGTACCTTTGATAAGCACGGTAACCCCCGGAAGAGTTATCCCCTTCTCGTCCATAACCTTCCCTTTGATTTTCCTGAAAGTTTCTTTTTTCTCGTCATCACCTCCTTCCTTCTTCGAAATAACCAGAAAATCGTCTACCATTTTACACTCCAATCCGCTGCCTTTCAGTGCCTCATTCAAAGCATCCTTGGCATTTACATTCGTCAGCCGAACGGTTACGCGTGACATATTCTTCAACAAGGTGTTATTATACACCACCACGTAACCGGACTGCGCTTCCACTTCCTTTATGATGTCTTCAATCAGAGCATCCTTAAAGGAAATACTAACTCTTTCCTGTGCAACTCCTGTTTCAGCATGTAACTGGAACAGAGTTACAAAAACGATCAATAATTGCAATCGCATAATTTTCCATAGTTTAGACCATACTTTTCCCTCTCGGAAAAGTTCATCCGTTAAAATTTTTTTCATAGATTTGTATAACTATTTATTTAAAATTCTCTCTTGCAGGAGAGGGTTATTAAAGAAAAAAAGGGGAAGAGGCCAATCTTCCTCTTTTTATTTTTTACTTATCCATATCGTTCCATCTTTTTGTATTGAAAATTTTAATGATTGAGTATTTTCCAACAATTTAAGAATAAAATCTATCGGTCTGTTACGCAAAGCTGCACCGGAAAAACAGACATCCCGTAAAGACTCGTCCGAAAAATAAAACTTCACATCATACCAACGTCCTAATGCCTCGGTAATCTCAGATAAAGGAGTGTCGTAAAAATAAAAAGTCCCGTGACGCCAAGAAGTATAATACTTCAAGTCAACCTCTTTTACCGTGATTTCCTTGGACGTTTTATCGTAAACGGCATGCTCCCCGACATTCAACCTCTTCATCGAATGATCACCCCATAGATTTATTTTCCCAGAAGTCAATGTCGCACTACAATCCCCTTTTTCCGGATAACAGGAAGCATTAAACGAGGTTCCCGTCACTTCAATTCTCGCATCCCCCATCAACACGTTAAAAGGTCGCTTTGCATCTTTTTTCACTTCAAAATACGCCTCTCCCGTCAACTTAACTTTCCGGGTATCTTGCCCGAAGCACAACGGGTATTCCATCTTCGTTTCAGAATTCAACCATACTTTCGTTCCATCCGACAAGATCAGCATATACTCTCCCCCGCGAGGTACGACAATCTTATTATATACCAATTTACCGACTTTATCCGTTTCGCGCAAAGAATCATAATAATTCAATGTATTACTCTTATCCCGGAATAGAATTTCCTGATCAAAATAACCGTCCCGTATCGTAGAATCACTTACATCCTTAAGATTAATCTCCCGCCCATCAGACAAATAAAGAATAGCCTTCGCTTCCCCCGGTTGAATATCGTACTTTGCAATCACGGGGATATTTGTATTTTCCGTCGTACGATCAAAAACATAATAAGCCACGAGTCCTGCTAACAAGGGGAATACTATCGCTGCCGCGTACTTTAACCACGAGTATCTCCGCATAACGGGCGACGGCTTCACTTGTTTCATGACTTTACCCAAGGCCAGTGGTTTATCCAAGCGGTCATATCCTTTTAGCAAAGCACCGCATTGAATAATTGATCGGATATCCTTGTAAGCACGTTTATTCTCGTCGGAAGCCTCAAGCCATTCTCGCAAACAGGCTTTTTCTTCCCCGGAACATTCATCTCGAGAATCCCGCCATATTATATCTTCTATTTCTTCTTTCATCATAATCCAATATCACTTCTTTACATAGAAGACGAAAAAAAACAGAAACGGGTGAAAGAAATTACTCAAAAATCGTGAAAAAAGTAAGAAATAATTTGAAATCTTCTTTGTTCAAGCTCTCCCGAAGAAGCTTTAAGCTTCTGGATAGCTGAGTCTTGATCGTGTTCAAGGAAACATGCATTTCGTCTGCAACTTCCTTGTATTTTTTGTTATCCACGCAGATAGCGACAAACACATAGCGACATTTTTCCGGCAAAGCTTCTATCGCCTCCAACAATTTATCCATTGTAGAATCTTCCTCCGATTCCGTATGGAAAAAGTATTCCAATTGATCTGCCAATGAATTTATATCAACCGTATCGTACTTTTTAGCCCGCGACAGATCAATACATGCATTACGCACCATCCGGTATAAATAAGAACGAGCAGACATAGTCTCTGTCCCCTCCTGAAAAATATCCCAAAATCTCACGAACACGTCCTGCACGATATCCTCCGCCTCAGAAAAATCACCGCAAAACCTTACCGCATACAAGCACAAAGCCTTGTAGTTTTTGTTAAACAGTTCAACAAACAATTTTTCTTTATGTACTAATTCTGAAGACATCACCTTCGTTTTTTAAGCACAATACCATCTAATTGCGCACGTAAAAATATAAAATAATTTCGGTCCATTTATTGAACATCTTATTTTTAAATTATAAACCGACTTTTTTCTATTTAGAAACGAAGGACAATAGCATTATAAAATATCATTGCCGATCCGATCATTCTCAACTGGATTAGTATTCTTTATCAAAAAGTTATCTCACTGAAATAATACCCCTTGCTCGAAGCCCTCACGAAGCTTCGCCAGAGCATCGCTACACGGAGCTATTCGAACCACGGGGTATCTTCCGAACAGCTTCGAGGGAGGAGTATTATTTCCCAATAATTACCATTAATCTCCATGGTTATAACGGAAGAAGCCCGCTTGATTTTGTTATCAAGCGGGTTTCTTTATACAATATAATCGGGTATTTCTACCGATCATGAACCAAATCTTTAGTCACCCAAAGTAGCAACCATCACAGCCTTAATCGTGTGCATACGGTTCTCAGCCTCATCGAACACGATAGAATTTGCAGACTCGAACACGTCTTCGGTTACTTCCAATCCGTTCATGCCAAATTGTTTGTAAACATCACGACCTACTTGAGTTTCAAGATTGTGGTATGCCGGCAAGCAGTGCATGAATTTGCAGTTCTTGTTTCCGGTCAATTCCATAACTTTAGCATTCACTTGATACGGGGTCAACAATTTGATACGTTCTGCCCATACCTCAGCAGGTTCACCCATAGATACCCATACGTCAGTGTACAGGAAGTCGCAACCTTTCACTCCTTCTTCCACGTTATCGGTAATGGTAACTGTAGCTCCGGTTTCTTCAGCGATAGCCTTGCAAGTAGCAACCAACTCGGCATCCGGTTGCAATTCTTTCGGGGCAACAATGCGTACATCCATACCCATCTTGGCACCACCAACCATCAAAGAGTTACCCATGTTGAAACGGGCATCACCAAGATAAGCGAAAGTCACTTTGTTTAAAGGCTTATCGGTATGTTCCATCATGGTCAGGAAGTCAGCCAGAATCTGAGTTGGGTGGAATTCGTTGGTCAAACCGTTCCATACAGGTACACCTGCATATTGAGCCAATTCCTCAACAATAGCTTGACCGAAACCGCGGTACTCGATACCGTCATACATACGTCCCAATACACGAGCCGTATCAGCCATGGATTCTTTCACGCCAATCTGAGATCCGGAAGGACCAAGATAGGTCACGTGAGCACCTTGATCATGAGCAGCTACCTCGAACGCACAACGGGTACGGGTAGAAGTTTTCTCGAAAATCAAAGCAATATTTTTACCTTTCAAACGAGGTTGTTCGGTTCCGGCATATTTTGCTTTTTTCAAATCAGCAGCCAAATCCAACATGTATTTGATCTCTTTCGGGGTGAAGTCCAACAACTTCAAGAAGTTTCTGTTTCGCAAATTAAAAGCCATAACTTTATTAATTTTAGATTTATAATTTTAGATTTTAGATTGGAAAGGACGCTATGCTATCCTTCCCGGTATAAAATTCCGTCAAAAGTACAATATCCCATCGAGAATTAAAAACTCATTTCCGGTTTTCAACACTCCATTTTCAATTATCTTCTTTCGTCCTCGTATTCCATCGTGATTTTGGAACCGTAACGTCTGTCTTCCAACTTCGTGGCTTCGGTAATCACGGATTTCTGTCCACCGTTTTTAACGAAACGCAAACAAGCGCGAATCTTCGGCGCCATACTTCCCTCGGCAAATACACCTTCTTCCATGTATTTCATCGTATCGGTATAGTCCAGAAATTCGAGAATCTTCTGCGACGGTTTCTTGAAGTCCTTATAAATATAAGGAACATCCGTCAAGATATAGAACTCGTCCGCTTTCACTCTCGTACCTACCATAGCGGAAGCCAAATCCTTGTCGATAACACCTTCCAACGGCTGGATGTCACCCTTCTCGTCGATATACACGGGGATACCGCCACCTCCGGTAGTGATCACGATATTGCCTTCGCGAGCCAAACGTTCCACCAAATCGGCATTCATAAAATCTTTCGGATCCGGAGAAGGAACCACCCGACGCCATCCGCCTTCAACCTTGATCTCTTCCTTGAAAACCCATCCTTTCTCGGCTGCCAGTTTATCCGCCTCTTCTTTCGTGTATATCTTACCCACGCGCTTGGTCGGATTCTGCATCGCCGGATCATTCTTGTCCACGATCACTTGGGATACCATCGAGATCACGTTACGTTGCAGACCGTGCTCTTTCAAAATATTTCTCAAGTTACGTTCGATCATGTAGCCGATCTGTCCTTGCGTGAAAGCCACACAAGTGTCCAAAGGCATGGCAGCGTTACCGTACATCTCTACACCGGCAGCATTATCCATAAGCACGTTTCCTACCTGAGGACCGTTTCCGTGCGAAATAATCAAATTATACCCTTCCTTAATCAAGTATATTAAATTTTCCAACGTATCTACCGTGTTGGCATTTTGCTCCTCGATAGTTCCTTTCTGGTTTCCTCTCAAAAGAGCGTTTCCACCTAACGCAACAACCGCTAACTTCTTTTCCATTACTGATATTTTATTGTTATTTTTCTTTTTGTCTAAAAAAATTCCGAAAGCACAAAGCTAACGAAATTAGTTACACAAAAAATAGCCAATTTTCATTTTTATCAATCCACAAATCACTGTATATCAATTCGCTGTATAAATATTCTTCCCGTTTTTATAAATATGCAGCGCAAAAACCATGTTTTTGCCTGCTCGGGAAAAAAAAATAATGGATAATGGTTCTTAACCGCCTCTTTTTTTGTACCTTTGCACTATGCAAGACGAAAACAAACGATCATCGAGAAATTTGTTTCAGCGATTTGCCAACAAATACACTATCGTGGGGCTGCTATTTGTTATATGGATCGCGTTGTTCGATAAATACAGCTTTATCGATCAGTTACAGTTGCGCTCAAAAATCAGCCAGATGGAGAAAGAAAAAAATTACTACCGGAAAAAGGTTGAAGAAGATAAACGCAAAAAAGATGAATTGTTAGGGAATCGGGATAACCTCGAAAAGTTCGCCAGAGAACAGTACTTGATGAAAAAAGAGAACGAGGATATTTTTATTATCGTAAAGGAATAGGGTATTGGGAAGGATTGTTGCTATTGATTACGGGAAAAAAAGGGTTGGCATAGCGGTCACGGATCCATGCAAGATCATCGCCAACAGTCTAACGACAGTCAAATCACACGAGGTTTTACAATTTCTACAAGATTACTGCTCGAAAGAAAAAGTAGACCTTTTTGTCGTGGGACACCCCAAACAAATGAATAACACGGACTCTGAAAGCATGACTTACATCAAGCCGTTTCTCGTCGCACTCAAACGTAAACTCCCGGACATCCCCATCGTCATGTATGACGAACGCTTCACCTCAGTCTTGGCACACAAGGCGTTGCTAGAAGGAGGAGCCAAGAAAAAACAACGTCAGGATAAAGCAGTTATCGACGCCATCAGTGCCACGATCATATTGCAATCCTACATGGAATCACAAAGAAACATGAATATTTAATATGCTGTTACCTATTTACATTTACGGACATCCGAAACTTCGGAAAGTATCCGAGGACATTACCCCGGAATACGAGGGGTTAAGCAAACTGCTCAATGACATGTGGCAAACCATGTACGAGTCTGACGGGGTGGGATTAGCTGCCCCGCAAGTCGGGAAAAACATACGCATTTTCGTGATTGACGGAAGCCCATTTGAAGAAATTGACCCGGACTGTAAAGATTTCAAGAAAGCTTTTATCAACGCGCATATACTGGAACGTTCCGGGGAAGAGGTGCCTTTCAATGAAGGCTGCTTGAGTATTCCCGGCATTCACGAGGACGTGATGAGAAAAGATCATATAAAAATCGCCTATCGGGACGAGAACTGGGTAGAACACGTGGAAGAATTCACGGGCACCCGCGCACGCATCATCCAACACGAATATGATCACTTGGACGGAATCATGTTCACGGACCACTTGTCCGCTCTGAAAAAACGTTTATTAAAAGGGAAGTTGAGTAATATCAGTGCCGGGAAATTCAAACAAAACTACCGGGTAGTTTTGCCGAAATAGCCGAGGCTACGCCTATGCGTCCCATTCACTGGCATCGGTATCCATTCCTTTTCCTCGTGATTCCTTTAATCGCGGGAATTCTTGCCAGTGAATGGATGTTTGACATTCCCTCCCGATTTATCCTTTACTCGATTATAGGTTCACTCCTTCTATTGACAGGAGTTGCCCGTACACGTTACGGAAAATTATTTTCTATTTTCTCGTTTCTGTTCATTTTCTTGACAGGCGTGTATTGCCATCGCCCGCAAAACCTGCCATTCGTGCCGGGTAACGTCTACACACTGCAAGGACGCTGTGAACGGATCACTCCACCCGATAAAGCAATTATCTCCTCAAACGGGATTCGCATCTTCACGCGATACCGGGATTCTATCCGGTTTTCTGTCGGCGATTCGCTCCTGTTTGACGCCAGAGTCTATTTGCTGTCAGCCACGGGCAATCCACATGAATTTGATTACAACACGTACCTCCGCCACCAAAACATTCAAGCCCAAGCGATTCCGATTTCGACTCCGACACGAATAGGACACTCGGAAGATTTGTACTCTTTTTGTCATTCCCTGCAACAACATTTGTTACATAAATTGTCAACTGTCGTGCCGGACAGCACAACCTATAACCTGCTTGCAGCCCTCTGTCTTGGAGATCGCCAAAATCTGACTCCCGGCACGAAACAATTATTCCAAGACACGGGAACCATTCACCTACTTGCCATTTCCGGATTACATATCGGGGCTATTTATCTTTTACTACTTTACGGGTTACGTCTTTTCAAACTACGCGATCGCAGATTCACCCTCGCACTGATTCCATTGTTATGGTTGATCTCGGGTATTACCGGCTTATCACCTTCCGCCTGCAGGGCAGCAACTATATTGAGTTTCATTATTATAGGAGAAGCATTCCGTCTGGATTATGTACCTTTAAACGCTATCGCGGCAGCAGCATTCTTCACCTTGCTTATCCAACCGACATTACTGTATTCCGTGAGTTTT
>OGKG01000827.1_pt1 | contig 39389 bp, 34 predicted proteins | sample 1572201 | NCBI WGS metagenome assembly OGKG01 (sample SAMEA2582146, study PRJEB24529) | metagenome | biome: Human gut stool | place: China | collected 2011 | reverse complement strand
GCCCCGATAAGCTCCTGAGCCTTCATCAGCGCCTCGTGCGCCTTCTTGATATCCTTTGATTCGATAGCGCTGACGCCAATAGCAAGCTGACGCTCAGTCTCGCTGTAAAGTTTGATAACGACTTCCACCGGAGTCATAGTGGATACAGACTGCTTTTTATATGCGGAATAGGGATTTGACATGATGAATGTCCTCTGTTCTGTTTATTTTACTGGTAGCTTGATGTGCCGGTTCCAAGATAAGAGGAGATGTAGCTGGTCTGACTGTTGAGGTCAGCCATTGCGGTCTCCATGTTTGTGAACACCTTCCACCAATATTCTTCCTTTGTGTCGTAACGATCCTGGAGCTCCTTCAAACGATCCTGCATCTTCACCATCTCCTTGTAGATGGTGCTGTCGGTGGTGACGGAGCTGTCTGCCTTACCGGCCTTTCTTACCAGAGTACCTCTGGTATTAGCAGCGCCGCTGCTCTTTACCGCGCCGTCGATAACAGAATTCAGTTTCTTCATCATGCCGGTATCGCTGTCGGTGAACAGCTTTATGATAGCGTCCTCGTTATTCTCAAACGCCTTGTCAAATGCGTCCTCGTCTATCTGGAGCTTTCCATGTTCGCTCCACTCGCTGGAGGACTTTATTCCCGGGTTGTAGATACCGAACTTAGAACCGTCGTCGAGCGTGACACTGGTGTAAAGCGCAGATCTCATCTGGCTCATTACAGTGGAAACGGTAGAGTCATTGTACAGTACGCCCTGCTTTGCCTTCTCCTCCCACTTGGTTATCTCATCCTCGCTCATTTCGTCCTTCTCGGCGTTGGTCAGCGGCTCGTACGTGTTGCCGTCGTCGTCCTTCGCAGGAGACTTGCCGATATATCCATACACATCGTCGATGAGCTTATTATAGGATTCAACGAACTTCTTTAGCGCGTCCTTGACCGTGGTGGAATCCTTTGCAATGTTTACGGTATAGGTCTCGCCGATAGTCATGTTGTCGTTGAATGTGAAGGTGTTGCCGTCCAGGGTGTAGGTGTTATCGTTAAGGTAAACCTCCTGACCGTTGATCTCAAAGATCGCGTTCTGACCCTCGGACGCACCAACAGTGCCGTTGTCGTCAACCAGACCCAGGCTTCTGCCAAGGGAAGTATCGCCTACCTCAACCTTACCAGCGCCGCCGAACTCCTTAGATTCCAGCGTGAAGCTGTTAGTTAGGGAGGAATATGTCATGGTAACGCCTGCGGCAGACTTATTGACCGCACTCATCATTGAAGATATGGTAGATTTTTTATCAAGGCTGATTTCCGTGCCGTTTATATTGAGCTTATAGGTTCCGTCGGCCTCGGGTTTGAAACCGAGATCCGAAAGCGTGGAGCCGGAGCTGATCTTATTGGAGGCAGACGCCTTTGTAAGGCCGAGTGTACCGCCCTCAACGGAAGTCATAGAAAAATCTACCGAGTTGCCATTGCTATCCGCAGCGGTAACATATGTGCCATCGAAATTAAATGTGTACCCGGCAACGCCCTTGAGAGCTTCCTTGATAGACGCAGCATTCTTATCCTTTGCGGCCTGCTCGTTGGAATAGGTGAACTTTTCAAGCTGCTTATCGGATACTATTTCGTTTTCTGCAAGATTATAAGACTTGCGGTAAGCCGCTGTTTTCAGTTTCTTATATTCAGCGAGAATAGCCTCGTTACCGGTCTGGTCCTTGCTGTCATAATATGTGCTGGAAACGCCGTTAAATGCGACAGATACATTCTTTCCGCCGATTCCTACCTGAAAAGCGTTCGCACCGGTGACAACGCTGCCGGTAGAAATAGCAACCTTCTCCTTAGGCTGAGCTAAACCAAAATTACCCTTGTTCTCAGCGACGGAAACGGAAGCGTTTCCGCCTACCTGGAATTCAGCCTTCCCATCAGAACCGAGTTTTACCTGAAGGAACCACTCCTTGCCGTTTGCATCAGTAGCGCCGGTGGCTCCGGAAGTCTTTCCGGAATATCCGAAACTCTCCTGGAGCTTCTGGTTCAGCGAATCAATAATGCTGGACTTGGCAGCGTCCTTATCGGCAACATTTCCGTCCGCGCCGAGCAGGGCGTCGGCTGAAAAGGATATCGTCTTTCTTATGCCGCCTACCTGTACGTCAAGCGCGAAATTCATTGTCCATGTCTTGCTGCCGTCGTCGTTGGTCTTTACTTCTCCGCTGGTGGAACTCAGTGCCTTGTCAAGGTCGAGTTTAAAGTTGCCGGAAGTTATTGAATTGCCCTGGGCAGTCGAAGCCTTTGCAGCCTGGTTCAGCTTTATCTTGTAGCTTCCTGAAGAAGAGTTTGAAGTCGTGCTGACGGTCAGACCCGCCGCGTCGGCGTTGGATGTCGCAGTGACGTCCGCCTTGAACTTGTTGAAGGTGGATGGGCTCATCAGATATGTATCACGCTTGAGAACATCAAAATATGTATTCTTGAATTCAGTGATCTTCTTTGTGATATCCTGATAAGCGGACTGCTGCCATGATAACTTTGTGATTTTCTGGCTCTGCTTGTCTATTCTTGTCTGGTATGAGGAAAGAAGCTGCGTTACCATAGCTTCAGTATCGAAGCCGGACGTAATACCTCCCAGACGTAAATTACTTACTGCCATGTTACTTTTCCTCCTGTTTATGCTGATTCAGAAGCCCGGCTATTGCGCCGCCAGAAATATGCGCCGACTGCTCATTCGTCCGACGCGCGTCTTTCAGCTCGCTTCTGATGACCTTTACCTCTTTTGGAGCGTTTATGCCTATCTTGACCTTATCCTTGCCTATCTCCAACACGGTTATCTCGATATTGTCGGAGATTATCAGGCTCTCATCAAGCTTTCTTGTAACTACGAGCATGGTCAGACCTCCTCGTAGACCGGAGCCTTGAACTCATAATGCTCCGTCAGAATAACCTGTGCAGCCCTGCGCTCATTAGTGTTGATAATGATGGGACAGCGAAGATTGATGGTGGTCTTTTTATAATCCTCGGGTACTATAGCCACTGCAAGGCAGCGGTACGGCGAGTCCTCGGTGATGTTGAGCAGCTTCTGCTCCTCGTCGGATATTACGAAGCGATAGTCGCTGTATATCACCATCGGGTCGTAGACCACGAAGCAGGGCTCCTTTGAATCAACAGCCTGCAGCCACATCGGAAACACTCCGTCACCTAGCGGGCTGAGCAGCGCGTATCTCTTGACGTTCTCAAAACCGATGATACCTTCGGGGAATGTGATGATCTTATCTTCCTCAATCTCCTGCTCGCCGAAATCTCTTGTGATTATCTTCATAGGCAAATTCGGCGTACTCCGCCGCTCCTTTCGAAAACTCAGCCCTTTATATCAAGCACCGGAGGCTTGTAGTTAGGGTTAGCGCTTGCCGGGAAATAGATAGGCTCGCCAAGATACTCTATCTCAACGCGGGGTCTGTCCCGTACGATGAGTTCCACACTGCCGGGAACGAATTCCATAGGCAGTTCGTTTACTGTATCCCAGTCGATCTCCTGCTCTCCCATATCGTAGTCTATGCTGAGCGTGCCGCCGTCAAAGGTGATATCTGCACCCTCCTTCGGCAGGAACTCCATGATCGTTTCCACAGTTGCACCGGCTCTCGCGTTCTGTATCGCTATCTCCGACGCGGACATTCCTCTTGCGAGCATATTACCCTCAGCCGCGACTCTTGCCGTGCCCTGGAACGCAAGTGAAAATCCATCCTGCGCTTTTTTGCTCATCATGTCCCCGTCCGTCATATGACCGTAGCCAAGGCTCTTTCTTGCCTCATAGGTGTCGATTTTCACCTTTATCGGGTCAGCCTTCATGACATATCCGCCCTGGGTATTCGTAATGTTGACCTTGGGCTGTCTGTCTTTCCCCTCGGGGTACTGATACTTCGCGTTAGTCACCTTGATCTCAATGGATATCGGGATCGTCGTGATCTGTAACAAATTGCTGTTCACTTCCAACACCTCCTGAGTTGTCCTGTGCTTAACATATAAACTAATGCATCGGCTTCCGTGCCTTCGCCGCGTCCATAACAGGCGCCGCTGCGCATTATGACCAATCAATCAACCAAATTGTTTTTTACGAAATATAATTGAATATGCTGTTCGGGATTATGGAACTTGACATCTGGAGAGCCGCATTGTAGATAGCCTCGTAGGTTTTCATCAGCGTGATCTCAGACTCCAGATCTGTGGCTTCAAGAGTTTTCTGGCGATCCTTGAGGTTCAGCTCTCTTGTGTCGAAACGGCTTGTGTTGAACTCGATGTATTCCTCGGCGTTACCGAGGTCTGCTATCTCGACCAGCAGATTCTCAGAGGAATTTACTATTCTGTCGATACATGCGTTAGCGTAGTCCAGGTCGCCCCTGCGAAGCGCCGCTGCCGCGTCAAGCGTTACCTGTATGTAATTGTTGGAGTATGTGTCGCCGTTCTTGAACGTGGGCGCGTCGCCGTCGCTCTTGGCGAGATACACCTGTGAAGCCTCACCGGCGTTGTTCTTCGCTGTAATGGAGCCGTCCGCCGCGATAACCGGGGTGTTCTTTTCCTTCTTGAACTCCTCGTTAAGTTTATCCTGGATATTCTTCATGCTGTCGGCGGCTGCAGCACCCGCTGTGAAGTTAATGGTTTTCTTTTTGCCGTTCGCGTAGATATCAAACGAATATTTCTTGCCATCGGTCAGCTTTTCAAGGTCGATGTACGGGGTTTCAGATATCTCAGCCTTAGAGCCGTCAGCCATGGTAAGCTCGCCCTTTTCGCTTATCTTGGGTCCGGCAACGCCCGCATTGTTGAATGCGTCGTCGATTGCCTTCTGTATGTCGGTCGTATTTCTGCCCTTGAAATTTACTGTTACAGTCTTTCCACCGGCAGTGATACGAATGGTATTATCATCGGTGCCCGGGTTCAGGCTCTTGAGATTCAGCGTTGAGAGATCCTTGTCAGAGCCTTCAAATCCGCAGCCGGAAACCGCCGCACCATTAAAGGATATTTTCAGCGCCGACTGCGGGTCTATCTCCTGATTATCGTTCATCACCATACCGATACCAATATCTATATAGACATCTTTGGAATACGGATAGCCTGAAGCGTCGGACATCGCATTGACCGGAACTCCGTGATACAGCACCGTTGTAGCGCGTCCGTTCTCGTCATACTGAAGGGTAAACGGCTCGGCGCTGTTGCTCTCGCCGCCGAATATAGCGCGCTCTGCACTGTCGGTGTTGAATATGGACACCATTTCCTTAGCCTTTGTTTCAAGCTGCTCGGCAAGAATGTTTAAATCAACGCTTTCATCTTTTGTAGAGTTGCAGGCGTAGATTATCGTTTCGCGGACATTCGCAAGCGAGTCAGATATCTGGAGCAGGGAAGTCTCAGCCTCGGTGTAGAACTTATCGGCGACTTTGAGGTTCTCCTTGTACTGCTCGGTGTGCCAGAGCTGCTTCCTTACGGTGAGCGCCTTCGCCGCCTTCAGCGGGGACTGGCTCGCGCGGGTGTACTGTCTGCCGGAGTATATCTTGTTTTCAGAAGAGTACTTCGCAGTGGAAATACGCTTGAGGTTCCTGTCGTAATTTCTCAGGAGCGTGGAATTAGTTATTCTCATCTATGTCCTCCTTACAGACCTACACGCCCGGTGCCGTTTATCAGCTTGTCAAGGGCGTCGTCAAGGGTGGTCAGCATACGCGAGGAAGCGCTGTACCACTTCTGGTAATTCAGCATGTTGATGCCTTCCTCGTCCATCTGTACGCCGGAAACCTCGTCGCGGGCGTCAAGCAGCGTATCCACAGTGGACTTTGCGGTTTCGTTGCGGCTGGTCTCGTAGCTTATCTTTTCAGCGAGTCTGTCGCTTATGAATGAAATGTACTGGTAAATGTCGCCCTTGAAGTCGTTCTCGTTGCCGAACTTTACTCCTTTCTCGAACTTAGAAAGCAGGAACAGCACGTTCGTGTTCTGAAGCGTTACGTTTCCATTAGAATCTACCTTTTCATCATAGCCGTAGCGCTGTTCGCCGGTAGCGGGGTCGATGGACTTTACCATACCGATCATCGTGGGGTTCTCTCTCCACACGGTGGAAACGTGGATATTGCCCGCGGTGATGAGCACCTCGGAATAGCCGCCGTCAAGCACGCCGTCCTTGTTCTCGTCGGCTGTCGGATCCTTGCCGCCGGAGGGATATCCTACGAACATCTGGCGCGCGGGGTCGTCGTCCGCGCCGTTAGCGGCGTTGAACGTATCCGCAAGGGTTCTTGCAAAGACATCTATTGCCGACTTATAATAAGCGATTCCGTGTTCGCCGTTCTGGCGGCCGGTAGCGTAAACGCCGTTGCCGTTGAGCGAATCTATGTAAGCCTTGAGCACGCCGGAGTGGAGGTTGACCTCCTCGCCGCTCTCAAAATTGAGGACTACCTGACCATTAGTGTAGTAATCCTGCATTACAAGACTGTTCGTCTTGAATTCCTCAGCATTCAGGACGTTCACGCCAGCCATGTCCACCGAAATAGTTCCGTTGGAGTGCTTGGTGACCGAGATATCGCCGTAATTCGCAAGCTCGTCGATGTACATATTGAGCTGGTCGTACAGCTCGTTGGGGCCGTACTCGTCGGGGTAGCACATCTTCTCCTTCGCAATGCGCTTGTTGAGCTGATTCATCTCGCTGAGCAGGTTGTTTACATATGTCACGGTGTTCTTGGTTTCGCTGACGTATGTGTCCTCGACTTCTCTGAGCTTTGTGCTGTAATCGTTGAGGATACGGCAGAGATTCGTTGCCGAATTCACCGCTATGGTAGCGACTTCGGCGGCGTCCGGGCGCTCTACCGAGTAATCCTGTAACGCCTTGAAGTACTGCTCGGTATAATACTGAAGTCCGTCGGTGTCGATATTATCAAGCACGTCCTCAACGTCCGCGAGGATATTCACCTTTTTCTCAGTCTCAGCTTCTACTGCGGTGTTTTCGCGGTAGCGCTTGTCGATGTACTGATCTCTCGTCTGGCTCACGCCGTAAGCGTTGACGCCCTGACCTGTAAGCGAAAGATTATTCGTATTGCTGCACCATCTGAGACTCCTGTTTCCGCTGACGTACATTGCGTAGAGGTCTACCCTCTGGCGGGTATAGCCTACGGTGTTGATATTCGAAATGTTGTTGCCCGCGATATCAAGGTTCTTCTGAGCGACCTGAAGGGTACGCTTCTGTGTCTCAAATCCTAAAAAAGTAGGACGCATATATTTTCCTCCTAAATCTCTCTGAAAGCCTTCGCGGAGCTTCCTCCGGTGACCTTTGAAGCATTCTTTGTGTAAGTTTCGGGCTTGTTGAATATCCCGGCGCGCTTTACGAATTCCGTCTGATTATCGAGCTTGCGCTTTACTATCTCATTGGTCTGTTCGTTTATTTCCCTTATGCCGTCGACAAGGTCTGCAATCTGGTTGGAAAGCTGTTTCAGCTTCGCCTGATACTCCTTCGGAGCCTCCCCGATCATCTCGGACAGCTTCCTGCCTGAGATACCCAGCCCGTCGAAAAGCGCTTGGCGCTTGGTCTCCAGTGACTGGCTCTTCATCACGTAAGCCTGCTCGGTATTAAGCGAGTTCGTGAGCCACTCGAGATCGTCGTCAAGTATCTTTGTGTGCTTTTTCATCAGGAACACGTGAAGCTCCCTGTAGAAATCACAGTCTATTTCAAGACATTTTATTACTGCCTGCGCGGTTCTTTCGTCCATTTTATCACCCGAAGAGAATATAAGACGCGAGGTCGTTCGCCTCAACGCCGCTGTCGAGAGCCTGCTGTGCCTGTGCCAGCTCATGCGGAGCCGCGTCTGCCTTTACCGCCGCCGCAATGCCGTTCTTCGCGGCCTGCAGTGCGGTCTCGAACCCGAATTCGACCCTGTCTGTATTTCTCACCGAGGAAGCAGTTTCAGTTTTGGGCGCCGCGCTTTTCTTTACGGTCTGGTATGCGGAAAGCACCCCGTTTATTCTTTTTATCTCCATATACATCTGCCTCCTTTGCAATTTTCGTTATGATCCCGGGCGTTTTCATATTTGCATAGTACGCCCGCATTCTTATGCCTACTTTTATTATCGGCAGTTACTTTCACAACTTTAGCTTTTCTGCATTATTTTTTGCATTTTTCTCAAAAAAATCCCCCAGAAAGGGCAAAAACCGCCCCGGTCAGACCGGAGCGGCTCAAATTAAATGTCAGGCGGACAGATAGCCAGTGCACGAAGCTGGAATTCCAAATGCGTATTCTCCGGTTGCAGGAGTCTGGATACCGTCTGTATTGGGGTCGATATCCGTGCATACACCGATAACGCTGCCCATGTTAGGAAGCTTCATTCCTACGCCGAATAGATACTTATCGCGGAACGCCGACAGCTCCTCGCCCTTGAACTCGGGCAGTCTGTCCTGGCAGTAATGCGCGTAGGTCACGGTGAAATTCTTGTCGCACATTGCGTAGAAGTAGCCTTCAGCGCTCTCAGCGATATACTCGTTAAGATTTGTGGAAAGGTTCTGCTCAAGCGCGGTCATCGTGTCGGATTCGCCGCGCGCCATCAGCTTGTTAAGGTAGTTATCAACGTGGAGCCAGTCAATGCCGCTCTCCTTGAAATGCGCCTCAATGAACAGATACGTGCCGTTCAGCTCGTTGAATCCGTCCTTGTATTCGATGAACTTAGTCTCTCCCGACGGATAGTCAACGATCTGGCGCTCGGTGAGGTGCGCGCGGGTGAGCGTTATCTGGCTCGCCGTGAAGAACGTCTGCGCGTTGGAGTTCGCCCTGAGTATCTTCTCAGTATCTCCGCCGATCATGTTCACCATAATTATCGCAGTCAGCACAGCTATGATTCCGACAACGACCGCAAGCTCGACAAGCGTGAAGCCCTTTTTGTGCTTTAGTCTCTGAAGGTATTGTATCATGTGATATTCCGCCTTTCGTTGATTTCGGGAGCGCCATTATTCAAACGTTCATCTGATGTTGGATAAACGCTTGAATAATAACACTAATTCCCCGACGGCTTGCGCCGCCGAGGAAAGAAGTGCTTGAATATTGCAATTTCAGCTACCTACTACCTAAACCCACCTATTAAGTTGTTGTCAGAGCAAGTGCAGGGGATGTACCCATAATGGTCGAATCTGCAAGTACACCAGCCTTGGAACCGCCAAATGCAAATTCACCAGAAGTCCAGTTAGTCGTTGCAGGCCAAGAACCAGCGAATGCAGTATCACCTTCAACAACAGCTACGCCGATAACGCCACCGTTCTGAATAGTGAGCCGTACAGAGCCAGCCTTAAAATCTCTGAGTGCGTCAGCCATGAAAGCAGCAAAGTTATAATTTACATCATCGCCATCCCATGCAGCAGCAGTGCCAGCACCGGTAAGGAATGTACCAGCAGAAGCGGTAGGAACCCAGTCAGGATTGCCGTTGCCATCAGTAGCTCCAGATGCACCAACAGTAACGTCAACCGTAAATGCAGAACCATCTGCCGGACCCTTAAGAGTCTTCTTAGCAGCATCCATCTTAGTCAGCCAAGTAGTAGCCTGGGTCTTAATCTGAGATGCGGTTGTGTTGGAAGATGTTACTCTGGAATCCTGAACTACACCGATCATGGTAGGAACGAGAATAGCAGCAAGTACGCCGATGATAGCGATTACTACTACGAGCTCTACGAGTGTAAAGCCCTTCTTGGCCTTGAGAGCCTGAAGCTTCTTTATCATTGTAAAGACCTCCTGTAAAGAAAAAAATTATTTATGTATAACCCCAGCGGAGTTATATCCATTTTTATGAGCGCCGGAACTTAATCTAGGTTCGTTCCTTCGCTGTAATCCCATTATAGCCTATCGGCATGAAAATTGCAAGAGTTTTTTCAAAACAATTGCATTGCAAGGGTAAATTCGTTTAAAATATTCTATTTCGAATGCCGCTTTTTGTGCAATTTATGTGAAATCCTTGTGTAAATTCTGCGTATCGATTACACAATTCACTCATCAGTTGTCATCGACAACTAATGAAAGTATCGGCGCAGTGCCTATTACTGTGCCGTCCTGCATTCTTCCGGCGCGGTCGCCGCCTCCGTAGCCGAAGGTGCGGTCAGCGAAATCCTGCGCGGCGGGCATAGTACCCGCAGGCGCGGAAGCTCCTTCTATCACCGAAACCCCGACAACATGAGCGTACTCAACATACATCTCAATATACGCCGTGCCGATACTCTGCGCGGAAACCGCAAGGCTCGAGAGAAGCTCCGTATTCTGCCGGGGATCATTGCCGGGATTTGACACGCCCGGCAGGGTATTCCAGTGATTCACGCCGTCCACCCAGTCTGCGGCGGAGCCTCCGGTCATGCTCCACGTGCCGTTATCGACCGTTATCACGACCTTCTGAACCTCGCCGACATGGGTGTGCATCTGCGTATCCATCTTCGTGAAGAACTCCGCGCTCCTGTCGCGTATGACCTTGGCGGTCTGCTGCGCGGAGGCTATGCGGGAATTCGTCCCGGCGTCGAACATGGTTGGCACAAGAAGCCCCGCCAGCACGCCGATTATCGCCACGACTACAACAAGCTCAATAAGGGTGAACCCCTTTTTTGACGCCGCCTTTGCCGTTCTTTTCATATCATCACCATCAAACAACTGCAAGGTATCTTCTGTACTCGTTCGGATCCTGGCACTTGGTGAGTGCAACCTCGTTGGTGATCTTGCCCATGTTGACAAGTCTTGCGAGATCCTGGTCGAGGGTGAACATGCCGTTCTTCTTACCGGTAGCGATAGCCGTCGGTATCTGGAATATCTTGCCCTCGCGGATCATGGAGCGGATAGCGTCGGTAGCCGCGAGTATCTCCAGAGCCGCGCAGCGCGCCTTCCCGTCGGCGGTTGGCACGAGGGTCTGCGAGATGATGCCTACAACGGAGTTCGCAAGCTGCGAGCGTATCTGACCCTGGGAGTGCGGGGGATATACGTCGATGATACGGTCGATGGTCTCTGCGGCGCCGGTGGTATGCAGGGTTGAGAATACCAGGTGACCGGTTTCTGCGGCGGTTACGGCTGCATTGATGGTCTCGAAGTCACGCATTTCTCCGACCAGGATAACGTCCGGGTCCTCACGGAGAGCCGCTCTCAGGGAGCCTGCGAAGCTGTCTACGTCCTGCCCGATCTCACGCTGGTTTACCATGGACTGCTTGTGGGTGTGCAGATACTCGATAGGGTCCTCGACTGTGATGATGTGGCAGTTCTTGGAACGGTTGATGTGGTCTATCATCGCCGCAAGCGTGGTAGACTTACCGGAACCTGTAGGGCCGGTTACCAGCACCAGACCGCGCGGCGCCATGGCGAACTCGCCGAGGGTAGCCGGCAGGGAAAGGTCGGCAAGGGTCGGGATATCGTTTCGCAGAAGTCGGATAGCCACGGCGTGGTAGCCTCTCTGACGGTATACATTGACTCTGTGACGGAATCCCGCGGTGGACACATACGAGAAGTCGGTGTCCAGACCCTTGGATATCTGGGATTTATGCTTGATAGAGGTTATCTGGTTGATGATGTTTACGATGATAGGCTCGGTGCAGTCAGGATATCCGGAGAGCTTTCTGATGGAACCGTGCAGACGTACCACCGGCGGCAGACCCGCCGTGAAGTGCAAGTCCGAGCAGCCGAGGTTGCGCGCCTCGTCCAGAATTCTGTTGATATCCATTATATTGGTGTTCATACCTTCCACGTTTATTACGCTCCTTTGTAATTAGTATTCCGGCTGGGTCTGGAATATTCCCTGCGGAGCTGTTTGCTCCCTCACGCGCGGCTTTCCGCTGTCCGCATGCCGTGTAGGAGGTCTTTTCCGCCGGAGTATATCCGCGCCCAAATCAAACAGTATAAGTTGCCTTTACCAGTTCGTCCATTGTCGTTCTTCCGGCAAGAACCATCTGCGTTACGTTGTCGCGCAGCAGCAGCGTGCCGTTTTCTGTAGCCTTTGCGCCTATCTCCTCGGCGGTAGCGCCCTTCGAGATAAGCTCCTTTATATCGTTTGACGTAACGATTATCTCATGGATAGCGGTACGTCCGGAATAGCCTGTTCCTCTGCACTTCTTGCAGCCGCCCTTATGAGCCTGGCATATCTGCACCGGCTTATCCCTGCTTACAAGGCGGAGGTCTGCGGGGTCAGAGAGCGTGATAGTTTCCTTGCACTCATTGCACAGGAGCTTTACGAGTCGCTGTGCGATGATACCAACCAGCGAGGAAGCTACCATGTACGGCGCAACGCCCATGTCCACAAGGCGGACGATAGTGGAAGCCGCGTCGTTGGTATGAAGTGTTGAAAGCACGAAGTGACCGGTGATAGCGGCTCTGATCGCGATATCTGCGGTCTCGCCGTCACGTATCTCACCGACCATTATGATGTCAGGGTCCTGACGGAGGATAGATCTCAGCGCAGCCGCGAAGGTCATACCTGCCTTGGCGTTTATCTGGCACTGGTTTACGCCGTCGATCTTTTTCTCGACAGGGTCCTCAACTGTTACAATGTTTACGTTAGGCTTTGAAAGCTCGCCGAGGGTAGCGTACAGTGTGGTAGATTTACCGGAACCTGTAGGGCCTGTAACCAGCATAACTCCGTTCGGGCAGCGGATTATCTGCTTGAACATCTCGTAGTTATAATCCGTCATACCGAGGTCGGTTATCTTTCTGGTCTTTTCATCTGCGGTGGAGAGCAGTCGGATAACGCACTTCTCGCCGTAAACGCAGGGGATAGTAGATACACGGACGTCCAGGTTGATACCGTCGATCTTCATACCGAATCGGCCGTCCAGCGGGATACGCTTCTCAGCGATGTTCATACCGCCGAGGATCTTGATACGGGTGATGAGCGAGTTGTGCAGCGCAATGGAGACCTTCATAGCCTCCTGCTCCACAAGCTCGTCGTCTATTCTGAAACGGATACGCGTGCGGGTCTTGAAAGGCTCGATGTGAATATCCGACGCGTTTATTCTGAACGCGGTCTCTACCATCGTGTTTACCAGTCGAACGATAGGCGCGTTGTCGATACGCTCGCCGGACTGTGTATCCACCTGGTTCTGCTGGGCTGCGGCCGCCGCCTCGTCGTCCAGCTCGTTCATAACCTTGTTAACGGTCTGCTGCGAGTAGAACCTGCCGATAGCCTCCTCAATCTGGGTCTTGGTGGATATCTGCGGGATTATCTCCATGCCGGTCTGAACCTTCAGCTCCTCGAATATGTAGAAGTTGATAGGGTCGTTGGAAGCCACCATAAGGCGGTTGTTGTGCATATCGAACGCGATGACCGTCTTTTCCCGGGCTGTAGCCTCCGGGATTTTCATTACCGCGTCCTTGTTTATCTGCACTGACGCAAGGTCGACGAACGGCACCTTCAGTCTGATAGACAGCGCCTGCGCAAGCTGAGTTTCAGACACCAGCCCCATCTCAAGCATAACGTCGCCGAGCATTTTGCCGCCGCTCTGCTTCTGCTTGTCGAGAGCCTCCTGAAGCTGCTTTTCATTGATGAATCCGTTCTCCACCAGTATCTGACCGATGGGAAGGTTTCTGATAGGTCCAGCCATTATGAATGATCTTCCTTTCTGGTATTAGCGGGAGCCCCGCCGTAAAACCGCCCCTGCGGATATTTCTTTATAGGGTATTGCTGAATTAAGCTAAGTTCTGCCTGCCGTTATTTTTCAAAACTCCTTGCAAAAACCATTTGTTTATGGTACAATGAAATCAGTTTTCAGAAAGGAGTCATGATAATGACAACAGCTATTTACATCGTGACCTGTGTTTTCGTATTCGTGTTCGGCTCTGTTATCGGAAGCTTCCTCAACGTGGTGATATACCGCACGCCGCTGAAGCAGTCGATAATCACGGAGCCGTCGCACTGTTTTTCCTGCGGAAACCGCCTGAAGTGGTACGATATGTTCCCGATCTTCAGTTGGATCATTCTGCGCGGAAAGTGCCGGTTCTGCGGTTCAAAGATCTCTCCACGCTACATGATCATGGAAGCGGTCTGTGCGGTCTCCTACCTCGGAGCCTACCTGGTATACGGCTTCTCATGGGAATTCGCCGTAGCGTGCGTCCTGTTCGCCGTACTTATAGTACTCAGCGGCATAGACATCGACCACTTCGAAATACCCTACTGGTGCAGCATAACTGTCGGCGTGCTCGGCATCGCGTCGTTCTTCATTCCGTGGGGACCTGAAATGCTCGCACCCTGGTATGAACGCCTTATTTCCCTCGGCGTTGTAGCTGTGATGTTCTTCATTCTGGTACTCGTCGGCGGAATGGGCGGAGGAGACCTCCAGCTCATGCTCGGAGCCTCGCTGCTCCTCGGCTACCGCGTGTTCCCGGCGCTGTTCGCAGGGATCGTGCTCGGCGCGATCTACGGTATCGTCAAGAAGTTCCGCGACAAGAAAGCTGAGCAGGATGTAACCGAACAGATCCGCAAAATTGCGTCAGACTGGTATCAGCAGCAGCTCGACAGCGACGTAGGATACGTCAAGGAAGGTTGCAGCGACGTTATCGTCGGCAGCATCTCAGGCGGAACCACCGACATTGAGTGGGAGTTCCTGGACGAAGACGCATGGAAGGGTCTGCCGGATAAATCTGCGCTCAGCCGCGCAGTACGCGAGCAGATAACAACCGAAAGGGAAGGCACGTTCCGCATTCGTATCAAGGAGGATCTCATCGAAAAGGTGAAGTACTCCCGCCGAATGGTATTCGGACCATTCCTGGCAATAGGAATCGCATACGCGTTCCTGTTTGGAAGCCAAGTCATCAACTGGTACGTCAGCCTGATGTTCCCGGGCTGATAATGTAACCATAATATATTCCGCACCGCACATTTAAGGCGGTGCGGAATTTTTTATTATGGCGTTGTGGGTGTAACGGCGAGGGTACGCTTGATATAGTAGATGTAGATATCGCGCGGATCTCCGTCTGCCATTGCGCCAAAGGATACCGGGCTCGCCGGGGAAACTGTGATATTGTAATCCTCAGCCTTTCCTCCATGCTTGAGCATTCCCTTGATGTTCCTCATCTCTGAAATGCCCTCTCCGTAATAGATCATGGTCTGACGCGCAGAGTCCCTGTACGCATTGATGGTAAACTTGAGTGCGTCATTTCTTAACAGGGGCGCGTTCTCGATCTTGCCATAGTCGCCGTTTTCAGGCTGGACTATCTCAAACGTCATGTACAGATCGTTGTAGAAGCAGTCGCTGAACACCTTTCTGGGTTTCTTGGAAGCGTCTGCGCCTGGTTTATCCTCGTAAATCTTGCCGTTTGACGTGCTGTCGACCTTTTCCTCATACAGATAATACATGCTGGTTGCAGCGTCATACTTGAGGCTGAGACACTTTAGCTGGTACGCCTGATTAGTGCTGTTTGCAGAGTTGCAGTAATCGTTCATAGACTTGATTCTGTCAAGACTTGCCGAGTTGCTCATCAGCGTAGCATAGTCCGTGTTGGAAAACACAGCGACCTGGGTCGCATAGCGAATACTGTGAATAATATAATCGTTGATACAAGCCGAAACACTCTGTGCCGACTGATCCTTCTGGTTATCATTGAAGTTCCTTACTATGGGCGCAATGAACATCATCATGCCGCCCATAAGTATAGCCAGAAGCGCCACCGATACAACGACCTCAACGAGAGTAAATCCGCCTTTGTTTCGCTTCTTCAGAAGCCGGATCATAGATTTCATGTCAATCCTCCTCATGCTTCCGAAGTTGATTTATCGCCAGAAGGTGTTTCCGGTGCTTTCTCCTCCTTCGGGAATGCACCGAAAATATTTACGTGCTTGATCGTGCCGGGATCGTCATGCGGCCCTTCCTTACCTTTTTCAACCTTCTCAATATACGGGGTGAAAATGAAATAGCTGCCGTCCTTGGTGCTGGTCTGATCGGTTTTGCTGGTGCCGAAGATCTTGTTCAGATCGTTTACGTCGATTTCAGAAGAAAGTGTGACCCACAGTTTCTTTTCTTCTATATCTGAGAACAATGAAACGCTTGCATCTCTTCTACTTCCAACACACAACACCTTTGAGTTGGGCGTGCACATATCAAACTTATAGTAATACGAATTATAACCGTCACTCTTGGGAATTGGATCAGATCCGTTATTTCTTATATATCCGTAGTCAAGTATATCGCATGGGAACAGCATTTTGAACTGAGCAATGTACTCATTCTGTGTTCCTACCAGAGAAACACCAAGTATTTTGATGTCAAATTCATATCTGTGACCTCCGCTGTCGACCGCGCCTAGATCACTAGCCTTTATATCGATCTCTGTGATCCCATTAGAGCCGTAGACACGTGAATCCAGACGTTCCAGAACACTTCCCGAGGTTTTATTGCCCTTTTTGCCGCTATCGTCAACAGCATTGTAATTTACATTGCCGATATAGTAATCAAGCTCAATATTATTGTCGTCAGTAGCAGCATTCGGATTTCCTACGGAATAGTCAACGGAGACATTACCAGCGCCATCTGTAAAATTAAGCTGGATCGTACCGTCCTTAGCAGTGTAGTCAGTTTTCTGAGTGTTCAGATAATACTTTTCCTTCTGCTCGGCGATCTCATTTTCAAGGTCGATATTGCCCTGCCTCGTTCTCATGGTAGTATTAAGGATCATTGCGATCATCGCCGCCATAATTGAGAAAATGACAAAAGCCACCAAGACCTCAACGATGGTGAATCCCCGACGGGATAAGATTTTTTTAAACATAAGTCACTCCCCCAAAGGATCAATAACCGTAAATGCGCCATATTCTGCTGCCGCTTGGCTGAAGATTATCCATATCCTCGCCGCTTATTTGTGTGATAGTGCGCTCAGGCTGGGCAAATACGTAGTTATACGGACCACTTATCGCAATATCAGATACTATCAGACCGCCAATGTTTTTGACACCGCTGCCGCCAGCGCCAACAGAAACGAAAGTCATATACGGCGCGTAAATGTAGCCGCAGAATACATTCTGCATGATTGGAGCCTTTGACCACTTATCAACGCCAAGCTGAATGTCTGCGTTTTCAAGCACAGATACAACAAATGCATTTACATTTGGATAATAGCAATCTGATGAATATCCGCTGCTGCCATTCAAAGTATTGCCATAATAGTTGGTGTAATAATCCACAATACTATTTTTTATACTGGAATTTGCAGCATAGAATGCGTCAACTTTGTTTCTGAGGATCCTGCCTCTGCAAAGCGAATCCTTCTGAGCGCTGTTGACCTTTTCTACATTGTGCGCCTCATATGAACCGCCATGTGATGAGCAGGTATAAACAGCGTCATCGCCTGTGCCCGCCACCTTCGTATAACTGCAAGTACCGTCAGGCTCCTGAAGAATAAAGTTGCCTGCAAGTATATTGTCATTGAGCGTGACACGAAGGTTATCTGGTTTATTAAAATAGAGTGCATTGCTCTTACTTGCATGCTCAATAGAGCCGCCGCCCATCATAAACCACGCGATATGTCCAAAGAATTCACGGTCAGTTGCCTGATAGGTTACACCGTCAGGCACATCGATAACAACAGAGCCGCGTCCCACGATAATTACCGAAATATGTCTGCTGGAAGAAAACTCAGGAAGCCACATGAATGTACCATTACCTGCGTTAGCACTAACTGTAAGTGTAAGGACGTTATTAGGATCATCTCCGGTATCAAGAATAATGGCATAATCATTTACTCCACCGCTTCCGTCACCGGCAATTCTGATATCTCCGATAGCGCAATCGTCCTTGATATAGTGAACATACTTTGCATCGTTGGTGTAAACATTATTGAAGACAATCGTTTCTTCCCTTAGTCCAGATGTTTTAGCCTGCCATTTAGGGAACACGGAGCCGCCAATTTTGTTATTGAGTGTCTTTCTTGCTTCTGCAAGTGCATCATCAAGCGTAGTCTTATCTTCCGGCTTATCGTGAACGTTAATTTTGGAAGTTACCGGGTTAGAAACAGTACTCTTTATTTCTCCACCAAGGTACAGATTATCCAGTTCATTTGTGCTGCCGTTTGAAATAATAACATTTCCGCCTACATACAGATTGCCCCTGAAATAAGCTGCATTAACCTCTTTAAGATACAAATCGCCAATGACATACACATCAGTGTTTTCGGGGAATGTTCGACCACCGCCGCTGGATCCGTTAACGATAAAATCCTGACCAACAACAATCTTGCCGTGCCCGGACGAAGTCCCGAGACCTATAGTAGCTTCTGTACACTTCTTTCCGAATGTCAGATTGTTGCCAAATACCCATGTTAATGGTTTAGATATTGGTGTTTGCTTACTTGGATCATTATGATCCTTTATCTGCATAGGGTCGTCAAATAATGCTCCACCTGCACAGATAATATCCATATCAGCATATATATCACCGTCGCCACTGGCGTTTTTATCCTTGCAGAAAACAGTATACTCGTTATCACAGTAAATGGTGGAGTCTGTCGAGATAGAGGAGACCCACACATCGTTAGGGAGGTATCCGGTACTGGTAAAGAATCTGTCGATAGGCTCCATCTGCGTGGGTTCGCCATTCTTAGAACGAACCAGCGAATGCGTGGTCTCAGCAATACCGTTCTTCTGAACCGTTACTGCGATGTCGTAAACATTCCAGTCCACGCCGGATATTGTCTCATTGTTCAGACGCTTGATATCAACCGTGTATGCGCCAATGGCAGAGTCTTCCTTCGTTCCGCCGAAAGCGGCAAAGTCGTTGCCGTTTGTGGTTATAGTCTGACCCGCTTTCATTGTGCTGATCTTCTTCATTATCGTAGTGCTTGCATTTTTGCTGTCAGATATATATGCAGTAAAAATATCAGCCACTGACGTAGAAGTAACATACGCCTGCTCCTGATCAAACGTTGCATACTGCACCTGTCTGGACGATAGCACAGACATGTACATCGCAGTCACAAGAACGGTAAGCGCAGCCATGGTGCTTACTACCATGAACAATGCGCTTCCGCACGGTGACAGATACTTTCTCAATGCGTGTTTCATTTTTGATTACCTCCAATGCATCTCACGCAGTGCCTTCCTGCGCCGCCGGTATTCCCATGCTGAGCGGCGCAGGAGAACGATTCATTATAGTCCCTTGCTCCAAAAAGTGTTACTTCCTAAGGGCGATTACTGATTGTTCTGTGAAGAGAGCTGCTCGGTAGGATCCTGCATGCGCTCAATGCTGTACATTGTCAGAGTAACGTCGACCTGGCATACGTTCTCCTCAAACGTGGTGGTCTTGTCTTCGTTCTTGTTATTGGTGTTCGCGGTCTCCCCGTCGCCGTCGTCAGCAGCGTTGTTATTGTTGGCGTTCTGATCCTGCTTGCCTACTGTCTTGCCGGTGTCCTTTTCAAGGCGGCTCTTACCGTCCTTCTCTGCCTTTGCAGTCAGGTCGTCAACATAGTCTGCGTACTTCTTCTCAACGTCGGTGTCGGTAATGGACAGACCATTTGAAAGGCGGATCGCCTTTCTCATCATGCCGCCGTCCTCCTGCTTGTAGTAATCATTGATGATATCAATGAACTTCAGCATATCATCGGAATTGAGAGTGGTAACTGTGAAGCTTACGTCAATGGAGCCCACAGCCTGTGTGCTTGCAAGCGCAGCCTGCATGATCGCCTCTCTGTTCAGAGCCTCGAGTTCCTCTGCGGAAGGCTCCTGACCCTGTGTAGCATATGTCTTGAGGTCATACTCTACAACCGGCTCGGTGGAGAAGCTTACGCCCAGAGTTGAAACGGTAGGCGCGCCGATGGACAGGGAATCAACAGCGATGTTCACGCCGTTGTCCTTGCAGTACTGAATGAACTCTCTGATCTCATTGTCTGCCTCGTAAGGCTTCATTTCTTCAAAGAACATATCCGCGATATTGCGGCCGTCGTTGTATGCGTTGATTACGTCCTCGCCGAGCTTTTCCTTTGTTGCGGCGCGGTCGATGTCAGTCTGAAGCTCTACCTGCTTATTGAGGAGCGAAACAGACGATGTGCCGATTGCCTCAAACTTAGGAACGATGAAAAGGAATATGCCAAGTCCGAGTAAAATAACTACAGCGATCACTAAAACCGCAATTCTTTCCTGCTTACTGAGTTTCATTATTCAGTTACCTCCACATTTTCTTCAGGCTGAGGATTAAGGTCGATAGAAGTTGCATGATCCTCATCGGAGCCGGGTCTGACATTCATGTTCACAGTGAACGTGAATACAGTATCATACTTGGACTCACCGGTAGAAAGGTCAAGGTATGTATTCTCGATGGAAGAATTGGACTTTGAGAAGCCGGAATAGTTGACATTCTGGAAATACGGATCGCCGTACTTGGTCTTTACTTCATTGGTGAGCTTGTCAACGTACTGTGAAGGAATCGGCGTAGGATCGCCGTTGCTGCGTCCCATGAACGTTACGGTAACGCTGTAGTCGCTGATGTTGATGTTGAGGATATCAAGCTCAACGTCGTTGTTCACGATAGACTCGATAGGCTCGGAAACCTTATTGATGATGTAGGTCTGCACCTTCGGCATGTAGTTGAAGAGCTGGGAAGTTGAGCCTACATTGTCGTTATAGCTCTGGAAGCCTGCGAGCATGTTCTCACGGTTGGTAACTATGGAAAGATCGTTTTGCAGGGTAGGATTATCTATCTGAGTCTGAATCTCGGAGATCTGTCCCTGAATTGAGCTGTCAATAGCGCTCAGACCGATAACGATAGCGCCGACCAGGGCAACCGTGCCAACACACGCTCCGGCAAGAGCCATCAGGTAGCCGTTCATGCCCTTGGATTCCTTCGCGGAGGTAGCTTCCAGCAGGTTTATGTGCTCGAGATCCTTGTTTCTGCGGTAGATAGCGCCGATCGCGTTAGCATACTTTGTGAAGTCGATCTCAGCCATGGAGATGACTGTGGAGGGCGCCGCCAGAACGTGAACCGGAACGTTGAACGAGGAGATAGCGTTGGAAAGCTCAATGAAGTTTCCGGTATCGCCGTAGAACATGATCTCCTTCAGGGGCTTTGCGCCCTTGCGGCTCTTGATGAACTGGATCATTCTGAACAGGTTATCAGAAAGCGCGCGGATAACGTAGTCAGGCGCGTTGTCGTAATCTGAAGGATCGATGTTGAAGTAACGGGAGAATACGATCTGGTTATCCTCGTAAAGGTTCATGTTAAGGAATCCCTTATCTATCTGGATAAGCAGCATAGGCATTCTGTCCGCCATCTTAGGAGTGTTGATGATAAGACGCGTTACGGAGTTGTTCGCGATGTTTACGCCCTTGAGAGACAGACCTATGTGTGAGAACAGTCTTACGTAGCCGTCAACCAGGCGCTGCGGGCAGGCAGTCGCAATGATCTTGATGAGCTTGTTCTTCTCTTCGTCCTCGGTCTCGCCGGCGATGGTGAAGGAGATGTTGAACTCCTTGGAAACGCCCATGTTCGCCTGTATCATCGCCTCAATAGCAGCGGTGTTCTTAAGGCTCTTGGGCTTGGGGAGCAGCATTTCCTTGTAAACGATGGAGCTGGAAGTAATGGACACGATAGCGTCCTTCTCCGTGATGCCCTTTGTCTTGATGATATCGTTAAGCTCGGCTGCTACCATCGGGACATCGGTGATGTAACCGTTGGAGACCATACCGAGGGTCAGCTCACGCATGTCAGCGTCCTGAACTCTGATCTTGTTACCGCTGTGTACGCCTCTGACCAGCTTTATTTGTCTGTCAGTAATATCAATTGAAAGCATATTTTCACCTCAAAATAATCTGTAGTTGTTGATTATGACGCACTGGTCATACCGCCGTAGAGCATCGGGAATATAGCCGCCAGAACCAGACCGATAGCCACGCCCATGATAATGATCATGACAGGCTCGAGCATTCCGACCAGCTTGGTGACTGCGGTGTCGCCCTCTTCCTCGTAGTAGTCAGCCGCTTTTGAAAGGATGGTATCCAGCGTACCGGACTCCTCGCCGACGTAGATTATCGAGGTGAACATGCCCTCGAATATCTCAGTCTTTTCGACTGCCTTCGACATGCTTTCACCGAGCTTGATGTTGTCGACAACTTCCTCGAAGCGTTTTGTTACATAGGTATTACCAAGTACGGACACGGACTTCTCAATACAGTCTACCATTTGCAGACCCGCTGCGTAAAGGTTGGACATATTGCGCGCGAAACGTCCGGTATAGATAGTGGAAATAAGCTTTCCGACCTTAGGTATCCTGAGGACAAGTTCGTCCATTCTGAGCTTTATTGCGGGAGTTCTTCTGCATATCCAGAACAGAACCACGATAGCCGCGATGACGATAAGATAAACGTACCAGAAGTTGATAAGCGAATCAGAGAACGCGATCATGCCCTTTGAAAGCGGAGTCATATCCTCCGGATCCATCATGCTGGTGAAGGTCGGCAGGATCATCGTGAACATCAGTACGATGACCGCCAGAGCCAGGACAAGCAGAATGATAGGATAAACCATCGCGCTCTTGATCTTGTTGTTCGTCTTGTTTGCGTTCGCGAAGTGGTCAGATACTCTTACGAGGATCTGGTCGAGCGTACCGGAGGATTCACCGGCTGCGACCATGCTCACGAACAGATCCGGGAAAACGCCCGGCTTCTGCTCAAGGACCTCCGAGAAGGATTTACCTTTCTGTACCTCCTCATAGATATCCAGAAGCACTCGCTTCGCCTTCTTGTTTGTCTGCTGCTCCTGAAGTATGTAGAGCGCCCTGACAAGCGAAAGACCTGCGGAAGTCATCGACGCCAGCTGACGGCTGATGAACGATACTTCCTTGGTTTTGAACTTGTACTTCACGTCCACCGCGTCGTTTGCGCCGAGATCGCGGTAGCGCGTGATATACAGATTCCGTTCCTTCAGCTTTTGCTGAAGATCCTGATAATCCTCCGCCATCTCCTGTCCACGGATAATTTTTCCGTTGATGTCGGTGGCCTGATATGAGAATTTTTTCACCGGATTACCTCCATTCCCCCTGCGGCTTTACTGTGCGCCGCATATGATCATGGAAACAGGGCATACTCCACCCCATACTCCACTATAGTATATTAGATTATACCATATTTTTGCGCTATTTTCAAGCATTCACAGGCCGTTTTGGGCTGATTTCGCGCCAAAAATGAGGATTCCCAATGTAGAAAATGGATTCCGCATTATGTGCATTTTGACCAATTCTAATTCACTTCGTACCATTTTTTCACCAAATTCACAACACTATGTGAAATCCAAGTGAAAAAATACCGCCTGTCAACGGTCATGAACTGCCAGCCTCGGGAGCAGCGACGTAGTCATTTATATAGTATGCAGCTATGTCCCGGATATTGAGGTTGAAATTTCCATGAAATTATGCTATAATCAGAATGTCCATAATATCCGCGCAGGCGGCTGAAAAAGGAGACACCTATGATCGACAAGGATTTACTGAAAAAGGATTTTGACGAATACCTCGCTGAGCTGACAGACGGCGAAAAGCCCACCGCGCCGCAGCTCCATGACGCACTCGCGCGCTCCATAATGAAGCAGGCGGCTCCGGTGATGGCGAAGTCAGCCCCGAAGGGACGCTCCGCAAGCTACTTCTCCGCTGAGTTCCTCGTTGGACGCGCGGTCTACAACAACCTGATGTGCCTAGGGCTTCTCGACGACGCAGAGGCGCTGCTGAACTCCGCCGGAGCGTCCCTGTGCAGCCTCGAGGAGATCGAGGACGCAGCGCTCGGCAACGGCGGTCTCGGAAGGCTCGCAGCGTGCTTCCTGGACAGCGCGGCTTCCATGAAGCTCCCGCTGACCGGCTACGGAATACGCTACAAGTACGGACTGTTCAAGCAGTCCATCGTCGACGGCTTCCAGAAGGAGGACGCGGACGACTGGACAAAGTTCGGCGACCCGTGGAGCAAACGAGTTGAGAAAGACGCCGTAAAGGTGCACTTCTCCACCGGAGACGTCATGGCAGTCCCCTACGACATGCCGATATTCGGCTACAAGAACGGATTTGCTGGCACACTGCGCCTGTGGCAGGCTGAGCCGGTCAAAGAGTTCGACTTCGACGCTTTCAACCGCCAGGATTATATGGAAGCATGCCGCGCCCAGATAGAAGCAGAGAACATCTCCCGCACCCTCTACCCGAACGACGACGCACGTCCCGGCAAGCTGCTGCGACTGAAACAGCAGTACTTCTTCTGCGCCGCCTCCCTCCACGACCTGCTCAAGAAGCACCTCAAGGCAGGCAGAAAAATTGAGGATTTCGCGGAGTACAACTCGATTCAGCTCAACGACACTCACCCGACTATCTCCATACCGGAGCTTATCCGCCTGCTTATGACAGAATACGGCGTAAGCTTCGAGAAATCCCTTGAGATCGCGCAGAAGACTTTCAACTACACCAACCACACCATCATGCCGGAGGCTCTTGAAAAGTGGGGCACAGACCTCATGGAGGAACTGCTGCCGCAGGTTTATTCCGTGATACTCCGGATAAACGAGGCGTTCATCGCGGATATGTACCGCCGTAATATGCCACGCGAACAGATCGACCAGATGAAGATGGTTTCCGGCGGAGTTGTACACATGGCTAAAATGGCCATCTACTGCTCAAGCTGCACCAACGGAGTTGCGCGTATCCACACCGAGATACTCAAGCACAATGCGCTTCCCGAGTGGTATGAGCTGTATCCGGAACGCTTCCAGAACAAGACGAACGGTATCACGCCGCGCCGCTGGATAGCGCTCTGCAACCCGGAGCTTTCCGCGCAGATCACCGACCTTCTCGGCGGCGAAGGCTGGATAACCGACCTCTCCCGCCTGAAAGAACTTGAGAAATACGCCGGCGACCCCGCTCAGCTTGACCGGTTCAGCCGCATAAAGTCCGCGAAGAAAGCCACACTCGCCGAGTACATCGCAGAGCACGAGCGCACAGCCGTCGACGCCGACAGCATTTTCGATATCCAGATAAAGCGCCTGCACGAATACAAGCGCCAGCTTCTGAACGCGTTCTCTATAATGTACATCTACTTCGGGATAAAGGACGGCAGCATCAAGGATTTCTACCCGACGACATTCATCTTCGGCGCGAAGTCCGCACCCGGATACGCCCGCGCCAAGGCCATCATCAAGTACATCAATGAAATTGCCGCGCTCGTAAATTCCGACCCGGCCGTGAAGGGTCTTATCAACGTTGTATTCGTTCAGAACTACAACGTTTCCTACGCTGAAAAGCTGGTTACAGCCGCAGATATTTCCGAACAGATATCCACCGCGGGCACCGAGGCGTCCGGCACCGGAAACATGAAGTTCATGCTCAACGGCACCGTAACTCTCGGAACCTACGACGGCGCAAACGTTGAAATAGCCGAGGAAGCCGGAATAGAAAACAACTATATCTTCGGCGCAAGGGTAGAGGAGCTTGAAAAGATCATGCCTTCCTACGACCCGCGCAAAATCTACGCTTCCGACCCGCAGATCGCCCGGGTCCTGGACACCCTCATCGACGGCACGTTCTCCGACGGCGGAAGCGGAGCCTTTCGTGAGCTGTACTATGCGCTTCTGGACGGCGCAAGCTGGCATGTTCCGGATCACTACTACCTGCTCGGCGACCTGCACAGCTACGTTGAAGCGAAGCTGAAGGCAAACGCCGATTACCGCGACGACCGCGCGGGATTCCTCCGCAAGTGCTGGATAAACATGTCCAATGCAGGGAAGTTCAGCTCCGACCGCACTATCGCCGACTATGCCAAGGAGATCTGGAGGATAACTCCCGATAAGTAAGGCGTTTTACCGAAAAATTCAGAAAAAGTTCCCCTATGGCACTTGACAAGGGGGAACTTTTCTGATATAATAGTGTAGTTAAGACTGAAAAGTCTTACCCCTTTCTCGTGCAATTCCGCACGGGATATATATCCATAAGGAGGTGCTATATAAATGGCAAAGTTATCTGAGAAGTATGAGGCTATCATCGTTTTCTCCCTGAAGAAGACTGAGGACGAGATCAAGGCGCTCACCGCAAAGTTCGCTGACCTCATCAAGGCAAACGGTACCCTTACCAACATCGACGAGTGGGGCAAGAGAAAGCTCGCTTACGAGATCAACTACGAGGGCGAAGGCTACTATGTACTCTACAACTTCGAGTCCAAGCCTGACTTCCCCATGGAGCTTGAGCGTGTCATCAACATCACTGACGGCGTTCTCCGTTCCATCGTTGTACTCGCACAGGGTCAGCAGCAGTAATTTCCGCAGGTAAAGCCGCGATTATTTTCAGGAGGTGTCGTTATGTACAATAAGGTAATTCTTATGGGCAGAATAACCCATGACTTAGAGTTGAAGACCACTCCCTCAGGTGCAAATGTCTGCTCGTTCAGCATTGCTGTAGACAGAAGGTTTCAGCAGAAAGGCGAAGAAAAGAAATCTGATTTCTTTAATATCGTCGCATGGCGTCAGCAGGCTGATTTCGTTACCCGTTATTTCGGAAAAGGCAGAATGATACTCGTCGAAGGCGAGCTTCAGACTCGTTCCTATACCGATAAGAATGGAATGAACGTCAGAGTCACCGAAGTAATCGCAGACAGGCTTTGCTTCACCGGCGAAAAGGCTCAGAACGGCTCCTACGGCGATTATGCCGCTTCCGTTCCGAACGCTGCACCCGCAGCGCCGGCAAGCGCTCCGCAGCAGTCCGCGCCCGCACAGGCGCCAGCGGCTGATTTCAGCGGTGCCTCCGGCGATCCCTATCCGTTCTAAAAATCCGTTTACTTGAACAATAAAGGAGGTTCAGTATCATGGCTGAAAAGTTTGATAGACCGGCTCACGCAGTTAAGCGCCCCAGAAAAAAGGTTTGCCAGTTCTGCGTTGATCGTTCTGAATTCATTGATTACAAGGACGTTGCTAAGCTCAGAAAGTACATGACCGAGCGTGCTAAGATCCTTCCCAGACGCGTAACAGGCTGCTGCGCTTATCACCAGAGAGAGCTCACAACAGCTATCAAGAGAGCTAGACAGATCGCTCTCATTCCCTACACCGCTGAGTAATTTTGCGGTTAAGCCGGTATCCGGCTGACAAGATTTCAACTTTTTTCAGTAACACAATTTTCCCCCCGGAGCTTTCCGAGGGGACTTTTGTTTAATTCGGAATTCTGAATGCGGAATTCGGAATTATGGTGCGCGCTGCGCGCGGGATTTTGATTTGCTGAAAGCGGATAGGGCGCTAAATTATAGTTTCCAAATCAGACCTTCAGGCAAACAAAAGCGGAGCTTTTCAGCTCCGCTTTGTATTATGCATAAGTGCTGAACATCGCGCCGATGTTGTAGGTATAGCTCGGTGTGACAGTGTTCGAATATGAGAACAGCCCGCCGGAGCTTCCCTGCAAACGCTTGATCTGCTCCGCTTTCTGAGTTACCTTAGAAGCGAATCCGCCGCGTCCGAACGTAGACTTGAACTCGTAAGCCTTGATGTCGGTCAGCTTATCCTTGTCGAAACTGAGCTTGTTGTCGCTGCCTACCGTGACGCCCGCACGCTTGAGCGCACTGCTGTACACCTTAGCAGTGTTCACCATGATAACACCCTTCTGGAGCACCGACTGATTCTCGGACTCGCTGAGCGCGCCGATCATGTCGTTGTAGTCGTCAACAAAGCCCTGGATCTTCTTGGAAGCTGCCTCGGTATCGACCTTGTCGTCAAAACCTAAACCGTTGGCGTAGTCCGCGAGTGCGTCAGCCGAAGCCGCCGCGCTGTTCGCCGCAGACTTTACGGTAACGGTCTTGTCAGCCTTTTCCGTATCCTCGCTGTCGGGGAATATGGAATTGTACAGCTTCTTATACTGTGCCTTAAAGTAGTCGTTCTTGCCTTTCAGGATATTTTCCATCGCGTCGCTGGACGACACCGTGGACTTTCCTGATGAGAAAGTGCTCTTTGAAAACAGACTGCCTGTGCTTACGCCTGTTTTCGCGGAAGCCTGTGCCATCTTAAGCTGAATCATTGCCATACTGCCTACTGTTGCCATAAAAACACCCCCTAAAGAATTTGATTATTAAAGTGTAGTAACCTTATCAGGAAACTTTTCTCACGATCGCGATAGGCGTCTGCTGAGAGCACTGGTCAAGGGGATTATCCTTGAACGCCTGTATCGGGAACTCATCGGGCATGTCCTTGCGGGGTTTGCCGAGTACGTTCGCGCCGATATCGTTCGCGTCGATGATAACAACGTCCACCCCGAGGTACTTTGTGAGCCTTTCGGCAACCTCGTCGGGCTTATCCGGAGCCATCTTCGCATAGTGGTTGTAAGGCGGCAGCGTATATTCGCACGGACCGTCGATAGCACGCGCCTTCATTCCGCAGATGTTGTAGAATACGCCGTGCTTGCCGAACAGCTTGCCGATAGCAGCGCAGAACGCCGCCCACAGCACCTTGACTCTGCCGACCTCGCGGATACACAGCTCCATCGTCTCGGGCATTCCAAGACCAATGCCGTAGTTCGTCTTAACAACGAAGTGCGACAGGATCTTTGCCAGCCTGGAGACCTTGATCTCCTCGATCGGGAACGCACGTCCCTGGGAGATCGCAACGATCTTCTCCGACATGATTATTGTATCGCCGGGCTGGATATACTCCCTGACATACTTGTCGAGGACGTCCTCCAGCACGTCGTCCTTTGTGATAACATGGGTTTTTACAGGATATCTTGCATACCTGCCGTAATCCGTATCTATCTCAAGATTCTTGCCCTCGTTGGGCTGAAAAGGCATTTCCATTTCGTTTTCCCCTATTTCCCCGGATATTACAGGCAGTTATCAGCCCACTCCGTATACCTTTCTGTATTCTTTCATCTTCTCAACGTACTCCTTGCCCGGGATAACGTCGTTCTCCAGAGCGTCGATGATATCGTTGATGGTGACGATAGAGTAAACCTTAACGCCGAACTCGTCGTAAACTTCCTGCACAGCGGACTTGTCAGAGGTAAGACCCTTCTCCATGCGGTCAACGGTGATGATCATACCCTCAATATCGATCTTTGCGGCGCTCTGGAGCTTCGGCAGAACCTCGCGCAGAGCCTTGCCAGAGGTCATAACGTCCTCGATGATAACGACCTTCTCGCCGTCCTCAAGGGTCTTGCCTACGAACATTCCGCCCTCGCCGTGATCCTTGACTTCCTTGCGGTCAAAGCAGTAGTTCACGTCAACGCCGTGCTTGTTGTAGAGCGCTGTGCACGCGGAAACGGAAAGCGGGATTCCCTTGTAAGCCGGACCGAAAAGGGTCTGCGGCTTCAGACCGTTCTCCATAATGCACTCAGCGTAGAACTCGCCGAGCTTTGCGAGCTGCGCGCCGGTCTTGTAGTTGCCGGCGTTGATGAAGTAGGGGGCAAGTCTGCCGCTCTTAAGGGTGAACTCGCCGAATTTCAGCACGCCGCTGTCTACCATGAACTTGATAAAGCTCTCTTTATATGTCATCTGTTTTTCCTCCAATGCCCGCGGGCATAATATTTCATTGTTTATATTATATCACAGTAATAGTATAATTGCAAGGGTCTGAGCAATTTTTTTCCTGCACAGCACGGGTTATCGTCACGCGTAGAAAAAACTCCAAAAAAACTGCGGGTTTATTGTGCAATTACGACATACGGCATACATAAAAGCGCCGTTTTATCCCTGCAAAGCGACATCGTGTAACAGGTTTTACGTTTTCAACATGTGCATTTTGGTAAAAATCAAGTGGTTTTTCCCTTGACATTTTCGTTATTTTGTAGTAAAATAACTATGGGCTTTTCTGCACGGGGCTACCCGGCAGGAGCAGCTTACGTTTTTTAATATCTATTGTATAGATGTATGATAGACGTAGTGGCGGTCTAATATATAATAAAAGGAACCCGTTACCTATGCGGCTTCCGCGGCTCCGGGGGGAACTGCGGCGGTCAGTCTGCCATGATTTTTCAGTGCCAGCACTGTTTCAAAAGATTAACGCAGCATAGCACTGCGATGAAAAAACCGTTCCGTATGGGCGGCAGATTCATTCCAACAATTGTATATTATTCCCGCCGATCATTAAGAAGGAGGGAAACGAAAAAGATGGATCCAATAATAGCGGTAATAATCGCAGTTGCGGCATTCATCGTCGGCGCAGCCGCAGCAGGATTTATCTGCTTCAAAATGGGCGTGAAGCACCGCATTAAGACTGCGGAAGCTCAGTTTGAATCCGCAGAGAAGGAATCGGCGCGCATTATCGAAGAAGCAAACGTAAAGGCCGAAGACCGCAAGAAAGCAGCTCTCGTTGAAGCAAAGGACGAGATCTACAAGATGCGCTCAGACGCCGAAAAGGAGATCAGCCGCTTAAAGGGCGAAACCGACCGCGAGCTGAAAGAACGCCGCGGGGAGCTCTCCCGTTCAGAGCGCCGTCTCCAACAGAAAGAGGAAAACCTCGACAAGAAAACCGACAAAATGGAGCGCTATGAAGAACAGCTCCACCAGAAGCACAAGAAAGCGGACGAGAAGATCGCAGAAGCCGAGCAGCTCAAGACCGAGCAGGTCGAAACCCTCGAGCGCATTTCCGGCTTTACCACCGATCAGGCAAAGGAACACCTGCTGTCACTGTTAGACAGCGAGCTGACTCACGAAAAGGCTGTAAAAATCACCGCCTACGAGCAGAAGCTCAAGGACGAGGAGGACGAGATCGCGAGAAAGCACATCTCCCTTGCCATCTCCAGACTTGCGGCAGACACCGTGTCTGAATCCGCAGTATCCGTCGTTGCTATTCCGAACGACGAAATGAAAGGCCGTATCATCGGCCGCGAGGGACGCAATATCCGCGCCCTTGAAACGCTCACCGGCGTTGACCTTATCATCGACGACACCCCCGAGGCGATCACCCTGTCGAGCTTCGACCAGGTTCGCCGCGAGATCGCGCGTATCTCCCTTGAAAGGCTCATTCAGGACGGCCGTATCCACCCCGCCCGCATTGAAGAGACCGTCGAAAAGGCACGCAAGGAAGTCGAGCAGCGTATCCGCCAGGAAGGCGAGCGCGCAGTTATGGAGACCAACGTCAACGGCCTCAACCACGAGCTTGTCCGCCTGATAGGCAGACTGAAGTACAGAACTTCCTACCGCCAGAACGTACTCAGCCACTCCATCGAGGTAGCCCACCTCGCCGGAATCATGGCAAGCGAGCTTGGCGTTGACGCAGCCCTTGCAAGACGCGCAGGCCTGCTCCATGATATCGGTAAGGCTCTTGACCACGAGATCGAAGGTTCGCACGTACAGATCGGCGTTGACGTATGCCGCAAGTACAAAGAAAACCCCGAGGTCATTCACGCTATCGAGGCTCACCACGGCGACGTTGAGTGCCGCACGGTAATCGCAGCGCTCGTACAGGCAGCCGACGCGATCAGCGCAGCCCGCCCCGCAGCAAGAAGCGAGAACTACGAGAACTACATAAAGCGTCTCGAAAAGCTCGAGGAGATCTGCTGCTCCTACAACGGGGTCGAGAAATCCTACGCTATTCAGGCAGGCCGCGAGGTTCGTATCATGATCAAGCCGGAGACTATCACCGACGACGGCATGAAGGTTCTTGCCCGCGACATCGCCAAGCGCATAGAAAATGAAATGGAATACCCTGGTCAGATAAAGATCAATCTTATCCGGGAAAGCCGCGCAGTAGATTACGCGAAATAAAAACCGGCGCTCCCTGCGGCATACCTGCGGGAGCGCTTTTTTTATCCTATAATCAGAGGAGTATATACTTATGATACTATTTGACGCGAATAAATGCGTTTCCTGCAACTCCTGCATACGCGCCTGTCCGACGCCCGAGGCTAACAAGGCGGTGCAGACCGAGGACGGAAGAACCGTCTACAATATCGATCCCGACAAATGTATCCGCTGCGGCGCCTGCGTCAAGGACTGCTCCCACGGCGCGCGTACATACGAAGACGACACCGCCGGCTTCTGGAACGACGTCAAAGGCGGAAAGCAGGTCGTACTGCTGGTCGCGCCGTCAATCAAGGTGGCGTTCGACGGCTGCTGGCGCAACGTGCTGGAATTCCTGCGCAGCAACGGCGTAAAGGACATCTACGATGTCTCCTTCGGCGCGGATATCTGCACATGGGCGCATATCAGGTATCTCCAGAAGAATCCCGGAAAGAAGCTCATCTCGCAGCCCTGCCCGGCTATCGTTAATTATATGCTCAAATACTGCAAGGAGGCTCTTCCTAACCTCTCGCCGGTGCAGTCTCCGATACTCTGCGCGGCAATATACCTCAGAAAGTACCTCGGCGTCAACGCAAAGCTCGCTGCCCTGACCCCCTGTATCGCAAAGCAGGACGAATTCCGCATGACCGGCGTCGTTGACTACAATGTCACATTTCAGCACCTCGGGCAGCTTCTCGAGGAAAAGGGCTTCCACCTCGCCGACCAGAAGGGAAAGCGCTCCGCGTTCGAATTCAGCGGCCCGCAGGGTATCATGGGCGCTATCTACCCCAGACCGGGCGGACTCAAGGCGTGCCTGGAGCTTGAGGCTCCATCGCTGAACGTCATCTCCTCCGAGGGCACCGGACATATCTATCAGGAACTCGCACAGTACCCCACCGTGGGCGCCCGCGACCTTCCGGACGTATTCGACGTGCTCTCCTGCGGGCGCGGCTGCGGAAGCGGTCCCGCCATCGGAACTCCGCTTTCCGTCTACCGAATGAGCGGTATCCTGAACGGTATCGAAAAGTATAACCGCAACAACCGCGTTAAGATGGACAGAAAAGGCCGCGACAAGCAGTTTCTCGCCTTTGACAAGAAGCTCGACCCTTCGGACTTCCTGCGGAGCTACACCGCGCACAGCGTAGAGCAGCGCTCCTACACCGACGAGCAGATAGACGAAGTCCTGCACAGCCTCGGCAAGCACACCGACACCGAGATGAACTACAACTGCCGTGCATGCGGATTCCGAACCTGCCGCGAACTGGCGAAGGCTATCCTGGACGGCACCAGCCTGCCAAGCTCCTGTTCGCAGTTCACGCTTCATGAAGCGGACCGCCGCCGAGAGCAGATCGCCCAGACAAACGACAGCATAAGCGCTATAACCACGCAGCTCAGCGAGGTCGTTTCAAGGCTGACAGACAGCATTTCCGGAGTTACCTCGGCTACGTCCGGCATTACCGAACTGAACGGTCAGAACAGCCAGCAGGCGGCTGCCCTCGGCGATGTTGTCAAGGAACTCCACACACTCACCGACAACATCGCTGAATCAATGGCGGCAATCGACGAAAGCGTTACCGGCTTCTCAAAAATGACCCGCAACATCAGCGATATCGCCCGCCAGATAAATATACTCGCCATCAACGCAAGCATTGAAGCCGCCCGCGCCGGCGAGTACGGAAAGGGATTCTCGGTCGTCGCGGAGGAAGTGCGTTCCCTCGCGGAGCATTCCCAGACCGCAGTTACCGAAGCGGAAACCTCCAACAAACTGGTGTTCAGCAATATCAGCGACGTAAACGGCATAGTAACCACCATTAACGACAGAATGTCCGATATCCTGACGATGATGAACAGCATGCAGAGCAACATCGCCGCTACCCTCGAAAAGGGCAGCACCATAAGCACGGAGATGTCCGGCGTATCCGAGATAGCCTCCACCGTAGACAATCTTGTAAATCAGGCTGAGGACGTTCTCCGCACCGCCGACTGACAGGAGGATAAATGTCAAATCCCACCGATCTGAGGGTAATAAAGACCCGCCAGGCCATACGCATCGCGCTGATATCCCTGTTATCCGAAAAGGAGCTTTCCGACATCACAATATCGGAGCTTTCCGCCCGGGCGCAGGTCAACCGCAAGACGTTCTACCGGCACTACCGCTCGATTTCCGACGTTGTGACCGAATTCGAAAACGAGCTGCTGTCGGATTTCTCAGATATACTGAAAACCAGCAACACGAGCATATTCAACATCGGCTCGGTGCTCGGAGAGATAAGCGCGCTGATAAGCAGCAATCAGGAATATTTCGTGAAGCTGCTGAAGCTCAACCCGGAGCTTTTCAGCACCGGGCGCGTCAAGGCTATGCTCCGGCGCGCTATCGAGATAGCCCTGCGCGACGTGTGCGTTGTGAACGACGAGCAGACACTGCACGCGCTGTCGGAATTCACGGTAAGCGGCGTTCTGTCGCTGTATTCGGGGTGGTTTGACAGCGGCTGCACCGGCTCGCTGGACGTTATAACCGACATTGCACGGAGAATGACCACCGACGGGCTGCGCGGGTTCGTTCCTGCGGAAAAGCTGCATGAAATACTCAAATAAAGGAGCTGAACAGGTGCGTTTCGCAGTTTTATCCGATATCCACTCGAATTACGCCGCTCTGATGGCGGTCATAGCCGACGCTGAGTCCAGACAGCCGGATTACTGGCTGTTTCTCGGGGATTACGTCACCGACTGCCCCTACCCGCACCGCACGGTGGAGTTCCTGCGGGATTTCTCGCAAACTCACTCCTGTCTTATGATACGCGGCAACCGCGAGGATTACATGATAAATCAGCGGAAAGCCCCGCAGGCGTGGGAATACGGCTCAAAATGCGGAGCGCTCCGTTACTGCTACGAGGATCTCACCGGCGGAGACCTCGACTGGCTGGCTTCGCAGCCGTTCACGCTGCGCCCGGAGCTTCCCGGCTGCGAGCCATTCATAATGTGCCACGGTTCCCCGGACAGCATAAACTACCTGTTCCACACCAATACCCGGGAAGCGGAGATCATGATCTCCAGGCTCGGGGAGTACGGCTGCCGTCTGATGCTGTGCGGTCACTCGCATATTCCGTTTATTTTTAGGCGGGAGGGGAGAATGCTGGTCAATCCCGGCGCGCTGGGAATGCCGGTAAACGAACAGACCAAAGCACAGTATGCGTTCCTGACCTACAACGGCGAATGGAATCCGGAAATTATTTCGGTGGATTACGACATCGAGCGCACCGCCGAGGAATTCAGCTCCTCCGGGCTGCTGGAAAAAAGCGCAGTATGGGGCAGGGGGCTTCTCGGAACCATTCGAACCGGAATAAACTACACCGTGCTCGCCGTGCGGCTGGTGGAAAAGTACTCGCAGGAGACCGGGCTTCCGGTAACCGACGAGTCCCTGTGGGAACGCGCCGCCAAAGAGCTTCAAATACCGTAATAAAACAAACAGGGCGGATACTCTCCGCCCTGTAATTTTATTCAGTTATGCGGTCAATCAGCCATGATGGTGCAGAGCTTGTTCGTGAACTCTACCGGATCCTCGATCGGCATACCCTCGATGAGCAGCGCCTGAGAATACAGGATATCCGCGTACTCGGCAACGGTATCCTTCTTGTCCTCGGCGTAGAGCTTCTTGAGCTTCTCGAATATCGGGTGGGAAGCGTTGATCTCCAGTATCTTCGCAGCCTTTGCGGTGTGAGCCTGCTCGTCCGGCATTGCGGAGAGCACCTTCTCCATCTCAACCGACAGAGCGCCCTCGCTGGTAACGCATACCGGGTGGGTCTTTAAGCGCTGGGACAGCTTTACCGCCTTTACCTTGCCGCCGAGCTTCTCGGTCATGAAGTCGAACAGCGCCTTGTTGTCCTCCTCTGCCTTCTTGATCTCTTCCTTCTCAGCCTCGGTCTCAAGACCCAGGTCGTCGGCGGATACGGACTTGAACTCCTTGCCGTTGTAGTCGTGCATCATCTGCACGGTGAATTCGTCTACATGATCGGTGAAGTAGAGTATCTCGTAACCCTTGTCGCGGACCATCTCGGTCTGCGGGAGCGCCTCGATACGTGCAATGCTGCTGCCGCTTGCAAAGTAGATGTACTTCTGATCTTCCTTCATTCTGGAGACGTACTCCTCCAGAGTGGTGTACTCCTTGCTGAAGCTGCTCTTGAACATCAGCAGGTCCTGAAGGTTCTCCTTGTTCGCGCCGAAACTCTCGTAAATGCCGTATTTGAGCTGTGTTCCGAATGCGTCGAAAAATTTGCCGTACTTCTCGCGGTCGTTCTTCTGGAGCTTTTTCAGCTCGTTTCTGATGGACTTCTCAAGGCTCTTGGCGATGAGCTTTAACTGGCGGTCATGCTGGAGCATTTCACGGGAAATGTTCAGCGACAGATCCTCGCTGTCTACCAGACCTCTTACGAAGCTGAAATAGTCAGGCAGGAGGTCTGCGCACTTCTCCATTATCATAACGCCGTTGGAATAGAGCTGAAGCCCCTTCTCAAAGTTCTTGGAATAGTAATCAAACGGAGCCTTTGACGGAATATACAGCAGAGCGGTATATGTTGCGGTGCCCTCGGTGCTGGTGTGGATATGCGCAAGAGGCGCGTCGTAATCATAGAACTTATCCTTATAGAACTGGTCGTAGTCCTCGTCCTTCAGCTCGCTCTTGGACTTCTTCCAGATAGGCGTCATGCTGTTGAGGGTCTCGGTGACGATCTCCTTTTCGTACTCGTCCTTGCTGCCTTCCTTGAGCTTCTCATGCTCAACATCCATCTTGATGGGGTAACGGATATAGTCGGAATACTTGCGCACAAGCTGCTTTATCTTGTACGGAGTGAGGAACTCGTCGTAGTTCTCCTCCTCGGCGTTGTCCTTGATATCGAGGATTATCTGCGTACCGTGGCCGTCCTTCTGGGCTTCGGAGATCGTGTAGCCGTCAACGCCTTCGCTCTCCCACATGTAGGCGCTGTCCGCGCCGTATGCCTTTGAAATAACGGTAACTTTCTTTGCTACCATGAACGCGGAATAGAATCCGACGCCGAACTGACCGATTATGTTGACGTCCTCGGTCTTTTCGTTCTCGTTCTTGAACGCCAGCGAACCGGACTTAGCGATAGTACCGAGGTTGTTTTCCAGCTCGTCCTTGGTCATGCCGATACCGTTATCGGTGATTATCAGCTTCCTGTCGTCCTTGTTTGCCTCGATGGTTATAGCCATGTCGGAACGTGTGATACCTGTGTTCTCGCTCATGGACTTGAAATAGAGCTTGTCCATGGCGTCGCTCGCGTTGGATATCAGCTCACGCAGGAATATCTCCTTGTGAGTGTAAATGGAGTTGATCATCATCTCAAGCAGGCGCTTGGATTCAGCCTTAAATTCTTTTGTTTCTGCCATTGTAAACATCTCCTTATATTTCTCGGTGTTATGCCGTTTTTTACAGTTTAGCACTCTATTGTTCCGAGTGCTAAATCTATTATACACCTTTTTCAGAAAAAATCAAGGGGTAATTCACAAATTTTTGAAAATTCGAGGCAAATCTTTTTATGACTTTCATCTGAGTTTGTAAATTTATTCTTGTACAAAATAGCCATAATTCCATATTAAAATTTGTGCTGAATTAGGATTGCAAAGGACGCTCAAAAATGATATAATTATATCGTAAATAAATTATGCAAGACAGTATTGTAAGCTAATTTGGCTACCATACTTCTTAATATATTTTCCCCAATTATTTCAGCCGAGTAAAAAGCGCTTTTCCCCAAGCGTTCGGCTAATTTATTTGAGTTTGCCGCAGACACCCCCTTGTCTGCGGAATTTTTTTTTGCCCAAAAACAAAATCGGGACTGATCTTCTCAGCCCCGATAATTATTCTGAAATCCGTGCGGCGCTTTAGCGCTTTACTTTTTGCTCCCCGCGCGGAACGATCTTACCGGCTTATCCTTGCTCGGACAGACGTTTCGCAGAACGCACGCCTCGCATTTCGGCGCCCTTGCGTCGCAGACATCCCGCCCGTGGTGCACCAGTCGATGGCATAACATCAGACCTTCCTCCGGGGGAACTATCTCACGGAGCTGTTTCTCAACTACTCCGGCGTCGGTGGAGTCCGCCAGACCCAGCCTGTTGGACAGCCTTATTACATGCGTGTCGCACACCATTGCGGGCTTTCCGTAAAGGTCGCCAACGATAAGGTTGGCGGTCTTGCGCCCTACTCCCGGGAGCTTTGTCAGCTCCTCTATGCTGTCGGGAACCTTCCCGCCGTAGATATCCCGGAGCATTACGCACATATTCACGATATCCTGCGCTTTCGTCTTGTAAAGCCCGCAGGTGCGTATATACTCCTCCACCTCGCCGACCTCCGCCTCAGCAAACGCGTCGATGCTCGGAAACCGCTCAAACAGCGCCGGCGTCACCATATTCACCCGCTTATCCGTGCACTGCGCGGAAAGCCGCGTTGCTATCAGCAGCTCATGCGGTTTTTCATATATCAGCGCGCACTTTACGTCCGGATACTCGCCCCGGAGAAGCTCTATCACCTCTGCCGCGCGTTTTTTCTTCGCCTGTGATACTCGTGCCATCAGTCTTTGTCCTCTGCCGGTGTAAGCTCTGGCTCAGCGGTCTGCGGGACCCTGGAAGCATGAACCTTTAATATGCACCTGTCCTCGACCTGCATTACCACAAGCTTCACGCCCTCGTACTCCACGCTCGGCGGATTCAGCTCGTCGCCCTCTGGGATATACCCCAGCTTGTCAGTGATGAAGCCCGCTATAGTTTCGTAGTCGTGCTCCTCGGGAAGCTCCACGCCGAACAGCCGGAACACCTCGTCCGGGTCTGCTTCGCCGTCAATGTCATATTCATCCTCGCCGACCTTGACTATCTCGGAGCGCTCGTCGTCGTACTCGTCCTGAATATTGCCCATGACCGCTTCAATGATGTCCTCAAGCGTCACGATGCCCGCAGTGCCTCCGTACTCGTCCGCAACGACCGCCATGCCGGATTTAAGGCTCGTCAGCGACTTGAACACCTCGGAGCAGGGACATGACTCCGGCACGAAATTCACGCTGCGCACAAAATCGTGAATATCGAACCCGTCAAGGTCAGCCTGACTTTTCCCGACCAGGCACAGCAGATCCTTCACGATGATTATGCCGACTATCCTGTCGATACTCCCCTCGTAGACCGGTATTCTTGAAAATCCCATGTCAAGCGCAAGGTAGATGATGTCGTCAAGGCTGACCGACATATCCACACCGACTATATTCGTGCGGTGCGTCATGACATCCCCGGCGGTGAGATCCTTGAACTCAAAGATGTTGTTTATCATCTGCGCGGAGCTTTCCTCTATGACGTTCTCGCCGTCGCCGTCGTCGTCAGGGGTCTGCGCCAGCGCGTTCACCATGTCGAGGACTTCGTCCTCCGTCACCGCGATGTAATCCGGGCCGAGCGCCTTCTTCAGCAGCTTTGTGATACCCTTGTTGAGCGCCACCAGCCACCCGAGGAAAAACCTCGCCGCTTTGTGTCCGTCCTGCTTTTCGCCGTCGTTCTGCGTGTTACTTCGATTGCCGTCTGCGTCCATGTGTCCTCCGATAGAATCAGTTTAAAACAAGCTCCATGTGTTCCTCAGAACCACGGAAGCCCAGTGTCTCATAAAGGGGTCTGCCGCTGTCCGTCGCGTCCAGGGTTATGCTGGTCGCGCCGCGTTTCGCCGCTTCCTCAAGAAGAAAACCCACCATTTCACGCGCCGCTCCCATTCTGCG
>OGKG01000826.1_pt1 | contig 39397 bp, 26 predicted proteins | sample 1572201 | NCBI WGS metagenome assembly OGKG01 (sample SAMEA2582146, study PRJEB24529) | metagenome | biome: Human gut stool | place: China | collected 2011 | reverse complement strand
TGAACATTATAGAATACGTGAAACTTAAAAAAATTTTGTGATTGTCGATTCCAGGATTCAGTGATTAAAAAGAGCGTTGGATAGAGGGGAAAAATCAATGAATCGGAAATCACTAAATCACTTAATCGATGGGATTACTGAATTATCAGGCTATTTAGTTTTTTCATGATCTTGGGGCGAGAGAACACGACTTTAGCTTGTCGGTAACCTTCGTCCACGATTTTTTCGATGTTATTGAGATCGAACATGCTGTATCGGCTGATGTGTTTCGGCACGATAACGATATCACATAAGCGGGTGTCGATGTTCATGTTTGACAGAATACCCATGTGGAAGGAGCGTTCGGCCAAGTGGACCATGCTTTTGATGTGATTACAGGGCTCCAGCGGGTCGATATGTACGCCGATAACTGTCTCGCATAACTCCCTGATCGGGCGCACGGGTAGGTTCATAAATACCCCGCCGTCCGAGTACTGGTGGTGATTGATGGTGACGGGTACGAACACGATTGGTATGGAACAGGAGGCCAGCACGCAGGGGACTACTTTTCCCGTGCTGAAATGCGTGGGTATGCCCAAGTTCATGTTGGTGGCGGTGACCACCAATGGTATTTGTAGTTCCTCGAATGTTTCAACATGAATGAACTCGGATAACCTTTTTTCCATTCCGGTCATGGTCATGATTCCGGTTTTAGAGACTAAAGGTCGTGCGAAGTCGAGCAGTTTTCTATCTTGAAAGAATTTAAGCCCCTCCTCTGCCGAGTGACCGGATGCAAATATAAGCCCGGCTATAGCTCCTGCGCTGGTTCCCGAAATGATGTCCGGTTTAATTCCCAGCTCTTGCATTGCCTTGTAGACGCCTAGATGGGCGAATCCTCTGGCTCCCCCTCCACTTAGTGCCAAACCTAGTTTGTATGGCCTTCTCTGTTGATTGTTTTCCATGTGGTTAGTGTGTGTGATAGACTAAAAAAGGGGCTTATGCCCCTTTTTTTATTTTACTGTAGCCATGTGAGCGATTAACTCGAGAACTTTGTTGGAGTATCCCCACTCGTTGTCATACCAAGAAACGAGTTTCACGAAGTTAGAGTTTAATGCGATACCAGCTTTAGCATCGAAGATAGAAGTGCGAGCGTCACCCAAGAAGTCAGAAGAAACAACTTCTTCTTCCGTATAGCCAAGAATGCCTTTCAATTCATTCTCAGAAGCCTCTCTCATGGCAGCTTTGATCTCTTCGTAAGTTGCAGCTTTTTCCAGACGGCAAGTCAAGTCAACCACAGACACGTCCAATGTAGGAACTCGGAATGACATACCGGTTAATTTGCCGTTCAATTCCGGGATCACTTTACCCACAGCTTTAGCAGCTCCGGTGGATGACGGGATGATGTTACCAGCAGCGGCACGTCCACCTCTCCAGTCTTTCATAGAAGGACCGTCTACAGTTTTTTGGGTAGCGGTGGTAGCGTGTACGGTAGTCATCAAACCTTCAACAATACCGAATTTATCATGCATTACTTTAGCCAGCGGGGCTAAGCAGTTCGTGGTACATGATGCGTTAGATACGATAGTTTGTCCTGCATAGGTTTTGTGGTTTACACCCATCACGAACATCGGGGTATCATCTTTTGACGGGGCGGACATCACGACTCTTTTTGCCCCGGCTTTTAAGTGTGCTTCTGCTTTTTCTTTTGTTAAGAAAAGTCCGGTTGACTCAACTACATATTCTGCACCTACCTCGTTCCATTTCAGATCTTCCGGGTTTCTCTCTGCTGTAACACGGATAGCGTGTCCGTTTACAACGAGTTTTCCATCTTTAGCCTCAACGGTTCCGTTGAAACGACCGTGCATGGTGTCATATTTCAACATGTAAACCATGTAGTCGACATCGATAAGGTCATTTATTCCAACGATTTCAATATCGTCTCTTGTCATTGCAGCTCTAAAAACCAGACGGCCGATACGTCCGAATCCGTTGATACCAACTTTAATCTTTGACATTTGTTTTTTTATTATTTGGTTAATAATGATGTTAACTCTCTCGTTTAATGTCGTAAACTCACACAAAAGTATGGATAAAAAAATGAAAAACAAAAAACTTTTAGATTAGTTATACGCGAACGTTTTTTTTGTGAAAAAAGTTTGCGCAAACGTTTTAGATTTGTATCTTTGTCCCTGCAATGAAAGGAAATGTTTTTTGCTTTTATAAGTGTAGTAAATTTATTGTTAGTGTGTTAAAAGAGGCCAACAGGCCTCTTTTTTTATTTAGGGCATTGATCTTTTAATTGAGTATTAAATTCCTTTTATTTGTTTGATGATTAAAACTCTTTTGGTAGCAGGAGATACCTTGTAGCGATCGTCTATGCGATGGCCGACCACCCAAATGATGTCCTTGCCAGATTGTAAGAGAAGGCAGTCTTTTTTCTGCTTGGCACTGAATTTCAAGTCTGTAAAAAAGTCGCTCAATTTCTTTTTGCTGCGTTTCATACCGAGAGGGCAGAACCAGTCACCCATGGACCAGTGGCGTAATACGAGGGGATAAATGATCTTGTCAAGGTCAAAACACCCTGTGTTAAGATCACGGGGAACGATAAAAGAGTCATTGATGTCTTGTTCTTCGAGCTGGAAGATGCTGTCATCGATGTGGTATTCTCCACTATCTGCCAAAAGAGTGCGTTCGTCTTCTTTTTCTAAAATATTGAATAGCCGCCAGTAGATCCTGCCTTTCGTAAGTAAGTATTCTTCAGCCTCGAATTGTTTTCCGGGAATGGCGTCGCTACTTTCAAGAATATCCTCGATTTGTGTGGCGTTAAAACCATATGGCCGTAGGATCTCGAACAGGAGCGTGTAAGGGGCTGGGGCTGCCAGTGTCTTTTGTATGTCTATAAGGGTTTCTCCATTTTCCTCGCTAATCACTTCTTCTTTCAGACGATCGATGCCGTAACGGTAGATTTGCTCCACTTCCTTGAGGGTGTTACAGTTTTCCCGTACCGTGTTGAGGAACGAGGGATTGATGTCCTTACACACGGGGATGATCATGTGGCGTATTTTATTTCGCACGTAGTCGAGCGAGTTGTTGGTGGAATCGGTTCGATACCCCAGTTGGTTTTGCTCAATGTAAGCGATGATCTCCTCCCGGGAACGGGACAGGAGCGGGCGCAGAATGCGATCTTTGACGGGACGAATACCAGTGAGACCCTTAATGCCGGTTCCGCGACATATATTAATAAAGAGAGTCTCGGCAAGGTCGTTGGCATGGTGTCCCACGACGATGTAGTCCATTTTTTTCTTCTGGCGCATTTCTTCGAACCAGTCGTAGCGTAGTTCCCGTGCGGTCATCTCTATGCTGATGCCTTTTTTCTTGGCGTATTCTTGGGTGTCAAAGCGTTTCACGCTCATGGGGATACCGTAGGTTTCACAGAACCGTTTCACGAATTGTTCATCCATGTTTGATTCTTTGCCCCGTAGATTAAAATTACAATGCAAGGCGTGTATGCGCAGGTTCAAGTACTTAAATGCGTGGAGTAAAGTAATTGAATCGGCCCCCCCGCTAACGGCGATGATAAATCCCGCTTTCTCGTCAATCTCGTGTTCCTTGAGGAACTGTTTTATCGTGTCCAACATAACCTAGTTCTTTTATGAATAGCCTAAATTAGCGATTTTTCTTGAAAGAAGAAGGGAAATTAAGAATAAAAATGCGGATTTTATTTTACCAGAAGCGTTGCTTCCCATTTTGAATTGTGAATATGCGCTCTTCCTTACCTGCCGTGTGATTGCGTAACCAGTAGACAGCGTTTGAAGGAATATTTTCAAACTCAATAGAATATCCTGTGGCAATTTTACAACCAAGGGATTGCCAACCGTTGAGGTCGAAATAGAAAAGTTCATACTCGTTACCGGGGTATATACCATTAGCATCGTTACGGGGTAAATAAATCATTTCTGATATACAGACAGAATGGCCGAAATCCACGATGAGTTGGTGGGATACTCTGCCGTGGGAAAGTGGGTCATTGTCGAAAAGATTGGCGAGACGAGCACCCTTGCCTTCGGGATCTATGATTGTTCCGGTTAGATCCCGGCCCCGGTTGTCTTTAAATTTCCATTCGGCAAGTTCCACGATTTTTGAGTGATTAAATCGCCAGTAACGGTATTTTTTCGTGGTGTCAACCGGGACGATGACGGGGTACATGTTGGGATTGCGGGTGACGTCGTGGATGTGTGTAGCATTCCGAAACGTTGGGTCGTTCGAAGCTTGGAAGATAGCCCCGATAAGAGCGTTGCCGTGGTACACTTTGTTGTGGTGCAATGGGTATTTACGGGTGAGAATGAGAGTTTGTCGTCGTGTCGTATCAGGACGTAGTTTGACGGTTATTCCGTTGGCTTGCAGAATAAAAGGATATGTCAAGTTACGTTGGTATTCCTTTTCGAAGTAGACCGGAAAATATATGATGTCGGGACCCATGGAATGAAAGCAGAATTTGTCTTGTTGCACCTTGCTCCAGTCGACAATCCGAAGTTCCCGGCCGTTGAATATGGCGAGATAGGCGTGACGAGCTTGTACGGGGACGGAGGCTGTAATAGTGACATCCGAGGTGTGTAGGTATTTATCGGTGACATCCCGGTTGAAGGGATCGGTGAAGAACGGGGGAATATATTCATCCTCTTCAGGGATGGGGATTGGATTGGCCGAGTACGTGCGGCGATATACTTTCGGGGCATTTTTCATCTCAATTTGTCCGGAGAGAATGTCTTTGTTTTTGGTATCAATGATAACGGTCCATTCGTGGAAACCGTTCATGTCGGCCCAGCAGGGTACGTGGTCTATGGCCGCGGGAATACCCGCCATGCGATATGCCAGTAGTTGGAGTTGGCTGGAGAAGACGCATTCTTTGGTCGAGATGGGGATTCCCACTAGATTATCATTTCCATAATCGAGGCCTAAGGCATGACCGTAGACGATCTGTGCCATATTGTAGGGGGAATGTTTTTGGTTGTCAAAGTACAGGCTTGCCTCTTGTAGACGATTTTTTAGCCGTAAATCAATGGAATCTCGCCAGTAGTCGAGGGACTCGTTGCCAATTCGGTAGGGTAATAGGTATTCGAGAAAATCATCGAAAGTGAGGTTTTCGAGCCAAGGACTGGTGGTCCATAACCGGAAGGCTTGATCAATTTGGTGGATGAGGTAGTCGGCTTTCACTTGTTCGATATCCGGTTTCGCCCGGAGTTGTTGGCGGGAACGGGGATAACGGAGAGGTTGCATGAGAATGACTTTTTTCATCAAGTAAGGTGTTCCCGTGCTATCGATGACCTGTTGGAGTTGTTGGAGGTAGGGACCGTCGAGAGAGTAGTGGCCCGGCATGTTCTCGATAAGAAAAATGGCTGCTTCCCGTTTAAGGCTGTCATCGGAATAGTGTTTCAGTACTTTTTCCAGTTCCGCCCGGTTGGCTTCACTGGCTTGCAAAGCATACTCCAAGTGCGGGGATGTATCCCGGCAAGAACAAAATATGATACAAGAAAGAGTTGTAATCAAGCAGATATATTTCATTATCAAAACGGTTTTCTTAATTATGAGGCAAAAGTAGGTATAATTTGAGGAATATCATTAAAGGTTCGTTTATTAATAGTCTGTTTCGAGAGAATCCAAGATTATCCGTATCGTTGTAATTATTCCCGTATTACCATGATAATAAGCAAGAAATAAAAAAACACTAATTTTGGTATTTGTGTGTGATTATTACTATTTTTGAGCGTCAATAAACGAAGGTTTATTTCCATTCCGCTGCTAGATGGCGGAAGGCTTGAAATTCACGTGGGATCGGTACATATGACAGAGGATAGAGATAAGATAATTGCACGGTTATATTGCAAATTGAAACCTGAATTGCGTGTCTACGCTGCCCGATATTGTCCGGAAGAAGCGGAGGATATCGTTCATCAGGCATTCGTGAACGGGTATGCCCGTATTGTGGCCGAACGGAATGAGGCGGAACAGCGTTCGTATCTTTATTCCACGGTGAAGAACCTGTGCCTTAATTTCCTGCGTAACGTTCGTCCCGTTTACACGGAAACACCGCCGGAGTTGATGACCGAGTTCGCGGTTATCGATACGCATGACTATATGTACGAGTTGATCGCCCGTTTACCCAAGAAAGAACGGCGGATTCTTGAATTGGCCTTACAGGGATATTCCACGAAAGAGATTGCAGAACAGATTGATATGGAGTACAACACGGTACGGCATTATAAAAAGGAAGCCTACGCTAAAATTCGTCAGGCATTGAAAAATGAAATTTGATTTTATTTTTGTCCGAAAAGAGATTGCTGCTTGATATTTTGCTATTTTTGTGACGTTAGGTGTTTGTTTACTAAGAATTAAAAATGATATAAAGTGGATAGCAAGGATCGGTTTAGTGATGCTCGTGTCCCCGAGTTGATGAAGAAAGCCCGGATGGGTTGGTGGGAGGCGGATTTTAAAAGACAGTGCTACGTGTGTTCCGAGTTCATTCGTGATTTGTTTGGCTTGGGAGAAGACGGCGTTATCAGTTTCGAGGATTTTCGGGGTTTCATTCGGGAGGATTATCGTTTGCGCACGGTAAATGAATTTGTTTTCGGTAAAACTCAGAACGTGTATGATCAAGTGTACCCGGTGGAAATTCACGGTGAAATTATCTGGCTTCGGGTTAAACTGTGTACCAAGGAGGTGGATGAAGAGGGGTTCATGAGAACTTTTGGCTTCATGGAATGTCTGGATGTACCGGAAAGTATGGACACGAGTACCACTGCCTTGCAACGGGTGAATAACCTGTTTGTGCAGCAAAACAGCATATCCCGTTCTTTATTATCCTTGTTGCGTTCGGACGATTTGAGCGGTGTCGTGAACAAGATTCTGGGAGATATCATGCAATATTACCCGGAGGGATGTACCTATATCATAGAGTACGATTGGGAGAAGAAAACACAGACTTGCAGTTACGAGGCGGGAAGTTACAAGTCTTTCAAGAAAAAAGATTACATGGAGGATTTCCCCATGTGTGAAATACCTTGGTGGACGGAGCAACTGGCACAAAAAGCATCCCCTATTATTTTGGCAAACTTGGACGAATTGCCGGAAGAAGCTACAGCCGAGAAAACGCGTCTTATGGAACAAGGGGTGAAATCTTGCATGGTTGTCCCGATGATATCCAGAAACGGGGTGTCCGGGTACGCGGGTGTGGATATATTGGATAAACCTCACGTGTGGAGAAACGAGGATTACCAGTGGTTTGCTTCTTTGGTAAATATCGTGGGTATTTGCATGGAGTTCAGGAAGTCCGAGATTAAAGCTCAGGTGGAGAAAGAATACTTGGATAATCTATATCGCCATATGCCGGTGGGATACGTGCGGATGCGAATGGTGTACGATGAACAAGGGCGGGTGAAAGATTATCGCTTTATAGACTCTAATAATATGGCCCGTTACTTGTACAATCTCAAAGACGAGCGATGGATCGGCAGACTGGCAAGTGAAGTGGACGAAGAAGATATACAAGAGCATATAGCTGACTTGGAAAGCGTGGTGAAAGGAGAAGGTCCGAGAGAGATAAATTACTACCGGTCAGGAGTCGATAAATATTTTCATTCCGTGATGTATTCTCCTTGCAAGGATGAAGTGGTGCTGATGTTCTCCGACATGACAGATACTTTCAAGGCTCACGAGGCGTTGGACCGGAGTGAACGGTTATTACGGAACATATACAAGAATATTCCCGTGGCTATCGAATTGTACAATAGAAACGGGATTCTCGAGGACGTGAATGACAAAGACTTGGAAATATTCGGTTTGGACTCGAAAGAAGCTGTTCTAGGCATTAACCTGTTTAAAAATCCGATGGTTCCCGAGGAGGTGAAAGATAAATTGAGGAGAAGGGAAAGTGCCGATTTTTCGATAGATTACGACTTTTCCAAAATTGGTGAAATGTATCAAACTTCCAAGACAGGTATCCTCAATTTATTGACGCGAGTAACCACGCTTTATGATGCCGCGGGTAACTTGACAAATTATCTTTTGATTAGCGTGGATCGGACGGAAGCGACAAAAGCGTATAACCAGATCAAAGAATTTAAAGATTTCTTCACGTTGGTCGGTGATTATGCCAAGGTAGGGTACGCCCATTTCAACGTGTTGACAAGAGAGGGGTATGCCTTGGATAGCTGGTACCGGAACGTGGGAGAGGAACGAGGAACCCCGTTACAGCAGATTATTCGGGTACACGGTCATTTCCACCCGGAAGATCGTGCCGTGGTACTTGATTTCTGGGATAAGGTGATACGGGGCGAAATGTCGTACATCCGTAAAGATGTCAGGATATTAAGGGAAGACGGTAGTTACACGTGGACTTGCGTGAACGTGCTTGTGCGGGATTATCGTCCACAAGACGGTATGATCGAGATGATATGCATCAATTACGATATCACGGATTTGAAGGAAACCGAGATGAAATTGATTAAGGCAAGGGATCGGGCGGAAGAGTCTGATCGGTTGAAATCTGCTTTCCTCGCGAATATGAGTCACGAGATTCGTACCCCGTTGAATGCTATCGTCGGGTTCTCCAATTTGCTGGCTTACGCGCAGGATGAGTCGGAAAAGCAACAGTATATCAGTATCGTGGAGGAGAACAATGAACTGCTTCTGCAATTGATTTCCGATATATTGGATTTGTCCAAGATAGAAGCGGGTACTTTCGAGATGGTGTGCGGTGATATCGAGATAAATCCCTTGTGCGAGGACGTGGTGGCTTCCCTGCAAGTCAAGGTTCCGGCGGGTGTTGTACTCCGTTTTGAGCCTTGTCCGGAGAATTGTCATATATATAGTGATAAGAATCGTATTCACCAGATTATATCCAATTTCGTGAATAATGCTTTTAAGTTCACCTCTTCGGGCGAGATCGTGGTCAGTTGCCGGAGAATAGGCAAAGAGATAGAGTTTGCCGTTCGGGATACGGGAATTGGTATTGAACCGGAAAAACAGAAAAACATATTCGATCGTTTCGTGAAGTTGAACACCTTTGTTCACGGCACTGGATTGGGACTTTCTATTTGCAAGAGTATTGTCGAGCAATTGGGCGGTCGCATCGGGGTGGAATCGGAACCGGGCAAAGGTTCCCGTTTCTGGTTTACTCATGCGGTAAGTCAATAAAAATGCGTACTTTTTAGAAAATCTAGTATCCCCGCGGAAAGCCGGGAGCAAGTAGCTATGTCTGCTATGATACTGACTTGCCCGTGTTTACCTGTTATATGCCAAGGGGAACGCTTCCCGTTTAATCTTTTCGTTTTCTTTTATTATTAGTTAATGTATGTTAAAAGTGGCATTTCTGCTCATACATTTTTCTTTCTGATGTGTATCATGTTTAGAAAGACGAAATAGATAATGGAAGAACTGAAGAAATTAATAACAAAAGATATTTTTGATTGCCTGTCTGGGGAAGATGCCCGGCGGTTGGAGGAGATACGGGCAAGATTGAATATCAGCGACGAGGACTACCGGCAGATGAAAGCAAGAGCAACAAGCCGGGAATTACACGAGCGAATCATGAACGTGAGGAAACGTCCTCGGCGGTTCATGGTAGTGGCACGTTACGCGGCGATTTTGATATTGCCGTTGGCGATAGCCGTGTATTTCCTGTTAGATAAAGAGAAACAATCTCCCGCGGTAGTTGTGGCACAAGTTGAAAAAACTTTACCGGCACCGGAGCGCAAGCAACCCCGGTTGATTTTGGATGACGGGAAAGTGGTGAATCTGGGGCGTGAAGTCAAGGAGGAACAAATCACGCTTCATGCCGTGAACCGGGGAAACGAATTGGCATACGAGAAGAATCAAGTAGTGGAAGAAGTGGAAACGCTCGTTTACAATACCGTGGAAGTACCTAAAGGCGGTGAATACCATGTTTCTTTGGCTGACGGTACAAGAGTGTGGTTTAACGAGGAAACACGCTTAAGGTTCCCGGTAACCTTCGCCGGGGCAACCCGTGATATTTATTTGGAGAGAGGCGAGATTTACTTGGAGGTGGAGAAAGATGACCGGCATCCTTTTATCGTTCACACGGGAAACGGTGATATCCGGGTGTTGGGTACACATTTTAACGTGAAGGCTTCATCCGGTCGGGTGATTGAAACAACGCTGGTGGAAGGACGGGTGGAAGTGAGCCGTGACGGGACGAGCGTTATATTGAAACCTTTCCAGCAAGCGGTAGCCGGAGACGTGATAAACGTGGTGGATGTTACGGATATGGATGCCATTATCTCGTGGAAAGACAATATGTTTTATTTCCGGGACGTGGAGTTGGAGCAGATATTGGATAAGTTGGCGAATTGGTACGGTTTCAACGTGTTTTACGAGAATCCGGACGCCAAGCGGGAGAAATATTTCGTGAGCATTGACAAATACGCCCAAGTCGATAAGATTTTGGATGTGATTTCAGAAGTCGGTAACGTGAAATTTAAAATAAACGAGAAAACAGTGATTGTGTATAAATAAAGGAAAAGCGAGTGCTACCAACACCCGCTTTGTCCTAATGCCCGAAGAGGCATTAATGTTAAATTCTAATTTACAAATGTATGAAAAAAATGTCTGATTTCTGGGGAAGTCATGTCAAAAAAATTCCCCTCCAAGGTTTGTTATGTCTTTTAGTCTTGTGTTTTAGCTTTCCGCTTTTTGCACAGCAAACGGGAAAAGCGATAGACATTAACGTGAAAGATGCAACCATGAAAGAAATCTTGGAAATTATCAAGAAGCATGATTATCGTTTGGTGTATTCCACGGCAGTGATTGATGCCTGCAAGAAGAAGGTGACGATGAACTTGAAAAAAGCAACCGTTTCACAAGTGCTTGACGAGGCTTTCAAGGATACGGAGCTGTCTTACAAGGTGGAAGGGAATCTGATCACGATCAAAGAGGTGCAGAAAGATAAGTCAATCGTGGCGAAAGGTGTCGTGAAGGACGAGCAGGGACAACCTGTTCCCGGAGTTTCCGTGATTATTAAGGGAACCGTGACGGGTACCGCTACTGATGCAAATGGTAATTTTCAGATTAAAGTTTCCGAGAATAGCGTGTTGCTTTTCTCTTTCGTCGGGATGGAGGCAAAATCTGTGCTAGTCGAGTCAGATGCCCCGATAACGGTGGTGATGAAAGAGATTGTGAATGAGATGGATGAGGTGGTTATTACCGGATTCCAAACGGTGAAAAAGAGAGAATCGACCTCATCTATTGTAACCTTAAAAGCAGAAGATTTCATTGAACCAGTCGGAACTTCGATAGATCAAATGTTGCAAGGTAAAGTTCCGGGGATGTCCGTGATGCAGATGACTTCCACCGTGGGAGCAGCACCTAAGATTCGTATCCGCGGTTCTTCGACTATTATTGGAAATCGCGAGCCAGTGTGGGTGTTGGATGGTGTGGTTTTGGAAGATCCGGTTCAATTAGATGCAACAGAGTTAAATAGTATGGATCGGGTAAACCTAATAGGTAATGCCATTTCTGGATTAAATCCAGAAGATATTGATCGAATTGATGTGTTAAAGGATGCTTCGGCTACTGCTCTTTATGGTACGAAAGCAGCTAATGGTGTAATCGTGATTACGACCAAACGTGGTAAGATGGGGGCACCATCAATTCGTTACTCGACTTCTATGAGTTTTGTTGAACGTCCGAGCTATGATAATTTATTTATGATGAATTCAAAAGACAGGATTGAAGTATCGCAAGAATTGCAGCGCAGAGGACTTGAATTTGTCGGCTATACTCCTAAAAATGTTGGATATGAAGGACTTCTCCAACGTTACTGGGGTAATGAAATCTCAAGTAAAGAATTTTATGAGGGAATAAAAGATTTAAAAGAGATGAACACAGATTGGTTTGATTTGTTGTTTAGAAATTCATTCAGTCATTCTCATACTTTTTCTGTTTCTGGTGCAAATGAGAAAACAGATTATTATTTTTCAGTCGGATATTCTAACCAACGAGGAGCTCAATTACAAGAGTCTGGAGAACGATTTAGTTTTATGTCTAACTTGGGATTCCGAATTTCAGATCGATTTAGAGTAAATGTAAGTTTGGGTGCTAATATATCTACTACAGATCGGCCTACTCAGGATTTGTTTCAATATGCTTATACAACATCTCGTGCAATACCAGCTTATAATGCGGATGGTTCCTATGCCTACTATGATAAATCTGTGATAAGTGCTGCACCGGTTCAGATTCCTTTAGTGTACAATGTTTTTAATGAATTAGATCATTCCGGAGATGTAACGAAAACTCGGGGTATAAATACCAACATTAATTTGGATTATACCTTGTCGTCATGGTTATCAGCCAATGCTGTCTTATCTTATAATACTTCTTCAACAGAACAAGAGGAATTTTATGATGAAAGATCTTATTATGCTTCAACGTTAAGAGGTTTACCATACGGCTATGATAAGAGTTTATTGACAGAAAAACAATTGTCTGAATGGAAAAAGAGAATGTGTGTATTGCCTTATGGAGGTGTTGTAAACTCTAGTAGTGAATCAAGCGACTCTTTTGTTGTACGAGGATCTTTGAATATAAATAAGATTTTCAGTGAGATTCATAGTGTGTCTTTTACAGGTGGAATTGATATAAAAACAAGTAAATCGAAAGGTTATTCGAAAACAGATTATGGCTATCTTCCGGAACGGGGGAAAAAATTTGCTCAGATAGAGGATATTGATGAATGGAAACATGCCGTAGAGGAAATGCAAGGGTTACTTCCAAGGTTAAAAGATAATACGAAGAATAATTTTTCATATTACGGTTCTCTATCTTATAGTTATAATGGAAAATATGTATTCAGTGCAAATATTCGAGGAGAGGCATCTAATAAACTAGGAGATGATAAAAGCGCAAGGTTTTTACCAATATGGTCTCTTTCTGGAAGATGGAATGTTACAGATGAGTATTTTATGCAACCTTTGGAAAATGTAATTTCGAATTTGGGTATACGAACTTCTTATGGAATTCAAGCGAATGTAACTGATGCGCATAATCCTAATATGGTTATTAGTCTGGGAAGTGTGGATACAAAATCTGATGAGTATAAGGCTTCATTAGTTTCTTTGCCTAATCATGGATTACGTTGGGAAAAGACTTATTCTTTTAATTTTGGTGTTGATTTTGATTTATTTAAAGGAAAATTATCCGGAAGTTTTGAATATTACACGAAAAAAAGTAAGGATCAATTGCTTTCCGTGGAAGTCACTTCTACTAATGGAGGGAAAATTGTAACTATTAATGGTGGAGATTTGCATAATAAGGGTTGGGATTTATCTTTATCTGCGACTCCGGTAAAAATGAAGAACTTTCAATGGGGCTTAACATTCAACACGAGTAAAGTTTATAACGAAGTAGCTAATGTGGCAGATTATTCTCCAACTTATAATGATTATTTAAGTGGTAGTATTGTAAAGAATGGTTATGCATTAAATTCATTTTATTCATATCGATTTGGCGGATTAAACGAGAAAGGATATCCTATATTTTTAGGAGTAAAGGATCATGATGAGGATGGAAATACTACGACTGCAACAAAAGAAGAGGCTTTTGCTTCTGCATTGATTTACAGTGGAAAAAGAGAAGCTGATATAACAGGAGGTTTGACGACTAATTTCCGCTATAAAAGATTATCGTTCAATTTTATGTTCTCGTTGTCTTTAGGTGCTAAAGTTCGATTGAATGATTTGTATGAAGGAGATAATTTCAAATTACCTTATCCACAGCAGAATATGGGGACTGATTTCTTAAAACGCTGGAGAGAGCCGGGAGATGAAAATTTCACTGATATTCCGGTATTAACAGATGAATTGCTGACTATAGCCAATCAGACGGATAATAAAACAAATGTAATGAATTATGTCGCTTCTAATTATTGGCAGATGTATAATAATGCCGATATGAGAGTGGTTTCCGGTAATTTTATGCGATGCCGTTCAATTTCTATGTCTTATTCATTGGCAGATAATCTGGTAAAGAAAATGCGATTGAAGTCTTTATCTTTTAGCTTGAGTGTTAGTAATCCATTTGTTATAAAAGGTAAAGGATTACATGGGCGTGATCCGGAACAAGTAACATTAGGTTCTGGAACGATACCGCCACAACAAACCTATTCTTTAATGATGAATGTAACGTTTTAATTGTGTTAGTTATGAAGATATTATTAAGTGTAATTTCTCTAATGATTTTTTTCACATCGTGTGATAGCTTTTTAGAGTATAAAGACAAAGATAAGGTAATCCCTTCTGAATTGGAGCATTATGACGAATTGGTTTATGGAGAAATCTTGACAAAGAGTGGTGGTGCAATATGTAAAAATTTGGCACATATGACAGATGAGGTTGGTAGTTGGGTTCCTGATAATCTTTGGGATAGCGATAAAGATGAACGTTTGAGTTATTACCCGTATTATACATGGGCAAAGGAACCTCAAATTACAGAGAAGGGAGATGAAAATATAGATCCGGCATGGGAGCATTTCTATAATCGAATATTGATGTGTAATATTGTTGAGAATGACCTAAGTGAATTTGAGGAAGATTTGGATGGAGTTAAATTGCGTTTACTGGGAGAGGTTCAATGTATTCGAGCCATATCTTATTTTTATTTGGTAAATATGTATGGTGCTCCTTACGAAAATGCTGAACAAGCTAAAACGGCTATGGGAGTACCCGTAAATAAAGAAATCAGTATTGATAATAAATTGTATAGACGGGAAAGTTTACAGGCTGTTTATGATTTAATGGAGAAAGATTTACTTTCGGCATTAGATAATTTTAAGAAAGGACAAGTAAAAAATACGATCTTTAGACCGAACAAGGATGTTGCGAGTTTATTCCTGTCTCGTATATATTTGTATATGAAACGTTATGACGATGTAATAACAATATGTGATAATTGTCTAAAAGAAACAAATAAAGGAATTATTTCTTTGGAAGAGATGAAAGGGTATGATGAATATAATCAGCCGTTATTAAATAAAAATAGTAATAGTGTATTTTTTACTTGGATGGAGAGAAATTCTTTCTTTTCAGAATACAGTTCTGCAAGATTTTTTGCATCAGAAGAATTGAGAGGATCTTACGATCCGAATGATGTGCGTCTAAATGCTTTTTTTAATTATTATTATAAACATCCGATAAAGAACACGAGTTATTCAAAATGTTACGGATTTTTTTATCGTATAGAAGAAATTTATTTTAATCGGGCTGAGGCTTATATTGAAAGTGGTGATTACGTTTCGGGTATGTCTGATTTGAACGATGTTTACACGCAACGAAATACGGAGGGGCAAGCGTTGGATGCAAATGATGTTACAGAAGCTCGCAGATTGTTCCGGGAAGAGAAATCAAAGGAATTTTGTTTTGAAGATATAAGGTGGTTTGATATTCGACGTTGGAATGTTCGTGTTGTCCATAATTTTCAAGAATTCAACGATAAGTCCGTGGTTACATCTTTTGTTCTGGAAGAAGGTAGCCCTAATTATATATTACCATTGCCATTGGATATCCAAAGACAAAATGATGTTATAGAACAACCCAAACGGGAAGATTCTAAAGTGTTAACTAAATGATAAAGGTATCATGAAAAGAATATATTATATTTTAGGAGTTTTATTCGGGGTATTTTTCTTTCTAGGGTGTTTTGATGACGAGAATATTCATGCAGAATTAGAATACGGACGAGTATATGATTCGACATCTTCTGATCCCGTTATAAAATATATTTCAAAATTTTATTTTGATTATGACAAAGAGATTATTATAGATCCGGATACTGCAGATTATGTATATAATTTCCAAAATAAAAATGATCTTAGAATTGTTCCATTGAAACAAGAGCGTCGTGCGAGAGCATTAGATGTGGTAAAAGAACTTTTTTTTAACTCTTATTCAGCAAAGACAATAAAGAATTATTTTCCTGTAAATGTGCTTGTAGCTGATTCTATTCTTGATTATTCTGGGTGGAATCCTAAGTCAGTGGATACTTATTCGGCAACTAATTTTATTGCTTTTGCTATTGATGAAGGAAAGTTAGATCTGACAGAGAAACAGAAATATGATTTCTCGTTGCAAATGCATTTAGAATATATCTCTAAATTCTGTGTAAATAATGATATGTTAGATGTACCTAATGCATTTTATATTGTAAGTGAGAAGCTATACGACGCCACAGATAAAGTTTATGCTACTTTGGAGGAAGCATATAATGTTGGTTTTGTCGAGATTGTAAAAGGAGGATACTGGGATCCGTGCCCGTCTAAAAAAGAGGATTTACAACAATGGCTGAAATTTTTGTTGATTACTCCTCAAGTTGAAATCGAAGAGATTATTGAAAAATATACAGCGATACGAATAAAATATGAAGAATTATCAACTATAGTAAAAGAAATGGGAATAGATTTCAATGATCTAGTTTATAAAAAGAAAATAAAATAGGTGGTGATATAGATGGGATAAAAATAAGGCTGCAAATGGAAGATTTGTAGAGGCTTTGTTGTAAATAGAATAATTATTAATAAATCATATATTGTATGAGTAGAGTATTGTATATTGTTATTTTACTGTGTTTTAGTGTTGCTAGTGTGAATGCTGCCAGTGGAGAGTGGGGAAAGAAGAAGAAAAAGAAGGCGGCAAAGGAGCAGGTGGAGTCGAAAGACTCCACTTCGAAAGCCACGTCAACGAGTGAGTATGAAAAATTCATGAAGGATGCCGAGGTGAAAGAGGGGATGTTTAACGTGATCAAGAAGAAGGATAAGATTTATCTGGAGATTCCGAAGGCTATCATGAACCGGGATTTCTTGATCAGTTCTCGTGTTTCTTCGACGAGTCGCACGTGGCAGATTGATCCGGGAACCATTAATAGGGATCCGCTATTGATTACTTTTTCGTGTGATGAGAATAAGGTGTATATTCATTTCCCGCATTTGAGGTACGAGTGCAAGGAGGATTCGGAGATGTACGAGGCATACAAAAGACATAGTAACCCGCCGATTTGGAAGGCCTTTAAAATAGAGGTATTATCCAAGGATTCCAGTAGCTGCGTGATTGATGCAACTTCGTTGTTCTTGTCTTCTATCGCAGAATTTTCCCCGTTTCCGGATCTTCCGGCAGAAGTGCGTGCGTTTGTGCCATTCGGGGGTACGTTCCAGAGTGATCGTTCCAGAATCGAGGAGTTTAAGGCATTCGAGGATAATGTTATCGTGAAGAGTATGATGACTTACACGACAGACAAGGAAGGTCCCTTGACCACAATCGAGGCTCGTAATATTGTTATTTTGCCGGAGAAGCCGATGACTCCCCGTTATTCGGATGAGCGTGTCGGATTTTTTGAGGAAACCCGTTTTTTGTTTGACGAGAATCAGGATCAGTTGCAACGTTACGGGATTATCAATCGTTGGGATTTGCAACCCAAGGATATGGAAAAATATTTGGCGGGAGAGTTGGTTGAGCCGGTAAAACCGATCGTGTGGTACGTGGATCCGGCTATCCCGGAGAAGTGGAGAAAATACGTGAAGTTGGGTATTGCCGATTGGAATATCGCTTTCGAGGCTATCGGGTTTAAGAACGCAATCGTGGTGAAAGATTACCCGACGGATGATCCTAATTTTGATCCGGATGATATTCATTATAATTGCTATCGTTTCGTGGCTTCCGCGAGAGAAAATTCCATGGGACCCTCTTGGATAGATCCCCGTTCGGGAGAGATTTTGTGTGGAGATGTTATTTCGTGGTATGGGGTGGTGACTTTGTTGAACAAGTGGCGGATGATTCAGACTGCGGCGGTAGATCCTTCCGTGCGTTGTCCGGTGATGACCGACGAGAACATGGGGGAAGCAATGCGTTACGTGGCGGCACACGAGATCGGGCACACGCTTGGGTTGATGCATAATTTCGGGGCATCGGCAGCCTATCCGGTGGAGAAGCTAAGAGATCCCGAATTCACTCAAAAATACGGTACGACTCCTTCCATCATGGACTACGCCCGCTTCAATTACGTGGCACAACCCGGTGACATGGAGAAAGGGGTGAAATTAACGCCGCCGTTAGTGGGTGAGTATGATATGTTTGCTATTAAATATGGCTATCAAGTATTGGCGAACGTGGAGAGTCCGGATGACGAGAAAGCGACTTTGCGGGCATGGATTAAAGAGCAAATCGGTAACAAAATGTGTTTCTACGGGCAACAGGTTTTCCAGTTTAATTTTGACCCGCGTTCTCAAGCCGAGGATTTGAGTGATGATGTGATCAAGGCGAATACTTACGGATTGAAGAATCTGAAGTATGTTACGGCTAATTTCGTGGATTGGATGGCCGTGAATGATGAGGGATATGCGGCTGTTGAGGGTACCTACAAGGAAATTATAGGGCAATTTTTCCGCTTTATGAACCATGCTATGGTAAACGTGGGAGGGATGTACGTTAACCCTAAAGGGTTTGATGATAATAACGTGCAATTGTATCAATACGTGCCTAAAAATAAACAGGTGGAGGCTTTGACGTTCGTGTTGAAGAATTTGAACGATTTGCCTAACTGGATCGTGAATGATAAAGTTACGGCTATAGTGGGCCCCACGGCAAAGCCGTACGTGCAACAAACGCAATTCTTTAGTGAAATGTTGACTCGCGAGTTCATTGGACGCCTTCAGTTGAACGAGATCGACGGGAAGAACGTGTTCACGATAGATGATTATTTGAATATTATCTATGACTACATGTTCTCTCGCAAGGGAGGAAGTTTACGGTTGTGTGACATGGCTTTTCAAAATTCTTTCGTGGATAATTTGAAAGAGTTTATGGATAAAGGAGAGTTTAAAAGCGCGGGTAGTGGCAAGGCTTTGACGGATTACGCTATGGAAACGACTTGTAGTTGCCATGCGTATTGTGAATCCCATGGTTTTAATCCGGTGGATCCTTTGAGTGAGATTGTTTTGAGCCCGAGAATTGACAGAACAAACAAGCGTCCGGTGGTGATGAAGTATTTACGCAAAGCTTACCAGACGGCTAAAGCGAGATCGAATACGGGAAATGATAAGACCCGTGAACATTATCGTTTATTGGTCTTGAAATTGAATTATCTGTTTGATTGATCCGTGTGAATATGTGTGATAGAAAGGGCAAACGCGTGAAAATGCGTTTGCCCTTTGAGATTAATTTTTCAACATATTCTCGACACGAAGTAATAAAAGTTCATAATGTGCTTTATCATCCCTGTGAGCGGAAGCAAGTTTACTTTTTACTAAAGCTTGAGTCTTTTTTAGGATCTTGGTTTGATAAGCCGGAATTTCACTAATCACGTTTATTTTTACTTCATCTTGAAACATGGGAGCCATTTCCCCGAATTTTTTAAGACAAATGGCGGCAACACTTCCCTTGCCGTATTGTTCCTCGATGTCCATCAACCGTGCACGGGTGAAAGGGAAATTGAGTTCGGGAGCTAACCCATACGCTTCTATCTCTTCCATGGATGGTAAAGAAGACACGTTCGCCGTTTTGTCTGTGAAAAAGGAATTTCCTTTTTTACTTTTCTCCACCTCTTTAAGAGCGGCATCAATAATAGCACGCTGAAGTATTTTGTCTTCCAATGTCAATTTGCGCCCTTGAATTGTCGAGGCAAATACTCCTGCATACAAATCATCGTAATATTCTCTGATTGTGTACGCGTCTTTTTCTTTGGCAATATGGGAAGCCAGTGTAACATTTTGCGGAATGGTTGTTAACAGACTTTTAGATATAGCAAAAGCTATTTTCGACGAGCTATTCGTGTGCAAGTCGAAGTTTTCAGTCAATTCCGGGGCATTAATCCATGTACAATTCCGAAGTTCGCGCAAAATCCAATTCAAGGAATTTTTTTGCATGGAACGAGGCAAAGGCTGTGCCGGTTTCATCGTACCGGTGCCTTCTTTTACCTGTGATAAATGAATCCCGCCAATCTGGTACATCACGTTACCCAAATAACGGAAATACTGGTTAAGAATTTCTTCGTACATCCCGCTTCGGTGACGGGTATCCCCCTTCTCGTCAATCCATTCGTTCATGTGAGAAAGGATATGTTTCAGATTTTTTATTCCGTAAGTCCCGGCTTTAACCGGATCGTCGCCCAAATCTTCCTCGAGGCTGCTAGGATCGTAACGTCCGTCGATTTGCTGACGTCCATAACGAAAACGGGGATCATTTGCTTTCTCGTCAATCCACCGTCCGGCAATCTCTACTTCTTCCCACATATTCGTGGCCTCCGGAATAGGCGTGTACAACCACTTGATCACGTATTCGTCATAAACGCCCAAAGCCGGTGGGGTTAATTTTACCCCTTTATCCCCCGGCTGCGCCACGTAATTGTATCGGGCGTAGTCCATGATGGAAGGAGTCGTTCCGTATTTTTGAGTGAATGAAGCGGAACGTAAAGAATCTACCGGATAGGCACTTGAGGCAGCCATGTTATGCATTAATCCTAATGTATGTCCTATCTCGTGAGCGATCACGTATTCAATGGATTCGTCCATGATCTCCTTCGGCATCTTCTTTGCCCTTACCCGCGGGTCGATTTGTGCCGTTTGGATAAAACGCCACTGGTTGTTCAATTTCACGATATCATTATACACGATCACGGAAGCGTTTAAAATCTCTCCGGTGGTAGGGTCTACCCAGCTCGGACCCATCGCATTGGGTGTAGGGCAAGGAGAATAACGGATACACGAGTATTTTAGATTATCCGGGTCAAAGGTTGTATCATTAACAGGGAAATCATGCACTTGCATTACATTTTTGAACCCGATCTTCTCGAATGCGGGGTTCCACCTTAAAACAGCTTTACGAATGGTCGGTTTCCATTCTTCGGGGAATGTATTATCCACGTACCAGACAATCGGCTTCACCGGTTCAACCAGTTCTCCTCTTTTCCACGCTTCCATATCGGAAGGCTCCAGACGCCAACGGTTAGCTAGCGCGTATCCCCGTAAACCATCTTCCTTCTGAGCCAGATCAATTTTAAAGAATCCTAATAAATTATGCCCGTATGTAGGGAATACCCCGACGCGGGAATCTTGGATTCTGGGCTTCATTTTTCCTTCCGGTAACAAGATCATGGAAATGGTAGAACAGCTTGCTATGTCACCGAGCGAGAAACTCATCATCATGAAATTGATGGAAAGATCGAGATTTTGATATAATTCAATTGAAGCGTTGTCATCAAATACTTTCATCTTGCCGAAGTAAGGTTTTCCGGTCTTGCCTTTCGAAATGCTAATACCTTCAGCCCTTGAAAATGGAGATACGTCATCATTCTTGAATAAATCGGTCGCGTTAAATATGACCGCCGTACTATCGGCATTATACGCTTCCATGGGAAAACGCTTGTATTCCATGTCCATGTAATTTTTTTCCAGAGCCTGAAGCATATTCTTGTCATTCGATGTACAAACGGCAAGCATGTTCGGGAAACTGAATACGACGGTTGAATCCTGTAAATCCACACGTAAGTGTAAAGGGTTATTCGTTTTGTATCCGACGTTCGCGAATTGCGGGTTACCGACCTTGGAAAGAGTACTACCCAAAAGAACTTCTTTCCCCATGTTCTTTACAGGATATTCCATGTAAATTTTTTCTCCCTCCCGGTGAAAAGTAAGAAATTCTCCTTTTATTGTTTGTAAACCGGATTTCTTCATGAATTTGTCATACTTACTCTGCGGTTTCTCCTCTTTTTTCTCCACTTGTTCCGTGGATTTCGATTTTTTCTTTTTCCGTTCTGCCCCGTTCGCGAAAAGGCAAGAAGTTCCTAGGGCTACTATTAGTAGCACAACATACAGTTTTCTCATTATTAAAGATTTATTTAAAATATAATTGTGTGTTTTACTTTTATTTTTCCGTGTATCTTAATTTCTTGTAATCGATACCCATCTCTTTCAGTGCTTTGGTCAAGAGATCGTATTTAATTTGCATGACTTCATATTTTTTTAATAGGACTTGGAGTTCGTCATCGGGCGTGTCGATCAAGAAACTTATCCAGTAGCCGATATCTTCTCCTTTGTACGGAAACACGGGAATAATATCATAGAATAAAAACATGCGGGGAAATCCTAATTCATAACGAGCTTCCTCTTCATATAAATATTCTAGTTTTTCATCCTGTATAAGTTGACCGTACAGAAGTAAGGACTCTCCGTATTGATAAAATTCATCGGGGATATTGATTCCCTTATCATACATCCCGATATATCTCCATAATGTTTCGTGTAACTTTGAACTGGCTACGGCTTTTTCATTAAAACTCATTTGTCCCAAATCTTGAATGGAAAAAATGCAGAAGTAACGCCCTATACAAGATAAAACTTCTGTTTCAAGAAGAGCCGGATCGGCGATGGCATCATCGGCAAGAATAATACTATACGGGAAATGTTTACGAATAAATTCTTCGGGATACGCATCTAGTACTAATTTCTGCATCATTTCAATCCCTTTCCATAAATGCTCTTGCTCCTGCTTCGGGTAATTGAATTCAAGGGATTCATTTTTTGAACTGAAATTGTACAAGTAATCAGATGAATCCGGATCTGTTATAAAAAAACGGTTGTATTTGTAGTAATATCGTGACACGAAATTCAATACCTTGTCAGTAGAATTTGTATCATACATCTGTACCCTTTTGTAAGGAATTTCTTCGGCAACAATAGGAGCTTCTTCGTAACAATTATAGAAACTGATACCAAGTATGATGATTAATAAGAATTGATAATATTTCATCGTATTCTGTTTTAATTATTTGCTAACTAAGGTTTCAACCCGTTCAAAGTTCTCAATTTCAAAATTCTTGTCTTGAACGTCCAGTGGAAGACTTAAAATGTAATTCGGATTTCCGGCTGTAAGGATATAGGTGTCCGCGGCCAAGGGGGCATTTAGGTCTTGGAATTTATGAGTTATCTCTATTTTCCAACGGCGAATATCGAACCACCTGCAATCCTCGAAACAAAATTCCATTCTCTTTTCCTCCCGCATAATTTTTCTAGCTTCTTCCGGATCATTCGTGTTTTTTTCATAGTCACCTTTTATACGTGAACGGCGAATACTATTTATATCCCTCATCGCTTGTTCGATATTCTCCGTTCCACCTAATTCAATGCAGGCTTCAGCCCGGTTTAGATAAGCTTCTTCTATTCGATAACACCAATCATTGCAACTTCTCGTGAAAGTATAATATTTCTTGGGATAATAGGGTTTGTATTTATCAAAAAATGCTGTAGCCCGAATATCTTCAGCATTATCTTTTTTTACGTATAAATTGCGTAAATCTTGGCTGACTTCCCAATGACCTGCTTCAGAAGTTGATGTTGAAAGAGGACTATTATCACGTCTTCCCCATGAAAATAAAATACTTTTGTTGGAATTATTGTACAAAGTTATTCCATTGGCGATATATTTTGACATGTTTTCCAACGTTTCAATCGTTGCACCGCTTTCTGTTATTAGGGTTGAAGACATCTTCTTGGCATCCTCCCACCTTTTCTGCTGCAAATAAATTCTGGACAGAAAAAGGTAAGCCGCGTTCACGTTAGGTCGGAATATGGAATTTTCTTGATCACCTGCTTTCAATAAATTGATTGCTTGTAGCAGATCTTTTTCAATCAAGTCGTATACCTCCTGCAATTTTGCCCTTGTATATACTTTTTTCTCGATACTGATTGCCGTGTTAATAGGAACTCCCAACGCTTTCTTGGCTTGTTCTTTATTTTCGTATGGCTCACCGTATATATTTACTAGGTAATAATATGCCAATGCGCGCATGAATGTCAGTTCTCCTAATAGACGTGTTCTTACCCGGTCGTGATCTTCCTCGAATTGGCTGACATCATTTTCCAGAATGTTGCATCTCAGGATTTTATTATAGAAAAACGCCCAGTTATTATCATTTCTTTCTCGTTGTTCCATATCTAACTGGTTGTTTTTTGCCCACGTGAAATAACCGAAAAATTCGCTTCGGCTATCCCTTCTACTGGATGATCCTTCTATGGGTAAGACAACACTCATGATGTCATCCGTCATAAAATCCAACGCCTTCATCTCGCTTCCGCTTGTTTTCTTTATTATTTCTCCATATACCAGTTCGTCAAAGTGTTTTAACTCGCGGGGTATTATTTTATCTTGATCCTTGTATTCAAGGAAATCACTACATCCCATCCAAAGGAAACACAGCGATAATATGTAATATAGTTTATTCATGTTACTTTTATTTAGAAGGTTACATTCAAACTAAAACTGAAATTCTTTTGCGGTGGTATCGAGCCACTACCTAAGGTTACTTGTTCGGGATCCCGTCCTTTTAATCCTTTAGCTTTGATGACAAATGGATTGGAGACAGAGAAACTTAATGATGCTCCTCTCAAAAATAAATGTTTTAAAGTGGAGGCAGGGACATAATAAGATAACGAGAGTGAGCGACAACGTACAAAATTTCCGGATACGACACGTAAGTCACTGTTATTGTAAAAATCATACACGTTATCTCCAATCGTTGCAGCTCCCCCATTGTGGTAATATAATCCGGGGGGAGTTAGTCTTTCGTCGGTCAACCTCGGAATATCAGTATGTTTTTCATCTCCCGGCTTTCTCCAACGAGTTACAAATTCATCAGACATATTTTCACTGGGACCGGGAAGACGACTATTATCCACGTATAGGTCATTTAAACGGACTTTTGAACCGAATTGCATAGCAAAGGAGGCATTTAATGTAAAATTGTAAAGCATGATACTTGTACTCAAACCGCCTGAAAATAGCGGTTCCCGTCTACCACTATAAACCAAAGCACTATTTAAGGCTTCTTCTTGGGATGAAATGATGACATTGCCTTCTTCGTCTTTGGCATATATTCCCAAGAAAGTTGCTTCCCCTCTTTCGTTCAGTCCGCCGTAACGATAAGAATAAAAACTATTTAATGAACGTCCGTTTTTGACAAGAGAACCATCTAGGTATTGGCTAACAATATATTTATCCATTTCTCCCGAGTTGGTCACTTTGTTATAACTTCTACTTGTATTCAAACTTAAATTCCAGCTAAATTTTTCCAAGCGAATCGGAGTGGCGGATATGGAGAAATCCCAACCGGAATTGATTATATTTCCGTCATTGATGGTGACGCTGGTACCCCCGTTGGTTGATTCTATCGTAGTGGAGAGCAATTGGTCTTTTCCTTTCTTGTTATAGTATTCAAAAGTTGCATTTAATTTTTTATTGAAGAAAGAGAAATCTGTACCAATGTTGTAGGATCTTGTTTTTTCCCACCGGAGCCCTCTGTTGGGAAGAGAATTTATGGTACTTTCGTAGTATTGGGATACGGGGTCCATACTTCCGACATTAGCTACCATATTCGGGTTATGAGCTTCGGTTACATTCCCCTGCAGTCCATAAGAGGCATGAATATTTAGTCCTTCCATCCATGTGACATTTTGCATGAAATCCTCGTCGGCAATATTCCATCTACCGGAAACTGACCAAATAGGTAAAAAACGGGCAGATTTATCTTGTCCTAATTTATTGCTGGCATCTCCTCTTATATTTGCGTTAAAAATATACCGGTCGTCATAGCAATAAGAGAAGGATGCAAAATAGGACATTTCATTCTTTTTGCTATCTGAAATTGTGGGGCGGCTATTTTCCAATAGAGTTCCGTAAGCAAGCCATATGCGAGGATTGATTTCGACGCTTTTTTTGCCGCGTTCCGGCAAATAACCTAATAAGGTGGAGGTATGTCCTTCGCTATGTGCGCTGCGCATATCTAATCCTCCCATAAGGCTAAAATCGTGAACGTCATTGAAAGTCTTTTGGAATGATGCGGTAAAACGTGCGGAATAATTGGTATTCTTGTTATCAGAGTTATCCAATTTTCCCCCGAAAGGCAATTCACAACTCGTCGCAAAATTGGGTTCTTTTGCAGGGTCGATTACCGGATAACCGTAGACAAGTCTTCTCAAAGATGATATGGCGTAACTCTCTTCGGTTGCCACATCCTCGCTTGAATTTGAACTGACATTATAAGAACATAAAGCACTTAAACTTAACCATGAAGCTACTTTGTAGCTGAAATTGAATCTTGTATTCAAGCTCAATAATTTGTTTGTTCCGCTCGTGGAATTCAGTTCGTTGAAGATATTGTAAATCAAATTAGGAGTCTTGTAGGGAGTATTCTCGTATCCTGTATCAATTTCATAGAAATTATAGTATCCATCCTCGTCATAGGGAGCAATAGCTCTGGAAGTCGTGTAAGCATATTGAAAGAGGTCTACTGCGGGGCGATTGGTTTCTCCATGAGAGGCACTAAGACCAAAACCGGCATTCATTTTATCATTTATCTTGATGTCGAGATTTGTGTTAAAATTAAACCGTTCAGCGTTTTCTTTCAAAGATGATCCTCTTTCGTTAGAATATCCCACGGAGAAGTAGTAGTTGATTGCTTCATTTGCCCCGGAAACGGATAACGTGTGATTATGGCTAAATGCATTTCGGAATAGATATTTAAACCAATCAGTATTTTGTTCTTTCATTTTCTTTACTTCTTTCTGAAATTGGCTATAGCTAATTTTATTCCCGTACAATTGAACTAAAAGTCCCTCGTATCCCACGGAACCAGTTATTCCGTCATCAACAAACTGTAATCCCTTCTCAACCATCTCTTCGGAAACTTCGATTCTTTCTTTAGAATTCATCAAGTGCATTTGGTTTACTGTCGGACGATGCGTGAACCCCATAGACATACTATACTGGATGGCAGGTTTTCCAAACTTACCCCTCTTGGTGGTAATCATGATTACGCCATTGGCAGCTTTACTTCCGTACAAGGCGGTAGCGGAAGCATCTTTTAATACGTCGATTTGTTCAATATCTTCCGGGTTTATACCCGAGATGGCATTACCTATCAAATTTACTTGATCCATGCTATTCAGTTCTTCCGGCTTAAGGGGAACCGGGTCTTCCAGCACAATACCATCCAGTACCCAAAGAGGTTCGCGGCTTCCCACGATAGTGGAAGATCCACGTATGCGGATTTTCGGGGCGGCACCCACGGTTGAACTCATCTGTAAAACTGCCATGCCGGGAATTTTACCTTGTAACATTTTATCTAATGTTGTTGTAAGAGGCTCCATGATATCCTCCATTTTTACCGTATAGACGGATGATGTCAGCTTCCGTTTGTCGATGTTCTCGTAACCCGTGCGGACGATAACTTCGTCGAGTTCATTGAGGGTGGTTTTCATGATAACGGTTACGAAGTCGCTTTTGGGGGTGACTTGTTGGGTTTCCATGCCGACGAACGAGAAGATGAGGAGGGTGGCTTCCGGTTTCTCGGGGGAGACGATGGTGAATTCACCTTTGGTGTTGGTAGAGACACCGGTAGTTGTGCCTTTGATGAGGACGGTTACTCCCGGCAGGGGTTCCCCGTTCTCGTCTTTCACGATACCCCGGATTGGGTTTTGTTGGTCAGGGGTGGTTTTCGCAGGGCTGATGATGATGGTTTTCCCGTTGAACCTGTACGTGAATTCCTTTTGAAGAACGAGATTTAGTACTTCAATCAATCCCATTTTCAAGCGGGGAAGTTGTACCATTTTCTTTACCTCGAGTTCATTCTCGCTGTAAAAGACGTCGTACTTCAATTGTTTCGTGATGGCGTCGAAGACTTGTTCAATCATCATTTGCTGTTTCGAGAATTTGACGCTGTCTTGTTCCGGGGTTGTGGCGGCATTCGAGTTGGAGATGCCTGCCAGTAACCAGAAAATGGTACATGCACAGAGCAAAGCTCCTTTTTTTAACCTTTCTTGTAGGTTAAAGGTGTGATCATACGCTTTTTTTTTCATAACTTTGTTCATTAAAGTGATAATTAATCCTGTATAGCTATTTGCCGTAGCTTTCACAGGTTTTGGTTTTTACAATAAAGGGGGTGCTTTTTTGCCGATAGCACTCCTTTTTTTAGTCTGTTCTACTTACTGTAATTGTCTTGTCTTGAATATTAAAGTGAATATTAGTTGTTTCTTCCAGATAACGTAACAATTGCTCCAAGGGTTGATGTTTGTCGATAGTTCCCCGGAAGGTCATGTCCTTTATCTCCTCGTCCCGGTAAATCATTTTGAAGTCATACCACCGTTCGAGTTTTTTCACGATGTCCTCGAACCGGTAGCCTTTAAAATAGAATTTGCCGTCAATCCATGAGGTGTATAGTTCCGTGTCCACGGTTCTCGTTTCCACGATGTTCGTTTCTTTATGGACGGTCAGTTGTTCAGACGGGTGCAGGATGTCGTTCCGGTCTTGTTGAGTGACCATGACTTTGCCTTCCACGAGTGTCGTGATCCACTTCGAGTCGTCGTTATAGGCACTGACGTTGAATTTTGTTCCCAGAACGATAATATCCTTGCCCCCGGCGTGAACCGTGAAAGGTGCGGTTGAATCCTTTGCCACTTGGAAAAAGGCTTCTCCTTCCAGATATACTTCCCGACTGTGGGACGAGAACTGCACGGGAAAGCGGAGCTTGGATTCCGAGTTGATATTCACGATTGAACCATCGGGGAGTTTCAAGTAGAAATCGGCACCTTTCGGTACGTGCAGTTCGTTGTAACGGAGTTCAATTTCTCCGTTTAGAGAGTCGATACTGTTCCGGTATTGCAATTGTCCGTTCACGCTGTCGCGGGTAAAAGACATGCCCAGTTTTTCGACCTTGATTGTTTTTTGTTTTTTGCTTAGTCTGATTTCTTCCCCGTTTGCCAATACTAATCTTACTTGGGAACATTCGTTTTTTCCCGGTTGCAGGGAGGCAGTTTTTGTTATTTTGGTTTCCGTCGTGTTGTTATGCATTAGGTATACGGTAATACCGATCATAAGCAGGGCACATGCCGCGTATTTTATAACGCGAAGTGCTATGAAGCGGTTCGATTTGTTTATGCTTCTGCCTTTCACTTGTTTCCATGCTTTTCCCATGTTGTAGTGGTCGTCTTTCATGGAGTTGGCAGCCCTGTGTATGATGAATTTCTTATTTTTATCCATTTTGGCTATTGATTTACTATAAAGGGCATCAAGAGTCGGAAATGGGTGATTCTGAAAATGACTTTTTTTGAAAAAAATGCGTTTTTTATTTTTTAATCCTTCGACAGTATGCAATAAATACTAGCAACTGGCTGGTATTCTTGAAATAACATCGGATGATGCGATAGGCTTTCGTGATATGTGTTTTCACGGTATTGACGGAGATATTCAATTCTTCCGCAATTTGTTTGTAGCTTTTTTCGTCGACACAACTCATTAGAAAGATATTGCGACATTGTTGCGGAAGCGAGGCAAGTGCTTTTTTCATCTTTTCTATTTCAATGACTTCTTCTTCCGTGTATTCTGTTTGTTGGAGATTTGCAATGAATTCGGCCAATAGGGGGGAATGCCGTTGTTCCATTAACTGGCGTTTTAAAACTTTTAGAGCGCCATGACGAACGGATGAATACAAGTAATGTTTTAATGAAACCTTTATGTCTATACACGAGCGATTGTTCCACAAGTACACGAATACGTCTTGAACGATATCTTCCGCTTTGTCGTGTTCGGCAACAATGCCTTGGCAATAATTGCATAAAGCTTGATAATTCCTTTTGAATAATTCTTCAAAGGCAGCCGTGTTTCCTTCGAGGACATCTTCGCTGTTTATATCATCCCAATCTGTATAATCATCCATAAACGCCGATTTCTTCATATTGTTCACCCGAAAATATTACTATTCGGGATGTGAATTTACAAATATATAATGATTTTAATATTTTGGGTAAACATTCTCTTGTTTTTTTAGTTTTAACCACAAATAATCCATCATATGGCTAAACAGCCATATTTTGAAATGTTGCGGTTTGTTTTTGTCTAAATTATTGTTAATTATATATATTATAAATTATGATAGGGGATGTTGATGCTTTTTTTTGAAACAAATAATGAATGTGGTGTATCTTGTTGAAAATTAGTTGTTTCTTGTGTGTTGGACAGCTATTTGGAGAGGCGTTTTTTTACTTTTTCAAGTGTTGTTTTTGGAAATTTCCGGATAATAATGCAACAATTTTTATTTTGATCTCGTATAAGGTGTTAAGTATATTTTTTTAATTTGAATATATAATATACCTTTGTATCCATTTTAAAGATAATTAGTTGTGTGTTAGATGTGAAACATAATATAGCGTAGTTTATTGATATGGCAGACGAGAAGATTATTTTTTCCATGATGGGCGTAAGTAAGACTATACCGCCACAAAGAAAGATTATAAAGGATATTTATTTATCCTTTTTTTACGGGGCGAAGATTGGCGTAATCGGTTTGAACGGTTCGGGTAAGTCAACTTTGTTGAAGATTATCGCCGGGTTAGACCCGAATTACGAGGGTAAGGTGATTTGGTCGAAGGAACATTCTATTGGTTATTTACCCCAAGAACCTCAGCTTGACGACACGAAGACCGTGAAGGAGGTTGTGCAGGAGGGGGTGCAGCAAGTGATGGATTTGTTGAAGGAATACGAGGACGTCAACATGAAGTTTGCCGAGCCGATGAGTGACGACGAGATGGATAAGTTGATGGCTCGTCAAGGGGAACTGACCGAGTTGATTGAACACCACGGCGGTTGGGAGATCGACCAGAAGTTGGAGCGGGCTATGGACGCTTTGCGTTGTCCGGAGCCGGATGCCTTGGTGAAAAACCTGTCGGGTGGAGAAAGACGACGGGTGGCATTGTGCCGTTTGTTGTTGCAGGAACCCGATATTTTGTTGCTCGACGAGCCGACGAACCACTTGGACGCGGAGTCGGTAGAATGGTTGGAGCAGCATCTGCACCAGTATGCCGGTACTGTGATTTGTGTCACGCACGATCGTTATTTCTTGGATAACGTGGCGGGTTGGATTTTGGAGTTAGACCGGGGAGAGGGAATTCCATGGGAAGGTAACTATTCCTCTTGGTTGGAACAGAAAACGAAACGTTTGGAGCAGGAGGAGAAGCAGGCAAGCAAACGGAGAAAGACTCTGGAAAGGGAGTTGGAATGGGTGCGTATGGCGCCGAAAGCCCGTCAGGCAAAGAGTAAAGCCCGTTTGAAGGCTTACGACCGGATGATGGACGAGGATGTGAAAGAGAAAGAAGATAAACTTGAAATATTTATACCGAACGGTCCCCGCTTGGGCAACAAGGTGATCGAGGCGGCACACGTGGCTAAGGCTTACGGTGATAAAGTGCTGTTTGATGATCTGGAATTCCAGTTGCCGCCTGCCGGTATTGTCGGGGTGATCGGGCCTAACGGTGCGGGAAAGACTACTTTGTTCCGCCTGATAATGGGTGTAGAGACTCCGGATAAAGGGGATTTTGAGGTGGGACCGACGGTGAAAATCGCTTACGTGGACCAGCAGCATAAGGCTATTGATCCCGATAAAAGCGTTTATCAGGTGATTTCCGGGGGAAGCGATATGATTAATCTTGGTGGACGGGAGGTAAATGCCCGGGCTTATGTGTCCAAGTTTAATTTCTCCGGGACAGATCAGGAAAAGAAGTGCGGGGTTTTGTCCGGTGGAGAACGGAATCGCTTGCATTTGGCGTTGGCGTTGAAAGAGGATGCCAACGTGTTGTTGCTTGATGAGCCCACGAATGATATTGACGTGAACACGTTGAGGGCATTGGAGGAAGGTCTGGAAAACTTCGCGGGGTGTGCCGTGGTCGTTTCGCATGATCGTTGGTTCTTGGATCGCATTGCCACGCATATTCTGGCGTTCGAGGGCGATTCGAAGGTAGTTTATTTCGAGGGAAGTTACTCTGAATACGAGGAAAGTAAGAAGAAGCGGTTGGGGGATGTGACCCCGAAGCGTATACGATATAAAAAATTAATCGGATAAGATAACAAGACCGTGCCAAAGAAAAAAGAAAAAAAGATTGTAGATAACGGCTTTGTGCCGGGTATCTACAATTATTGCGACAGATGGTGTGAACGATGTAAATTTCAGCTTCGATGCATGAGTTACACGATGGGAAAGAAGTTGAAGGAAAAGACGAGGGTAAATTTAGGGGAGGAGATGCCTGACGACGACGAATCCGCGTTAGCCCGTCTAAAGAATATTTTTGATTCGACATTTGACGTGTTACGGGAATTGGCGGACGAGCGAGGAGTGGGAATAGAGGATATTTATTCGGCGGAGAAGGTAGACCGTGGATTCTGGGGAGAAGATTACGAGGATTTGGAGGATCAGGATGAGGAAGTGGCAAGGCAGGTGGAGAGTGAGGATATGATGAAATGTGAGCAAATCTATCATTCTTTGGCAGATAAGTGTCAAGAGGAGATTTACCAGTATTTTGAAACGGAAAAAAAGAAAGAGGGTGAGTTTCCGCGGACGCGTGAGGTGGAGGATGCTTTATTGGAGGTGAACTGGTACATGGATTTGATTCGTTCCAAGATGAAACGGGCCCTTTGCGGGTACTTCCTTTACGCGGATAAAATAAACGCCACGCAGGAAGAGGAGGATTACAACGGTTCGGCGAAAGTGACGTTATTAGCCGTTGAGATATCTTGTACGGCATGGACGGTGATACGGGATAACATATCTGACTTTGAGAGGGAGGCATCCCGTATGATTGTATTGTTGGAACAGTTAGAAAATGATATAGAGGCTTTTTTCCCTAATGCCCGTACTTTCAAGAGGCCGGGATTTGATACTTGTGATGTAGTTTGAGAGAAAATATAGTTACGTGTGCCGTTTCCATTCAAATCGGATATTAGAGTTGAGTGGGAACGGTATTATTTTTGTGAATATTTTAAAATATGTGTGTTGAATTTCTTGAAATAAAGAGCGTTTTTTGTTGTGATGTTCGTTTGTAAATGTACCGTCATAGCTTGTTTTGTTAAAAGATGTACACTTTTGGTTGATGAAAATGAATATATAAAATATGGAATATAGTTCGTAGTGTATTTAAAAAAATATATATTTGTAGCTCAATAATTGAACGATTATTAACTGTCTAAAATCACTATTCGTTATATATCCTTACTTAACTATTAGTGTTCTAGTAATCATTGAATTGTAAATAATAACTCTTGTTTTATTTGCCGCACAAATCCTCATTTGTTTAACATTCAAAAAACGTTGGTTTAATGATAGTGGAATGTTACATAAAAGAAGGAGTTATATGTTTGTGAATAAGTGGTTTGTAGTGGTAGCGAGTATGGTCGTTTGTTTTTCATGCAGTTCCAGCAAGGAGATTGTCTATTTGCAGGATGTGAAGGAAAATGAGCGACTTGAATCGGACTTCGAGTACAAGACTGTCATTCACGTTGATGATTTATTGTCAATCGTGGTTTCTTGTGATGACACGGAGGCGGCATTGCCTTTCAATACTCCTATGATTGGCTTGGGGCGGGACGTGACATCGACCAACCAACAGGTTGCTCCCGGTTATCTCGTGGATAAAGAGGGGTATATTGATTTTCCCGTGCTGGGGAAATTGCGTGTGGACGGTATTTCCCGTGTCGAATTGTCGGAAATGCTGAAGACGAAATTAGCGATGTACTTGAAAAATCCGATAGTGACGATACATTTCCAGAATTTCAAGGTGACTGTTTTGGGCGAAGTCCGGAGTCCGGGCAGTTACAGAGTGACCAGTGAGCGAGTATCTATATTCGATGCGCTGGGCATGGCGGGGGATTTACAGATTAATGCCAAGAGAAAAAACGTGCTGATTATGCGCGAGAACGGGAAAGAGAAGACTTTTGCCCGTTTGGATTTGACTTCGGCGAATCTTGTTTATTCCCCGTTTTTTTATTTGCAGCAGAATGATGTGGTTTACGTGGAGCCTAGCAGGGGGCGTATCGCGGGAGGTAACGCGGGAACTTTTTTGCCTTACGTTTTGTCCAGTGTGTCGACATTAGTGACGGTACTTGCGTTGATACTTAGATAGGTGAAAGGTTTTCTCCGGGTTGGTTGTATTTTTTAGTTTTAATGAAACGAGAGTGTATGAACGTGAATGGTAGTGAGGTCTATGTGCCTGAACAGGAAGAAACGATTGATTTAAGGATGTTGTTTTACAAGATTATCGCGCGGTGGCGGTGGTTTCTCGTGTCTGTGCCTTTGTGCGTGGGGGTGGTATTGATTTATTGCATGATGCAGGAACCCGTGTATAACGTGACGAGTAAAGTGATGATCAGCGACACGAAGAAAGGGGAGTTAGGCACTAGCATGATGATGAAGGAAATGGGATTTTTCCAAGGGGATAAGTACGTGGAGAATGAATTGATTGAGTTGCAGTCCAAGAATTTAATGCGGGAGACGGTAGGTGATTTGGAGTTGAATATTTGTTACAGTCGTGAAAGTGTCTTGAGGGGGACAGAATTGTATAAAGATTCTCCTGTAAACGTGTTGGTCGATCGTCCCGAGTTGATAAAAGACACTTGTTTTTTCGTGACATTGACGAGTGATACGACGATTTCTGTGACAGCCCCGGATGGGAAAGTTGTGCACGAGGGGCGTTTTTCGGAACGGATTCCGGTTGGTGATTACGCTATATCTGTGGAGAGGAGTGAGGTGTACTCCGCGGAGAAGGTGGAACGGGTGCGGGTGGATTTGTATTCCTACGATTCGGCAACGAAGAATTTTTACAAGAAACTGGAGGTGTCACCTTTGGACAAGAACACGAACGCGCTTCTTTTGTCGGTTAAAGATGTCGTGCCGCAACGGGGAAAGGAGCTGATCCGGGCACTGATAGATCGTTACAACGAAAACGGGGTGGCGGACAAACAGGTTGTTTCCGCCAAGACGGTGGAGTTTATCAATGCCCGACTTGAAGTGATTAACCGGGAATTGGGCACGATAGAGGATGATGCCGAGCGTTTCAAGCGAACGAATAAGTTGACCAATCTTGCTTCTGATGCCGAGTTCGTGATGGAGCGTAAGAAATTGACGGGGACGGAATTGTTGAAGTTGCAGACCGAGTTCGATGTAGCGCGTAGCATCCGGGAGTTATTGGAAAAAAGGGAAGGGAACGAGTTCGGTTTGCTCCCCGAGAATCTGGGTATCTCGGACGAGGGGATGAATAGCGGCATATCCCGTTACAACGAAATGGTGTTGCGAAGAAATAAACTTTTGCTTAGTGCCCGGAAAGATAATCCTATCGTGACGGGATTGGATATGCAATTACGAGAGATGAAGGAGAGTATTCGCGAGGCGGTGGGTAACGTGGAGAACGGTTTGGAAATAAAGATAAACACGTTAGAGCGGGAGAACCTTTCCGTTGACAAGCGATTGACTTCCGTGCCCGCGCAGGAAAAACAGTATCGGGCGATAGCCCGGCAGCAAGAGTTGAAAGAGAATCTTTTTCTTTTCTTGATGCAAAAACGGGAGGAGGCGGAGATCGCTAAACTGGTGTATGTTCCGACGGCGAAGATTATTGAAGACCCCGACGCGGGAGAAGGACCGGTATCTCCCCGTAAGGCCATGTTGTTGCTGGTCGGTTTGATGCTGGGGATTGGGCTTCCCGCGGGAATCGTGTTGGTGAGGGATATGTTGGATAATAAGGTGAGGAGTATTGAAGATATCGAGAGAAATGTCAAGGTTCCTTTGTTGGGTTCATTCCCGGAGGTGACCGGGGAGAAATTAATCGCCCGGGAAGATTTCGTGCAATCGGAATCCATGCATCTGATTCGGGAAAAGCTGAATTATATGTTGCGGCAAAAGGTTTGTCCGGTGGTTATGGTTACTTCGACCATTCCCGGTGAAGGAAAGTCTTTGATCGCGGCACATTTGTCAAACGCTTACGCGAAGACGGGTAAAAAGGTGTTGTTGATGGGGTGTGATTTGCGTAATCCCAGTTTGCATAAGTTTCTGGGAGAGAATAGCACGAAAGGTTTATCCGCTTACTTGGCAGGGATAGAGGGCGACTTGGCAAGCTTGATTTGTCCGGTGGAAGAACATCTGGATGTTTTGTTCGGTGGTGCGGTACCGCCTAATCCGGTTCAATTGCTTGCCGGGGAACGGATGGGTGAATTGTTGGAAAATATGAAGCAGCGGTATGATTGTATCATACTGGATACTCCCCCGGTAGGGATGCTTGCCGAAGGGTTTGCCTTGGGCAAGTGGGCGGATGCCTGCGTGTACGTGGTGCGGGCGAATATGTTAAAAAAGGAGGCGTTAAGGTTGGTCGCCGCGATAAACGGTGAAGGACGTCTGCCCGATATGGGAATAGTGCTGAATGATTTACGCGCGGACGCGGGAGGATACGGTTACGGGTATGGCTACGGGTATGGTTACGGGTATAACAAAAAAAATGTAAACGAATAGATATGTTGTTCTTCAAGCGTCACCGGAAATTTGTTTTTGACTACAAGCGGGATGTACACTCGCACGTTTTGCCTGCCTTGGATGACGGTGTACGTACCATGGATGAAGCAATTTTGATTATTCGTCGAATGGTGGCGGCGGGTTTGTGTTGTTTGACTTGTACTCCGCACGTGGCGTTTCCCGCGTTGATGAATAGCCGCGGGGATATAGGGAGTATGTTCGTGTTATTGAAGTCGCGTCTTGTACAAGAGGGAATAGATATAGCCGTGGATATGGGAGCTGAATATCGTATGGGTGAGTTTATGTTGGGGTTATTGGAACAAAACGAGATTATTGCTTCTGCCGCGGGGGAGGTGCTGGTCGAGCATAGTTTCGTGGCTCCATCGGTACATGCGGAGGAGATTATTTTCAGACTGCGGGGTAGTGGGTACATGCCTGTGATGGCACATCCGGAGCGTTATTCTTTTTACGCAGGTAACATAGTAAAGCATTGTGAATACTTGAAGTTACTAGGGTGTAAGATTCAAGTAAACTTACTCTCGTTTGCCGGATATTACGGGAAAGAAGCACTAACGGGTGCCCGGAAATTATACGGTACGGGGTTGGTGGATTATTACGCCGGGGATATTCACAATTTGCGACAGGAGATATTGTTGGAAAAACTAATAGGGGGAGCCTTTTTTTAATTTCTTTTTTCGAATATTACTTTTTTGAATGTTTGGGCTCCTCCTACTTCTCGTGTATCGGTCGAGGAATTTTGATTGTCTGTTGATGTTTGATTATCAGGCAATAAAGTGTTTTCGGTTAGGAATGAAATTTTGTGATTCTTGGAAAATCTGACTATAAATAAACGATCGTTTATTTATTCGCAAAAATATTAATAATTCCGATAATCGACAATGTTAATTGGTTATTTTTTACTCCTAGTAAATAATAAGTTATAAAATTATCCATTCTCACAACACATGTTTATTGACAATCGTAATAAACGATGGTTTATTTATTCGCTCACGGTCGGTTCGGGAGCTGGTTGCATTTATTTCTCAATGTCCAGTGAGTGTTGTTAAGATATTGAAAATGAAAACGATAAAATAATGATAAGGAAGTGTACATTAATAACAGGGATTCTGGTATTGTTGATGATATTACGCGTGAACGCGAACGAAAGTACAGCGGATGTTATTTCTACGGATGCCGCGGTGTTGTACACGGGTGAGGAAAGTTTTTTGATTCCGGACACGGTATTCCGGAAATTTTGTATTGAACTGGGATGTGCCGATGAAAAAGGGTACATTATTCCGGCAGAGGCCGCGAAAGTCACGTGGCTTAGTGTCGGTAGAAAGAATATCGTGTCGCTGGAAGGCATCAAGTATTTCACTTCACTGGAAAAGTTGACTTGTTATTACACTCCTCTTGCTTCGCTGGATGTATCGGGATGTAGCTCGCTAAAAGAATTGTACTGTAATCATAACGCCTCGCTTGTTTCCTTGAACGTGAACGGGTGTACGTCATTGGAGAAGTTGTATTGTTACAATACTCCGCTCGTGGAGCTGAATGTGTCGGGATGTAAGTCTTTGGTTTGCCTAAGGTGCCACGATAATACTTCCCTCGTGACGTTGTACGTGAAGGGATGTGCGGCGTTGAAAGAACTATATTGCCATAACGATCACCTCTCGGGGTTGGACTTGTCCGGGTGCACTTCGTTGAGGACTTTGTATTGTTATGGCAAGTTTATTACTCGTTTGGATGCGACTGTTATGCCTGAGGGGAAGGGGTTCCGGCTTTTCTGCGGTAATCAGACCTCGGACGGTGTGACCGGACAATCTTTGGAATTGACATTGACTCCCAAGCAAAAAGAACGTTGGGATGACTACATGATATCCAACGGGAGTAATGTTCGGGTGAACGTTGCCGTGAGATGAAACATGTTTTCTCTTTTTTTCGTTTATAAGGTAGGTTATCCATGGGGTAACTCGTGAGATTTATCAACTTAAAACGGAGGTATTATGAAGGAGAAAGAGAAAAATGATCGGGAGAATGAAGGGAAGAAAGTGAATCGGCACGCGGAGAAGAATATCCCTTCCAAGCAGGACAAGAGTTGGGTAGGAGAAAACCAGATGCCACAACGACAATTTGACAAGACCGAATTAGAGAGAGAGAAAGGCGACGGTTTAAAGAGAAAATGCAAAAAATAAATCGTTTTATCTTCTTTATCAGGTTGGGCTAAAATAGGTCTGTAAAGTCGATAAAGGATTGAATTACGGTGTTTTATCCGAAAATATTTGTACTTGATTGACTTTATAGACTTTTTTTTCTTGTAGTATTGTTTGTTTGAATAATTATTGTAAATTTGCAGTGATATTTGAGTTTTGATTTGATTACAGAGTGTTTGCCTTTCATCGTATTTTAAATGTATCGTTAAGCAGACTTTCCTTAGGCAATTATTCAACCTCAAAAGCATTTATTAATTATTTTAAAGTTTGTATTAATGAACATTTACATTTCAAATCTAAGTTACGAAGTGAGTGACAGTGACTTAAAAGAATTATTCGAGGAATACGGTGAAGTTTCTTCAGCAAAAGTAATCATGGACAGAGAGACCGGACGTTCAAGAGGTTTTGGTTTCGTGGAAATGTCTGACGATGTACAAGGACAAAAAGCTATCGACGAGTTGAACCAAGCTGAATATGACGGCAAGGTAATCAGCGTGAACGTGGCTAAACCGAGAACGGACAGACCTGCCGGAAATCGCGGTGGTTTTAACCGTGGCGGTGGTGGCGGACGTGATCGTCGCAGCGGAAACGGTGGCGGCGGACGTAGCTTCGAGAGAAGATACTAATTTGTCATTGGGACAAGATATATTAATAAACGGTAGCGGAAGTTACCGTTTATTTTTTGTGGAAATAGTGGTGTTCCTCCCTGTTTCCGTTGATATTCTGTTGAGGAACTATTCAAGAAAGAACTCAATGCGGGTATAATATCAAATCAAAAACGTTTCAAAGACGCTCGTGAACGTCTTTGAAACGTCTTTGTATCGAAGGTGAAACGTCTT